>ENA-USYV01001576-USYV01001576.1-human-gut-metagenome-genome-assembly--contig:-NODE-1576-length-21396-cov-10.559548_pt1 | contig 21396 bp, 19 predicted proteins | sample MGYA00250066_ERZ773514 | MGnify/ENA primary metagenome ERZ773514 (study PRJEB29103, sample SAMN06112049) | human gut metagenome | biome: human gut; feature: ankylosing spondylitis patient; material... | reverse complement strand
ATAGTTGTCTTTGATCTGCTTGAGCGGCGCTATTTCTCGCTCTAAATTTTCCGGTGTTAATTGGTAGCAGACTTGAACATAGAGAACCTCCTCGTCCTTAGAGGCCACAAAATCCACCTCTAATGTTCCATTCTTTCCTACGGAGACGCGAAAACCTTTTTGTCTAAGATTGAGGTAGACGAGGTTCTCTAAGATGCCGGCGATATCTGACGGCCGATACCCGATAACAGAATTTCTAATCCCCACGTCCGCGGCGTAGATCTTTTCCTGCGTCTCAAGATACTTCTTACCTTTGATGTCAAAGCGTTTCACGCGCTCTATGACGAAAGCGTTCTCCAAATAATCTAGATAGTTGTAGATTGTCTCAACACCCAACTTACGTCCTTGGCTCTTCAAGAAGTCAGAGATGTTTTTGGCAGAAAAGGTACTTCCGACATTATCAAAAATGAATTGAATGATGCGATTCAAGAGTTCGGTGTCACGGATATTGTTCCGGGACACAACATCTTTCAGTAGAACGGAATTGAAAACATCGTTGAGATATTGAGCGGTAGCCTGAGGAGATGCCTGAAGCTCGTGAAGTCCGGGTAAGCCGCCAAACCTCAGAAAAGCATCGAAGGATTTATGAATGTCTTCGCCACTATCTTTTCTGAATTCTAAGAACTCGTCGAAGGAAAGCGGAAACATCTGAATTTCAACATAGCGGCCGGCTAAGAGTGTCGCCAATTCTCCAGAGAGAAGCCTCGCATTCGAGCCGGTCAGAACAATTTCGCAGTCACAATCGACTCGCAAGGCATTAACAGCCTTCTCCCACTCCTTAACGTTCTGGATCTCATCGAAAAGCAGATACAACTTAGATTCGGCTTGAGCTGAGATTTCACAAACATGTTCATAAAGTGCTTGGTAATCTGAGAGGTTGGCGTATTTGAGAGACTCGAAATTGATATAGACGATATTCTTTTCCTCGATTTTCTTCTCATTAACCAGCCAATCTCTGTAGAGTTTGAGCAAAGAACTCTTGCCGGAACGTCTCATTCCTGTAATCACGCGGATCAGTTCCGAACCGTGAAAAGAAATAAGCTGATTGAGATAACGATCTCGAGGAAATATCTTCATGATTCTTATATAAAAGAAAATCTGCTCATTAATTGTATTAGTTTCTTTTATAAAAGAAACTTTTTAAATTATAAGCAAAGTTTTTCGATACAAAAGAAACCTTCTTTAATCAAACATCACGAAACAGATCTTTTTCGGTACAAGTCCGATCATCCGGACGCTCTTTCTGTCCATAAAGCTTTGTAAATTTAGGTGTATACTTTCGTCACATTTCGACGAAGTCCCTATCGTCTAGAGGCCTAGGACATGACCCTCTCAAGGTCAGAACATGGGTTCGAATCCCATTGGGGACGCCATTAAACTCCCAAAGTTTCATCTTGATTCCCTCGGGGATCCTTCTGTTTCAGGTTCCTATTAGCGTGAAAAATTGAACGTCTAGCACTATCCTATTCTTCTAGCCGTAGTTTTCTCCTCATGGTCTCGCGTAATCATTTAGTAAAATAAGAGATTGTCTTCAGGAGAACGAATGAGCGTCATCAATGAGTCTTTCGTCATCGATTTTGATGGAGCGGCATTTGATAAGCATGAGATATCTGCGTCTTCGATAGCTCAGTCTCTCCTCGCTTTAGATGCTCTTCTCCAATCTATTTCAAAACAGCTTTATGGCAAGCAGACTGTAGCCGAAGTAAAAATTAAAAGTGGATCGCACCTCGGCTCCTTCTTTGTTGATCTTTCTATTGAGTACCCAGACGAAGATCCTTCAAAAACCGGCGCCGCTCCTGTCTTAAAGAAGATCTCTGTTGTCGAAGTGCTCAAAGAGCTTATTCGTCTTAACAAATTCGTTTTAGGAAAGTCCGCCAAACCGAAAGACCAGCATCCTGAGGAAATCAGGATCTCGGTTAAGGCCGACAATGCTGTGAATGTCGACACGAATCTCAGTCTGCAAAAAGATTGCGCTCTAAAAGACAAAACCTCAGAAGTTCTTTTGACTGTTGTTTCACCGATGCTTGATGGCGATAGAACAGGCTGGCGCTTCAGTGAAGGAGATGGCAGCTCGGAATTTTCAGCAGACGTTATAGATGACGAATTTCTCCGGAAGGTAAGAAACGGCCAAATTTCATGGACTAACGGAATATGTTTGTTGGCTTCTGTAAGAAGTTTGCAGGTCAAAACAAACGACGGCTTCAATACCAAACGTACCGTTCTCCAGGTCAAGAAAGTAATTCAGCCATTATCATCTTTCTTGTCTAGGTAATATCGTTTGTAATTTCTTGCTGGAAGCTCTGGTGTCAGAAAAGTCTAAAAATAAAAAGCATTCATGGACCGCTAAATTAATCCTTTGCGCCCTGCTCGCTTTCTTTTTGTTCGAGCTTCAGTATGTCGGCCGAATCATCCTCTTCGACTTCGTCAATCCGTCTTCAAGCCCCTACATCCGCGCCGAACAGGAAAGATTGTTGGAAGAAGGCAAGCATCCGATTCTTTACCAATGGGTCGACTACGATCAGATTTCTCCGTATTTGATCAGAGCTGTCGTGGCCGCAGAAGATGCGGATTTCATGCACCACAACGGACTTCGCTGGGACGCCATTAAAACGGCCGCAGAAAGAAACCTGCTCTCAGACAAGCGCGCCCCGGGCGGATCGACCCTGACCCAGCAGACCGTCAAAAACCTCTTCCTGTCTCACGACAGAAGCTACTTCAGAAAAGCCCAGGAAATCATCCTGACACCGATCGTTGAAGCCATCTGGGGTAAGAAAAGAATTCTCGAGATCTATTTAAATATCGCTGAGTTCGGCAACGGAATCTTCGGCGCACAAGCCGCAGCCCGCTATTACTTCAACAAAAACGCAGCCAATCTTTCTCGTGCGGAGGCCATCCGTTTGGCCTCAATCTTGATTAACCCGAAAAAATATCAGTTCGTGAAGTCCGCTCCTCTTATCAATCGGCGCGTTAACCGGATCTCTCACGACTTGAACTTGGTCCAAATTCCGCAGAGATGACAAAAGCGGCCGAAGCCGCTCTCAAGAACAAGGTTCTTTCTTACTGCTTATCTTCGTTTTCCAACGAATCTTCGTACATGCTGAGGATCACACCGGTTGTGATGAGCTCAATGTCATAGTCCATCGGACCTTTCAGTGCGTCCTGGAAAACCGTGGCCATAGCACCGCCGCAGTCTTCGCAGACGTGCATACGGTGAGCCGGATCTTCATCGGCGTAAACATACTTGAGCTTGTTGCTGTTGGTGTTGCCGCACAGTGCGCAGCGAATGCGCTCAAACGGCCACTGAGTTCCGCAGCAGGAACAGAACAAATAACGATTGTTGGAGTTTCCTTCCGTGCCTTCGCTGACAGAAGAAATCGCAGCCGGAGCTCCGCAGGTCGGACAGCCCAAAGGCGCATCGCCGGATTTGGCTTCGTCAACTTTGGAAAGCTCGTGCGTCATGTCTTCGCCGAGATTCTGGAAATATCTGCGAAGAACGTTCAGCAGCAGACCGGCGATCACAGCCATCATGTCCTCATCGGCTTCTTCGCCTAAAACTTCTTTCGTGGCGACTTCGTAGAAGGCTGTCGGATCTTCACCGGCAAGTTTGATTGTTGCGTCGGTAAGTTTGTCCCAATCCAGAGCTTTCAGCTTGGCAACCTGTTCATCAACATTGATGACGCCCTTTTCGATGAAAGCGTCCTGAAGCTTCTGAAGATCCTTTCTGAATTCGGCAGGATTAATTTGAAGCGGGCGCAGCGTCAGGTACGGAGTCTTGCTCTTGATAGCCTTTTGAGCTGTCTCGGAATCAAAATTATCTTCTACCTCTGCAATCTCAAGCTCGTCTCTGACGTCATACATAGAATTGGCGTAATCGGTCAATCCTTTCCAATCAATGCCGTCATCACGTTTCAGATATCCTGCAATTGCAGCCTGTCTCGAACTCTTTGTCATGTTTTTCCCAAAAATTCAATCAGATGGTGACGCTCAATTCTAATTCAACGAATCAAATTTCACCTTCGGTTATTCGGACTAGTACTTTTGTCTAATCTTAAGTTTCTCAAAATCAAACCGTATTAGAGTGGCAGTAGTATCCGCTTTTTCTCAAATAAGGACTTCAATTTCATGCAATCAATTGTTTCCCGCAGAAAGATCCTCATCGCTTCCTTAGGCGCTGCCGCCGTCGGCTTAACAAGAACTGCTCAGGCCGCACCCGCAAATGTACCCTCCATTTGGGACGGAAAGAAAATGTATGACTCTTTCCTTAAAGACGGTACCGGTTTCAGCTTCCCGCACAAACCCAACGCTCCTGTCGCCGTTGTTGCATTCGATACCCAGTGCCCGGACTGCATGCGTTTGTTTACCCGAATTAAGCCCCTGCTCAATGACGTCGATGTGATTTTCTACCCGATTTCATTCATGAACATCCATTCCGAACCGCAGGGAACGACAATCCTGATGTCTAAGGATCCGGCTAAGACTTTTGAAGAACAGCATGAACACTTCAAGGATCCGGACTTCCGCGGTATCCGCTACGACGTATCCAAACTGCCGGAAGATCTGAGAAACAAAGTCTGGACCAACACCAAACTGCACAGACGCTCCGGCTGCCGTGCCGTCCCCTACGGTGTTTTCAAGAACAGCAAAGGTGAGTACGTTCCTTTTGATGAGAACCTCACGACCGAAGAACTGAAGAAAGTCTTCGAACTGAACTAACAATTCTCGAGCCTCCTAACGGAGGCTCTAATTTTGCGTCGTAGGCATAGGCTGAAACAACTCGAAATTCGTGAATTTTGAGCTGCACCAAAAAAAGGCTCGGATCTTTCTCTGACCCGGGCCATTTTCTATTGTTCAAGAAGCTGTTTCAGACTTAATTTTCTTCGCCGAACCACTTCTTGTAAATTCTTTGGAACTCACCGCTCTTCTTAAGAGAAGCAAGAGCCTTGTTGATCTGAGCCACCAGCTCTTTATTGCCTTTAGTCACTGCAATACCGTATTCTTCGGCTTCCATCTTCGGTCCGACCAAACGGCCTTTATTGCCGCCCTGAGCAACGTAGTAAGCCACTACCGGGAAGTCCTGAATCACAGCATCCACACCGCCGTTTTGGAATTCCAAGAAAGTCTCGGCGGCATTAGCGAAAGTGACCACTTTTGCACCGGGAACTTTTTCCGCTCTGAACATACCCGTTGTGCCGACCTGAGCACCGATCTTCTTGCCTTCCAGATCTTTAATAGATTTGGTTGTTGTATCAGACGACGGAACCATAATGATCAAACCGGAGGTGTAATACGGATCGGAGAAGTCGACGAACTTTTTACGCTTTTCGTTAATGGTCATGCCGGCAATCACAGCATCCACAATACCGGTGCGCAGTGCCGGCACAGTCGCGTCAAAACCCATGTTCTGAACCACGACCTTGTATCCGAGTTCTTTACCGATCGCACGGATCAGATCCATATCGAAACCCGTGAAATTCTTACCGTCTTCGGCCAAAAACTCGAACGGAGCAAAGCTCGAATCCGTACCGACAAGGAGGACGCCGTCTTCAATAGTCGGAGACTTCGCAAAAGAAGCCGAGACGGGCAGCATGCTTAAAGCGCAAAGGAACGCTAAAAGATTTCTTCTGAACATTGATAATTCCTATAACTAACGTGATGAGGTTATTGACAAAAAATAGTTTAGGAAATTTATCCTTACAAATTCCATTTTTGAAAAATTTTTGCTTCATCCTTACGGATGATGAAAAGAACAAGTCAGAACTCAAATGTTAGGGCAACCTCCTAAAAATTGAGTCTGCTAAACTTCAGATGCAGATTTTTTGGCAAATTCCGTTCTTGCCTTCAAACCAATAACTATCAAAACTTCATTAGACTTTCGTCTTTTCTCTCTCCATGTTGTCCCGCCTTCCCTTCCAAACCCGCATTATTCTTGCTTCCTTTACCGCAGTCTCCTTAATCCTTGCTTCCGGCTGTCAATCAATACACGACAAAAAGGAAGTAACTGTTGAAATTTTGCATACCAACGATATGCACTCTCACTTTGCGGGCAGTAAAAACGGAAGCGCCTGTATCACGGAAAACGACTGCGAAGGCGGTTACGGCCGAGTTGCCGAATACGTAAAAGAAGTAAAGGAAAGAAATCCCAATGCCATCTTCTTGGATGCAGGTGACCAGTTCCAAGGATCTCTGTTGTATGTGAATTACCATTCGCCGTTAGTCGGCAAGATCACAAACCAGATGCAGTATGACTTCGCAACCTTCGGTAATCACGAATTCGACGAAGGCTGCAAAGCTCTGTCCGACTACGCTAAGAAGGCAGACTTTCCTTTTCTGGCCGCTAACCTCAAACCGGCGCCGGGCTGCCCCTTGAGCATGAACAGCATCTCTCCTTTTACCGTCATTGACGGGCCGGACGCGAAGATAGGAATCATCGGCTTAGCCAATCCTGATGTCGTGAACCAGTCGAAGGCTTGCAAAGACACAAAGTTTGTGGACTCCTTCAAGGCAGTCAAAGAATCCGTGAAGGCGCTTCAGACTCAGAAAGTAAATATCATCATTGTCTTGTCTCATCTCGGATTGCCGTTCGATGAAGCGTTAGCTAAAAACGTCAGCGGTGTAGATCTGATCGTCGGCGGCCACACGCATGATTACATCGGACCGGGCTCTCCATTGGGCCCCTATCCGATCGTTGAGAAATCTCCGAGCGGCAAGCCTGTTCTGATTGTAACGACCTCCGGTGAAGCAAAATATTTAGGCCGCCTTGAAGTAACGTTTAACCAGGAAGGCATACCGACCAGCTGGAACGGTGAACCGGTTCGTTTAGGCAGAGCCGGGGGCTCACCTGAAATCACAAAGATCATCAATCAGGCTGCAGAGCCCGTCATCAAGAGAAATTCGACCGTCGTCGGAACCAATCTTGCCAAAATGAGAGATGGTTTGGATCCTTGCCGCGAAGGAGATTGTCTGTCCGCGATGGTTACCACAGACGCAATGCTGGATTACGCAAGACCTAAAGGTGCTGTCGTTGCTTTGATCAACGGTGGAAACTTCCGCGCCGCCCTTCCTGTCGGAAAGATCACGCAAGGCGACATCGATAATCTGCTCCCGTTCAAAGATAAGGTTCTGCTTAGAAAATACACTGGAAGACAGCTTTTCGAAGCCGTTGAACACGGCGTCTCGGACGTTGACGGAATCGGACCGAGAATGATTCAAGCGTCGGGATTAAGGTACACCTATTGTCCGACTGCACCGGTTGACCATAGAGTCAGATCCGTTGAGGTCCAGGATAAGGACGGCAAGTGGAAGCCGTTGGAGGAGAACAAAGTTTACGTCGCGGCAGTCGGCGCTTTCCTTGCTTCCGGAGGAGATGATCACAAAGCTCTGGCCGCGGGCATCAAAATTTCGAATTCGGGGCCGCTAGTTGCCGATGTCTTGAAAGCTTATTTAAAGAAGAAGTCTCCAATCAGCCAAACACCTCAACCAAGAATATCAACGGTGAAGGAACCTTCTGGAGAGTAAAGAAATGAGAGAGGCTGCAATGTCACTAAACAAGCAGCCTCTTCTTCTATCTAAAATTTCTCAACTATGCATTCGGGAGCCAAGAATCTCTCTGGCGAGTGTGTCTCGGAGCCAGATGCTGAATATCCATAATTCGGTGCATGGAGTCTGCCCGCGTGCTGTTAAAGACGAGATACAACGGATCGAGCGTTACAGATCCTGCCTTATCAGAAGCAAACTTAGTTATTCCGCTGATCATTGCGTTCCAGTCAACCAGCTTCACAGAAGAACGTTCGGCGTTTTCTTCGGCTTTCCACAAGAGTGCATTTCTTAACGGAATCAATGGAAAGAGGAAGACATAAGCCGTAAGCGAGAAAAGAACTAAAACAACGCCGTGGTTCGCATCAAAACCGGAGGAAATCCCTAGTCCTTGGAAGAACCAAGGCTTGGCAGAAAAGTAACTCAGTAAGCCAAAGAAGATAAATGAGAGGATTAAGTACGGAAGGTAAGCTCTGAAGCCGGTTTGGTATTTGTATTGACCGATTTCATTGGCAATCATAGCCTCAATCTCAGAAGGATTAAGACGTTCAATAAGGCTTTCTGTCACGACAACTTTCTTGTTGGTTCCGATGCCGGAGATAAATCCACCGCGGCCTGAACCGAGACGATCAGAATCCGCGACATAGACACCCTTTGATTCGAAACCAACCCTTTCTAAGAACTTATCCAGCCTGCTCTTTAATTCTCCGTCCCTCAATGGATGAGCTGTGTAAGCGATAGATCTGCTGGTCATCGAGGCGCCGATCACAAGAATGGCAGAAACGGCCCATGCAAGAATCCACCAATAAGAAGCTCCTATAGACCAGCATGTGAGGACAGCGGAGACAATTAGCACAAAGAAGAAAAAATTACTCACTTCGCTGCGTGAAGAACCGAAGTTTCTAAGGATCAAATAAGAACTGTTCTTTTCCGGATTCTTTGCAATGGCAAAAAACAAACCGTTAATTACAAAGAAAGCTAAAGCAACACACAAAGCAAAAAGGATCTGTGTGAAAAGACCGTTTCCAAGCTGATTCGTCAGCAAAGTAGAAAACCATGTGATTCCACCGCCGAAAGTCAGCAAAAGTACCAAAACTAAATTTGAGAGATGTCGGATCTCATTAACCTTATCTGCATGCAGACGAGCATCAGAAGCCGCTTTGTGGGCATCAAGGGAAACAAGAACGGAAAACACATGCGGAACTTTATTCCGATGTTCCTTTATCGACTTAGCCTCTCTCGAGTAAAGGTAAAAACCCAGTGCGATATTCGCGAAGAGGAATATTAAAAATAAACTTTCAAAAATCAGTGCTTCACTCATCTTTTACGTCTAACCCTTAACAAGAGTTCTATCTGATGGTTTTGAAAATAAAGGATAGAAGTAAGACGAGATAGGAAATCACACCAATCGGAGCAGTCTCATTTCACGCAACAATATTTCAACTAAGGTTGCGAAGGTTCGTCGACTTAGAGAATTCGTTTCTCAGAAATTTCTAGAATCTGTTTGATGGTCAGATTCATCTCATTATGTAGATGTCATAATTTTTAGGATCGACACTAAACAGTTTGAGTAATCCCTCATGCTGCCTTTTCTCGAGAAAAAAATGTGTACTTTTAAGAAATTAAGTAATGTTCGTCCTCAAGGTCTATTTTTTCCATGCTTGCCGTTCGGATAACTGGCGAAGAAGCAAATAATTGATAAATATTTCCCCTGGTGGGGTAAATCGTGATAATGGGGTAAATCGTGATAATAGGATATCGTTTTAAAAGAAATAAAAAGTAAGAGAAATTCGCCCTGCGAGAGAGTTTTTAATATAAAAATATGTTAATATAAAATTATATTAAAAGGAGGTTAGATGAAATGTTCGGAATTTAAGAAGCTGTTAGAAAGTCTTGGATGCGAGATCCGAGATGGCTCAAATCACTGGATCGCCTATCGCAAGGGCTATAGGCCACAACCGATACCAAGGCATCCTAGCCAGGAAATTCACGAAGGATTACGAAAAACTATCTTAAAAAGACTTGGCTTCTAATCCGAACCAACCAGAAATAAGCAATTTAATTACGGAGTTTTCAATGTTTTCCTATCCAGCGAAGATTACTAAAGATGGCGATTTTTTCCTTGTCTCTTTTCGTGACTTTTATGGCAACGAACCTGTCACACAAGGTCAAACTTATGAAGAAGCGCTTTCCATGGCCTCTGATTGGCTTTTGTCAGAGGCAACCATTGCTCTGGACGATAAAGAAAAATTGCCTAAGGCTTCCCCTGCAAAAAAGGGAGAAGTACTAATCAGAATGCCCCTTTCTGCTCAAATTAAACTGAGGCTTCTCTATGAAATGATCGATCAGTCGGTATCTGGGTCTGAATTAGCAAGAAGAATGAACATCAAACGCCCGAGCGTTCAAAATATAATCAAAGCGGACCATGCGACAAAGATAGATACTCTTCAACGGGCCTTCAATGCTTTGGGAAAAGAGTTAGTTGTAGAACTTCGATGAAATTACGATCCTAGATTTTGATCTCAAGTAAATATGAGGCCGGTATTGGAGTTGTTAATGAAAAAGCCTGATTGCCTCGGTTATCAGGCCTTAGATTTAACTGTACGTAAAAAAGTAAGTTATTTGATTTTCATTTTCTCAGTTCTTACGATTACGCATAAATTTAAGGTTCAAAACGGCTCAATTTTTCCATAAGGGTTTGAGGTTCTCCAACTTTTGTCTAGCCGAAAGAATCTTGGGATCTTTTTCGCCATCCTTCAACTGACGCAAAAACTCTTTGAACTCTTTTTCAGAAAGGATTGTTCGACTGTCTTCCGTTGATGCAGTTCTATCTTTCGAATGAAGAACGTCCAAAACTTTTGCTTTAGCTTTCACTTTTCCTCCGACGGTGAAAAAGGAACTGTCAATGCAGAAAACCTGAAAATTGCCGCGGAATCTCGTCGGTCCAAATCAGCCCGTAGCGTAGTTCAATTTTAAGCATCACGAACCCGAGTCGATCACGAGAAGAACATCTTATCATCAGTAACTTCTTGGGATTTTTTGAACTCTCTAACCTCGGCTTGCAAATTCCTTATGTGCGAAGCCATCATAAATGAGGAAAACACCGACGGATCGTGATCTTCTCTCGCTTTGATAAGTGCGTCAATGTATTCGGCTTTGTCTTCCTTGAGTATCTTTGCGGGAATCAAACCTAATTCAATCTGTAGCTGATTCATCACAAGTCTTGCAGTCCGGCCGTTGCCGTCAACCCACGGATGAATTGTTAGTAAGTCTAGATGAGACTCAAAGGTAAAAAAGTACTTATCGAAAATGTCTCCAGATTTCAACAGCTCCTTACGTTTCTCGTTTACCTCAGAGCACCACTTCTTCAATCGTTCTTCAACTTTTGTGTAATTGATATAAGACTTGCCTGTGGAACCGGCACTGACATTGACCTTCCGGAAGTCGCCCTTGGAAGAATCAAAGGTACCCAATACTGTGTTGTAGCTGCTTCCTGTATTCTTTAACACCACGGCGCTGAGTTCTCTCAGCATTTCTAGAGAATAATCTCTGTGCTGTTTAGCAAACCGAATGCTCAACTGGTAAGCATTATGAAGGTCTAGATTCATTAACACTTCAGATAGATTGCGCTTCTTCGGCAGAATCCCTTCATCAAACAAAGGCTGATTCTCGATTTCCGTGACAGTTGAACCTTCAATCGCAGTTGACTGTGTGATGATTGAATAGAGCGAAAATTTCGAATAATCAAACTGTTGCGCAATTCCGAGTCGGCCATGCTCCGACAGCGTTTTCATCAGTTCTTTTTCCATGACTTAGATCCTTGCAGATTTGAAATAAGCGAGAAGACCGCTCTGAGAATCGCCTAATTGACCACTCGTCCGACCGAGCGCTTTTCACAACCGGACCGGAAATCGGCAAGAAGAAACCGATAAGGAAAAAGCCTGACAACTCAACGTTTATCAGGCTTTTGAATCTTGGTGCCGTCGGTGAGACTCGAACTCACACGACTTTCGTCACCACCCCCTCAAGATGGCGTGTCTACCAATTTCACCACGACGGCTTAGCAATTAAATTTTTTGGTGCCTTCGATGAGACTCGAACTCATACGACTTTCGTCACCACCCCCTCAAGATGGCGTGTCTACCAATTTCACCACGAAGGCACTTCTTTCAACTTTTTCTTTCGTTTCCGTTTTCATCAGAACCGAAAGACGACATTCTACCTCGGAATTTGATTTTGTGCAGGCTTATTAGTGAAATCACTAGTATTAGTCGCAGGAACAGGGGATGCGGGCTGAGCCGGAGCCTTCTGTTCAGTCGTAACAGTAGACAGAACACCGCCTGCAGCAGGAGCCTTGCGAACCTGACCGCCGAATGTCAGCGCTAAGGTAGCGCAGAAGAAAATGGTGGAAGCAACTGCGGTAGAACGGGAAAGGAAGTTGGCGCTTCCTGTGGCTCCGAAAAGAGAGCCGGAAGCACCGCCGCCGAAGGCTGCGCCCATGTCGGCGCCTTTACCGTGCTGAAGCAGCACTAAAACAATGATTGCAACTGCAGAAATCACCTGCAGAACAACCGCAACCGTAATCAGTAAATGCATAATAAATTGTATCCGTTTATTAAATCAGCCCTATTCCGCTGGCGGCCTGGGCAATGGCATAAAAATCCGCAGCTTTCAAAGAAGCTCCGCCGACCAACCCTCCGTCAATGTCATTGCAGGCAAAAAGCTCTGCCGCATTGGACGGCTTGACGGATCCGCCGTAAATAATTCTGAGCGCGGAAGCAGCTTGAGAATCCCGAGATTCTACACTATCCCTCAGTTCGGCGTGAACTAATTGAGCTTGCTGAGGCGTGGCGGTTTTGCCGGTTCCGATGGCCCAAACAGGCTCGTAAGCTACCGCTCCGGTAACTAAAGCTTCCGGCCCGATAACATCCAGAACTGCATTGAGCTGTCCGATCACAACGTCGCTTGTCCGTCCGCTTTCACGCTCTTCCAGCGTCTCTCCGACGCAGACAATCGGACGCAGTCCGTGCTCGATAGCAATCTTGGCTTTTGCCGCAACGATTTCGTTGGTTTCTCCGTGATACTGTCTTCTCTCCGAATGTCCGACAATGACCCAGGGGCATTTAACATCGGCCAGCATCCCTGCGCTCACTTCTCCGGTAAAAGCACCGGATTCATGAACGGAGCAGTCCTGCGCGCCGACATTGATATCCAGTGCGCTTGTCAAAAACTTCTGCTGGAGATAGCGAATGTAGACAAAAGGCGGACACACGGCTAATTCGGTGTTCACGGGAGAAAAAGTTGTGAAGACGTTCGTCCATTGGTCAATGAAATCGACCGAGCCGTTCATCTTCCAATTGGCAATCACCAAACTTCTGCGCATCAGATAACTCCAATACTCTGTTGTAGAAACTAAATGTCGAATTTTACTCGTAGTTTCACGAGTCAGTTGATTTAATCCACACCATTGACTGCTCGCTCGCACTCTTGTTGCCGTCGTAGCCTTCCTGCGAGTTGCCGGTGCGGTTCAGCCACTTTCTCGACGATCCCGAAAGATTCCAGCCGACTTCTCTGCCCTTGGATTGAATGCGTTCTTCAAGCTTCAGACCGAAGGTTTCCGGGTCGTCTTTGAGCCCCGGTTTCTTGTCATACAGCTGATATCCTTCTCGATACTGCAGCGGTGTGAGATTCGGCATCACGACATTGGCGCCGTAAGAAATCGCAGTTTCTCTGCCCTGAGGATCCAAAACTTGCATCGCCGTAGCAGCGGCAATATTGATATTGCCCATCACCAAACGCGTGACCGCAATCATGTTCAAAGAAAGCTGGAAAAGCTGCTTGTTTTCGGTTTGACCCAAAGACTTGAGATCCCCGCCCTCGCTCATGAGGTACGGACCCATACCGATCATGTCGGCTTCAAGTTTTTGGAACAAACGAATATCCGCACACAAGTCTTTCAAAGTCTGCCCGGGAATGCCGATCATCACGCCGGTACCGACTTGATAACCGCATTCTTTAAGCCACTGCAGGCACTGCAGACGGTGCTCCAGTTGTTTCGACTTCTTGTGGGGAACGTTATGAAGAAAATCAAAGAGCTCATGATTGGAGCTTTCAAAGCGCGCCAGATAACGAAGATTCTTTCGGTTGCCGCTGGCTTCCGCCCATTCTTCGTAGACTTCTTTCGTTTGGTCGCCGAGACTCAAAGTAATTCCTAGACCATTGGGAAGGTTTTTCGAAACGGTTTTGCGATGAATCTCTCTCAAACACTCAGAGATGAACGAAACGAACTTCGGATCGTTTCGTTCACCGGCCTGAAGACAGATGCTTCCGTAGCCGTTTTCTGCCGCAAACAACGCTGCGCTCAGAATTTCTTCTTTGGTCAGCGTGTATCGGCTGACAACGTGATTGTCTTTGCGGATACCGCAGTAACGGCAGTCAACCGTGCAGACATTAGAGACTTCAATGAGGCCTCGGTAATAAACCTTATTGCCCATCAGCTCGGTCGTCGTCTCATAGGCAGCCTGCTGAAGTTTTGTGCAGTCTTCAGGATCCGTCAGTCCGAGCAGGAACACGATATCCTCATCGGATAAAGTTTCCTTCTTCAGTACTTCATCGAGAGAGTTTCCGTTCAATTTCATTACTTTTTCTTCAGATTGCATCAGTGAATCGCAGAATTATGGCAAAGAGACCTGAAGCAGTCATTACAGGATTTCGCAACAAATTGAAAGACAAAACCGGCGGTCTTGGCCGCCGGTTTTGTCATTTAGCTATTTCAGAATCAAAGGGAATTAGCCTTTGATGATGTCAGGATTGCCTTCCTGCTGAGCAGCTTCTTCCTTCTTTTCCTTGTGTTCGGGCTTTTCAATCAAAGCCTTCATGGAAAGACGGATACGATCCTTGTCATCGATCTCAAGAACTTTTACGCGAACGATCTGGCCTTCCTTGAGGTAGTCGCTGACCTGGTTGACGCGTTCATGCGCAATCTGGCTGATGTGCAGCAGACCGTCGCGGCCGGGCAGAACCTGAACGATAGCGCCGAAGTCGAGCAGTCTCTGAACTTTGCCTTCGTAAACCTTACCGACTTCAACGGTAGCGGCAAGCTCTTCAACGCGACGGCGGGCTTCTGCACCGGCGGCTTCGTCAACGGAAGCGATGGTAACGGTACCGTCGTCTTCGATGTTGATCTGAGTGCCGGTTTCTTCCGTCAGGGCACGAATCACAGCGCCGCCCTTGCCGATCACGTCACGGATCTTATCCGGATTGATCTTGAAGGAAACCAGACGCGGAGCGTACGGAGAAAGTTCTGTCTTCGGGCCTTCAACGGCTTCGTGCATCTTGCCGAGGATGTGCATACGGCCTTCCTTGGCCTGAGCCAGAGCGACCTGCATGATTTCCTTGCTGATGCCTTCAATCTTGATGTCCATCTGCAGAGCGGTCACGCCGTGATCGGTACCGGCAACCTTGAAGTCCATATCGCCGAGGTGGTCTTCGTCACCGAGAATATCGGTCAAAACGGCAAACTTATTGCCTTCCTTGATCAGGCCCATGGCAACACCGGCCACGAAGTCTTTCAGAGGCACGCCGGCATCAAGCAGAGACAGGCAGCCGCCGCAGACGCTGGCCATGGAAGAAGAACCGTTAGATTCGCAGATTTCGGAAACCACACGCATGGTGTACTGGAAATCTTCTTCGTTCGGCAGAACGGCAGTCAGAGCGCGTTTAGCCAGACGGCCGTGACCGATTTCGCGTCTCTTCGGAGAGCCGACGCGGCCGGTTTCGCCGGTAGCAAACGGAGGCATGTTGTAGTGAAGCATAAAGCGTTCACGCTGCTCTCCAGTCAGACCGTCAACGATCTGCTCGTCCTGTTTGGTGCCCAAAGTTGTGACAACCAGAGCCTGGGTTTCACCGCGGGTGAAGAGCGCAGAGCCGTGAGCACGCGGAAGAACGCCGGTGCGAATTTCGATCGGACGAACGGTGCGGGTGTCGCGGCCGTCGATACGCGGTTCGCCGGAAAGAATCTTGCCGCGGACGTGAGCAGCTTCCATTTCAAAGAGAATGTTGGCGACTTCGTTCTCACCGATATCGGCAAGTTCGCCGACTTCAACGGCTGCGTTAACTTTCTCGTTAACGTCATCATAGATCGCGCGCAGGCATTCGTTGCGGTCCTGCTTGCTGCGGTGTTCGTAAGCTTCATGAATACGGTTGCCGACAACCTGATTAATGAGTGCAACGAGCTGCTGGTTGCGTTCTGCAGGAGCCCAGTCCCACAGCGGTTTGCCGCCTTCTTCAACGAGTTCGTCGATGGCTTCGATAACAACCTGCATTTTTTCGTGGCCGAACATTACGGCGCCGAGCATGACTTCTTCAGAGAGCTGATCAGCTTCAGACTCAACCATCAGGACGGCGCGTTCCGTGCCGGCAACGACGAGGTCGAGCTTGGAATCTTTCATCTGAGAAAGGTTCGGGCAGAGAACGTATTCGTTGTTAATGTAGCCGACACGGGCGGCTGCAATCGGGCCGTTGAAGGGTACGCCGGAAACAGCCAGAGCTGCAGATGCTGCGATCATGGAAGGAATGTCGGGATCAACTTCGGGGTTCACGGAAAGGACGTGAATAATGATCTGAACTTCATTGAAGAAGCCTTCCGGGAACAGCGGACGGATCGGACGATCGATCAGGCGGGAAGTGAGCGTTTCTTTTTCGCTCGGACGGCCTTCGCGCTTGAAGAAGCCTCCCGGAATACGGCCGGCAGCGTAAGTCTTTTCAATGTAATCAACGGTCAGAGGGAAGAAATCCTGACCCGGTTTAATTTCTTTCTTTGCAACAACGGTGGCTAATACAACGGTGTCGTCCATGTCGCAGATCACGGCGCCGGAGGCCTGGCGAGCGATTTCGCCGGTTTCAAGACGGACGTTGCGGTCGCCGTATTTAAAGGACTTGACTATTTTATTGAACATCGTCATGTCGTTCTTTTCCTTATGTTTGGAACTGCACATTGCGGTATCTACGACTCGGCGGTCCTCACCGCCTTACGTACATACAGCAACGCGCGTACGTTCCGGTTTTAAAAAAAATCTTATCTGTAAAAACAAACACAGCGGTCAACGGTAACAAAACCGCGGACCGCTGCTCATCGGTATGCCGGTAAGATTACTTACGCAGGTTGAGGGCTTCGATCAAAGCCTTGTAAGCTGCGAGGTCACGACCCTTGAGGTAGTCAAGGAGCTTACGACGGCGGGAAACCATCTTCAAAAGACCGCGACGGCTGTGGTGGTCTTTCGGGTTAACTTTGAAGTGCTCTGTGAGTTCGTTGATACGAGCTGTCAGAAGAGCAACCTGAACCTGAGGAGATCCGGTGTCACCCTTGGACTGAGCGAACTTCTCGATGATTTCAGCTTTTTGAGCAGTAGTCTGTGCCATTTTATTTTCCTTTGCCTTTCGGCGTTACTAGCGACTCCGACGGAAAATACGCCGGAGCGTGTTTAAAACGAGTCGAGATTATATCTAAAAAATCAATTCTTCTCCTCGTTTTCCATCAGATCCTTAACTTTTAGTCACTGTTTTCTCTCGTGTCGTCGCCCATGACGGCGGGATCATTCAGAGGCGAGCCTTCTCCGTCCCGATGCTTTCTTGTTTTTACCGGCTTTTTCAAGGCTCTCGGCTTCTTCGGCTTCGGCGCCGGAAGCATCTTCGCAGCAATGCCGAAATATCGTTCGACAGCTTCTCTATCGTCCGGGTTGTCAATCAGCCACATCGGATTGACCGCTCCGTCAAAAAGCAGCTTTTGCGGCATCTCAGGATGCTGAGCTCTCATTTCTGCATTAGTTTTGACGAGAACTTCGTTGTCACACAGAAAGCCGACCGGTTTCTCGTTCACGTAGAAACAGTATTCTCCGAACATTCGCTTGATCCGAACCTCTCCTAGCGGACTGAGCATATCCGCAATATAGGCTGCCATTTCTGCGTCTGAAGCCATCTTTTTCTCCTTACGGCGACGGGCGCCGAAGCGCCCGTCTGTCAATCTACCCGTAACTCAGAACTTAAGGAGTCGGTTCGTGATCGAACTGAGGATTCTTGCGATCATCCGCTTTAGCAAGCTTATTCAGAGCATCTAAATAAGCCTTAGCTGAAGCCGCCAGTACATCGGGATCGGATCCGTTGCCGTTAACGACGCGGCCGCCGACGGACAAGCGAACCGTCACCTCGCCTTGGGCTTCGGCGCCCTTAGTCAGCGCATTAATCGAGAAGAGCAGAAGTTCTGCTCCGCTCTTGGCGCAGCTCTCAATGGCTTGGAACGTTGCGTCGACCGGGCCGTTGCCTTCGGCACGACCTACTCTTTGCTCTCCGTGATCCATGTAGGTCACTTCGGCCACCGGTGTCTTACCGGTCTGGCTTTCCTGTTTCAGGGAAACGAAAGAGATTTCCTGCGGCTGGATGTTCTTCGCATCGAAGAGCGACTGAATGTCTTCGTCAAAAATCTGAACTTTTCTGTCTGCCAAATCTTTGAATCGGGCAAATGCATCATCGATTTCGGCTTCGCTCTTCGTCGGAATGCCCAGTTCACGTACACGCTGACGGAAGGCACTTCTGCCGGAGAGCTTGCCGAGAACCATACGATTGCTTGTCCAGCCTACTTCTTCTGCCGTCATGATTTCGTAGGTTTCGCGGTGTTTGATCACACCGTCCTGATGAATTCCGGACGCATGCGAGAAGGCATTTGAACCGACAACGGCTTTGTTCGGCTGGATGGGGAAGCCGGTCACGGAAGACACAAGCTTAGACGTCGGAACAAGCTGACGGGTGTTGATATCAACGCCGAGCTTAAAGAAGTCATTACGGGTTTTAACCGCCATGACAACTTCTTCGAGAGCGCAGTTACCGGCTCTTTCGCCAAGACCGTTGATCGAGCACTCAATCTGACGAGCACCGCCGTGGATTACGCCGGACAAAGAATTGGCGACGGCAAGTCCGAGATCGTTATGGCAGTGAACGGACCAAACGGCTTGGTCTGCGTTGTAAACATGCTCGCGCAGGTCGCGAACAAAAGCACCGAATTCAGATGGAACAGCATATCCGACGGTATCAGGAATGTTGATCGTGGTAGCCCCTTCGCGGATCGCCGCTTCAATGATGCGGTACAAGAATTCCGGCTGAGAGCGGGAAGCGTCTTCGCAGGAGAACTCGATATCGTCGGTGTATTCCTTTGCGATGCGAATGGCTTCAACAGCCCGAGAGATTACCTGCTCCGGCGTCATGTTGAGCTTCTTCTCCATGTGAAGCGGAGAAGTTGCAATGAACGTATGAATGCGGCGTCTCGGAGCTGCGGCAATAGCCTCGCCGGCTTTTCTCACATCGGAAGGATTTGCTCGGGCAAGCGAACAAACCGTGGAATTGCGAATCACCTTGGAGATTGCACAGATGGATTCAAAGTCTCCGGGAGAGGCGGCAGCAAAGCCGGCCTCAATCACATCAACACCCAGGAATTCAAGCTGTTTGGCGATACGGAGTTTATCCTGCGGGCTCATGCTTGCGCCCGGGCTTTGTTCTCCGTCACGAAGGGTTGTGTCAAAAATAAAAAGCTTGTCTCTTGCAGTTGTCATTGTTTTAGCCACAAAAATTGTTGAGATCTGAGCCTCACTGAAAAGCAGCGTAAACGCCCCTGCCCTAGATAGGGCAACGGTACTTTCGGGCAGATGCACTCTCCTTGTCGGGGCCTCCTTATTGCATTCCTGAAAGCATTAGACGGAATACACTATTTTTCGAGTGAAATCTATCTTTAATTTTAGTTGGGAACTGGTTAAGAAGAGAAGTTAGAAATAGGAATAATTGCCTCGTTGGACTATTAGGCATGGTTAGCTCAGCAGAAAAACACTCTCTTGAGTTTCAACGTCTTCAAGACAGATTCTTTTAGCGAGTGAAAAACTTCACAATAGTTCACGTCCGAGAGGACGCTTTTTCTCAACCCATGCACGATCGGTGCTTAAATCAACAGGAGCTGCCAGCTGCTCAGCCAAAAGCTCCTCTAGTTTGTATTTAGATTTCTTCTTCAGCAAAGGTTTCTGAGCTTTTTCAGCGTGAGAATTACCAGAAATAAATTCAGGGGAGCGGCGCATGAATACACCTCGATAATTGACCTTTTCGTGACATTGTTCAGTCTATCAGTTAGGCTCAGGACTCAAAAGTACATTCAGGTAATCCAGCAAAGCAGAAGGAATCACGGGATATTAGAGATACAAAAGCCCGGGGAAGATCCCCGGGCCATAAATGAACATCTCAATGATCTCGTTATTTAACTTGATCTGCAGGTTCGTCTAATTCCACTTCAGAACGATGCGGAATAACCGGATTCGGCTGACCTGTGTACCAGAGGTAGAACTGGTAAGCAAAACCGGAAAGTGCGTACAAACAGAAAAGGATGAAGACCATCAGAGCCGGATCCGTCGAAAGCACAAACAACAGGATCACAGCAGCAATCAGCACCCAGAAAGGTACGCTCTTGCCGTAATGGAAGCTCTTGCCTGAGTAGAACGGTGCGTTGCAGACCATGGTAAGGCCGGCATAGACCGTAATAACCATAGCGAGCCACGGCAGCCAGTCACTGTTAACAGGCATTCTCTGGTCAACCGCAAGCCACACAAAACCTGCTACTAAAGCAGCGGCCGCAGGAGAAGGAAGACCTTGGAAGAAGCCTTTGTCAACAACGTCCACATTGGCGTTGAAACGAGCCAGGCGAAGTGCGGCACCGGCGCAGTAAACGAAGGCGGCGGCCCAGCCTAAGCGCCCTAAATCATGAAGAGCCCACTGGTAAACCACCATCGCCGGCGCCATACCGAAAGCGCACATATCGGCCAAGGAGTCGAACTGAACGCCGAAAGAGCTCTGAGTGTGCGTCAGGCGGGCAACACGGCCGTCACAGCCGTCCAGAATCATGGACACGAAAATCGCAATGGCGGCTTTTTCAAAGTCGCCGGCCATCGCAATAATGACGGCATAGAAGCCCGAGAACAAACTCGAAAGCGTAAACAGGTTCGGAAGAAGATAGATACCTTTCTTGCGGACGGTATCGATGCGTTCGCGAACGATAGCCTTCGGCGTCACACGGGGATGCGGACGGAAATTCCGACGGGCATGGAACTGTTTAGCTTTATCTCGCTGTAAAGGCATTTAAGCGTTCTCCTTCTGATTAGGCCTGCTGCTGAGTTTTTTCTTCTGTCGTTTTTGGTTCTGCGGCAGGAGCAGCGTCAGCAATTGCAGTAACTTCAGTAACTTCTACGGCTTCAACAGCGGGCGCTTCAGCCGGAGTTTCCGGCTTTTCTTCTTCCTGAGGATTTAGAAGTGCAAGCACGGTATCCGCAGCGCGAACCTTCTGACCGACGAAGACCAGAACTTCGGAGTTCAGCGGAACGTAGATGTCGACACGGGAGCCGAAACGGATGAAACCGAAGCGTTCGCCGCGCGTAACTTCCTGACCGATATGAAGATGGCAGATGATGCGGCGGGCAATCAAGCCGGCGATCTGAACGCAGGTAATCACAGGACCTTCATCAGATTTAATAACGATGGCGTTGCGTTCGTTTTCCATGCTGGCCTTGTCAAGATCAGCATTGAGGAACTTGCCGGGCTTGTAGTAAATAGCTTCTACTGTTCCGCCGATCGGGCTGCGGTTGGAGTGAATGTTGAAAACATTCATAAAGGTCGAAATAAGAATTTCTTCCTTACCGGTGTAGGGATTCTCGACTTTTTGAACTTTGCAGATTCTGCCGTCTGCGCCGGAGAGCACGCTGTGCGGTGTCTGGCTGATCGCTCTGGGAGGATCACGGAAGA
>ENA-USYV01001570-USYV01001570.1-human-gut-metagenome-genome-assembly--contig:-NODE-1570-length-21441-cov-9.918882_pt1 | contig 21441 bp, 15 predicted proteins | sample MGYA00250066_ERZ773514 | MGnify/ENA primary metagenome ERZ773514 (study PRJEB29103, sample SAMN06112049) | human gut metagenome | biome: human gut; feature: ankylosing spondylitis patient; material... | reverse complement strand
TGTTCTGTCAATTTGTTGGGCTTGGATATCAGTGCTTCCTGCACACGAAGATAAAGGAACTCAAAGAAAAGCTTGAGTTGAGCCTCAGCGACAAGAAACTTGCGGAAAATGACAAAGATCAGAACGCCGATCTGCTCAAATGGCTGAAAAAACAATCGATGCAAAGTTTAATCGACTGGTTCGACTGCATTGAATTGACGAGCCTGCGGAGTGATAACGGGACCGTCAAACAAAGAAGCGGAGAGACGAAACGTGATCGATTATTCTTCACGTTACTGGGAATACCGGGATTTGGTGAGAAGCCGCAGAATCAGCTAAAGGTCAGTCTGTAGAATTCTGATGTGACCTTTAGCCGACGTTTAGGTAAATAACATAAGAAGAGAGAGGTCGATCAAGTTAAGTTTTTTAACTTTTTCCATAAACAAATGGATGTGTTGACGCAACTATCAAGAATGATTTACGGAAACAGACTGGATTAAACGTAGTGAATCAATTTTCTTCAAAAAGTTAATATTTTGATCCCGCATAATCGGCCGAAGATATACAAAAGGTCAAGAGCTTTTTGCATTCGGTACTATTTTCGATTGATTCTCTGATTACTTTATGTTAGCTTTGCGCGCGTGCGTAATCATGTTTTGATCAAATTCTTTGTCCAACTGGCAATCCCTGATGTCGTCCACAATCCTTCCCCCTGTTAAGCCTGAGCATTACCGTCCCGATATTGATGGCTTAAGAGCGATAGCAATTATTTCGGTTGTTCTCTTTCATACTTTTCCAAATTGGCTGCCCGGAGGATTTGTAGGGGTCGATATTTTCTTTGTCATTTCCGGGTATTTAATTTCGACTATTATCTTTAGGGCATTTGGTAGAGGCACATTTAGCTTTTCCGATTTCTATGCTAGACGTATCAGAAGGATTTTTCCCGCTCTAACATTTCTTCTTATAGGAGTAATGCTTCTCGGAGCTCTTATGTTAACTCCGGAAGAATTCAAAGACCTTGGAAAACAGGTTATTTATGGATCTGCCTTCGGAGAAAATATTTATCTCATTAGGCATTCTGGAGGCTATTGGGACACAGCAACGGAAATGAAGCCTCTTATGCATTTGTGGACTTTAGCCGTTGAAGAACAGTATTACATTTTCTACCCTTTACTCTGCTGGCTTCTGTGGAAACTGAAAAAAGGAATTCTTCCTATTCTTTGTTTGCTTTGGTGTATTTCTTTAGGTCTGGATATTTATCAGAGCCATACTTCCCCCATATTGGCCTTTTTCTCGCTCCATACTCGTTTTTGGGAACTTTGTACAGGGTGCATACTCGCGGCCTTGGTGTCTTCGAACCTAACTTATCAAAAAGCCATAAAGAGAACTCAGATCAGATTGTTCAAGACGAATGTGGGAACAAGCTCCGAGGACTTCTTTACAAAATTAAAAGCTGTGGGGAGCTGGGTAGGGTTGGCTCTCATTGTTGCAGGAATTACCTTTGCAACAGGCGAAGAAAAGCTTCGTTCGCTCTTAATTTTGTTGCCTGTTATAGGGACCGTTTTGGTTATTGTTTGCAAAGAATCCTGGATAAACAGAAAAATCTTGAGCTCTGGTCCTTTTGTCTTCATCGGACTGATCAGTTATACCTGGTACTTATGGCATTGGCCGCTCCTTTCCATCGCCAGGAACATAGAGGGAGGAGAGCTTCCTGATTATGTAATTTGCTTTTTGTTACTCATAGCCGGTTTTCTACTTTCGGTTTTTAGTTATTTCATTATTGAAACACCCATTCGAAAACTAGCAATTTCGAAAAAATTAACAGTTTCTCTCTCAACCTGTGTTATTGGTTGTGCCTCGTTCGGGACCATGATTTTAGCGTTTCAAGGTTTACCTGCGAGACTAGGCGACACTGCAGTAGCCTCTCGTTCGGTTTCAAATACATTCCCGAAACAAGATAAATACGCCATGGATAAATACGGTTGTCCGAAAAATTTGGATTTTTGCTGGGCACCTCAAAACTCTCAGCCGACTATTGCCTTAGTTGGAGATTCTCATGCGCATCATTTGGCATCGGGACTCCAAAAGAATATGAACAATCCTTTTCTTTTAATCGGACAGGGTGGAACTCTACCGGTAAGAGATTTAATTTCCTTGCGTTACGAAAAACCAAGTAAAAATCCTTTAATGGGACAAGTGTTAGATATTGTTAATAACGAACCCACGATTAAAACTGTTATTTTGGGGGCTCGGTGGGGAGCCTTTGTTAATTCCAGGAAAGGTTCCTACGAGTTGTTGCGCTATAAGAACGAAAATAAATTATTAGCTTTGGATCATTTGCTAACTCAGACAGTTGAGGAGCTTGTCAGAAACAAAAAGAAAGTAATTCTTCTTCTCGACGTTCCTACCCTACCCATAAATCCCAAAAATTGCTTAAAAAGTCGACCCTTCCAAAAAGGTGTGGGTAAATGTAGTTTTCTTCAAAGCCAGGAAAAAACAAATGATGATCAAATCAATGAAATGATCCGAAACATTGCGAATAAATATTCTATTGTATCTGTTGTAGACGCTTCGAAGGCGATATGCGAAGGAGGAATTTGTACCATTGGAGATGGAAAAACAATCTACTACAGAGATGATAATCATCTCACCGATGTTGGAAGTGAAATAGTAGCCAATAAGATTCTTGAAGAAGTCAAGCTCTAAGAAAGCTAACTTTCCCGCTTTACGGATACGTTTATAAGGGTTTGCAGCAGAATTAGGACATGATTCACATAAAATATCCTTTCAGATAAAAAGAACGTTATTCACGTTCCGAAAGCTAATGTAAAAGAACTAAGCTTTATCTTAGTTGATCTCTTTGAGGGATAATTCGGGAAGATTTTGTTTGCTCACAGGTGATAGCTTGTTTAATTTCGCTTTTGTCATTGTTAATTCTCTTTTAATAGGTTTCGGCTCGCTCCTCTTAGGCCTTAAAAGTCTTTCGACTGCCGGCGTCCTAGCAGGATGGGATAAAAGCCAAATTTTAATTTTTTGCAGCTACACTTTTGGTTTATTCGCACTCTTAACACTTGTTATAAGTTCTATCCTCTTAACCTATCCTCTGATAAAAAGAAATAAAAAGACCCTATTTGCTATTACAATTTGTTTAAACTGGGCCTTTTTGATCTATCTTGCAGCAGACGCTTTCATTTACCCTTTGTACCGTACTCATTTGAATTTTGCAATGATTCAAATGACATTTCTTGGAGGAGGAAGGATTGTTTCTTTCTCTCTTCCGATGGTATTTGAAATTGCAGTTTGGGTATTAGGTCTGGGGTTGTTGTCTTGGTTATTTGCATTTTTATCCTTCAAGATGGCGGCTTTCAAAAAGCTATCACTTACAGCGTTATTTCTGGTTATAGTAGTTTTTTGTTATTCAAATCTCTGTTATTCCTGGGGATTTGCGAATTTCAATACCCGGCTCGTTTCTGTTTTTGACAAGATCCCGCTTGCTCGTCCTTTGCGAATGAATACGCAGCTCCAAAAGCTTGGACTAATCGATAAAAAAGCTATTGATGAAAGAAAGGTCTCCTTAGACGAACACGGAAAATTAAACTACCCGCTCAATCCCTTGGTGTGTAAGCCCTCCAAAGATTACAACATACTTTTTCTTTTTGTGGATACGCTTCGGTATGACATGCTGACAGAAGAGGTCATGCCTAATACTTGGAGATTTGCGTTAAATAACTCAAGATTTAACAACCATTATTCGAACGGGAATAATACGAGGCATGGTATTTTTTCTTTGTTTACAGGTCTACCCGGAAACTACTGGACTGGCTCTTTGACAAGCGGAACGCCAGGCATCTTGATTACAGCTCTCCAAAAGAGAGGGTACGAAATAGGGATTTTTGCCGGTGCGCCCTTAAATATGCCCGAGTTTCATAAGTCAATTTTTGCGGGGATTCCTAATCTTCAAATCTACCCGAGAGGAAAGGGCGCAGTCGATTCAGATGCATTTGCCGTAGAAGATTTTGAAAAGTGGCACTCCTCTCTGAAGCCGGGCTCCCGCTTCTTTAGTTTCATTTTCTTCGACTCTGTGCATGCATATAGTTTCCCTAAAGAATCGAAGTATGAGGTTTTTAAGCCATACTGGGAATCGATTAATCACATGGAATTGAATAATTCCTTTGATCCCGCTCCTTACCTGGCAAGATATAAAAATTCAGTCCGTTATGCTGACGACCTTATCCAAAAAGTTCTGGATTATCTAGAAAGCAAAAACCTTCTCGATGAAACGATTGTAATTATCAGTTCTGACCACGGCGATGAATTTAATGACAATAAATTGAACTTTTGGGGCCACGGCGGAAACTTTACAGATGCTCAAATCAAGGTTCCCCTGGTAATTCATTGGCCTGGTAAGAAACCAGCCAACATTGAGTATGTAACTTCACATCTTGATCTTGTTCCAACACTGTTGCCGGAAGTCTTGGGCTGTGAAAACCCCACCGAGGATTATTCCGTCGGCACCTCTATCTGGAAGGAAGCAGGGCGCCGGAACTGGGTCTACTCCAAAGGCTGGAGCAGGGATGCCTTCGTTGAGCCTAATAGAATCGTTTTAATTAACGCTGCAGGCGCATTGGAATTTTTGGACAAAACTTACAGGCCAACCAAGGACAAGACAATCCCTGCATATATTCCCGAGGTTCTGAAGGAAAATTCTAGATATTTAAAATAGAAGTTTTCAGGTACTTGGCGAGTTCCTCTTTCCACTCGGGCATCGTTGGAAGTCCTAACATTTGAATGACTCTCTTCTCCAGCCGAGAATTGCTCGGCCGGGGAGCAGGACGCACGAATTCTTTCGATGTGCACGGAACCACTTTCTGAGTTAATCCGGACAATTCAAAAATTGCTTTTGCAAAGTCATACCATGTCGCTGAGCCTTCGCAAGTTCCGTGAACAATGCCCTTGTAATCCGTATTCAATAAGGCGCCTATGAGGTCTGCTACTGCGGCTGTGCTTGTCGGATTCCCTATTTGATCGTTTACTACCTTAATCTCGCCCAGGTTTTTCTCTGCAAGAGCGAGCATCGTCTTTACAAAGTTTTTGCCATTGTTGCCGTATAGCCAAGCAACTCTTACGATCAAGTGATTTGGGCAAAGCTGGCGAATGAATTGTTCACCCGCAAATTTAGTTTGCCCGTAAATAGTTTGGCCGCCGTTCGCGGTATCAAATTCATGGTATGGCCGAGGACTGTCCCCTTCAAAAACATAATCTGTCGAGATGCTGACCAAACGAGAACCCTCCGAGTGTGAGGCTAGCGCCAAATTTCTACAACCCCAGGCGTTGACTTTCCAAGCGAGGTCTTTTTCTGATTCACAGGCATCAACGTTTGTGAAAGCCGCGCTGTTGATTACGACATCCGGTTTATTTTGTTTGCAAAAGCTCAGGACGGCTTTTTCGTTTGAGATATCGACGTCATTGTGATCCGTCGGAAGCAATTCGTGAGAAGAGAGTTTCGACGTGAGCTCTGAGCCCAGCATGCCAGAAGCTCCTGCAATCCAAATTTTCATCGCTGTATTTTCGACTTTTAATTAAAGGGTCCGATGAGTTTAATAGGCACCTGATCGAGAAGATAGAACAACTCTCACAGTTTTGACCAAAAGACTGATATCCAACCAAATGTTCCAGTTTCTAACATACCAAGCGTCTAATCGTACGCGACGAGAGTAAGACGTATCGCTGCGGCCGCTCGTCTGCCACAAACCGGTCATTCCCGGTCGAACCATTGTGTAATCAGAGAAGAAGACATCGTATTTGATGACCTCGTCATCCACGATCGGCCTTGGTCCCACTAAGCTCATTTGACCGCGAATAACGTTAAAGAGCTGTGGAAGCTCATCGAGAGATGTCTTACGAAGGAACGCCCCGATCCCAGTGACTCTAGGATCATGCTTGAGTTTATGGCTTTCTTCCCATTCCTTAGCGGCTTCGGGATTGGACTCTAAGTATTCTTTCAGGCGCTTGTCAGAGTCCATCACCATGGAACGGAATTTATAACAGTTGAAGTGAACTCCGTTTTTGCCGATGCGTCTGTGTGCGTAAATGGCCGGCCCGGGACTGGATACTTTAATGGCGATCGCAATACCAAGAAGAATCGGAGAAATGACAATCGTACCTAGAGTAGCGACAGAAAGATCGAAAGCACTCTTAAAGAATTGGTTATACCAACGAGACAGGTTGTTTTTAACGGAAATAACAACAAGGTTCTCAGAGTAGAGACGATGCATTTCCATGTTTGAAACGGGTAATTCCTCAGTCTCGGGAACAAAGGAAATGTTCTTTACTAAAGGAAAGATCTCATCGATGAGGGAGTAAAGACGTCGTTTATCCATTCTCGGAGCTAAAACGAGAATGTTTTGTACGCCGGTTCGAAGAATGATTCTCGCCGCCTTGTCGGTAGATCCGAGAAGAGGATACTTTCCCTCTAGGGCTGTCCCTGAGGTCTTGTCGTCAATTATCCCGACAACCTTGATACCAAAAAATGAATTTGTTGCCGAGTAATTCAAAACACGCTTGGCAGTCTCATCCGATCCAATGATGATTGTCGGCTCAAGAAGAATGTTTGCGCGGTTGCAAAGGTATCGAACAAACAACCGAGAGCAGCAAACAAAGACAAATACAAAACACCCCAGGAAAGCAATAAAAAGTCGCGACACTACCGGGGCTTTGCCGGCAATGAATAAAACAACAATCGAAACAACGATAGAGTAAATCACGGAGTAAAAAGTCCGGCGGATCATTTCCCCGATAGAAAGGAGTCGAATGTATGTTCTGCCCCAATGCAGAAAGACCATAAAGATAAGCGGAACAAATAAATAGAAATAAAAATTGTTCAGCTCAAACCAGTCATACCTTCTTCCCATCAAGTCAAGGACGATGTCTCGGCTTCCTACTGCACACCACTCGGCAATAATAATGGCAAGGTAATCAGTAGCCAGCAGGAGCAGAGGCTGCAGAGTCGAACTGTACCTGTCGGTAAAAGAGATGGTGGGGTTGGCCATTTATTGCTTGATCGAGATAACTTGAGTCCACTAGAACTTGGATTTTACTCTCATGTTTATTTTTATCGAACAAATGCTTTGCCGGGGGCTAAGAATCCAAGCAATTCACGATCTTTTTCAAAAGAAATAACGAGGTTGTCATACTTATCTAACTTTAGCGACGTCAAATGTCGTTACTTTAGATAAAGTTGTGCCTATTAAAATAGAGCCGAATTGTTCGAGAAAAATATGGCAAGTAAATCTAAAACGAAAACTGCATGGGTGTGTTCAGAGTGCGGATACGACGCTCCGAAATGGTTCGGACAGTGTCCTTCCTGCAAAGCTTATAACACGATGAAAGAGTTCCGTATCGAGGCGGAGTCTTCGAACCGTTATGCACGCGCAGAGCAAGCGGCATCAGCTCCTGCCGGAAGGGGCAGGGCGGCGCTTGCAGGAACCAGCGATATTCTCGACCTTTCAGAAATCGAAGCGAAAGAAAGCCCTCGAATCTTAATCGGATTCAGCGAACTCGAACGTGCGCTCGGCGGGGGCTTTGTCCCGGGATCTGTTGTCTTAATCGGCGGCGACCCGGGTATCGGTAAATCAACACTGCTTCTTCAAGCAATGTGCAAAATGGTCGCCCTTGGACAAGTTTGCCTCTATGCAAGCGGCGAAGAAAGCCCGACCCAAGTTGCTCTTCGTGCACAGCGCCTCGGGGTCAATACGAAAGGTCTGAAATTTATCAGCGAAATTCAACTCGAAAAAATTGAAGCCATCATTGAGGAAACAAGTCCTCAATGGGTTGTTATTGACTCAATTCAAACACTTTTTTCTGAGGATTTAAGCGCAGCGCCGGGCTCCGTCTCTCAGGTTAAAGAATGTGCAGCCCGTTTGACACGTATTGCTAAGCGCAAAGGTATCGGCGTTATCTTCGTCGGCCACGTTACAAAAGAAGGGGCTATGGCCGGCCCTCGTGTCTTAGAACATATGGTGGACACGGTTCTTTATTTTGAAGGCGATCCTGAATCCAACTATCGTATTCTTCGAGCCTGTAAAAATCGTTTCGGTTCCGTAAACGAAATCGGCGTCTTCGGAATGACGGATAAAGGATTGAGGGGCGTGAGAAATCCATCAGCTCTTTTCTTAGCTGAAAGAAGAGAAGGCGTAGCTGGGAGCGTAACTTTCATTAATTTAGAGGGCACCCGTCCGATCCTTATTGAAATTCAGGCATTGGTTGATAAGTCAATGCTTCCGAATCCTAAACGTCTCACCGTTGGTACGGATGCCCAGCGTTTGACCATGCTCTTAGCGATTCTTCATCGCCATGTCACGCTATCGACTTATGACCAGGACGTTTTTTTGAATGCGGTTGGCGGCATCAAGATCAATGAAACCGCCAGCGACTTGGCTGTTCTCATCGCAATTGTTTCTTCTATGACGAATCAAGCGGTTAGCAGCAAGACGGCGATTTTCGGAGAAGTCGGTTTAGGCGGTGAAATCAGACCGGTTTCCAGAGGCCAGGAACGCATCAAAGAAGCCTCTAAGCTAGGCTTCACGAGGATCATTGTCCCGCTTAAGAACAAAGCGACCGATATTCCGGGCGTTGAAATCATCGGCGTAGATAACCTTAGAGATGCAGTGAAGGTTGTATTCGGATCGAATCGTGTCAAACACGACGAGCAGGTATATCCTGACGACTAAATAATGAGCTGATGCAAAGCCTGGAACCCGGTTTTGCATCAGCCTAAATAAAAGCCTCAATAATTCCTCAGTATTTGAAAGCTACTTCAGGGCAACCTCTCTGAAATTCATATTACTGCAGATGTAGCGAACTTTCGGTTTTGTATCAACACTGGCCTTTAGCTTGACAGCTTTGGCGAGGAGCTTTTTCTGTTTTTCCGTAGGCGCATCAAAATCGACCAAGGTAAGCGCTTTTGCCGGACAGATTTCTACACAAGCCGGTTCCCTGCCTTCAGCCAACCGATGAGAACAAAGCGTACAGTGTTCGGCTTTTCCCGGCTGAGCGTTTTTGGTCGGAGGATTAGAAGGCGAGAATAAAGGCTGCTTGTCGCCGAAGTAACTTGTCAGTTTCTGATCATTGAACATCGGCATTCCATAAGGGCAAGCGGCCAGACAAGCCTTGCAGGCAATACATTTGGCCTGATCAATCAGAACTTCTCCGTGAGGTCCTTTATAAACTGCCTTCATCGGACAAACTTTCAGACAGGCCGGATCATCGCAATGCTGGCATGAAGCACGGAAATAATTAATGATGTTTTGATCTCTGTTTTCAAGCTTGCGAATCCGATTCCATTGAATTTTCGGCGAGACCTGATTCTCCTGCTTACAGGCAATGAAGCAGGCATGGCAGCCGATGCACTCATCGACATTGACAATAATTCCCATTCGACTCATTTTTGACTCCCGGCTTTCTTAACTTCTACGTTGACTTCAAAATATGGCGCATATCCTGACAGAGGATCCCATTGTCTTGGAACGAGTCTTTGTGTATCTTCTTCGCCCCTCCATCCATACTGAGCGTCGATTGTTCCGGGAGGAACCAGAATGGATACTTCTAAGTTTGCCTTAACAGGCCCACCGAAGGGACTGGTGATTTCAACGCGATCTCCGTCTGATAAACCTCTTGCTGCCGCGTCATCCGGATGCATAGAAATCGTGCTGCACGGCTCCAGTTCTAATAAGTAAGGGGCGTCAGAACGAGTTTTAGAGTGCGTAATGTATGGCTTGCGTGCTCCGTTGATCATCCTTAGATTGAAGCGATCATCCGGCGGCATCATCGGTTTATAAACCGGAAGTCCGTCAAAACCAAATTTTGCACAACGAGTTGAGAAAAGTTCGATCTTACCGGTAGGCGTGTTAAAACCAGCTTGCCCGTCCGGCCTAAGCAGTCCCTTTTCAAATTTATTCGGTTCGTTCTTTTTGCATTCCAGTGATGAAACTTGGGGCAATGCAGCAGCTCCTGCTTCGTACTCAGCGCCCCACTCTTTAAGAATGGCATCGCACGCTTTGACAGGGTCTCCGTCAAAAAAGTGCTTCGGATCGTCCAGAATGCATCCGAGTTCCAATGCTATACGCCAGTCTTCTTTGGCTTCTCCCAACGGTTTGACAGGAGTTCTCGGAGCAAATTTTGAACCGTAAACACCGAAGGGTGCGTAACGCTCAAAATTCATTGCCGCCGGGAGGATAAGGTCCATGTCTCTATGGCTTTCTTTTCGATAGAAATAGTCAGCGCTGAAAGAAAAATCCAGTTTCTTTAACGCTTCTTGATACTGCTGGGGCTGCGGCCAAATCAACGAGTTGAAACCCCAGCCGCAGAACGCTTTGATTTTGCCAGCGTCTATGTATTCCGGAAGATGATTCGGGTTGTACATGATCATCATGTCATGCCAAAGCGGAACAAAGTCTTTATCGAGGCGTCTGTCTTTCTGTGCTTTGGCGTTCCACCACTTAGCATCATAGAATTTCGGCTGTAAGCCCATGCCGCAGGCTTGAAGACCTTTCGGTGAGAGGGGAAAACTTACACCTCCGGGAACATCGATATACCCGAGTACGCATGGAATGAGCAGCAGAGCTCTGGCATTGTTGACTCCGTTAGAGTTGTGTGTGAGGCTCTGAGATGTCAAAGAAAATGAGCCGGGACCGTCAGCATACATACGGGCTGCATCAATGATCTTTTGAGCGGGCACACCTGTAATTTCTTCCGTATGTTCCGGTGTAAAAGACTCACAATAATTTTTAAGTTCTTCAAAGCCGTGGCACCATTTATCCACAAAGTCCTTGTTGTAAAGATCTTCCTTGATGAGAACACGGATTATGCCCATGGCTAGTGCGGCATCCGTACCGACCTTAGGAGCTAAATGGATATCGGCAAACTGCGCAGTTTTCGTATTGCGCGTATCAATCACGATAATCTTGCAGCCCCGTTTTTTAGCAGCGGTTAAAGATTGCCACCATCCGAGAGGACGGGACCAAACATTGGAGGCAAAAACCATAAAAGATTTAGTTTTTGCATTCGGCATGGAGCCCTGAGAGGGTCTGCCCCAAGTGAGAATTTCAGCCTGCATACAGGCTGCCCGACAAGCGACTGAGGACTCGGTGCCCAAATGAACCGATCCAAAGTAACGGGCAAGGCGCATAATCGGGGGACGAGGCTCCTTCGGATCCCCGATATAAAACATCACGGCGTCGGCACCGTCTTTGGCCTTAATTCTCGTAAGGTTTTCGGCAATCATGCGATAAGCTTCGTCCCAGCTGCAGCGTACAAAACCGGGATCGTTACTTCCTTTAGGGTTCGTTCGCTTCATTGGGTAAAGCAAACGATTCGGGTTGTAAAGTCTCTGCAGAGTGGAGAGTCCCTTGGAGCAGAGGACGTGTCTGGGATTTTCACTCCAATTGCCGATGGACTGAATAATATTTCCGCACGCTTTAAATTTTATGCCGCAAGACGGAACTTGATTACAGTTGTCACAGATGGAATAACCGGTCCATTCGCCGGAGGAAGTTTCGGCTGCGGCAACTGACTTAAAAACGGTTGTTGAGGGAAGTGAAAGGGTACTAAGGATTCCTTTTAAGATCGATCTTCTCTTGAGGGTTTGGGGACACATGATGGCTGTACCTTCTAGCGGTTATTCCGGGGTGTTGTTTCTAATAAAAACTCTCACGCAATTTTTCTGAAGTTCGGGCAGTTCGGCATTCGTACAAAGAAGCCGGACTACCCGAAGGAAAGAGTCAGCTTATTAAGTTGCTGTCGGTCGTAACTGGCTGACTAGCGAGAGCTTTCTTTAGCCGCGTTTTCACCGGCGATCCTTCCGAATACGAACACGTCGAGAAGGGCATTGCCGCCGACACGATTTGTACCGTGAATACCACCTGTTATTTCACCTGCAGCGTAAAGACGAGGAATCGGCGTTCCTGTCGCATCCAAAACTTGAGCTCTGGTGTTGGTATTGAGGCCGCCCATTGTGTGGTGAACGGTCATTCCTGTATAGCAAGCCCAGAAGGGTCCCTGAGCAATCTTTCGGGTCAGATTTCGAGGGGCCTTATGGAAGTCCGGATCTTCTTTATTCTTGATAAAAACGTTGTTGTAGCGATCGATGGTCTTCTGAAGCCCATCCGGGTCAACACCCATTTTCTTGGCAAGCTCTTTAATTGTCGGAGCGGTCCAAGCTTCGTCAATGGCAATACCTCGTTCAACGGCTTCATGAACTGCGCTGTTATAGGAGTTGTATTGGTTGTTGTCTACAACGGTATAGGCATAACGCTCGGGGGTACCGAGAACGGCATCGCGAATGACATCGCGGCGCGCGCCTTCATCAACAATACGATTTCCCCGTTTGTCCACATAAATCGAACCGTCCACATTGCTGTTCAAAATGATTTTCAGTTTCTTGCCTGCAGGAGCTCCCGGGGTTGACTGGATAAAATCCATACCGACCAGGTATCCGCCGATACGATTGGCTGCAAGCATTACGTCACCGGTGTGACCGGGAAGGTTATCTGTACCAAGGCCGGCGGTTCTCGGATCATGCAGCTCTCTGAGGTATTGATTGCCGGAAAATCCGCCGGCTGCTAAGACGACTGCTTTATTTGCCTTGATGTTGAGCGTTTTGCCTTTGTTGTTTTGCAGCTTGACACCTACCACATCACCGGACCAAGGCTGTTCACGGTAGATTTCAACGACAGAATAGCCTAACTTAAAAGGAACGTTTCTTTCCTTGAGGGCTTTACTTAAAACACCTGTGTAGCCGATCCCTTTCGGAACGGCAGGAGAGTGCGCGCGAGGATAGAGTCCGCCGAACATTTGATGCACTGTGGGCTTAAACTCCATTCCGAGGCCTTCCAGCCATGTAATTACGCTGTAGGCGTTATCGCAGAGGACTTTAACGCGTGCGGGATCTCCTCTGAAATCTCCGGCGGCCAATGTTTGGGCAGCGTGTTTAGCCGGCGAGTCTTCGATATTCTGTTTCGGCTGACGAACAGGGTCTGCGGCATTAATCTGGCCCTGAGCGGCCATAGTGTTTCCGCCTGCGAAAGGCAATCTTTCGATAATGACGGGCTTGGCGCCGTTTTGAGAGGCAAGCAGAGCAGCCGCCATACCGGCTCCGCCGCCGCCTACGACAACGACGTCATAATTTTCATCCCATACTTCGGGAAGATATGGATTTTTCGGGGATTTTTCCTGCGCCAGGGCTGAAAGAGAGGAGACGGCAGCCGTTCCGGCGCCAACAAATTTAAAAAGACTTCTTCTGCTGAGTGTCATAGTGTTGCCTCTTGTTTTTGAGATTGATAAGAAAGAGAAAGAATGGGTAATGATTGTCTTGAAAATGGGAATTAGTTTTTTGAGCGACAAAACCTCCCCAACCCGTGACGAAATCACAGGCGGTAAATCATGGAATCCGGCTTACAAGGAGCCGTTCCGGTTTAGCAAAAATCTCTGATTAAATATCGACGTGCGAAAGAAACTCTTTGAGCTGCTGTAAGTCCTTGACCCCTACTTTTTTGTAGGCGTTCGCTCGATGAGTCTCTACAGTGCGTTCGCTTAAGCCGAGCCGCTGTGCAATTTGGTAATTCATCAATCCGGCGTTAACGCTGTTTAGGATTTGTTTCTCTCGCTGCGTAAGAGCATCGTAAAACTCCTGATAGCGCACAATCCGAAAATCTTTCTGACGGTATGAAAAATCGCGTTTCACAGCTCGCTCGACGGCTTCAAATAAAATTTCAGACGAAACAGGCTTTTTCAAGATATCAGCCGCGCCGCTGCGGAACGCAGAGATAGCCATATCTACATCCGCATGAGCTGTCAAAAAAATGATTGGCTGTCGGTAACCTTTATGGGCCAGAATGTCTTGAAATTCCAAACCATTGACGAGCGGCATTTGGTAATCAAGGATAATGCAACCGGGAACGTCTGGATCGTCCTTTTTAAGGAAGGTTCCGGTATCGGAGTAATAAGAAACTAACCAACCGTCGGTTTTCAGCATAAACCGGATTGCGTCGCCGAAGCCTTCGTCATCGTCTACGACCCGAATCACTGCTTTTTCCTTATATTGGCTGTTCATTTTATTTCTCCGGATGCCGGTTTCCTTAATGTCAGAAATTGTGCTGGACTCCAAAGGCGGTTAGAAGTCGGGTTGCTTTGGCTTCGGCCTTGTCAAACATTCCAGTACCCCGAGCGTATGTTCCTAAAGCGTAAACCAATGTTCGCTTTGAAAGCGGATATTGATACTTTAAAGAAGCGACCCAGCGGTTACCGTCGCGGTCAGCATGTTTTACCGCGCTGGTTCCCTGCCATTTTCCCATATTCCATTTGAAGGCTCCGAAAATTCTGCCGCCGGCTAATGGTGTGCTCGCTCCGATAACAAATGTATCTGACCTAAAACCTTTTTTACTGCCTTTGACAGCTGCTGTCGAACCGAATCCTAAATCCTTAGCGTAGAAGGCGTTCGGGCCTCCGCCAAGACTTCTGGAGTTCCAAACATGTTGATAATCAAAATGAATGCGCGTTTGACCGAAGGTTTGGTTGACTGCAAAGAAGAGGTTATATGTCGGATCAGAATCTGCTCCGTTGTTGACACCGTTTTGGCGGTAATCAATGACGGTAAAAATTGTTCCTAAATTAAAACCCTTATCTTTGTATTGGGCTGATAAGCCATAGTAATGGTTGTTTTTAGCCCATTTGGCCTCGTCAGTTGAGATTCCGTTTGAATACTGGGCGGTGAGTGTAATCGTATTGGTCGGTTTAACTTGATATGTGACGGAATTGTTAAGCATTCCCGAGTTAACTAACGATCCGATCAGCGCAGCATCAAGATAGTTGCAGGCCATCGGGTTCGCACTCATCTTAGGAAATTGGCCGAAATAACCTGTTGTTCCCATCAGAGAACCGGAACGTCCGAAGCCAAGTTCGCCCCAACGGCCTCCGATAATGAGCAGAGAGTCTCTGTCGAAAAGGACTCCGGAAGTTTGGCCTTCGCCGTTGTTAATTTTGAGGCCTTGCTCGAGGACGAATTTAACGTAGTTACCTGCACCGAGATCTTCTTGTCCCTTTAAGCCCCAACGGCTGGCGGCGTTGCCTCCTGAAATAGCCTGAACCTTGGCTGCCTGACCTTTTCCTTTAGAGACGCCGAAACCTGTGTCAACGACGCCGTAAACGGATACTGAGCTGGCAGCGGCCGCCGACATTGCGGCTAAGCAAGTGATTGCTGCGGCACTTTTGATTATGTTGATACTCATGTTGAATTTCTCCTTGTAGCAGATGAGAAAATGCAAAAAACCATCTGCTTGAAGACTAATGAGCTGCTCACTTAAGTGTCCGGTACTTAAGTAGTTAAAACCGTGAAAATCCTGAGGCCAAAAAAGCCGGACCATGAGATGATGATCTGGAGACAACAAGGATGGCTGTATATGAAGCGACTGATTCTTTCGATGTTTCTGTTTCTATTTCTTTGGGGCGGAACGGCTTCTGCCAATTATGTTATTGGAATAAGCACAGGAGCCATGTCGGCAAGTCAAAAGTTGTTTTTTGAGGAAACTGCCGGATATTTAGAAAAAGTATTCGGTGCTAAGGTTGAACTCAAGGGGCCGATTGCTTTAGGCCAATTAAAAGAGTTAATTCGCACTAAACAGATTGATTACTTTATTTCTTCAGCCGGTTTTGCACGATTATTAGGCGAAGAAGGGGTACGAGAATTAGTGATTTATCGACCCGGACCGAATGAGCAAGACCGTAATGAACTAGGTTCGACGTTTTTTGTTGCCAAAGATTCAAACATCAAAACACTCGCGGGGATGAAAGGTAAAAGGTTTATCGCAAATGATCCCAATGCTTTTTACAGTTATGTGGCCCCGCTCGGAGAGATCTCCTACGCAGGATACGATCCTTCTACGTTTTTTAGTTCCGTTCGTTTCCAATATAAACAGCCGCTCGATTTGCTTAGGGCATTGAAGGATGGAAAGGCAGATGTTGCGGCATTACCCAGCTGTTTTTGGGAGAGCCGTTTAATCGACAATCCGGAGCTCGCCAATGCCGTTAAACCGGCAGCGATAGTAAGTGAACAGCCGTGTTTTCGCTCTACACGCACTTATCCCAACTGGGTTCTTTCTTCTACGAGATGGGCGGATCCTGCCTTTACTAAGCGTCTTGTAACTTCTCTCCTGGATATGCCTCACCTTGCTGACGGTGCTTCCTGGTCGGTACAAACAGAGCTTTCGAGGGTGGACGCCGTTTTCAAGCAACTAAACATGGCCCAATTCTCAGGTGCGAAGCCTTGGACGATTAGAGATTTTCTTCAAAAATATTCTTTTTCCGTTTTCGTATTTACCATTTTTTTATTGGCTCTGCTCACATTCACGGGATTTTTGTACTTTAAATTGAGGATACGGTCGGCCCAGCTCATAAAGACCCTAAAAGAAAAATTTCAGGCGGACCGAGCTATGAGAGAGACCGAGGCTCGCTTACTCTCTCTTCAAAAAATTACAACGATCGATCATATGAGTTCTATGATTGCCCACGAATTGCCGCAGCCTCTGGGGGCAATTTTGGCTTATTCCGAGGGTTTGCTTCGTCTTCAGAAAACCGGTTCTATCGATAATGAGCTTCTTACGGAGATGCTGATAAAGATCGCCTTTCAAACGCGCAAGGCAGAGGAAATTGTGACGTCAGTGCGCTCCTATGCTAAAGAGCAGAAGCTGAAAAAATCGCCTTTGAGCGTTAACGGCGTTGTAGCTGAGGCAGTTAAAGATTTCACGTCTACTTTGCAGGATTATCCGCTGAAGATTGGATTTGAAGAAGATCCTCGAACTCCGATGTGCAACTTGGCACCGTTAGAGTTCGAGCTCGCAGTTTTTAACCTTCTGAAAAACGCAAAAGAGGCTTTAAAAGCTCAAGGGGCTAATGATCCGAAAGTCCTCGTAAAGATTTCGAGCGACGAAAGTCACTGTTTTGTCAATATTTCCGATAATGGGGCGGTTATTTCCGATTCGGATTTTGAACGGTTGGGCTCAGTTTTTAAGTCCAGCAAAGCTTCGGGTCTGGGAATTGGCCTCTCAATCGTTCGCTCGATTGTACAAAATCACAATGGAAACTTGATGTTAGAAAGAGGAAAGGGCGGAGGCCTGCTTTGCAGAATCCGTTTACCGATTCTTAAAGCTGAGTAAGATGGGAAAATTGAGCGACATTATTAATCCCTGTTAACTTACAACGGAATCTTCGTTGTGGCGAAAGTCATAGGCCATACAATTTTTGAGGATTGTTTGAGGTTTTCTTGTGCTTCCCTGTCCTCAAGAAAGAAGAAACGAAAAACCGCCCTAACGAGGGCGGTCTAAAACCATCTAACTTGATTACTCGCCGGAAAGCTTATTCAACCGGGCAACCAAAGAAGATTCGTCACCTCTCATCGGGCGATGAGTTTCGCTCTTAGACGGAGAAGCAGCGGGCTTCTCTTCGATTCCAGCCTGAGCGTCGGCGTTGGCAAGATTTTCGTGCATGATTTCGTCCATAACGGAACCTTTTGCAGGTGTGTTCTGTTGTGTCACTGTTTCGTCTCCATTGGATTGCGGCTCATAGACAACTCTGCCGTAGGGGCCGTAAATATCAGTTCCGGGTTCCGGAACTTTCTCTCCCGGGAACCGCGGTGCGCGAAGTCCATAATAATTCGGGTACGGAGAGGAAGGCAAGAGCAGCATCAGTAAAACCACGAGGTTCAAAAGCGGGATCAGCTGAGCGATCACCCAGAACCCGTTGTGATTTCGGTCGTGCAGGCGCCGAACCGTCACGGTAAGAGACGGAAAGAAAATCGCGACACAAAAAATCAGGTAAAGACTGCCAAAAATCAAGGCAAGAACCGGGTCTTTCGGAAAAACCGGAATACCCTGAGCCATCGCGTCCTCGGGCACGTCGACAAGTTTTGAAATGAACCAAAACGCCCACAAAATCAAAAGGTTGATAATCGTGAAAGACCAATACTCGGATCGAGAGGCTCGCCCTTGAAACGTAAAGTATTTGCTGAAGCAGTAGCGATACCACTGTAAAAACATTTTTTACTCCTTTGTTATGCATTCATTGTATGGTCGTTGTAGAAAGAGTGCGTTTCAGAACTCCAAAACGTGCAGTCAAAAAAGCAAGTCCAAGCCTGACGCAGCGCTCAGAAACCAATAGAATCTCAAAAAACACAAAGGGCTATCCATGAACACCATTCAAAAACTTTTCTTTTCTGCTGCACTCGCGGGCTCCGCACTTGTTTTAGTCGGGTGCCAAACCGCTGAGCCTTACGTTTCTTACCCTTATGAAGTGACGCCTCAAAACGCCCGTATTCTGAAGAAACTAGATGTTAAAGACGTCGCAGTGGACCAAGTACGCGTTGTTAAAGCCATGGATCTGGAGTGTGCCGGAAGCATTATCCCGATTCCCGGTCAGGAAGAATTTAAAACCTTGAACGGTGCATTCTCTAATTATTGGAGAAATGCTTTAATGGCTGACCTAAACCAGGCCGGAATCCTCAACCAAAAGAATCCTAAAGTCAAAATCTATAACCTCATTGACAGCGTAAAGATTCAGGCTGAACCGACCTTCCTGGCTTGGCGCATCAATATGGAATTGTTCTCCTCCAATGGTCACTCGATGAAACTGGACGTGGTTTACAACGCGCCGACTGACGGATTAAAAAATATGCAGGAGGGCTGTCGCAGAGTTGCGGAGACTCTCAATAAAGCAGTGAAGTGGTCAGTGCTCAAAGCCGTCAGTGACCCGAGATTTGAAGCACTTGTGCAGCCGGGATTGGACTTCACACCTTCAATGAAGGCTCAAAGCTTCCAGACAATTTTCCTTGGTGAAGATGAAAGCGAGCGCTGGGTGGATAAGGCGCCCAAGAAGCCTGAGAACTAACTTTCTTCATTTCTTGTCAAACGAAAAAGCGGCTTGGGAAATCTCCGAACCGCTTTGACTCGTTTATTGTTAGGCGATCTTTAGAACCGTTTCCGGGTTCTGCCACAAGTAAAAGAAACGAGTTCTGGACTGGTTGTACCAGCGAGGATTGTTAAGGTACCAGTTCACAGTCTTTCTCAAGGCATCTTCAAGCGAAGTTTTCCCCTGTAAACCCAGAACCACAAGGTTCGCCTCATCTTTTGTAATATCGGAGGTAACCGGAGCAGTCGCAACTTCTTCAATTAAAGCTTGATAACGTCCAACCGGAGGAGGCAGCTCCTCATTCAAACTCTCGCAGATGACGTCGGCGGCTTCGAGATTAGTCAGCCCGCAGGACGGACCGCTGAGATGATAGTGGCCTCCGATCTTGCCGTTCTTTTCAACGAGGACGATCGCATCAACGACGTCTTTTACATAAACCAGATCGGAGACTTTTTCTTCCGGATTGACGCCAGGGATCGTCTCGCCTTCGATTGCGCGATAGATAATCATAGAGATCGGGCTATCGGGCTGCTGGAAAGGACCGAATGCCGGCGGTACGAGGAGGCTGCTGATCGGTAAACCGTCTGCAACATAACCATCTAACAGCTTGAGCAAGCCGGCATACATACGGCTGTAGGAACCCAGAAGCTTGTAGTGCTCGGAGACGACGACAACGATTTTGTGAAGTTTTGTGTCGGTCATGCCGTTGCGCCATTCTTTAACTGTTTCGAAGAATGTGCGGAAATTATCCAAACTGGATTCTTCCTCCGGGTTCTTCGGAGTGATGCAGAAATAAATCGTGTCGGCAGCAGCCATCAGCAGGGCTTGACGAATTTCCTCAGGATTGGAAATATCGCATCGGGCAAAGCTGTGGCGGCTTTGCTGCATGAGCTCGGCAATATTGAGCAAGTTTCCGAGACCGGAAAGATTGTCAAAATTGAAGACTTGCTGTCCGTCTTCAATGAGCTGGTATACGAGGTTAGTGCCTATGAAGCCGGCACCACCAAAGACTGCTGAACGATTGCTCACTTTTTTCTCCTTATTTGTAATTTTAAGTGGGCTCCCCACAATCGCAATTGGTATTTGTCAGTTAGGCTTGACCCTAACTGAAGGGAAATTAGGCGGTATTTGTTCTTTTTCACGAACATTTCGGGATTTCCCTTAAACCAAACAAATCACTTAAACGCCGTTCAGAAACCCCTCGTTCTTCTGCTCGGCGAACCGAAAATTTCTAATATTTGACAAAAAGGTCAATGAAAAACACCCAAGGTTACACTATTTTTGCTTGCTAAAACTTCATCGTTTTAGCAGATCTCTCATTCCGTTTATGAGCAGAGGGCGCGCAATAAGAATCGAGGCTGTGATAGTGTGACGAGGTCTTAATTGTTTCTTTCGGAATTCAAGAATGTTTAGAAAGATTATGGTCGCTACTGTTTTAGCCGCTGCCGCCATTGGTGCCAGTGCAGAAGAATTTGCCTTGAAACCTGCCCAGAAAGGCATGGAAATTAACTTGCCGGTCACGATTCTGAAGAGTTTCCCTAACGATAAGGCCTCCATTACGCTCTCTGCGATGTCCGAGGCTCCTGACTTAGCCACGGCTCAAAGCCAGGTCAATAAAACGATGGCAGAAGCTCAGAAAGCCATTAAAGACTTTTCTTCGATGGCAAAACTCCGCAACGGCGGCTACTACACACAGCCGATTTATACCAATCCGAAAAAAGGCGAGGCACCTGTGATTGCGGGCTGGCGCGCTCGCCAGAACCTCATCATTGAAACCGAAGACGTCAACGGCGTGGCTTCATTGGTTCAAGTGGGTCAGCAGTCGAAACTGGCTCTCGAAAACGTTTCATACTCTCTTTCAGAAGAAGCAAAGGCCGCTGCTCAGGATCAGTTGTCTAAAGCAGTGATGGATGCCCTCAACAGACAGGCAGAAACCATCGCTGTAGTGATGAAAGTCGCTCCGGATGCGCTGCGCATTGAAAAACTCAACTTCAACACTTTTGCCTTCGCTCCGGAAGGAGCGGTGTTTGCAGCGAAAGCCATGGGTGCCAATGCTGCCTTTAGGAGTGTCGAGGCGCCCGCATTTGAAGCCGGCACCTCTAATCTTACGATGTCCGTTTCTGCTGTCCTAAAGACAGAAGCAGCAGAATAGGTTTGGTGCATTCACAGTGCATTCACGGCTTGAAACGTATTAATCCAAAGAAATTTGTCTAAAATAAGCCGTTAAAAGGGGAGGGCCGTCCGCCTTCTCCTTTCCGAAAAATAAACCTATTAAGGAGAAAAGGTTTGAAATCAAATTCTTCATATCCCATCCTGGCTAAAGAAGGTTGGGGAATCATCGGCGCCGCGATTTTTATTACGCTGTTGGTCTGGTGGCTGATCGGAGGATTCATTTCCTTCATTTTCTTTGTTCTTTTGGTCTTTGTGATCCAGTTCTTCCGTGATCCTCCCAGAGCGATCAGCCAGACACCGCACAGCGTGCTCTCCGGCGCAGACGGCAGAATCTGCAAA
>ENA-USYV01001566-USYV01001566.1-human-gut-metagenome-genome-assembly--contig:-NODE-1566-length-21482-cov-6.721233_pt1 | contig 21482 bp, 18 predicted proteins | sample MGYA00250066_ERZ773514 | MGnify/ENA primary metagenome ERZ773514 (study PRJEB29103, sample SAMN06112049) | human gut metagenome | biome: human gut; feature: ankylosing spondylitis patient; material... | reverse complement strand
CCCTCCACAAGTCATCATCTTCGATGAACTCTACAAAGGTAAGGAGTTTCATGAAATCTTCGTAGCTTTTCTCCAACTTTTTTTGTTTCAGCCTTTCGGCCTCCTGCCGCTGCGCGATGCGGTCTATTCCCTCCTGCACCAGACGCGCTTCGTAGCGGTATTTGCGCCGCAGTTCCGCCTTGCGGGCGCGCAGCTCTTCGACCCGCGCATCGAACGCCGCGGAGCTTTCCATCCGCCACCACTGCTTCTTGATGCGCATGCGGCGCAGCGCCGATATGTTGCGGTCGTTCTGCAGTTCGCGCCGGAAGAAGGGGTACTTCTCACGCTCCAGCTCCGCGATCCGCTTGTCGATCTTCGCCCGTTCGAGGTCGATATGCCCGCGCACGGAGCCGACGAACGACGCGGGAAACGGCGGACGGTAAGCCCCCGTCACCACCGGCACGTAGAGCGACGAGGCGCGCGGCGCGGCGAAGACATAGCCTTCGGGCGTGACGTACGAATCCACGCCGTCTGTCAGCAGCCGCAGCAGGGGCCTGCGCTGGCTGATGTCGATATGCAGCACGCCGCCGTAAGTCACATAGGCGTCCACGCGCTCCACGAATCCGTTTTTGGCGATCAGGGCCTCGATGGCCGCCAGCTCTACCGCATCAACTGCCATGCCGTTCGTCTTGATTCCGCTGTGCGCGATCCACTCGCGCACCATGCGGCCCGACACCAGATAGCCCATCGACGAGCTGTCCACCACCTCGATCTCGACCCTGCCGACCTTCTTCCCGGCACGCAACCTCCCCGCCGCCGTCCCCGCATAAATGACATATGCGGCCACGGCGCCCCACAAAAGCGTGAGCAGTGCGTATCGGAGGTATTTTTTCAAACTCGTCTTTATTCTCTGATTATCCGTCGTTTCGTCTTCTGCGGTTTTTACATCCGGCCCGGCGGACATGCGCCCCGGCCGCCGGTCCCCCGGCTAACTCTTCGCTTTCAGCTTTTCGGCGATCGCCCCGCAGCAGGCGTCGATGTTGCCCGCGCCGAAGCTCACCACCACGTCCGTGTCCATCGCCGCCACCGTATCGGCCAGCGCCGCCCGCTCCACGATGCGGCACGGCACCGTCACGCCTTGGGCTATGATCTCCGACGTCACGCCTTCGATCGGCTCCTCGCGCGCCGGGTAGATCGGCAGCAGCACCACATCGTCGGCATGCGACAACGCTTCGGCGAACTCCCTGTAAAGGTCGCGCGTCCGCGTGTAGAGGTGCGGCTGGAACAGCGCCGTGATGTGCCGTCCCGGAAACATTTTGCGCACCGACGTCAGCGTCGCCGCCAGCTCGCGCGGATGGTGGGCATAGTCGTCCATGTAAACCTGCTTCGGCGTATTGACATAGAATTCGAAACGCCGCTTCACGCCCGCAAACGACGCCAGCGCCTCTCTCAGCCTCTCCGCATCGAGCGTCGTGCCTTCGGCCTGCGCCGCGCACCATATCGACGCCGCGGCCGCCACCGAATTCTCGATATTGACCCATCCCGGAATGCCGAGCGTGCACCCCTCGACCACGCCGCCGGGCGTCACGATGTCGTAGCGGTAATGCCCGCCTTCGAGCAGCTGCACGTTGCGGGCGTAGAAATCGCACGGCACGTCGTACGAATAGCGGTAAACGGTGATCTGCGGATTGTCCAGCACGATATCCACCCCCTCTTTGATAATGAGGAACCCGCCCGGCCTGATCTGCCGCACGAACTGCGAAAAAGCCTCCTTCACCGCCTCGTGCGTCCCGTAAATGTCGAGGTGGTCGGCATCCGCCGAGGTAATCACCGCCACGTCGGGATACAACCGCAGGAACGAACGGTCGAACTCGTCGGCCTCGACCGCCAGCCGCGCCCCCGCGCCCAGCACCAGATTACCGCCGAAGTTCTTCGATATTCCGCCCAGAAAAGCGCTTCCTCCGCCCGTCACGCCGCGGTTGAGCCACGCCACGAGCGTCGAGGTCGTGGTCTTGCCGTGCGTTCCCGCCACGGCCATCACATACTTGCCCTCGGCGAGATGTCCCAACATCTGCGAACGCTTCTCGACGCAGAACCCGTGGCTCACGAAATATTGATACTCCCCGTGCTCCTGCGGCACGGCCGGGGTATACACCACCATCGTCGCCGCCGGGTCGAGAAACTCCGCGGGAATCCGCCGCACGTCGTCCTCGAAATGGATCGCAGCGCCTTCGGCCGCCAGTTCGTCCGTCAGATGCGAGGGCGTGCGGTCGTAACCGGCCACCCGCTTGCCTTCATGCAGGAAATAACGCGCCAAGGCGCTCATGCCGATGCCGCCGATTCCCAGAAAATAGATATTTTGAAACTCCATCCGATTAAGTTTTATCGTTCTCCGCACCGCTCCTCCCTCCGCACGGCCCCCGCCGCATTCATCGCCCGCGCGGCGCAGGGGAAACGCCGGAAGCGGCGCTATTTCATTACCTTTTCGATTTCATCCACGATCCGCTCCGCCGCATCGGGGCGCGCCAGCTTTTCGAGGTTTTCGCTCATCGTCCGCAAAGCCTCCTTGTCCGAGAGCAGCTCCATCGCCCGCCTCATGGCCGCCGTCCGGGCCTCGGCATCGGGCACCACGACCGCCGCGCCCTTGGCTTCCAACGCCTTGGCATTCTTGGTCTGATGATCCTCGGCCACATTGGGCGAGGGCACGAACAGCACGGGCTTCGCCACCAGACACAACTCCGAGACAGTCCCCGCCCCGCTGCGCGAGAGGACCAGATCGGCCGCCGCATAGGCATAGTCCATGCGGTCGATGAAGGCCCCCTGCCAGATATTCGCAACCGGATGCGCCGCCAAGAACGCCTGCATCTCGCGCTCATAATATTTGCCCGTCTGCCAGATCACCTGCACGGGAGCGTCCGCGCCTTCGAGCGCGAGTATCCACGCCTTCATCATCTCGTTCAGCGACCGCGTTCCGAGCGATCCGCCCACGACCAGCACCACCGGAAGATCGGGCGTAAAGCCGTAATATTCCAACGCTTCGCCCCGGTCGGCCCCCTCTTTCGAGAAACGGCCCCGCAGGGGATTGCCCGTCATCGTGATCCTGCCCGCCGGAAAGAAACGCTCCATCCCCTCATAGGCGACGCAGATGCGCTTCGCACGCTTGGCCAGAATCTTGTTGGTCAGCCCGGCATAGGAGTTCTGCTCCTGAATCACCGTCGGCACGCCCAGCCGCTGCGCGGCCCACAGCACCGGGGCGCTGGCATAGCCGCCGAATCCCACGACCGCATCGGCCCCGAATTCACGAATGGTCTTCTTGGCCATCGAGACGCTCTTCAGCACCTTGAACGGCACCGCGAGGTTGTGCCAGTCCATGCGCCGCTGCAGGCCCGCTATGGGCAGTCCCACGATGCGGTAGCCCAGCGCGGGCACCTTCTCCATCTCCATCTTGCCCTCGGCGCCCACGAAGAGAATCTCGACCCCGTCGCCGAACCGCCGTTTCAACGCTTCCGCAACAGCCACGGCCGGATAGATATGTCCGCCCGTTCCGCCGCCCGAAAGGATGATTTTCCTTGTCATGCTATTTTATCTTTTTTACTTACAATCAATATCTTTCAACCCGCCTCCGACTGTCCGAAGATCCGACGGCCCGTCAACCCGAAAGCCCGAAGATCCCGACAACTCAAAGGCCCGACCGCGGCACCGCCCCGGCGGCCCGGCCCGAAGCCCCGACAGCCTGCTAACCCGGCGGCCCGCCAATCCGAGAGCCGTCCCCGGCGGTCCGGAAACCCGGCGATCCGGAAACCCGGCGATCTGAAAACCGGGGTGCAGACTTCCGCCCCGGACAACATTCCAAGGCAAGCCGCCTGCAAAATTACGAATTCTTTCCGTTCGCCGCCCTTTCGTCCTCCTTTTACCGCCCCCAGTTTCCCCGGTCCAGCGAGCGGTAGTTGATCGCTTCGGCCACATCGGCCGCCGCTATGGTTTCGCGCCCCGCCAGATCGGCGATCGTGCGGGCCACTTTCAGAATGCGGTCGTAAGCCCGCGCCGAGAGCGACAGCCGCTCCATGGCCCGCTCCAGCAGCGCCGCCGAAGCGGCGTCCGGCCGACAGTATTCGCGCAGCATCGCCGCGTTCATCATGGCGTTGGTATGCACGCCCTCCGTCCCCGCGAAACGCGCCGCCTGCACCTCCCGCGCCCGCACGACCCGCTCGCGGACCGCGGCGCTCGGCTCGCCGGACGCCGCCGCCGAAAGTTCGGCCGCCGGCACGGGCGTCACCTCCACATGCAGGTCGATCCGGTCCATCAGCGGTCCCGAAATCCGGCTCATATAGCGGTGCACCGCCCCCGGCGAACATACGCACTCCTTCGCCGGATGGTTGTAATAGCCGCACGGACAGGGGTTCATCGCCGCCACCAGCGTAAAGTTGGCGGGATATTCCACACTGTATTTCGCCCGCGAGACGGTCACCCTCTTCTCCTCCAGCGGCTGCCGCAGCACCTCCAGCACGCTGCGCCCGAATTCGGGCAGCTCGTCGAGAAACAGCACCCCGTTGTGGGCCAGCGACACCTCGCCGGGCCGCGGCGACTGTCCCCCGCCGATCAGCGCCGCCTGCGAAATCGTATGGTGCGGCGCCCTGAAAGGCCGCCGCGCCAGCAGGCCGCCCGCCGCCATATTCCCAGCCACGGAGTGTATCTTGGTGGTCTCCAGCGCCTCTTCGCGCGACAGCGGCGGCAGGATGGTCGGCATCCTGCGGGCCAGCATCGTCTTGCCCGAACCCGGCGCCCCGATCATCAGCACGTTGTGACCGCCCGCGGCGGCTATCTCCAGCGCACGCTTCACATGCGTCTGGCCCTTCACATCGGCAAAATCCTCTTCATAACGGCCCGCCTCCGCCCCGAACGACTCCCCGTCCGCAGGCACCGCCGGCGTCATCTCCCGTTCGCCGTTCAGCAGTCCGATCACCTCCTTCAGGCTTCCGGCCCCGATCACCTCGACGCCTTCGACCACGGCCGCCTCCGCGGCATTCGCCGCCGGCAGCACCAGCCGCCGCAATCCCTCTTCCCGCGCGCGCACCGCCATCGGCAGCACGCCCCGCACGGGTTTCAGCGTCCCGTCCAGCGACAGCTCCCCGGCGAACATCGTCCCGGCAAGCGTTTCGGCATTCACCCGCGACATCGCCGCGAGAATCCCGACGGCGATCGGCAGGTCGAACGACGCGCCCTCCTTGCGCAGGTCGGCCGGAGCCAGACTCACGACCACCTTGCGGCCCGACATCCGCTCCCCGGAGTTCTCGAACGCCGCACGTATGCGCTGCTCGCTCTCCTTCACGGCGCTGTCCGGCAGCCCCACGAGGTACATTCCCAGTCCGCCGCCGGCGATATTGACCTCGACGGTCACCGCCGCGGCATCGATCCCCACGATCGCTCCTGCATAGGTCCGGACAAACATCTATCAAAAAAATATTATCAATTAACCATTCTGTTACCGGCCTCTTCCACAGTCGTCCGCACTGACCGCACTGCCTGCATCGCCTGCACCGACCGCCTCAGCCGCACCGACTTCGCCGGCCACATCAGCCGCAGCGCCCCTCTAAACCGGCTCTTCTAAAACGGCGCCTCGTCGTTCAGCGCGGGCGGATTGGGGTCGAACTCCCCGCCGCCGATTCCCGCGCCCAGTCCGCCGCCGATTCCGGCTCCCGGCACGGCGTTCGAACCGCTGGCATAGTCGTCGTAGGCCTGCTGGCTGTCAGCCGCCTGCGACGGCGGCAGCATCGTGTCATCCACGTCGGCGAAACGCGCCTGCTCCTTGAGGAAGCGCAGGTTGACGTCGCACACGGCGCCGTTACGGTGCTTGGCGAGGATGATCTCGGCCATACCCGCCGTCGGCATGCCGTTCTCGTCCTGATTGATGCCGTAATACTCCGGACGGTGGATGAAGGCCACGATGTCGGCGTCCTGCTCGATGGCGCCCGACTCGCGGAGGTCCGAGAGCTGGGGACGCTTCGAGCCGCCGCGCATTTCGGTGGCGCGGCTCAGCTGCGACAGCGCGATCATCGGCACGTTCAGCTCCTTGGCGATCGCCTTGAGCGTACGCGAAATAAAGGCCACCTCCTGCTCGCGGTTTCCTTTCGAATCCTGATTGCCGGTCATCAGCTGCAGGTAGTCGATGATGATGATCTTGATGTCGTGATGTATCTTCAGACGGCGGGCCTTCGAGCGGAATTCGAAGACCGAAAGCGCCGGCGTGTCGTCGATATAGAGCGGCGCACTGCCCAGCGGCTTGGTCGCCGATTCCAGATGCCGCCACTGTTCGGGCGTCAGACGGCCCGACTTGACGTCGTTTCCGCTCAGTCCCGTCTCAGCGATAATCAAACGCATCATCAGCTGTACGGCGGACATTTCGAGCGAGAAGAACGCCACGCCCTGCTCGTGATCGACCGCCATGTTGCGGGCCATCGAGAGCACGAACGCCGTCTTGCCCATCGAAGGGCGTGCGGCGATGATGATCAGGTCCGAGAGCTGCCAGCCCAGCGTCACGCGGTCGATGGCCATAAAGCCCGACGGCACGCCGTTGAAGGCGCTCGTATTCTTCGACGCCTCCTCGATCTGCATCAGCGCGCGGGCCAGAATATCCTTCGACGCCTGCACCGACCGCTTGACGTGTCCTTCGGCCACCTTGAATATCTCGCCCTCGGCATATCCGATCAGCTCCGTCACGTCGGTCGATTCGTCGTACGACCGCTTCTGAATCTCGGTCGCCGAGCGGATCAGCTCGCGCTGCACGTACTTCTGGGCGATGATCTTGGCGTGGAATTCGACGTTTGCGGCCGAGCCGACCTTCTGCGTCAGCTGCGCCAGATACGACGCGCCGCCCACCTTCTTCAGCTCCTTCTTGGCCTTCAGCCGCTCGGTGACGGTATAGAGGTCGATCGGTTTGAGCTCCATCGAAAGCTCCTCGATCGCGCGGTAGATCGTGCGGTGCTCCTCGGTGTAAAAAGCGTCGGGCGTGACGTACTCCTGCACGGCGATGATGCTGTCCTTTTCGAGCATCAGCGCGCCGAGCACGGCCTCCTCCAGTTCGACCGCCTGCGGGGGCACGTTGCCGGCGGTGTCGGTCAGCGCCTCGAATGCCTCCCTGTTGCGCTGGGAGGGGTTATAATCTTTAGCCATGATTTATCCTTTCGTTCAGAGCCCAAAAATAGCGATTCGGGCGGAGAAAACAAAACGGCCGCGGCAAAGTTGTTATCGAAAATCGTGTTGATGCCACGATTCTCCCGCAAACAGTCCCCGCAGCAGGGGATAACGCCTGTTGAAAAAGAATTTTTAATTTCCGATCACTCCCTCACCCCCAGCTCCCGCCGCGAGACGGCGAGCGCCGCGATGCTGATCCGGCATCCGGGTGCGGCGCGCAGCATCTCCCCGGCGCACGAAAGCATCGTGCTGCCCGTCGTGAAGACGTCGTCCACCAGCAGTACATGCCGCCCTTCGAGCCGTTCGGGACGGCGCACCGCGAAAGCCTCGTCCACGTTCCGGGCGCGCTCGCGCCGCGGCTTGAGGGCCTGACTCTCCGTATTGCGCTTGCGGCGGACGCTCCGGCGGTCTACCTCCGCTCCCAACTGCGAGGCGATCCCCTCGGCGATGTACTCCGACTGGTTATACCCCCTCCTGCACCGCTTGACGGGGTGCAGCGGCAGGGGCACGACCACTTCCACCCCGTCGTACAGCCCGCTCTCCTTCAGACAGCGTCCGTACCACTCGCCCATCGCGCGGGCCGTGCGCCACGCTCCGCGGTATTTGAATCCGCGGATCAGCTCCCGCCACCCGCTTCCGTGAATGTAGTAGAGAAAACCCGAAGCCCGCTCGACGGGCAGCATGTCCCGGCACTTCGCCAGCAGGGGATTGTCCGCCTCAAGCCAGAACCCCGTCAGGGGCGCCGTCGTGCGGCACAGCGTGCACACCGTGCGTTCGCCCTGCGCGAGCGGGACGCCGCAGACGGGGCAGCGCGGCGGAAAGAAAAGCGCCGCGACGTCGCGCAGCAGGTCACTGAGGATCGACATTGCAGATGAAGGTGATCGTTTTGAATTCGGGATTTTCGGCGAACGCCTTCAGCTCGGCGGCCAGCAGTGCGCGGGCCTTGGCCGACGAAGCGCCGCTTTCGATCTTGAGCAACAGACCCGCGAGATACTCGCCGCGGATGCGGTCCACCGGGGGCGTCATCGGCCCCAGCACGCGGCGGCCGAACCTGACGCGCAGGCGCGCCGCCAGCTCCGTGACGCCGCGGCGCAGCAGCGCGACGTCGCGGTGGCGCAGCGTCAGCGAGGTCAGCCGCGCATAGGGCGGATAGAAGAACGCTTCGCGTTCGGAGAGCTGCATGCGGGCCATCCCGGCGAAATCGCCCGCCACGACCTGCCGGATCACGGGATGCCCCGGCTCGGAGGTCTGAATCACCACCTCGCCGCCGTCCGAGCGGCGTCCGGCGCGTCCGGCGACCTGCAGCATGAGCTGAAAGGCCCGCTCCGCAGCCCTGAAATCGGGGTTGTTCAGCAGGTTGTCGGCATTGAGAATCCCCACCAGCGACACGCCGCCGAAGTCGAATCCCTTCGTAATCATCTGCGTCCCGACCAGAATATCGGTCTTGCGGGCTTCGAAATCGGAGATTATGGCGTTGAACGCCCGCTCGGAGGTCACGCTGTCGCGGTCCAGCCGGGCGACGCGGGCTTCGGGGAAGAGCCGGGCGATCTCCTCCTCGACCTTCTCCGTGCCGAATCCCCGCGGCAGCACCTCCGTCACCTCGCACGAAGGGCACTTCGCCGGCACCGGGGCCGTGTAACCGCAGTAGTGGCAGACGAGTCTGGCGCCGCCCTTGTGGTAGGTCAGCGTCACGTTGCAGTGCGGACAGCGGGCCGTCCACCCGCACTGAGAACACTCGACGTAGGGCGAGAATCCGCGGCGGTTCTGGAACAGCATCACCTGCTCGCCCCGCCCCAGCGTCTCTTCCATCTTGTCCAGCAGCAGTTTGTTGAAATGCGCATGCCGCTCGCCGCGCTTGGCGGCGCGGATCGTATCCGAAACGAATATTTCGGGCGGCCGGGCGTCGCCGTAACGCTCCGCCAGCACGGCGCGGCCGTACTTCCCGCCCTCGGCGTTGAGCCACGTTTCGAGCGACGGCGTGGCGCTTCCCAGCAGCGTGCGGCCGCCCCACAGGCGGGCCATCACCACGGCGCAGTCGCGGGCGTTGTAGCGGGGCGCGGGATCGGCCTGCTTGTAGCTGGCGTCGTGCTCCTCGTCCACGATTATCAGCTGCAGATGCCTGAGCGGCAGAAATATCGACGACCGCACGCCGACGACGAACTCGCCCCCTTGGGAGCGGTTCAGCCGCAGGTAGGTCTCCGTGCGGCGGCGGTTCGTAAGTTTCGAATGATAGGGGGTCACGCGGCTGCCGAAGATGCGCTCCATGCGCCCGATCAGCTGCGCCGTCAGGGCGATTTCGGGCACGAGCAGCAGCACGTCGCCGCCCCGCGCCAGCGTTTCGGCGATCAGGTGTATGTAAATTTCGGTCTTCCCCGATCCCGTCACGCCGTGCAGCAGCGCCGCAGGCTTTTCGGCGAACTGCTCCCGCAGCGAACCGAGCGCTTCGCGCTGCGGCGCGGTCAGTTCGGGCAGCCGGAACGCCGAACCGCCCCGCTCGACGGTGCGTTCGCGCTCCGTGCAGACGATATGCCCCTTGCGCTCCAGCGCATGCAGCACGGCATAGTCGGCCCGCAGTAGGCGGCGGGCCACCTCGCCCGTCGAAATCCGGGTCTCGTCCCCCGCCGACGCGATCTCCAGCAGGGCTTCGTACTGCTTGGGCGCGCGCCGTCCGAGCTTCTCGAAGACCTCGTGCAGGCGCCCTTCGTCGTGCAGCTCCCGCGCCAGCGCCACGTAGCACTCCGTGCGGGGGCGGAACTCGTCTTCGGCGAACTCCTCCTCGGTATCGCCCGAAGGCTTCATCAGCGACGGCAGCGCCACGCGCATCACCTCGCCCGCCGAACACATGTAGTACGCGGCGATCCACTCCCAGAGCGCCTTTTGCTGCGCCGAGAGCAGGGGCGCGTCGTACAGCACGCGCTGTATGGATTTGATTGTCCTGAACGGCGGACGGCGGTCATGCACCCGCCAAACGACGCCCGTATAGAATTTGCGGGGTCCGAACTGCACGGCTACCGCCGTCCCCTCCGCCACGTGCATCCCTTCGGGCACGGCGAACGTATAGGCGGGCTGCGCCAGCGGCAGTACTATGTCGGCATAGAGGGGCATCAGAGTTTGTTGAGCGCCTGAAATCCCTTGCCGTAAACGCCCATCACCGACCCCACGGTCATAAAGGCGTCGGGATCGATCGTCTTGACGAATTTCAGGATCATCGCGGTCTCGCGCTTGCGGCATACCACCATGACGATTTTCGACTGCTTCTTGGTGTACCACCCCTGCGAGTCGATGAGCGTCACGCCGCGGTGGATATTCTCGACGATGGCCTCCGCCATCTTCTCATAGTCGTGCGTCACGATGAAGACCTGACTCGACTGCTGGTTCCCGGCCATGATCATATCGACCGTATAGCCGAAGACCGCCGTCATCACATAGCCGTAGATCACCGTGTCGATATGGAATCCCACGAGCATCGACGATCCGATGATGACGAAATCCGAGTAGATGACGATCTTGCCGTAGCTGATCGTGCGGTACTTGTTGATGATCATCGCGGCGATGTCCGTGCCGCCCGTCGAGCCGCCCTGCGCGAAGCACATCGCCACGCCCATGCCGGCCAGTATGCCGCCGAGGATCACCGACAGAATACGTTCGAGGTGGAGGAAGTCGCCCTCCGGCAGCACCGACTGCCAGAAGTTCATCCCCAGCGAGATCACCACGACGCAGTAGACGGTCTTCACGCCGAAGTTCCAGCCGATGATGAATCCCGCGATCAGCAGCAGTATTCCGTTGATGATGAATACCATCGTACCGATCTGAATCGAGACGCCGAGCCACTCCTCGACGGCATGGCACAACACGAGCGACAGACCCGCGGCCCCTCCGCCGACGCCTTTGGCGGGCAGGATGCAGCCGATCCACGCGAAAGAGTACATGATCATGCCGACCGTCATCAGGAAATACTCCTTGACGGGCTTCAGCATCAGCTCCTTAATGATGGGTTTCATTTCGGTACGGAAATATTAGCAATTGCAAAGGCAAAGATAGTGCAAACTGAGGGCAAAAGCAAGTTCGAACCTATCGCAGCGACTGTAAAGGTACAAAAATTTCGCCTTGATACGCATTTCGTTCCTCCAATCTTTTTTCGAGCATCGCCAGCAGCTGTTCGTTGCGCACCAGCCCCCAGTTGCGGCCGTAATGGTAGCGGGGCGGCGCCTCGCTCGCGAACCGTTCGACGACCAGATCGGACCGCAGGCGGCGCAGCACCTCGACGAAAAGGTCGATGTACTCGCCGATCTCCCAGAAGCGGAAGCGGCCGGGGTCGGCGTCGTATTCGGCGGCCATCGCCGTGCCGCGGAATACCTGCAGCTGATGGAATTTCAGCGTCGTGAGCGGCAGCGAATTGATCGCCGCGACCTGCTCCAGCAGCATCGCGTCCGTCTCGCCCGGCAGTCCGAGGATAAAGTGCGCCCCGACGTGCAGCCCCCGCGCGGCGGTCATCTCCACGGCGCGGCGCGCGCAGGCGAAGTCATGCCCGCGGTTCACCGCCCGCAGCGTCTCGTCGCGGGTCGATTCGATACCGTACTCGACGGCAACGTACCTCCCGCGCGCCAGCTCCGCGAAATAGTCCAGCTTTTCGGCGTCCACGCAGTCGGGCCGCGTGCCGACGACGATGCCCGCCACGTCGGGATGCGCCAGCGCCTCGCCGTACACCTCCTTCAGCCGCTCCAGCGGCGCATAGGTGTTCGAAAACGACTGGAAGTAGACCAGATACTTCGACGCCGTGCGGTAACGCCTGCGGTGGAACTCGATCCCCTCCTCGATCTGCCGCCGCACCCCCTTGGCCGGCACGCAGTACGAGGGAGTGAACGCCCCGTTGTTGCAGAACGTACATCCTCCCCCGCTTATCGTTCCGTCCCGGTTGGGACACGTGAACCCGGCGTCCACCGACAGTTTCTGCACGCGGCAGCCGAACATGCGGCGAAAATACCCCGAATAGGAGTTGAACCGCCTGTTATCACCCCACGCATACATCGCTACAATCCCCAGTCCGAAGGGTTATAGGTATCCTTGGGCGCATTGGGCACGTTGGTAAAGAACTGGAACCCGCTCAGCCGCTCGACCTCCGCGACGCTGCGCATATCGCTGCGCGAGGGTTTGTGCCCCTTCTGCATGGCGTGGCTCATCACGAAGGCCGCGCACTGCAACTCCTCGCGCGAACAGCGCAGCACCGATTTGCCGGACTTGGCGTTCTTCGTCCGCAGCATGGCGTAGTAGAACATGGTCGGAACGCCCGCCTGCTGACCGCCGAAGGCGGCCTTCTTGGGCGAAGCCGTATTGCCGTACGAGTCGGTCCACGTCTTGTAGTAAGCCCCGACGACCACATAAAGCGTATCGCCGACACTGGAATTCTTGGTCGCGTCCCAATACTTGTCGATCACGTCTTCGAGGTTGTTCCACGCGCCGCCGCCCGTATTGAAGGTCCCGCTGTGCTGGGGCGCGATATTGGTGTAATAGCAGACCTGCCTGCGCATGACGGCCGTTCTCGAACGTTCGCGGTTGCCCAGCATGTGACCCTTGTTGTAGGGATCGGCGAGGGACTTCGACGCCGGCTGTATGCCCGCCGGAACATCCGGATCCTGACTGTAGCTGCGGTTCCCGCTCTTGGTCACATAACAGTTGTGCAGCGGCGCGGCCACCCATACGGGACCGTGATTCTCGGCGCTGTAACATACCGTGTAGTTGCGGGCGTTGTAGTTTCCGACCTTGAAGTCGCTGATCGTATGGTAGGCGTAATGGTAATCGCCGTTCTTCACCTCGACGGGCAGTTCGGGCCAGCCCGAAAACTTCGTCAGCCCCGGATTCGGACCGGGTCCGGGCCCGTCGCCCGCATCGGTCGTAAAGGCCGCCTCTCCGCTCTCATAGGTCTTTCCGCCCGCAGCGACGCACAAACGGAACGTATAGTCCGTCGAAGCGTCCAGCCCCGAAAGCCGGACGCTCTTCGCGCCGGGCTGCGCACTCACGGCTTCGCGTTTCGAAACGCCGCCCGTCCCGTAGAGGAAATAGACCTCGGAAACAGGCTCCGCGCCCTGATAGGAGAACGTACAGCTCACCACTGCCGAAGAGGAGGTCACCTCCGAATAGGCGGGCTGTCCGAATGCCGGCGCATTCCCCGGATCGCTTCCCGTCCCGGTCCGGAAGGAGACCGATTCGCTCTGCATGCGCCCTGCGCCGCCCAGCTCCAGATAAGCGTACACCAAGTAGTCGGTTTCGGGTTCGAGGTCGCTCAGACGGCACGAAAGCGCATTCCCGCTCACCTCCACCGGCTCGGCGTCGAAATAGCCGTCCGCGGCTCCGATCCGCGTGTATACGAACCCCGCGCCGCTCTCGGTCAGCACGCCGTCGGCGAATTTCGTGCGGCAGGAGATCTCCGCCGTCGTTCCCGAAACCACCGCTTCGGGTTTCAGGAACCATGTGTCCCCCTTCTCCGCGCCGTCGTCTCCGCAGGAGGCGAAAACTGCGGAAATACCTGCCAGCAAAACTGTCAATAATCTTTTCATCTTCTATTTTTCGGTTAACAATCCCTCATTTTGGAATCTATCCAGATGGTCACCGGACCGTCGTTCACCAGCGCCACCTGCATGTCGGCGCCGAACTCCCCCGTCGGCACCTCCCGGCCCAGCAGCTCGGCCACGCGGGCCGTGAAACGCTCGTACATCGGGCGCGAGACGGCTTCGGGCGCCGCCCTGACGTACGACGGGCGGTTGCCCTTGCGGGTCGAAGCCTGCAGCGTAAACTGGCTCACCACCAGCACTTCGCCGCCGACCTGCCGCACGTCGAGGTTCATCACCCCCTGCTCGTCATCGAAAATCCGCAGACGGACCAGCTTGCCCGCCAGATACTCCATATCTTCGTCCGTGTCCTCCACGCCCACGCCGACCAGCACCAGCAGACCCAGCCCGATCCGGGACAGCTCGTCGCCGCCGACGCTGACGGAAGCGTTCTTCACGCGCTGAATCAACAATCGCATATTTTCCGGGAAATCAACGGGTTTCGAAATAAGCCCACAGGTTGTCGTCCTCAGGCGCGGGAGCCGTGACGCTCACTGGTTCACGGCGCACGGGGTGTTCGAACTCGACCCGCCGCGAATGGAGCGAGATGCCGCCGCCGGGCAGCGAACGCCGCGCACCGTATTTCAGGTCGCCGCGGATCGGACACCCGATCTTCGACAACTGGGCGCGGATCTGGTGGTGACGCCCCGTCAGCAGCTCCACCTCGACGAGCGTATAGTCGGTCCCCGCCCCCAGCGTTTCGTAACGCAGGCGCGCCTCCTTGGCGCCGGGCTTCGGCCCGTCGCAGGCTCGCGAGCGGTTGGTGCGGGCGTCGCGCAGGATGTAGTGGCGCAGTTCGCCGCTTTCGGGGTCGGGCGTCCGTTCGGTCAAGGCCCAGTAGACCTTACGGATGCGGCCCTCGCGGATCATCTCGTTGAGCCGCGTCAGGGCCTTCGAGGTCTTGGCGAACAGCACCGCGCCGCTCACCGGACGGTCGATGCGGTGCACCACGCCGAGGAACACGTCGCCGGGCTTGGCGTCGCGGCGTTTGACAAAGGCCTTTATCTGGTCTTCGAGCGCGCTTTCGCCCGACGGATCGGGCTGCACCAGATCGCCGCAGTGTTTATTGACGATCAGCAGATGATTGTCTTCGTAGAGGATATCTTCGGGAGTGAACATTTTTCGGGTATTTCTAAAAGCGGCCTGTACTTCAACGCAACGTTTCTCCGCCGTCGGCGGGCCGCGCCGCCGAAGCCGGTATCTCGGACATGCTCGCTGCGGGTCAGAGCACGAACGTGAAGGGCAGCAGCAGCGCCGCCGAATCGACGGCCGTCGCCGTGCCGCCGCCGCTCATGATGACCCGCATGGGCGCGCCCTGACGGCGTTCGACGTCCACCATCACCTGACGGCACTGGCCGCAGGGATAACATTCGCGCTCCGAGGGATCGGAAGCGATCGCCAGCGTCTCGATCGGATCGTCGGCATAATTGGCCTGCGCATAGAACATCAGCGTCCGCTCGGCGCAAAGCCCCGCGGGATAGACCTCGCTCTCGAAATTGCTTCCGTAGAGGATTTTCCCGCTGCGCAGCCGCGCAGCCGCCCCCACCCGGAACTTCGAATAGGGCGCATTGGCGTTCGCCGTGGCCCGTTCGGCCTCCCGAACCAGCTCACGGTCCGCATCGGACAGCTCGGCAAGAGCCGCATAATGCTCGTAGTTGAAACTAAACTGTTTTTCCATAACTCCTCCTTTTTTAAGGGGCAAAGTAAACAAAGATAGTATAATTTTTCGGAATCCGCACCATCCGGCGCCGTTTTTCGCACCCGGCGGGCTTCGTCCGCGACCACGCCCGGCCTTCCTCCGCACTCCGTCCGCGAATCCGGAACCCGAAGCGCGACAACCTCCGTCCGCGACACCCTGAGACGACGAAGAGGACGCCCTTCGCGGGACATCCTCTTCGCATATGCCGCCGGAGAGCTACTCCAGCACGAATTTCGCCTGCACGTTGTACTGCAGCTTGATGGTCTTGAAGTCGAGCGGTTCGTCCGCCGCGGCCTCTTCGCCATACCCGGCCTTCGCACTGCGCATCACGGCCATGTTGTCATACAGCACCGGCATCACGTTGTTGTTCGAATCGTAAATGTAGAAGCACTTGCCGACATTCTGCCCGATCGCCCCGGCCAGCGTCTGGGCGCTCTGCTTGGCGTTCTGCATCGCTTCGACGCGCACCTGCTCCTTATACTCGTCGATCTTCGAGTGCGACACCTTCAGGATCGAAACGTTCGAGATTCCGAGTCCGTCGAGCGCCTGCCACACCTTGGCCACCTCGGCCGACGATCCCAGCTGAAGCTGGTACTTGGCCGTCGCCACCGAAGTGTTCTTCTTGAAGAACTCGCTCGAAAGGTTGGCCACCTTCAACTGCTTCTCGACGTTCACGCCCAGCCGCTTGAGGGCCGCGATCATGTCGCGCTGCTGGCTCTCGACCGAAATCTTGCCCTTCGAATCGCGCTCGTTGATGACGATCGAGAGGTAGAACTCGTCGGGCGTGATCTCCTTCTCGGCGCGTCCGTTCACCTGAATATAGCTGGGGAAAGCCTCCTGCATCTGTGCCGCCGCGGGAAGCGCCATCAGCGCCACCGCCGCCATTAAAATCAGTTTTTTCATATTTTCCGTTTTTTAGGTAACTGTCTTGCAAATAAAACGCCAAAAATCCGAAATACTGCATCCCCTCTCCGGAATCATGCCTTGAACGACCCTATTTCGATCAGGTTGCCTTCGGGGTCGGCCACGTAGCAGGTGCGCTGGCCCCACGGTTCGGTTGTGGGTTCCATGACGGGCCGGGCGCCTTTGGCGACGACCTCGCGGAAGGCCGCATCGACCGCCGCATGGTTTTCGACGCACAGGGCGATCTCGTAATGCCCGTTCACCGGGCCGGCATAGCCGAACCTGCGGCCGGTCATCTTCTCGAAATCCGCCCTGCGGTAGAGCAGGAACAGCGTTCCGTCCTTTTCCAGATAGACGTTCGAGGCGTTTTCATCCTCGCGGATCTCGAATCCCAGCACGTCGCGGTAGAAGCGGACCATGGTCGGCATCCGCTCGACGAATATCCCGAAACCGTCCAGTCTCATCGCCGTACGAGTTTCACGACATTTTCCACATGGTGCGTGTGGGGGAACATGTCCACGGGCTGTACCGCCTCGACGCGGTAATCGGCGTCGAGCAGCGCCAAGTCGCGGGCCTGCGTGGCGGGATTGCAGCTCACGTAGACGATCCGCCGGGGCGCGGCGCGCAGGATCACCCCGATCACCGGCTCGTCCACGCCCGCACGCGGCGGATCGAGGATGATCACGTCGGGACGGCCGTTGGCGGCGACGAACCCGTCGCTCAGCACCTGCTTCATGTCGCCCGCATAGAAAACCGTATTCCCGATGCCGTTGATCTGCGAATTGACCTTCGCATCGGCGATCGCTTCGGGCACATACTCCACGCCCACCACCCGGCGGCACCGCGCGGCGCAGAAATTGGCGATGGTCCCCGTCCCGGTGTAGAGGTCGTAAAGCACGTCCTCCGGTTTGAGGTCCGCGAACTCCCGCGCCACCTTGTAAAGCTCGTACGCCTGCGCCGAATTGGTCTGGTAAAACGACTTCGGCCCCACCTTGAACCGCAGCCCCTCCATCTCTTCGACGATATGGTCCTTGCCCTTGTAGCAAACCGGATCGAGGTCCCCGACCGAATCGTTGAACTTGGTGTTGACGATGTAGAACAGCGACGTGATCTGCGGGAAATTCGCCGCCAGATGGTCCAGCAGCGCGGCGATCCGCTCCCGGTCGTCCTCGCCGAACACCACGATCACCATCACCTCGCCCGTCGAAGCCGTGCGGACGATCATGTTGCGCATCAGCCCCCGGTGTTCGCGGGCGTTGTGGAACGTGTAGCCGTTTTCGATGCAGAAGCGTCTGGTCTCGGTGCGGATGTCATTCGACGGATCGGGCTGGAGCCAGCACTTGTCGATGTCCAGCACCTTGTCGAACATGTTGGGAATATGGAATCCGAGCGCGGGCGCGGCATCGAAGTCCGTCCCGCTCTCCACCTCTTCGCGCGTCAGCCAGCGGCGGTCGGCGAAGGTGAATTCGAGTTTGTTGCGGTAAAACCGGGTCTGCTCCGACCCCAGACAGGGCGCGATCTGCGGCAGTGCGATCTTGCCGATGCGCGTCAGCTGGTCGCGCACCTGCTCGGTCTTGAAGCGCAGCTGCTCCTCGTAGGGCAGGTTCTGCCACTTGCAGCCCCCGCAAACCCCGAAATGGGCGCAGAAGGCCTCCGCGCGCAGCGGCGATTTTCTGACGTAGCGGACCACGAATCCCTCCATGAACCTGCGGCGCTTGGAGCGTATCTGCACATCCACCACGTCGCCCGGAACGGTCAGCGGCACGAACACCACCACGTCGTTCCAGCGTCCCATCGCCTTGCCTTCGGCGGCGAGCGTCGTTATTTCAAGCCCCTCGATGAGGGGATAATTTGCCTTTTTGCGAGCCATCGTCTTCCAATTTGCGGCAAAGATAGTGCAAGGCGAGAGCAATGCCAAATTTATTTGGACATTGCCGAGCCGCCGCCTATGTTCTGTAAAGATAGTGCAAGCTGAGGGCAAAAGCAAGTTCGCTTGCATTTTGCCGAAGCGCCGCCCTCATCCTTCACCTCCGCCGACACGGCGATCAGGCCGCCGCACCCGTTCCGTTTCAGACCCCCGCAACCCGGCCGGGGCCGCCGCCTACTCCTTTCTCTTCGCTCCGGCCCTCGCCCTCACGCCGCCCAGCCAGAACCCCAGCGCAAAGGGTCCCCCGATCAGCACTGCGAGCGCCAACACCACGTACAGCAACACCTTGCCCACCAGCCCCGGCACCGCGTCGAGCGTCGTCCGCACCACCTCGCCGGCCGTCTGCCGCAGCTGCTCGACCAACGCCTGCCGCTCTCCGGTCACATACCGCTGCAGCTCGTCGCGCTGGCGGTCGAAATCGGCAAAGGCGTTATCGACGCTGTAATTCATCGTATATATCAGCTGCGTCACCTGTTTGTTCAGCTCGTCCAGCACCCGGTCCGATATTTCGGGCAGATGCTCGGCCACGACGACGATGCGCGTGAAACTGCGTTCGAGCGAGTCGAGGCGCGCCCCGACCTCCATGCGCAGGCTGTCCTGCTGCAGCTGCATTTCGAGAATGTCCTTCGACCAGCCGACGCTGCTGGCCAGTTGCTGCGTCTGGCTGCTCACGCGGTCGTTCACGTCGGCCAGCACTTCGGCGATCGAACCCGTCGCATAGGCGTGCTCTACGCCGTTCTCGCGCAGGAACTCGATCCACGCAAGGGTGGTGTTCGCAGCCTCCATCCCCTCGTCGGAGGGATTGTCCCGCACATACTGCGCGACAAAACGCTCCATCAGCGCGTAACGCTCCTCCGCCAACACCTGCCGCGCCAGCCGCGCGGCCCGGCGGTCGAGCCGCGCCGCCGCATCGCGCGCCATGCCGCTCTGCGCCCCGAACAGCAGCGAATCGGGCGTCGCCGCAAAGCGTTCGTTCATCCGCCGGCAGAGTATCCACATGTCGGCCAGCGCCACGTCGGGAATCCCCTGCATGGCGGCCGAGACGCCCGCCCCCGTAGCGTGTATCTTCCACCGCACGGCGGCGACCCGCGTAGCCACATCCGGCGCCGCTTGGGCAATCGAATCGGCCGTGCGCGCCACCTCTGCGGCCATGTCGTAATAGAATCCGCGCGTCATCGTCCGCACGTTCATCTCCTCTTTCGACAGGGGGTCGCCCGTAGCCACGGCGACCTTCAGCAGCGAACACCCCGTCAGCACAAGCGCGGCGCACAAGGCTGCCGCGGCCTGCAAAAGCGCATATCCGTTTATTTTCATAGCTCCGATTCTACACAACTACCGCTCCATTTTCCGCTCCATCTCGCGGATATAGCGCACCGCCGCAAAGTGCCCGGCCTGCGGCATGTTGCCGTGATCGAAGCCGTCGAACTCGTAAATCCGCACGTCGGGATGCCCCGCCACGCGCATCATGCGCCAGAAGTAGGCGTTCTCCTCGTAGCGGCCCAGCATCTCCCGCTCCCTGTCACCCGAAAGGATCAGGATCGGGCGGCAGTCGGGCCGCACGTAATTGAGCGGCGCCATGTCGTCCACCACCACCTGCGTGTCGGGAATCCCCATCTCGCGGCGGCGCGCGAAGTGGGTCACCACCTGCCCGCTGTAGGGAATCAGCGCCGCGAAGGTCGTGTCGGGGTCGATGCCGTAGGGTTCGAGCCAGCGCTTGTCCAGCCCGATCATCGAGGTCAGATAACCGCCCGCCGAGTGACCCGCCACGAAAATCCGCCGCGGATCGCCGCCGTACTCGGCGATATGCTTCACCACCCACGCCGCCGACGCGGCCGCATCGTCCACGCAGTCGGCCACCTTCACGTGCGGCGAGAGCCGGTACTCCACGCCCACCACGGCGAATCCCTTCTCCTTCAACGCTTCGGGAATTTCGCGCCGCCCGCCCGTCAGGCCGCCGCCGTGGTACCATATGACGGTCGTGAATCCCTCCCCGTCCGCCGGATAATAGAGGTCCAGCCGGCACATCGTGTCGATGTTCCGGTCGCCCCCGGCGTCGCGGTAGGCGATGTTTTTCACGGTCCTGTAAGCGCCCGGCCGGGCCGCGGCTCCCGCGCCACACACGGCCAGCAGGAAAATCAAAGCGACGAGTCGTTTCATGTCGAGATAAGTTTATTCGGGTCATAAAGATAGGTAAAATCCGGTAAAAAACGCTATATTTGCCCATGATAAACATCCGCCCGGAGACGATGCGGCCCGGCCCGTCCGGTCTGCACAGTCTTTGCACAAATACATTACGATTCCGAAAAACGACCGAATTATGAAAATAGCCTGCCTGCAATTCAACCCGATACAGGAAAACACCTACGTCGTCTGGGACGACACCTCCGAAGCCGTCGTCATCGACGCCGGCAACAGCAACCCGCGCGAAGACGCCGCACTCGACAACTTCATCGCCCAGCACGGACTCAAACCCGTTCTGGCGGTCAACACCCACGGCCATTTCGACCATACGCTGGGCGTCGCGCACCTCAAGAAACGCTACGGCATCCCCTTCGCGCTCTCGTCCAAAGACCAGTTCCTGCTGGACAACGCCTCGACCAGCGGCAGCATCTTCGGCGTTGCGGTCGGCGAGATGCCCCCGGCGGACATCGACCTCGACACGACGCCCGAAATCCGCTTCGGCCACACCGTCCTGCGCGTGATCCACACCCCCGGCCACACCCCCGGCCATGTGGCGCTGTTCGACCCCGAATCCAAATCGCTCTTCACGGGCGACACGCTCTTCCGCGAGTCGATCGGCCGCACCGACCTGCCGGGCGGCGACTATTCGTGGATCATGCGCTCGATCCTCGACTCCCTGATCCCGCTGGGCGAAGAGGTCCGCGTCTACCCCGGCCACGGCCCCGAATCGACCATCGGCCACGAAATGCTCTACAACCCCTTCGTCGTCGAGGTCCTCAACCAAGAAGTGAACTACAAGAACTGAGGCCCCGCCTCGACACCGCAGCGGATGCCGTCCGGGAAAATCCGCTCCGCAAACCTCCGGAAACGTGAAGACACTGATCCATAAAATCCTCTACCGAACCCTGCCGCTCGAAGGCTACCTGCGCGCCGTGAGCCGCATGTTCTTCCTCTGGCAGCGGCTCGGCATCGGGCGCTACGCCCCTGCCACGGAATA
>ENA-USYV01001541-USYV01001541.1-human-gut-metagenome-genome-assembly--contig:-NODE-1541-length-21810-cov-4.719275_pt1 | contig 21810 bp, 16 predicted proteins | sample MGYA00250066_ERZ773514 | MGnify/ENA primary metagenome ERZ773514 (study PRJEB29103, sample SAMN06112049) | human gut metagenome | biome: human gut; feature: ankylosing spondylitis patient; material... | reverse complement strand
GCTCTTTTCATTCTTTCTTCCTTTCAGACCGGCCCGCGGTAAGAAACAGGAAGGCTCCTGTCACGGCAATTCCAATGGGGACCGCTGCTGACGGATCGCGCAGACCTGTTTTTGGCGCGCTGTGCCAGATAGAGGGGCCTTCTTCCTGCGGCAGATCTTCTCCTTCGACAGAAAAAATCCATTTTACCCCGCTTTTCCGAAGTGCCCATTCATATCCAAGTTCTGACGGCAAAAGAAAAAAAAAACAGATTTCTTTCCGTTCATCTGGACTGCATATTCCAAGACTTTTTGCTGCCCATAGTCCCTCACTCTCTAAATCACCTTCATAAATCACGCTGTCTCCCTCTCGTATTTCCAGTTTCACCTTGGAAAGCAGTTCTTTTTCTGTTTCACTGAGTTCTTCCGGAAGTTCCGTCCGCAGAAAAAATTCTGCACGGCTTGCTGTCGTGTTCACCAGTGTGAACGTATCTTCCCATTCATCTCCCGGCATCAGCACTGGAAAGTTCCGAAAGAAATTGTCGGGTGCCAAGATCAGATTCCGCGCTGCTCCTTCGTACGAAACGGTGAGGAAGCTCTGCTGCGAAACCTCCGAAACGGTATTATCCGCCTCGTGGACACACTGTTCAATTTCCAGTTCTTCTCCCCACGGAGCTTCTGCCGTAAAATCCGGCGTCACATTCGCTGCCTGTACGGCCTCCGCCTGGATTTCAACGGACAGCACCTGTCCCTCCGCCTCACTGGTCCACGCAGATGGAATGGTGATTGTACGGAAAAAATCGACAGATTCCTGCTTTCCCAGCACTTTTGGATAATAATAATACTCTCCTGCTTTCAGCCAGACGTCCTCGATTCCCCCAAGGTCCTCTTCCCCCAGACGGTAATCCTGCGTTTCTTCCTCATCAAACACAGGCTTTACCCGGACATAGCATGGTTCAGCATAATTGGTGATCCGCGGAATTTTTGAAATCACCTGGGAAGGCAGTACAATGCCGTTTTCCGGTCCCTCATACTTCTTTTCTCCATCCCCGTCTTCCTCATATTCCCAGATTCCAATATTTACATCTCCGACAGCTATTTTGTTAATGGTCTCAACACTGCTCCGGTAATATGCATACGTTCCGCTGATTCCCATCAGAAGACTTGCCGCCGCACATCCGATCCTGACGCGTTTTCCTTTCATGTCTGACCACCTCTCTCATAAGCATCCCATGCCTCCCGATAGCCGTGAAATACCATATTCCCCTTCTGGATCTGCACCGATTCCTCATAGACCGAAACCTCAAGTTCTTTCTGTTCCATTTCTTTTGCAACGCGGATTCCGGTAAACAATTCCGTCGTGCTTTCGCCTTCTGAAACCGGTTTTTTGTAATAATAGTAGTCATCTTCTCCTTTTACCCAGTTTTTCGTATCAAGTCCCTCAATCGCTTCAATTGGTTCACTGAATATAAGTGCCGCACGAATATAGCAGGCAACGGAACCTTCATTTCTGATTTTTACTCTCTTTACCACACTTTTCCCTGGCGGTACGGGCGTCGGTGTCGGAAATTCTTCATCGATAGTACTTGTATTATGTCCGAACACCATACGATTCCAGACACTCTCGTGATCTGTAAAATACGCCGAAGTTCCCGGCAGCAGCCAAATGGCTGCCGCCATCGTACACCCGGCCGCACCCGCAAGGAAAAACAGCCGTTTCGTCTTTTTCTTCATCTTTTGTCCCCCAGAAAACTGCTTAAATTCCAGGTGCTTCTGTCTGTTCCGGCTCCGACTGCGGTGCCGTTACCTGCCCCTTCTGCCCATTATTCTGATTTACATACTTCTCCCAGGCCTTTGCTGCCCGCTCGGCAGCCGTACTTCCCTCACCGGTATTCAGCGCCTGGATTGCATAATAATTGATCGGAATATCGACCTCTTTTTCATCCAGCTGCCCTTCCACGATATTAGCTGCTGTCACGCTCGTAAATAAAGGATCCGTCGTTTTGCCAGCTGCAAGCACTTCATTGTAGAGATATGTATATACCATCGAATTGTTCTGTTTTTTCTTGTACATCAGCACCCATTTTTTCGAAAGCTGATTCATCGAAAACAGTTCCGTATCGCCGGCTGCTCCGCCGTTTAAACGGTTTCCGGATGTATCTGCAACGATCACTTTTGCGATTGGTATGGAAACATCCATATAGACGTAAGAATCATTTTTACCTTTATTTTTGATACGCGGGTCCTTCGGAATCACCTGGGTCGGCACAATATGATTGGTCTTTCCGTCCGGATCCGGTGCGTACGATGGTTCATTTCCTTCGATATCTACTTTTCCCACAACAAACTGGTTCGTCACAGAATCCTTATCCGTCAGATACGCCAGTGTTCCGCCCGCTGCCAGGGCTCCTGTCAGAAGCAGTGATGCTGCCCAGAATACGATTTTCCGCTGTTTTTTCATAGATCAATTCCTCCTGTTTTCCTAAATAATTTTGCTAATTCTTTTTATAACTTGTTTTCCTGCATGATTTTTCTACCGTGCCAAAGCTGCCGGATTGTAAAAAGCATCACCGCTCCCACGGCCAGAAAAAAGAGTGTTCCTCTCTGCCGGAGCCAGACGATACCAAAGCCAAGCCAGGGAAGAGCTACGATCACATTCCCGATCACCTGTTTTTCCAAAACGATGCCTGCATCTTCCTCCGCGTTGGCATCCCCCTTAGTACAGTATCCTTCCTCGCTCTTTTCCACGATCCGGTGTGTCACCACCATATTTCCTCTCCGGTAGGTAATCACATCCCCCGGATTCCATTCCTTCTTCCGTCCATCCACAACCACAACAGATCCCGTCGGGATCTCCGGTTCCATGGACCCGGACAGTACGACATAGGCGCAGAAATACTGCATCAGATACCATCCCGCCGCCAGAAAAAGGAAGGAAAGAAAGCCCTGCAGCCCCAGTTTTCCTTTTGCTTTCATTTGCTCCCTTCCGTCGATGCGGATATCCAGACTGTCATTTTTGCACGCAAAAAACAGAGGATAGCATTTACCCTCTGTCTCAGAATATCCCTGTTTCATTTTCTCTAAAGTTCTTGTAAAAGTGATTTAAACTTACCATAGTCCGGGCGAAAGCGCAAGCATTGTCTGCCCGTTTAATTCTAAATTTTTTCTAAAGCCTGAAACGCAGAAAATTTTCAGAACTTTTCCCGGATCTTTTTTTCTCCAAACGCAAGCCGCTTTTCCAGCTCCTGCCCATTTTCTGCCCCAAGGATTTTTCGCATTACACTCTCTTCTTCCCGGATTCCTTTTCCGTGAAGTACGCCGTATGCGCCGGCATCACTTCCCGCCGCAAGCACAACGTCCTTTTCAAATGCGAGCTGCAGACCTTTTTTCTGCGTCTCAAAAATCCACGCCAGCGTTTCAGCCGGATATCTGCCGTTCTCCAGAAGATTCGAAACCGTCACAATTGTCGGCACCCAGATTGTTGCATGCTCTGCCATACAGCAGATGCTCTCTTCATTCTGAAAGTTCCCGTGTTCAACCGAGTCCACGCCTGCCTCTGCCGCATCCATCACAGCCTGTGCGCCGTTCACATGCGCCATCACAGAAAGCCCCGCATCATGTGCCGCAGCCGTCATTGCAAAAACCTCCTCCCTGGAAAGCGGCTCACTGGTCACATGCCCCTTTGTCGCGAAATCCAGGATTCCCGTCGTCATGATCTTGATAAAATCTCCGCCCGCACGGCGTACTTCACGCACAAGCGCACAATACTCTTTCCAGTCTGAAAATGCGCGTCCGACAATTTTTCCATAACGGCCCGCCCTGTGAATCGCAAAAACCGGTGTGCGGTATGTGATCCCGTACTCCGGCGCAAGGCTCCGTGCAAGAACACCCGCCCCGTACGGATCCCCGCCGTCACGCACATAGGAAATCCCTGCCTTCTGATACGCCGCCAGATGTTCCCGGATCAGATCCTCCCGCGGGCCGTTTTCATGCGCTGCCGCCGCCTTTTTGTAATCCACACCGTCCATAAAAATATGGGCATGGCATTCTGCTGTCACCATTTTTGTTTACCGCCTTATCTCCGATTCCACCACAGCTTCTCTACGGCCCATTTTCCAGTTCTGCTCCGAGAGATACAGATGATATCCACAGCCGTTTTCTACTCGCCAGTCATAGTAACTCTTCTGTGGCACGCCGTACTGCTCAAGGATACTCATGATCGTGCCTCCGTGTACCACCATCGCCACGTTGCGGTAATGGCGGCGGATACACGTATCCACCATCTTGTCAAAGCCGGCGATGCAGCGGTCCTTGAACTGCTGCGGGCTCTCACCGCCCGGAAAGGCAAGCGTCGCCATGGAATCAATCCACTCCTGGTATTTCGGATTATCTTTTAATTCCTGATAATTTTTGTTCTCAAACTCACCAAAATTGCACTCTGCAAATTCCGGGATTTTGACCTGTTTGGCGTACGGATACAGAATGTCTGCCGTTTCCAGACACCGTTTCAGCGGGCTGACGAACAGAAGCTCAACAGTATCCATCGTCCGCTGTTCCAGCTCTTTTTTCCCTTCCTCACACAGTGGTTCATCCGTCACGCCGATATACCGTCCTAATGTATTGCCATAGGTTTTTCCATGGCGGATCATTGCAATTTTAATCATGTTTTTCCTCACCTTTCAGCAGGATTCCGATTCCGCACACCACACGGGTTACCGAATCAGCCTTTGCTGCCAGCTCCGTACAGATGCGCCCCGTCTTTTCCCGCCATTTCCGGTCGAAGGGTTCGATCGGAACCACTCCGTAACCGAGTTCATTCGTAACAATGCAGATTTCCGGATTTTTCTGCAGCAGTTCTTCCAGTTCCGCTTCCGGTGCAGTCCCGGTCTCCTCTTCCAGAAGGAGCCATCTGCGGACCAGTTCCTGAAAATCATATACGCCGGAACATGCCGACAGCTCCTCTTTCGAAACTGCTGCCCCATCGGCCCATCCTGTTTCTTTTCCGGTCATCTTTTTTGCAAAGTCAAGCTTTCCCTGAAAAGCCCCTCCAATTACTAATTTCATTTCCAGTTCTCCATTCCAAGAGAAAGTACCACAAGAGACAGGAGCTGTGCCAGCTCACAGAGCGAAAGGAAATAGCCTGCGAGATCTCCTGTAATTCCTCCAAAATACTTACTGCTTTTCCATTTATAATAACAGAATACCAGTGCCGATACAACCAGTACATCCAGTGCCGCCCAGACGCAGAATGAAGCTGAGAGCACCGTCACGGCAAAAATCGTCACAACAAGCACCGCCGCCGTTCTTTTTTTCTCTGCGCTCATGCCAAACGCTGCCGCTGTTCCTTTCGGATTGGCATTTGGAAAAAACGCGATCGAAAGACCGCTGAACGATCTCGAAACTGCGAAGCCAAATGCATACGCCGGAAAAATCTTCCAGACAAGTTCTCCGGCTGCGCCCGCGTACAGTACAAAATACAGACATCCCATAATAATCGCAAATGCTCCGGCGTGCGGGTCTTTTAAGATTTCCAGTCGGCGCTGTTTTTCTCTCCAGGAACTTAACGCATCCATCGTATCCAGATAGCCGTCGAGGTGAATGCCGCCCGTCACCAGAACCGGAACTGCCGTCAGCACTGCAGCCCGCAGCATGCTTCCCGCGCCAATCTGCTGCAGCAGCCAGAAAAGCACCGCCGAAACTGCACCGACAGCCAGTCCGACCCACGGAAAGAAACACAACGCCTATTTCATGTTCTCTTTTTCCCAGTCTGCCGGCGGCATCGGGATTTTCGAGTACATGGCAAACGCCACTTTAAAGTTATTCCATATCGTTTTCATCTTATTCTTTTTTTATTCTGACGGGAATCCCATACACAACCTCGGTCACACAGTCCGCCATCTCTGCCAGACGTACATTAATGTTTCCCAGGATCCACTGGTATTCCATCGTCTCCTCCTCATATCGGTATCCGTCCGAAAAAATTTCATTCGTCACCAGAACCAGATTCCGCGCCTGATAGGCCAGACGGGAAACGCCCGCAAGAATTTCCTCCTCCGCCCGCGCTTTTCCCGCCCCGGATGGATCAAATATTTCATTTGCCGTGAGATTCGACATACATTCGAGCAGCACATCGCTTCCCGGTTCCAGCTCCACTTCTTTTAAATTCGTATAACACTCAATCGTCGAAAACTTCTTTGCCGCGCGCATCTTCCGGTGGCGTGCAATACGCGCCTGCCCTTCCGCACCGAACGGCTGCATCGTTGCGATATAAACCCTCCGTGTTCCGCCAAAATCCAGAATACACTGCTCCGCATACGCCGATTTTCCGCTGCCGCTGCCGCCTGTAACCAGATGTATCATCGTTTCACCTGCCTTTTTTAAGTCAGCGGCACATACGTTTCGATCTGTGCCTCGTCAAATGTCGCCATGCCGCGGTATACGGCATTTGCCTGATCCAGAATCGGGAAAAGCATGATGGCGCCCGTTCCCTCGCCCAGACACATATCGCAGTGCAGGAAGGCTTCTTTTCCAAGCTCTGCAAGCAGCAGATGCGCCGCCGGCTCCTTCGATACGTGCGAAGCGATCATATAGTCCTTTGCAAACGGTGCAATCCGTGCAGCAAGAAGCGCTGCCACACAGGAAATAAAGCCGTCCATCACAACCGGAACGCCATGTGCAGCCCCTGCAAGAAAGACACCCGCCATGCCGGCAATGTCAAAACCGCCGACCTTTGCCAGCACATCGATGGGATCGGACGGATCCGGCTGATTGATGGCAATTGCTTTTTCAATCGCTGCAATTTTCCGCGCAAGGCCTTCACTCGAAAGCCCGGCGCCCCGTCCCGTCAGTTCCGGAACCGGCTGATTCAGGAAAACGGCTGCCATTGCACTGCTCGTCGTCGTATTTCCAATGCCCATCTCACCGGTTGCCATCAGCTGATAGCCCGCCGCAATTTTTTCTTCCGCCACGGCGATTCCTGTTTCAAGCGCACGAACGGCCTCTTCCCTTGTCATCGCCGGACCTTTTGCCATATTTTTTGTTCCATACGCAACTTTATACCGCGGAACCTTCGTATCGCGCGCCATTCCGATATCAATCGGAAACAGATCCGCATGCGCGCCGCGGCAGAGAATGGCTGCTGTCGCCTTCTCCTGCAGAAAATTTTCCGCAACTGTCGCTGTCACTTCCTGACCGCTCTGCGTCACGTTTTCTTCCACAACGCCATTGTCCGCACAGAACGTCAGAAGTGCTCTTTTTTCAATCGAAATCTCCTCTTTTCCGGTGATTCCGGCAATCTGGATGAGCACATCCTCCAGCTTTCCGAGGCTGTGGAGCGGCTTTGCAATGCCGTCCCAGTGAGCCTTGGCACGATCCATCGCCTCTTTCGAAAGCGGATGGATCTGTTCGATTGTTTCCTGTAATGTCATCTTTTGTTCGCCCCTTCTTTCGATATGACGTCCGATCAGCTCTGTTTTTTCACCCAGTTCACAAAGAAAATATGGGAATCTTCCCGCGCTGTTCCGCTGGAAGTTGTCCATTTATAGGTGTATGTATATGTCACACATTTTTCTTTATCCATATTCAGATTTTTAAATGCTTTCGGAGTCATGAAATATAGATAATCAAAATCATCTCTCGTATCGCCAAAGCCCGGGATCACACGCTTTGTGCCGTTCTTCAGATATGCATCCATGATCGACTGGGATTCATCCACTGCACCGTAGGCTCCATTATTTTTCAGCTGATTGATAATCGAACTGCTCTGCTCCGCAATTCCCGTCAGATAGTTTGTCAGACTTCCGTTCCGCGCCGGTTCAAACTGCTGCTGTTTATAAATCGCGGTGCGGAGCGAAATATTCTGTGCCGCCATCCGGTTCCGGATGACCATCGCAACTGCCGTCATACCTGTTTTTCTCTGGACACCCGCCTCCGCACTGCAGATAGCCGCAAAGAAATCACGGTCACTCACAGACGGATCCGTGTAATACTGATGCTCCATCGTATAATATTTTCCGCTTACGCTGTCCTTTGCACGCACATACTGGCTCGAGCCGAGAATACACACTCCGTTTTCGTCAAAGCTGTAGTACCAGTTGCTGCTGTTCTTTTTCAGCAGAGCGTAATACGATTTTACCATCTTTCCGTCGCTTCCAAAGTAATACCAGCCCGTCTGCGGATCACCGCTTACCATCCGTTTCTGTGCATTGAGCCACTGGTTCTTTGCCATGCCTCCCCAGTCTTTAAAGTAATAGGAAGCGCCGTTAATAGTCCGCTCTCCCGTCACCATCACGCCGTTGGCATCGGCATAGTAACTGTTGTTTAAATGCGTAAAGAAGGTATTGCGGTACATCGCACCATTTTCCCGGAAGTAATACCACTGGTTCTCTTTCGAAAGCCAGCCCGTTACCATCTTTCCATCCGCATCGGCATAATACGTTTCACCGCCAAGCTGGAAAAAGGTACTACGGTACATGCCGCCCCAGCCCCGGAAATAATAATACGTACCATTGATTTTCTGCCAGCCGGTTACCATCTTTCCATCTGCATTCACACGATATGTATTGTTGTCATATTCAAAAAAGCGGTCAAAATACTGCTCTCCGGTTTCATCAAAATAGTAATATGTACTGCCCTGCTGCAGCCAGCCGATGGTCAGTTTTCCATCTGCAGCCGCATGGCAGACACTCGTTCCGTTTTTGATGAATGCATTCTGATACATGCCTCCCCAGTCCTTGAAATAGTACCAGTCACCGTCGATCTGTTTTTTTCCGACAGCCATCTTTCCGTTCTCATCGGCATAGTAAAGTGCACTTCCTGTCGGTGCTTTGAAAAAGGTGCTGCGGTACATGCCGCCCCAGCTTCGGAAATAATACCAGGTTCCATCCTGCAGCAGCCAGCCGGTCGTCATCTTTCCATCCGTATCAACATGATAAATATTATTTTTATGCGTCAGAAAGGTGTTTTGTGCCATGCCGCCCCAGCTTCGGAAGTAATACCAGATCCCGTCAATCTGTTCGAACCCGGATGCCATTTTTCCATCCGCATCAACATAATACGTATTCTTGTCATACTCAAAAAAACGATTCCGGTACATCGCGCCCTGATCATCAAAATAATAATACACATCATCGATCAGTTTCCAGCCGGTCGCCATTTTTCCGTCCGCATCAGAATAATACGGTACATTTTTCACGGTGTAAAAGGCATCCCGGTAAACACCGCCCCAGCTTTGGAAATAATACCAGGCTCCATCAAGTTTTTTCCAGCCGACCGCCATTTTTCCGTCATTATTCAGGTAGTAACGGTTCTTGTCGTACTCTCTCCAGGCTCCTTTGACAATGGTACCATCCGGATCCTTAAAATACCAGATCCCGTTCTCATTCACCCATGGGTAATAGCTTCCAGCCTGCACGGATACCGCCGTTTCTTCGGGATTTCCGCTCTGTACTTCTGCCGCCGGAAGATCCGAGGCGGCATTTTCCGCTGTCGAATCCGGCGTCTCCGTTTCTGTCATCTCCGGCGTATTTTCGTCTGTGGTTTCCGCCTCCGATGTTTCTTCTGTTTCTTCCTGTGTAACAGCAGAAGCCTCATTTACCAGACTCTGCTCTGTGCCTGCTCCAAATACGTTCGCAGCACTGACAGCGGTTGTCACGCAGGCTGCCGCCAGTACTCCCCTGATTACTTTATTTTTCATTATTTATTCTTCTCTCCCTGCAAAAACAGGCAAAGCCTGCTGTGTGCTCTGCCTGTTTTAAAATTCTGCTCCTGCTTTATCTTATTTCAAAAACGCCCGAACAGTCTCCGGCATCTGATCTACATCACACTCTGTCGTATGAAGCACCGGTGCAGTACGGATTTCTTCGATCGCACGCGGAATCTCGGTATTGGCAAGTGCAGACAGCTTGTCTACCTGCTCCAGTACCGGAAGGGTGTCATACTCCGGTGCAATCGCTGCAAGAACGCTGCTTGTAAATTTATACGGACTTGCGGTAGATGCGATGACGGTCTTGGTTTCGTCATAGGTTTCCTCGCGGTATTTTCCGTATACAGCCGCTGCAACCGCGGTATGGGTATCAATCACATATCCGGTATCGCTGTACAGTTTTGCAATCGCGTCTGCTGTCTCCTGTTCGGATGCATAATTGCCGTAGAAGTCTGCCAGCTCTTTTTTCATCGCATCGGTGATCTCATATTTTCCGTCCTTTGCAAGATCCTGCATCAGCTCGCGGTCTGCTGCTTCGCTGTTTCCGGCGATGCGGTAGATCAGACGCTCCAGATTGCTCGAGATCAGGATATCCATGGACGGTGATGTTGTCAGAATAAAGTCTCTGTTTCTGTCGTAAACGCCGGTGCGGAAGAAGTCAAACAGAACTTTGTTCTCATTGGAAGCGCAGATCAGTTTTGCGATCGGCAGTCCCATCTGTTTTGCATAGAATGCTGCGAGAATATTTCCGAAGTTTCCGGTCGGAACGGTTACATTGATCTTTTCTCCGTCTGCAATCTCTCCGTTTTTCACCAGGTTTGCGTAAGCATATACGTAGTAGACGACCTGCGGAACGAGTCTTCCGATGTTGATCGAGTTTGCAGAGCTGAACTGGAAACCTTTATCTGCCAGCTCTTTTCCAAGCTCTTTATCGTTAAACATTTTCTTCACGCCGGTCTGTGCGTCGTCGAAGTTTCCGTGGATGGCTACAACGTAGGTGTTCTTGCCCTTCTGTGTTACCATCTGTTTTTCCTGAATCGGGCTTACGCCGTTCTTCGGGTAAAATACAATAATTCTGGTGCCCGGCACATCTGCAAAGCCTGCCATTGCTGCTTTTCCGGTATCTCCCGATGTAGCAGTTAAGATGACGATCTCATTTTTCACGCCGTTTTTCTTTGCGGCGGTCGTCATCAGATGCGGCAGAATGGAAAGTGCCATGTCCTTGAACGCGATCGTTGCGCCGTGGAACAGCTCCAGATAGTAAACACCGTCTGCTTTTGTCAGCGGTGCAATTTCCTCTGTGTCAAATTTCGCATCGTATGCGTTTGCAATACAGTTTTTCAGTTCATCTTCTGTAAAGTCGGTAAGAAAACGGCTCATTACCTCGTATGCTACTTCCTGATAGCTCATAGCCGCAAGTTTTTCCATGGGAACATCCAGTGCTGGAATGGAGGTCGGTACAAATAATCCGCCGTCGTCGGACAGACCCTTTAAGATTGCCCGGGATGCAGTTACGGTTTCTCCATTGCCTCTGGTACTTTTGTATAATACTTCCATGCTCTTTCTCTCCTTCACTTTGACTCCCGGCAGAGCCTCTCTGACTCCCGGCCGGATACGTTTCAGATTAGTTTTACCTGTACGCTTCCTTTTATTATAATGGATGAAGTATGAAAAAACAACAAAAATATACAAAAAATGACTGTGCACAAAAATGCACAGCCATTTTCCACCATTCTGCCAAAATATTTTTTGTCAGAATGTATGATTTAATTTTCGTCGGACTCCTCCGTTTTTGCTTCGCCTTCTTCCAGGGCCGGGGATTCTGCTGCTTCTTCCAGGGCAAGCGCCTCTTCCTCTTTTTCCGCATTTTCTGCGATTTTGTCTTCCGCCCAGGTCACAAACGCTGCTGCTTCTCCGATCTCAAAGCGTTTCTTGTCAAGAAAAGTACTTCTACCGCCGATGGTGATACGGATATAGTTGTCAAACTCCGTGACCTTTGCCAGCTGCTCCAGCGGAATATCGGTGCTTCTGCCCTCTTTTTCGTATGTCATCGTGAGCACATGCTCCGTAAAACGAAGGGTACGTTCTCCGAGAAGGCCTTTCTTTTTGCATTTTTTCATCTGCGAACGGGCCATCAGATTCGGCAGAAACGTACACAGCAGTGCCATCAGGACAGAAATTCCCAGATTGAAGAAATCGCCCGGCAGAACGGATCCGCGGGTCACTGCACCGTAGATCATGAAGAGAATGGCAGCCGCAACAGCAAGACCGGTGATGATCCGCAGCACGAGCAGCACTTTTTTCATTTCGGTGCGGTAAATCTCCACAAACAGCTCTTTGGTATATTCGATTTTGTTTTTAAACAGCATATTCTCTCTCTTTTCTTATCGGTTGTTGATTGCAGTTACCAGCGCATCGATGGAAGCACGGATGATATCCGGGTCTACGCCTGCACCCCAGGAAAGTGTTCCGTCCGGCTTCTTGATGCCGACATAGGCGATCGCACGGGATTTGGAACTCTGCTCTAAAGCATGCTCCGTATAGCTGACCAGATCATACTGCAGATTGTACTGCTGTTTCAGCGCGTTGCTGACTGCGTTCAGACGGCCGTTTCCTTCTGCAAATACGGTTGTATACTCGCCGCCCTCATAGTTGGAAGTAACCTGTGCTTCAATTCTGCCCGCATCAAGCTGTTTAAAGTGAACGCCGTTGATGTTATACGGTGTGGTTACGTTCTCGAAGCTGTCCTTGAAGAGTTCAAAGATTTCATCCGGACGCAGCTCTTTATGCAGATGATCGGAAACGGATTTTGCGGTATAGCTCATAGCCTCGCGCATCTTCGCCGGCAGATTCAGGCCGTATTTCGTCTCCAGAATATAGCCGACACCGCCCTTTCCAGACTGGCTGTTGATGCGGATGACGTCTGCATCGTAGTTTCTTCCGATATCGGTCGGATCGATCGGCAGATACGGAACGGTCCAGGTATCCGGTGCTTTCTCCTCGATCCAGTGCATGCCTTTTGCGATCGCATCCTGATGGGAACCGGAGAAGGCTGCAAATACGAGAGATCCGCAGTACGGGCTTCTCGGGTTGATGCTCATACCGGTGAAGGATTCAAATGCATGGCAGAGTTTCGGCATATCGGAGAAGTCAAGCTCCGGATCGACGCCCTGCATGTACATGTTCATGCCGACCGTGATAATATCCACGTTTCCGGTTCTCTCGCCGTTTCCGAACAGCGTTCCCTCGATACGGTCTGCTCCGGCAAGGATACCCATCTCTGCATCGGAAACGCCGCAGCCGCGGTCATTGTGCGGATGAAGGGAAAGAACGACATTATCGCGGTATTTCAGGTTTTTGCTCATATATTCCACCTGGCTTGCATAAACGTGCGGCATGGAAAGCTCCACGGTGCTCGGCAGGTTGATGATGGCTTTGCGGTCTGCAGTCGGCTGCCATACGTCGAGAACGGCGTTGCACACCTCAAGCGCATATTCCGGCTCGGTTCCGGTAAAGCTCTCCGGGCTGTACTCGAAGCGGTATTTCTCGCCGGCCTCTTCTGTCAGCTCTTTTAAGAGCTTCGCTCCCTCAACGGCGATTTTCAGGATGTCTTCTTTCGACTTTTTGAAGACCTGCTGACGCTGTGCATAGGAAGTGGAATTGTAAACGTGAACGATAGCATTCTTGCAGCCCTTTAATGCCTTGAAGGTCTTGCGGATGATATGCTCTCTCGCCTGGGTCAAAACCTGAACGGTTACGTCTTCCGGGATCAGATCCTGCTCGATCAGGGTGCGAAGGAATTCGTACTCGGTCTCAGATGCTGCCGGGAAGCCGACCTCGATCTCTTTGAAACCAACCTCAACGAGGAGTTTGAAGAATTCTACCTTCTGCTCCAGGCTCATCGGAATTACAAGTGCCTGGTTTCCGTCACGAAGGTCAACGCTGCACCATACCGGTGCTTTGTCAATGCTGTCTTTTTCTGCCCAGTCCATGCACGGAACCGGCGGCATATAATACTGTTTCTGATACTTCTTTACATTCATCATGATTTTCTCCTCTCAGAAAGTGAAATATAATTTATTCTGCCGACATAAATTCGGGATGAAAGCATAAAAAAATCTCTCATCTTCTGTGTCGGCTTCTGACACAAGAGACGAAAGACTTGCTATCTTACGCGGTACCACTCCTGTTTTACAGAGATTTTCTCTGTACACTCTGCGGATACGGATGAAACATCTGCATATCCTGCCCCTCTAACGGTGGGTTTCCGTCTGCACCTACTCTTTTTATTCTAAATTTGGGAGCAGCGGCTCTGAGGTCAGTTCCACGGAATTCGTCTGCTGTTTCGCATCACCCAACAGCTTTCTGGATTCGGAAGCTCCATGTAGTATTCCTCTTCTTTGCCTTTTTCCTAACTTGGCTCTTATGTTACCATTTTTCTCCATCTCTGTCAAGCGCAAAACGCAGGATTCCGTAAAAATACACCCGCCGGAAAGGAGGCTCCGGCGGGTGCTCTAACACATGATTTCGTTGTTTTATTTGTTGTACTCTTCCAGGTATTTCTGGTAATCCTCTACCTGTTTTCCGTGGATTTCCTTGAGCTCATCCAGCTCATCCAGTGTAGTCGGAACAGCCAGTCCTAAGTTGTCCAGCCAGTCTTTCCGGATCCACAGAGTCTCACATGCCGGCTCTGCAACGTCGCCCGGGATACGGTAAATTCCGTTGTCTCCGGATGCATAGAACATAACGCCAGGATCTACGCTGTTGTAGTAGTCAACCATGTTGGTGTATTTCTTCATATACGGAGAAACATCCATCAGAAGGCCTGCGTCTACCCATTTCGTATAGTCAGCTTCCATGTTCCACCACCAGATGATGTCCGGTCGCTGTGTCTCATCGCCCATCAGAAGGGAAATTTTGGATGTTGCATCCGACCAGCCCGGCAGTGCGATGATATCGATATCCAGGTTGCAGCGGTCCTCCGTCCATTCCTGCATTTCGCTCTCTCCCTTCCTTCCGGCGATATAATGCATTATTTTGCACTATTATTTTTTAATGTGTGATATTAACGAGGTTTTTATTCTTGCGTTTTTGTCATTTTTGTTCAGTTTAGCTTTCCTTAAATGCACCATTTTGCATTATTAATTAGTGTTTTTCTACATGGCATTTATGCACGAATTTGAATCATCGCAAAAAGGGAGCCGGAAACGCCCCGGCAGACGGTTTTTCTTCTCGTCCGCCGGGGCGTCCCTGGCTTTCTTTCTTTGTTCACTTTTTCCTGTTTTTTCTATTTCTTTCTATCCCTGGCGCTTGCACGAGGAACGGCGCACCACAACCTCCCCCGAAACGAGAATCCGTTCTTTCGGCGCTTCCGGGTGCTCCTCCCGCCATAAAAATTCATGCACCATACGGCGGCCAAGCCACTTCGTATCGACATGAACGGTTGAGAAGAACGGATACAGCATCCGGTCCTCATCATCATCAAATCCGGTCAGTGCCACATCCTCCGGCACGCGCACGCCGATTTTCCGGAAGGATTCTGTCAATCTTTTGGCGATCATATCGTTGCCGCAGACAATCGCTTCCGGCAGTGTATCGTAGCTCGCCACAATCTTGTCAAAATTTTCCGGGTAATAAAAATGATCGCTCTCCATATTGGGGCGCACAAGCTCCTCATCGAGCGGAATGCCCGCCTGTTCCATCGCTGCAAGGAAACCGACATACCGGTCATGCATCGACTCATACGTGCTGCTGTGCTCACTTAGGAAACCGATCCGCGTCATGCCCTGCCCGATCAGATGGGACGTCAGAAGACTCACCGGCTGCACACCGTCCACACGCACGATATCGCCCATCGGCCGCTGTTCGATGCCGCAGTAATGGTCGAGCTGAAAGATGCGGTAACCCAGATTTACCAGTTTCTGCATATATTCCGGCGGCAGCATTTTAATGCAGAAGATCGCATCGATATTTTCATTCAGGCCGAGCGGCAGAATGCCGTTCTCCTCCTCCCGCTCCGTCACGACCGCAACGCGCGTCTGACAGTTATTGAGGCTCGCCTCCTCGGAGATGCCGCTCACGACACGGTCCCAATAAACAGCGGCATCCCGCGTACGCAGAACCATAATATTGTAATGCTTCTCCTGCGGTGCCCGAACTTCTTCCACATATACATTTTCGCCCAGATAGCCATTTCTTTTCGCCATCCGAAGAACTCTCTCCCGCGTCACCGGAGCTACCTTCGGATCATCCTTTAATGCCATGGCAACCGTATTCCGGGACAATCCCAGCTCCTTTGCCATACTCTGTATCGTTACTTTCCCCATAACTTCCTCCCTGTTTTTTCTGCGCAATTCATTTTTCTTCCGCACACGTCTTTGTCCGTAAGAAAAAAAGTGCCGTAAAACGACACTCTTACCGATCGGGGCAACAGGATTTGAACCTGCGACCTCACGGCCCCCAGCCGTGCGCGCTACCAAGCTACGCCATACCCCGTAACGCATACAACTATAACATAAACGAATTGAAAATGCAACCATTTTTTGAGGAGAAAGATGGTTGTATGGATGATAATAAAGAGTGTGATCCCTTGATACTTTCATAGGCTTCACACTCTTTACATGATATGATCAGGCTGTCTGTATTGTGTTACCTGGGTCAGGTAAAATACCTCTTCCCTGAAGTACAACGACAAGAGTTTCTGTTGTGTCCTGTAAATTCTTGATATCTTTTCGGATATCCCGTTCTGCAAGCTTAACATCCAGTGAAAGGTCGTCCAGGCGTTTTCTGTTGGTATCACATTTCAGATCGATCATTTCAAGTCTGTTTTCTACCCGGTTGAAGCGGGCATCTATTTCATCAAAACGAACATCCATAGCATCAAGACGAGCGTCGATACCGTCAAAACGAACATCCATAGCATCAAGACGAGCGTCGATACCGTCAAGACGAACATCCATAGCATCGAGACGAGCGTCGATACCGTCGAGACGAGTATCCACTGCATCCAGTCTGGCGTCGATACCGTCTAATCGGTTATTTATATTGCCCAGCTGGACATTGATCGGGTTTATCATACCGGCTAATAATTCCAAATCTTTCTGATCTAGCATATGCGCATCCTCCCACAAAAATTGTACCGCATATTTCTCTGTGCGGATATTGTATCATGTTTCGAGTGTGAAGTCTATGAAATTATCAAAGAACAAAATGGACGGGAACAATAAGTTCTTGACTAGTATAATATATATAATAAGAAAAAACAAGACATATTTTTATATCTTTAATAATAATAGAAAATGCAGGCGAACTACCTGAAGAATAAAAAAAGGAGGCCGGGAGTTGTGCTGACTCCCGGCAAAAAGTATGAAAAAGAAAAAGATTGTTTAGCATTTGCTATCTACAGTTAATAATATAGTAAAAAAATGTGTGCATTGTGTGAAAGGAAAATGAAGAGAATGTGAAAACTGCCGCTTAATGTTAAATTAAGCGACAGTAACTTTTTCGGATTATTCTGTTGTTTGATCCAAGATTTTGAACCATATGTAATGATAACATCCGCTTTAATGCTTGTCAAGCAATCTGAAACTGCCATAGTTGTCCAATTATGTCACTTTTTGTGCCGTTTTACGCAACTTTTTATATATCAGAGAAAGAAAAATACATATCAATATATAAAAGTGGTCATGATAAGTGGTCAGATGTATAGTCCCAGGGACCTGTATTTTGCGGGAAATATCAGGATTCTTGGTATAAGATTCATGGTCATAAGTGGTCAGCTTTTGTGGTCAGAAAAATGGCGAATTCCCTTATATACAGGTTTTTTCAGGTCCTGTCGCTTAATTTAACATTAAGCGACAAGATAATAATATTGGATAAGTTATATAAATAAACGGAAGGAAGAGAACATGCCGTCCAATACAGGCTACAGCATAACAACCAGAAGACTCCGACTTTGCTGCGGACATCCGGAATGGCTCAGGAAAACCCAGGATTTCTATAATGAAATTGAAAGCTTTTATTATGATCTTCTGCTGGCTCATGAGGAACTGGGAGAACTGGGGAGCCAGAAAACTCTTCGGGCCCTGGAGGTTCTGACTATTATGGGAAGAGACAAGCAAGTTCCCCAGAATCCCCTTCCCTGGGAAAAAGTCCCATTGTATTTCAGGCGGGCTGCGATAAACAGTGCCATAGCCGCAGCAAAGAGTCACATATCCAGGCAAAAGTCCATTCCGGGGAGGAAAGCAGAAAAGCTTCATTCAGCAGTTACCTATTATAAAGGAATGTACAGAGATTTTTCTCATAAGGAGATTACACTGAAGGTATGGACAGGAGAACAATGGAAATGGATGAGATGCAGACTGTATGGCAGAGAATTTCCCGCAGAAGCAGAGCTGATGTCACCCTCAGTAACATTTGAGAAGAAATATCTCATGCTGCATGTTCCCGTAAAGGAATTTACAGCAGACACTGCAACAGTAAAGCAGCGTATCCAGGAAGGACGGAAGATCTGTGCCATCCAGTTTACAAATGGAGATGTTTTTGCTGTGGGGACAGTATGTGACGGCATGGGGAAGGAAACAGATGTGAAATTCTGGGGCGGCGGAAAAGAATATACGCATCGCTGTGATCAGATCAGGAAAAAAATCGAGAAAGCCCGGAAATCTCTCGGCGGGGAAAAACAGCCCGGAGAAAACAGGAAATACTGGATGCATCTGAAACACCTGTCGGAGCATTATGCCCATGAGATCAGTTCACAGATCATAGGCTTCTGCCTGGAAAAGCAGGTTTCGCTGATCGTCCTTCCAAAATACAAAAAAGAATACACAGACTATGTGATGATCGGATCAGGAAACTGGAGCACTATGCATCTAAGCTCCGGGATTAGGAGCAATCTGCCCTATAAAGCATGGAAAAACGGCATTCTGGTCATTGAAACCTATGCAAAAGGGATATCCGAAACCTGCTCTGTCTGCGGTGCGCCAGTTAAGACAGCAAACCGCAAAACAGATGAATATACCTGTGAGAACGGGCACAGAGGAAGCCGAAGCCTGAACAGTGCCAGAAACCTGAGCCATAAATGTATTCTTCAGTTTGGAAAACAAGTGGTATGACCACTGTTTTATAGAGCGAGAGCACAACTCAGCTTCTGCTACAGGCAGATGCTGACAGGTTGAATACCGCCTGTCGTGTCTCCCTTATCATAAGGAAGAGTCGGCCAAGAATTTCCGCCAGAAGCTCCGGCACAGCCGTGACAGCGGATAAGAGTATTCGAAGTTATGTAAAAAAAGAAAGTATGAAAAGCAAAGGATAAGGATAGCAATGAACACAGAATACAGGAAACTGAAAAATCTTTTTCTGCGGCAAAGCTGCCAGGATGCATGGGAAGACTATGCACGAAGCATCCGCAAAGTAAATTTTCCCAGATGGGACTATGTGATTCTGACCTCATCAAATGAAGAACAGGCTAGATCCTTCCGCAGCCAGATCGCAGACAGATTGGAACAGGGCGTACTGCCGGGATGGACAAAATATTTCGTGCTCCCGGATCCGGAAGGCAAAAGAGTAGGCTCCGGCGGAGCAACCCTGAATGTGCTCCGATTTCTTTCGGAGGAAGAAGGACTCCGGGGAGATTTCCATAACAAAAGAATCCTTGTGATCCATTCCGGCGGAGACAGCAAAAGAGTCCCACAGTATTCTGTGTGCGGAAAGCTTTTTTCACCAGTACCAAGAGAACTTCCGGATGGAAGAGGTTCTACACTGTTTGATGAATTTCTCATCAGCATGGCAGGCGTTCCGGCCAGGTTCAAAGAAGGAATGCTGGTACTTTCCGGGGATGTGCTCCTCCTTTTTAATCCTTTACAGATAGATGCCCAGTTCCGCGGAGCTGCGGCGATCTCCATGAAATCTCCAGTAGAAGTGGGAGTCGATCATGGAGTGTTTTTGAATGATGGAAGCGACCATGTAAAAATGTTCCTTCACAAACAGCCGGCAGAAACACTTCGCAGGCTGGGAGCCGTGAATGGACAGGACTGCGTGGATCTTGACACAGGCGCCGTACTTCTGGACGCCGAAATACTGGAAACACTTTTTAGTCTGATCGCTGATGCATCAGGAAAAAAAGCAGATCCGGATAAATACGAAAGCTTTGTAAATGAAAAAGCAAGGGTCAGCTTTTACGGAGATTTTCTGTATCCGCTGGCGGCAGATTCCACCTTTGAACAATATCAGAAAGAAAAACCGGAAGGCGAATTCTGCACAGAACTTTTTATCTGCAGAGAAAAAATATGGAAGGCATTAAGTCCTTTTCAGATGAAGCTGATCTGTCTTTCTCCTGCAGAATTTATCCATTTCGGAACAACGAGAGAGCTGCGTGCTCTGATGACAGAAGAAGTAACCGATTATGAGTTCCTTGACTGGAAAAAACACGTATTCACCAATGACTTGAATTGCCAGGGAGCTTTGCATACAGCACTGATCGGGCCGGAAGCAGACATCGAGGAAGGAACGTATATTGAAGACACCTGCCTTGAGGGAAGAACCTATGTCGGAAAGGGCGCTGTAGTATCCGGACTTTCCCTGAAGGATGTACATATACCGGCGAACACAGTATTTCACGGTGTGAAGCTGAAGGACGAGATCACAGAGCTTTGCGGCGGTCAGACAGGACGATGCGTGATCCGTACATATGGAGTCATGGATAATCCGAAGAAAACGCTGGAAGAGCGAGGAAGCTTTCTGCGGGGAAACCTGGCAGATTTTCTTTCAGCCAATGGACTGGAGCCGGAAGATATCTGGACCGGCGAAACCCACGCACTCTGGAATGCAAAACTGTATCCGGTCTGCAAAACATTCCAGGAAGCAGCACAGGCAGGAAACCTTCTTGTAAAAATGAGCGAAGGACTTGCTGAACCCCGGCAGATCGAGAGCTGGAAAAAACAGCCGAGACTGAGTCTGGAAGAATCCTTCCGGTATGGAAATACAGAAAATATCCTTTCCTGGAAAAAAGATCTGGAAGCAAGGATCCTGGTGGCAGTATTTCTGGGAGAGCTGAAAAAAGGCGGACATTATATTCCTGCACTTAAGATCTTTGGTGAAAAAGAAATCCAGGAACGACATTACCATCTGCTGATGAAAGAAGCTGAAAAAGCAGATTTTTCACAGAAAATACGGATCCTGTATGCAGTATCACGTTCCATGAAATTTACTAAAAAATGCTTTGACGGAAAAACATACGATGTACTGGAGCAGGAGTGCTTTTCCCAGATCCAGAAAGAGATCGCATCTCAGACACAGCTGACAGGAAACAGCGGCTATACGATCGCAAAAGAACAGGTAAAGGTAAATCTGCCGGTACGTGTGAACTGGGGTGGTGGCTGGTCAGATACACCGCCATATTGCAACGAACACGGAGGAACTGTTCTCAACGCAGCAATCCTGCTGAGAGGCTGTGAACCCATCGAGGTAGAGATCCGGAAGATACCGGAATTACATATTGAGCTGGCAAGTACAGACACAGGTGCTTACGGAACAGCAGAAAGTGCAGAAGAGATCCAGGACTGCCATAATCCATACGATCCTTTTGCCCTGCACAAGGCAGCCATTATCGCCTGCGGGATCCTTCCGCTGGAGGAAAAGGCAGACCTGAAAAAGGTCCTGGAAAAAATGGGCGGCGGATTCTACCTTTCCACCTGCGTCAAAGGCGTTCCCAAAGGATCCGGCCTTGGAACAAGCAGTATCCTTGCAGGAGCCTGCGTTAAAGCTTTTGCAGAGTTTCTTGGGGAGAACTGGGATGACAGCCAGATTTATGATACAGTTCTCAACCTGGAGCAGATCATGAGCACAGGCGGCGGCTGGCAGGATCAGGTTGGCGGCCTGACACCCGGAATCAAATTTATCACATCAAGACCCGGAATCCGCCAGCAGCTGAAGGTAGAAAAGGTAGAAATCTCGGAAAAAACGAAACAGGAGCTTCAGGAACGATTCGCTCTGATCTATACAGGCCAGCGGCGCCTTGCCCGAAACCTTCTCAGAGAAGTCGTAGGAAATTACATCCGGCTATGTGGCCGACTTCCACCCCCTGATGACGCTGGCCGACGCCCGCGGCAAGATACTCTTCGTGATCCGCGAGG
>ENA-USYV01001540-USYV01001540.1-human-gut-metagenome-genome-assembly--contig:-NODE-1540-length-21817-cov-8.899034_pt1 | contig 21817 bp, 20 predicted proteins | sample MGYA00250066_ERZ773514 | MGnify/ENA primary metagenome ERZ773514 (study PRJEB29103, sample SAMN06112049) | human gut metagenome | biome: human gut; feature: ankylosing spondylitis patient; material... | reverse complement strand
TCGCGCCGCGTTAGCGACCTATACCCTTAGCAGGGGCACCTCTTCGGCCTCTTGAGTACTTCTCCAGACTCCGAACTTATAATTTCTTATTAAATTGGAGTGCATTTCTTCTGTGTTTTCATCCGAAACGCATGGTTAATTATATCCGAAAGATATAAGTTTTGTCAACACCTTTTTTTCATTTTTTTACATTAATTTTATCTTAGCGCGATTGACCAATCATATTATCCCCTTAGACAGGTGGCTACGCACGACACGCTGTCCGTGTGGACAGCGCAGGGAAAGTCCATCTCAGAGTTCCGAAGTCCGAGGGCTTCCCTGCCCCCCACCCTCTTGGGCACGGAACAAGCGCTACATCTTCGATATATAATGCGACTGACTTTTATTATGGAATCTTATGCCAAGCTGATTACTGTCTGAGCCGATATTATTCCGGAACGTTGTGCCGAGCTGATTCTTAGATACAACATTCCTCCTGAACAATTTCTGTATGACACTCTACTGCCATGCATCATTGAATACTATCTCGAACTGTTCACTTTCCGCAACCGGCCTGTGTGCACAGCCGAGGAGCTGGCATATGGGCGGGGCGCTCTGCAGGAGGTGTGACAACTACTTAGGCTCTGGAAGGTGGCGTTGTTTTTCAAAAGTTCGCTGTCTGAGCGCAGCGAGTTCGGACTTTTGGAAAACGCTTTTAGCCACCTTTCAGAGTCTTAGTAGTTTCCACCGACGAAGCCTGTCCCGCCCATATGCCAGCTCCTCGGCGTCCGTCAAACCACGAAATCCCGCAACACCCAAAAAAAAGAGGCCGCACATGCAGCCTCTTACACACATAACTATAGAAACTATAAGTAACCCAACATCAGATCATCCAGAAATTATCCGTGCAGACAATCCTCCGATAAGTCTCAAACTTAAACCACTTATTATGAAACTCCGACTTATTATCAGTAGCCTCAAATTCCCTCAAAAACATCTGATAATCATCATTACTGCGGATCTCCAGGGCAAAACCTCTCTCATCCACAACAGGAAGCCCCATAAACACATACTCATCCAGCGGAATAATATCCTGCACCCTCTTATCACGAATAAGAACAGCCGCATTATCCTCCAGGGAAACAATATCAAAATAGCCCGGATACTCAAAGCTGTCACCCTCAACAGGCACCACATCCCCTACATGATAAGTCTTAACCTCTTTATCCGCCTTGGAAAGCAGCGCATTCTCAAGGTTAAAATAAAACTCCTCAAAAACATAACCACCAACCTTCACATCATCCTTCTGGAAATAAGGCTTCTCACCCTCAGTATCCACAGACTCCACAACACCACAAGCAGAAGTCATATGACTCACACGATCGATCAAGATCAGCTCACCAAGAGTCTTATTCTTCTTAAACTCATCCAGCACAACCTTATCAGAAAGTCCAATCTTGCACAAAGCAATCTCATTCTTCACAATCGTATCAGCAGGCAAATGCTCCCCGGTATTCACATCCGTCTTAAACTCGATACTTTTAACCACACCAGCAATCTTCTTCGTACCAACCTTCACAAGATACTCCTTGCCCACTTCAAGCCTGGAATCATCCATCCATAGAAGCGTAGCCTCAAAGCCCTTTGCAACAGGGATCTCATTATTATTGGTAAGAACACATCCACGGCTTACATCCACCTCTTTATCCAGCTGGATCGTAACAGCCTGGCCGGCAACAGCCTCTTCACGATCGTCACTGCCCACCAGGATCGTCTTAACAGCCGCTGTCTCGTTGCTTGGGAGCGTTGTGATGATATCGCCTACATGAACCCGGCCACTCTCGATCTGGCCCTGGAAACCGCGAAATTCATGGTTTGGACGAGAAACACGCTGAACAGGCAGATAAAATTCGCTGACATTCTCAGCCTCTGAAACATCCACAGTCTCAAGATGCTCCAGAAGAGCTTTCCCCGTATACCAGGGCATATTCGGAGACTTCTTCGTTACGTTATCACCCTCTGTAGCACTGACAGGAATGATCACAACATCCTGAAGCCCCAGAGTCTCAGAAAGCTCATTGATATCCTTTACGATCTCATTAAAACGGCTCTCACTGTAATCAACAAGATCCATTTTGTTCACAGCAAATACAAAATGATGGATACCCATCAGAGCGCAGATACGTGCATGACGCCTTGTCTGGACCAGAACCCCCTGCTTCGCATCCACAAGAATAATGGAAAGCTGAGCAAAGGAAGCTCCAACCGCCATGTTCCTTGTATACTCCTCATGTCCGGGAGTATCCGCAACGATAAAGCTTCTTTTATCGGTTGTAAAATAACGATACGCAACATCAATGGTGATTCCCTGCTCACGTTCTGCCATCAGGCCATCCAGAAGAAGAGAATAATCAATGGCACCACCTCTGGAACCTACCTTGCTGTCCAGAAGAAGGGCTTTTTCCTGGTCCGCATATAAAAGCTTGGAATCATAAAGAATATGACCGATCAGTGTAGATTTTCCATCATCTACACTTCCGCAAGTGATAAATTTCAGTAATCCGCTCATCCTAGAAGTACCCCTCTCTCTTTCTTTTTTCCATACTTGCAGCTCCGCCGTCGGAATCAATAACACGTGTGGTTCTCTCAGATTCCACAGAGCTTAAGGTCTCGTCAATGATCTCGTCCAGTGTCTCCGCGTCAGACTCGATACCACCTGTCAGAGGATAGCATCCGAGAGTACGGAAACGGACCTTTTTCATCTGCGGCTCCTCACCCGGGTTCAGACGCATTCTGTCGTCATCCACCATGATAATGTTGCCGTCTCTGTATACAACCGGACGCTCTTTTGCAAAATAAAGAGGAACGATCGGGATATTTTCTCTCTTAATATACTGCCAGATATCCGTCTCAGTCCAGTTGGAAATCGGGAAAACACGGATACTTTCGCCTTTATTGATCTCCGTATTATAAAGCTTCCACATCTCCGGACGCTGGTTCTTCGGATCCCAGGCCTGCTCTGCATTACGGAAGGAGAAGATACGCTCTTTTGCACGGCTTTTCTCCTCGTCACGACGACCGCCGCCAAAAGCAGCTGTGAAACCATATTTCTTAAGAGCCTGCTTCAGTGCTTGCGTTTTCATGATATCTGTGTATGCGGAGCCGCTGTCAAAAGGATTGATACCTTGCTTCACACCATCCTGATTAATGTACTCAAGCATTTCGATTCCCAAATCCTTTGCGGTTTTGTCACGAAACTCGATCATCTCTTTAAATTTCCATGTTGTATTTACGTGAAGAAACGGAAATGGCGGTTTCTCCGGATAAAAAGCCTTCATTGCAAGATGAAGCATTACAGAACTGTCTTTTCCTATAGAATAAAGCATTACCGGCTTCTCGCACTCTGCTGCAACTTCACGGATGATATAAATTGCCTCTGCTTCCAGCTCATCCAAATGTGATAATCCACTCATATCTGATCTCATCCTCCTGTTCCGGCCGCCAGAACCGGCAGCACTTATCTTCTGGTCTAATATTTATTCGAATTCCGTCGATCCACATCGATCACGGATGTAGAACCGTCCGTTTTTGTAATGATCCAGTGAAGGATATCCCCTTCGCTTTTTACATTCATGATACTTCCGTTACCGCCGATATCTGCACCAAGGAAAAAGTCGATGGCACCGGCTTTACATTCCTTTACACAGGAAACGCAGCCCCAGCAGTTTTTCGGATATTTCATCACGGCTTTTTTGTCTTCCATGACGATCAGGGTTCCCGGACATACTTCACTGCATTTTCTGCAGCCAACACATTTTTTCTGATCAATTCGTATGCTCATATGTGTCCTCCTTTACAATGTCACGGAAAATCATCCTGATCTCGCCGTTTTCCAGTTTCGAATTTACATATTTATAAAATTTCTCATCTGTTTCCGGATGATCCAGATTTTCGTTAAAAGAATGCCATCTGGTCTCTTTGCGGTTTTTCAGATGAGCGATCAGTGAACGGCACACAATGAGACGCTCACGAAGTTCATATGCAAACATCAGCTCATGCATATCTGCTGCCGCTGTTTTTTCGGCAAGAGCCTGAAGCTGAAGGATTTTTTCATCTGCAAGAGCAAGCTGCTTCTCATTAAACTGATAATTAGAAGCAATTCCTCCCGCATATTCATCCATGACTTTCTGCATGGCTTCCTCAAGCTCCTCAATGGAAAATGCCGGAGCATCTCCATTACGGAACTTTTCATACCGGGAAAGGATCTTCTCTTCCTGAACCTTGATTGCCGCCTCTGTCTGAATATCAGCCTCTTTCAGAGTTCCCGCACCAAACTGTTTCACCATATCCAATGCTGCAAGCTTTCCTTCTGCAAGAGCTCCTGTTACATATTTCTGCGGGCATCCGCCTGCAACATCACCTGCTGCATATAGTCCCTTTACCGTAGTTTCACGGCCTGTATTTACCCAGTAGCCGCTGGCTGTATGACCGCCTACGATATATGGCTCTGTTCCCTGGATCTCCACATCCTGCTCGCTGGGGTTCTTTCCGCTTTCGATCCATTTCAGAGTCTGGCTCGGTGCCATGTTGAGATAAGCCTTCAGAAGATCTTCATCCTGTTCCTTCGTGATCCCTGTAGTCTTCAGGTAACACGGGCCGTGGCCAAGCTGATTTTCCCGAACTGTTCCGTAAACTCTCTCGCTTGTGGTCAGTCCGTATTTTGTCTCATAGATCTCGCCTGCTGCATTGATCTGCTTTGCGCCGACACCCTGTGCGATGGTTCCCGTGGGAGCAATAGTATCCTTGCAGCGAAGTGCGATAAAACGCATCTCAAAGGACGTCATCTCCGCACCTGCCAGGATTCCCATTGCATATCCGGCACCTGTGTTAAACGGCGGATACCACATCTTATGTCTGGAAAATCCGGGATTGTTTGGTTTATAAAGTCCGGCCGCTCCGCCTGTTGCAGCAAGAACTGCTTTTGCCCGGATAATGTATGCGGTTTCTTCCATAATAGAGAAACCAACCGCTCCGTAAACCTGTCCGTCTTTTACAAGAAGGTCTGTGATATTTACATAATTCAGAACGTCTACGTTCTCAGCTTTATGAACTGCATTAGCAAGAAGTGGTTTAAAATTTTCACCGTTGATCTTGATGTTACGGTTTCCTCTGGCTACATAATCACCATTTTCATCCTTCAGAATCACAAGCCCAAGCTTTTCCATCTTTGCAGTAACTTCGTTGAAATTCTCCGCTGCTGTAAGAAGAAGGTCCTGCCTTACGATCCCGGCGGCATCTTTTGTGGCATAATCTACATAATCCTGCGGTTTGCGGCCTTTTATAATGTAGGCATTGATGGCATTAACACCTGCTGCCAGACAGCCGCTTCGTCTGATATTTGCTTTTTCTGCGATCAGTACCCTGCCGGCTTTCTGTTCTGAGAGAACCAGCGCCGCATAGCAGCCTGCGGTACCTCCGCCTATGATCAGCACATCTGTTGTAATTTCCTTTGTGTTTAATCTGTTTTTCATACTCATCACTCTGTTATCTGAAGCTCATGTACAGTTACATTTTTCTCTTTATCTACGCCAAAGGCCTTCAACACCGGATTTTCTGCATCCATAAGGGAGAGGATCAGATATTCAATGTTCGGGTCAAATGCAAGTCGTTTATCTTCTTCGGAAGGCCTTGACGGAGACTCCGGATGAGAATGAAAGTTTCCGATCATCTGATATCCGTTCTGACGGATATCCTTGATCGCGCTCAGCTGTTCCTTCGGGTCCATGGAAAAGTGTTCGTTGCTTTCATCGATATTTGTCAGCAGATACACCTTCTCGATGGTTTTTACATCGCCCTCAATGGTCCCGCCCAGAAGGCCGCAGGACTCATTGGGAAGTCCTTTTCTGCAGTGGTCTAATATTTTCTCGTAATCTTCTTTTTTTAATTTCAGCATTTCTTTGCAGCCTCCAATGGGTTTCTATACTTAATTTTCAGTGTTTCAATTCACACACAGCCTGCTCATAATCGATCAGTTCTGTGATCGTCGGATCATCGCCGCATACCGGGCAATGATGATTCTTCGGAAGCTTCACGGTACGGAAGGTCATCTTCAACGCATCGTAGGTAAGAAGTCTTCCTGTAAGAAGATCACCCTGTCCGATGATATACTTGATCGCTTCCATTGCCTGAAGGCTTCCGATCACTCCGCCCATGGCTCCGATCACGCCAGCCTGCTTACAGGTCGGTACGGCATCCTTTGGCGGCGGGCTCTGGAACGCACATCTGTAGCATGGGCCCTGTCCCGGAACGTAAGTCATCAGCTGTCCCTGAAAACGGATGATCCCTGCATGTGAAAACGGTTTCTCAGCCATTACACAGGCATCGTTGATCAAGAATTTTGCTGGAAAGTTGTCTGTTCCGTCAAGAATGAAATCGTAATCTTTGATCAGATCCATGATGTTGCTGGAATCTACAAAGGTATGATATGTATTTACAGTAACGTCCGGGTTGATTGCTTTCATGGTCTCAGCCGCAGACTCTACCTTCAGTTTGCCGACATCTGCAGTTGTGTGGATGACCTGTCGCTGAAGATTGGAAAGATCTACCTCATCTGCATCCGCGATCCCGATGGTTCCCACACCTGCTGCTGCAAGGTAAAGGGCTGCCGGTGATCCAAGTCCGCCGGCTCCGATGATCAGAACCTTGGCATTCAGAAGCTTTTTCTGACCTTTTACTCCGACCTCTTTCAGGATGATATGGCGAGAGTACCGCTCAAGCTGCTCATTTGTAAAAGCCATTATCTTGCGCCTCCTCCCATGTAGTACAGGAACTCAACAACGTCGCCGTCCTTTACCTCTGTTTCCGGAACGTCTGCCTTGCTGATGAATTCATCGTTGATAGTTACGGTTACATACTCAGGACTTTCAATATCCTCTTTCTCAATAAGCTCTGTAAGCTTCAGTCCGTCTTCGTACTCTTTTTTATTTCCTGCAACTGTGATTGTCATTTCTCTGTTCTCCTATTCTTCAACTTTTCTTACGATCAGTGTATAAGTTCCGTCTTCATTGTCCTCGAGCTTCAGGATCTGATGTCCTTCTTCCTTCACGCTTCTCGGCACATTCTGTACCGGCTCGCCATCGTTCATTTTGATCGCCAGGATCTGTCCGTCATCCAGCTCCTCAAGTGCTACTTTTGCTTTTACAAAGGTTACCGGGCAAACTACATCGGTAATATCTACTGTATCATCAATCTTAATATCAGCCATTGTATGCTCCTTTCAAAACTTTCTGAAGTTTTTCAGCGCCTACCCGGTCGATGGTAAATTTAAAACGCTCTCCCGGATTTGCATGATCCTCAAAGAACCGGATCGCTGCATCGGTCACTCTGAAAAGCTGCTCCTCAGAGGTGATCAGCGGAAGGAATTCCTGTCCCCTGCTGATGTGATTTCCAAACGTTCCTCCAAAGGAAACGATATATGCTTCGTTTACATCCCATACATCCACAGGACAGGATTTTGCACATCTGCCACAGTAGTTACATTTCTCTGTATCGATCACCAGCTTGTCATCCTCAAAGGAGATAGCGTTTTCTCTGCAGGCCTTTTCGCAGACACCACAGTGGATACATGCATCCTCTTTCCAGCTGACCTCAGCCGCTCCCTTGATCCCTACATCATTCTCCTCTGCCTTCAGACAGTTATTCTGACATCCGGTAACACCGAATTTAAATTTATGAGGAAGCTCTCTTCCGAAATATCTCTCATTTAATTTCACCGCAATGTCATAGCTGTTGATATTTCCGCTTGGACAGACAGCGTTGCCCTGGCAGGCTGTAACTGTACGGACTCTCGGTCCGCAGACACCAGGCTTGCATCCGCCTTTTGCAAGATCATCCTTTACATCATCAATATCATCTAATTTAATGAACGGGATCTCAACTCCCTGTCTGGAAGTAAGATGTACATATCCGTCACCGTATTTCTCAGCTACCTCTGCGATCTTCTTAAGGTTTTCTGCGGTAAGTGTACCGCCTACACAGGCAAGACGAAGGGAAAAATTATTTTTCTGCTTCTGTCTCATGAAACCACCTTTTTTTAATGTAGCGTAATCTACTTTTGCCATAACGAACTCTCCATTTCTCTGCTGGTGCAGCTCCTAGATTTTATCGGTTATTTTCTATCGCTTGTTTGAAATCTTCTTTTAAATCTTCAATATCTTCAATTCCCACACTGATACGGATCAGATCCTCGAATACTCCGGACTGCAGCTTCTCTTCATCGGAGATGTGTGCCGCGATGGTGGATTCAGGATGAATGACCAGGGTCTTCGTGTCTCCGATGTTGGAGATGATCAGCGGGATCTTCAATGAATTAATAATGGAAAAAGCCTTCTCCTTGCTTCCGGTTCTTACGGTTACAATAGCTCCGTAGCCATTCTTAAACTGCTTTTTTGCAATTTCGTGATAAGGGCTTTCTTCCAGTCCCGGATAATTTACTTCAATGTCACCACCAAGGCTCTGTAAAAACTTCGCAAGCTCCAGTGCATTGTCACACTGTCTCTGCATTCGAAGTCCCAGGGTTTCCAGTCCCAGATTATTAAGAAAAGCATTCTGCGGAGCAAGACACGCGCCAGTGTTCCGGAAAAGTCCGTTTCTAAGCTTGGCGATGTATGCAAATGGTCCGAATTTCCGGTATGGAGCAAGTCCCGGATATCGGTCAGGGTCCCATTTCAGACCCTTACCACAGACAAGAATACCGCTGATGGCATCGCTGCTTCCATTGATATATTTGGAAGAGGAATGAACCACAATGTCAGCTCCAAGCTTCAGTGGCTGGATCAAATACGGGGTTGCCACCGTGTTGTCTACGATCAGCGGTACGTCATGCTTATGTGCCACTTCCGCAACTGCCTGGATATCGGTAACATCCAGCTTAGGGTTGCCAATGGTCTCCGCAAAAACAAGTCGCGTCTTCTCTGTGATCTCTGCCTCAAAAGCTTCCGGCTTATTCTCTTTCACATATTTTACGGAAATCCCGAAAGGCTTCAGATCATCGAACAGTTCCACAGTTCCGCCGTACAGTCCGCAGGCTGCCACGATCTCATCTCCCGCCTGAAGAATGTTCAGAAACGCATTGGTCAGCGCTGCCATTCCGGATGCACAGGCCACACTGCCGATCCCATCCTCCAGCATGGTCACTCTCTTCTCAAAGGACTCTACCGTAGGATTGTTGATCCTTGTATAGGAGAAGCCCATTTTTTTATTGTCAAAAATTTTCTCCAGGTCTTCCGCGCTGTCATGTCGGAATGCGCTGCTCTGATAGATTGGAACCTGTGTTGCACCCTGTGGATATTTCTCGTTGGTGCCGTGGAGCAGCCCTGTATTAAAGCCGTATTCGTTCATAGCCTCTTCCCTTTCTTTTGTTGACACTTATATTAACCTACTATTCATAGTATGTCAATAGGAAAACGGGATTAAATGTATTTTTTTGTGTACACAACTATACGACAGCATGATACAATTATAACAGTTACGATAATTACAGCACCAAAAGAAAGATGCCCGCAGGCATACAAACCTACATTAAGAATAGGAGGTGATTCCTATCAATATAAACCCGAAGCTCCGGAATATTTTTCACTCTTTATTCAGTCCCACCCTTGATTTCCGCGTCCGGCTGTTCAACATCCTCGCCTTGGGAGGTACTGTGATCAGCCTGATCATGGCCTTTCTCAGTCTCGGGACCGGTTCCTGGGGAAATGTACTGATCAATTTTGCGCTGGTTGCAGTCTCAGGAGGACTTTTTCTTTATTCCTATTACAGTGGAAAATATCAGCGCTGCTACCTGATCACCATTGTCGTGATCTTTCTGATCGTTTTTCCGGTGATGTTTTTTACCAGCGGCGGTTATCGTGGCGGCATGCCGGCATTCTTTGTGTTTGCTATTATTTTTACCGTGCTGATGCTGGAAAAAAGACGCGCTCTGATCGTTTCCCTGCTGGAGATCCTCCTTTATATGGGACTGTGTCTGGTTGCATACCATTTCCCGGACACTGTAACTCCTTTTGCCACGGAAGCAGACCGGCTGGCAGATATCCTTCTGGCGTTTGTCTCTGTAAGTATTGTCTGCGGCAGTGTTCTCTATTTTCATCTGAAGGAATATAACCAGCAGCAGCTCCTTCTGGAGGAACAGAATCTGCGACTGCGCTCCCTTGATAATGCCAAGTCCACCTTCCTGACCACCGTTGCCCATGAGATTAAAAATCCTCTGAGTTCCATTTCCCTCCACGCGCGGGACACCTCCGAGCTCCTTGAGGAAGAGCCTCTGGATTTCTCTCTTATGCAGGAAAATCTCCGCACCATTGAACAGTCGGTAATGCGGATCGACCGGATCGTGCTGGATCTGATGGATACGGTTTCCATTGAGCAGGGGCGGCTTGCCCTTTCCCTTGTCTCATCAGATCTGTCCGGTCTTTTGTATTCTGTAAAAAAAGACTACTGCAGTCATCCAAGCTCAAAGAACAATCAGCTGGTCCTTACGACACAATCCGGACTCCCGGAAATCTCTGCTGATCCGGAACGGCTGATCCAGGTTGTCACCAATCTGATCTCCAATGCAGAGCGTCACACCCAAAACGGAACCATCACCATTTCTCTTACCGGCGAACCGGGCTGGCAGACCATCTGCGTCTCCGACACCGGAACCGGCATGTCAGAAGAAATGCGAAAAAACGCACTCAAGGGTTATGTTTCCGCTGATAAGGATTACTGGCGGCACGGCATAGGCCTCTATGTCTGTCATCAGATCATCACTGCCCATGGCGGCAAAATATGGCTGAAAAGTAAAGAAGGCGAGGGAACTCAGGTGTTCTTCTCACTTCCGGAGGAGGAATCATAAATGAATGAAAAGAAATCACTTATCCTTATAGTCGAGGATGAAGAACAGGTGCTGAATACCAACTGCCGGATGCTGCGGCGCCGTGGCTACGATGTCCGCACTGCACAGACAGCCGCCGAAGCCTGTCATCAGCTTGAAGAACAGCTGCCGGATCTTCTTATCCTGGACATTATGCTTCCGGACGGAAACGGTCTGGATATCTGCCGCCGCTTCCGCGAAAAAACCATGAATCCGGTTCTTTTTCTCACCGGAAAAAGTGATATCCGGGATCGGGTAGAAGGACTTCAGCAGGGAGGCGACTATTATCTCACCAAACCTTATAATTTCGATGAATTTCTGGCCGTGATCCAGATGCTTCTGGAACGCCAGAAACGAATGGAAGAAAAAATAAAAGAAAAATTTCAGTCCTCCCGTCAGATCACCATCGGCAGCCTGCGGCTGGATCTTTCGGACGGCCATGCATATCTCAATAATGCCGACACAGGCCTTACCCGGACCGAATTCTCTCTGCTGCGTCTCCTTGCAGAAAACCAGGAGAAGATTTTTTCTGCAAAGGAGCTCTACGAAGCGGTATGGGGCAGCTGTGCAGGAACAGATACCAGCACGGTACGGCGGCATATCTTTAACCTCCGGACCAAGATCGGTGCCGAAGATACCGATGAGTATGACATTGTCTCGGTTTATGGGAAGGGATATCTTTTTACCTGCCGGTAAGCCGGCCTTTTCACGATCGGATAGCATATTTCCAGACCTGTACGCAGCTTTCCGTAAATGTCTCTTTTTCTTCACATTTCCGGATATCGGGATCTGTCTGTTACAATGTACTTAACAGACAGATCTTTTTTATTTGTAAAAATTTATGATCAAAGAATAGTAAGCAGCTAACTGCTGCGCAATTTATCAGGAGGTGCCTATGCATAAAAAAATCTTAGTTCTTTTAACAGGCGCGATCGCTCTTTCCATATCTGCAATCCCGGTCCTCGCTTCTGACCCTCCAACCGATGACGGTCAGCACATCTGGCAGGATGAAAACGGAGATTACTGGTACCGCAATGGTTCCGAGGATGAATATATCGGGGAAGGTAATTATGCCCCTGACCCGGATTCCGGTGAACTGATGGAAGGCAACGATGCCGGCTGGACCGAACAGGACGGTTATTTTGAGCCTCATTATTATTATGAGGACGGCAGTGTGTGGCTGGAAGATGCCACCGGAACCACATATATTGGCTCCAGAGATAAATATTATATTGATGACTACGGCAATCTTCAGGAATATTCCGATTCTGAAACTGATTCCTCCTCCGGAGATTCTTCAGAAGAATCCTCCGATACCAGTGGAAACTCCTCCTCGCAGGATTCCGATTCTTCATACCCAAATTCCTCTTCCGATACAAACACGGAAGATTCCTCTGAATCGGAAAAGCGCGGCGAGCTTCATATGCGGGTTGGATTCCCTGCCGATGATACGATCAGAGAATCCATGCCCGAAAAAGAAGGTTATTTCGAGCAGCGTTCCGTAAATGGCGGAAAAAGCACTGCCTTTGTTTTAAAAGTACCGAATTCCTCTCTGGAGGATTCTTCCCTGAAGGGTTTTCTGGCAGAATACTATCCGGTAAAGGGTGAGATCATCACCAAAAAGGATCTTACCTTTGAATCTTATCCTGCCACGAAATATCAATACTTAACCGAAGTCAACGAAGAAGAAAAAAATGTAGATGCTCTTGTATGCCAGACTGACGATTATACATTCGGACTTTTTGTCCTGACTCCGTCAGACACCTATGATAAGGCCGCCGAAAAGGAAGCCACAGAGCTGATCAAATCCATAGATTTCGTTTACGCAGAGCGTGTGGATATGGCCATGACGGATTACTTCCAGGTCCTCACTCCGGAGCGCTGGAAATATCTCTGCCGTTATGAAACAACCGAAACCGAAAATGGTGGATATAAACTGACTTATTACAATGAGGATGTTCCTGTACTGACTCTGGAAGCCAGATATTACGATGGCGAAGACCAGCCTCTGGACAGTGTATGGCAGGGCTATCTCGGCCGTATCGAAACCGTCGACGGCAAAAAATACGATCTTCTGTCCACCATCAGCCAGTACTCCAAGGACGCCTCTGATGAATGGAAGGAAATGTATGACACTTATCTGGATGTCATAAACGGGATCCGTATAATGGACGGCTGTTCCCTGACCGAAGGAAGCCATGCCTGATCCCTTGTGATTCACATTGTCCCCTCTGCCGTTATTTTGCAGACCGGAAGATCCATAGCTGCATGAGATGTTGACAGTGCTATATATCAGATATAGATTTTCCAGTCGCAAAAGGCACATCATATTTACATAAAAGAAGCTGCAAACTCTGTTTTTTCACTGTTCTGCAGCTTCTTTGTGTTATTCCGTCCGACTATATCTTCTGCTGTCTATCCTTCGTAAATCTGATCAAAAATCCCTCCATCTGAGAAATGTGTTTCCTGTGCCTTTTTCCATCCGCCGAAATCATCAATGGTGACAAGATTGATGTCCAGATTAAACACATCGGAGTATTCCTTCAGAATATCCTGGTTTGACGGACGGTAATAATTATCACCGGCGATCCTCTGTGCTTCATCGGAATAGAGATAATTCAGATATTCCTCTGCCACATCTCTGGTGCCTCTTTTGTCTACGACTTTATCGACTACTGCTACAGATGGCTGTGCAAGGATGCTGATGCTTGGTGTTACGATCTCGTAGTCGTCCGGATAATCCTTTACGGAAAGATAGGCTTCATTTTCCCAGGCGATCAGTACATCACCCTGTCCGTTTTCCACGAAAGAGGTCGTTGCGCCTCTGGCTCCGGTGTCCAGGACAAGTACGTTTTTGTAAAGATCTCCGATGAATTCTTTAATTTTGTCCTCGTCTCCGTTATATTTATCTTTTGCATAGGCCCAGGCTGCCAGATAGTTCCATCTTGCTCCGCCGGAGGTTTTCGGGTTTGGTGTGATCACACCTACGTCTTTCTTTACCAGATCGTCCCAGTCTTTGATGTTCTTCGGATTTCCTTTTCTCACAAGAAATACAATAGTCGAAGTGTAGGGAGCGCTGTCCTCCGGAAATTCATCCACCCATCCGTCATCGATGAGTCCTGCATCCTGGATCGCATCCACATCATACTCCAGTGCCAGTGTTACCACATCTGCTTCCAGTCCGTTGGCAACCTCAAGTGCCTGTTTTCCTGAGCCTCCGTGGGATTGTGTGATGTCCACATCCTGCCCTGTCTTTTCTTTCCAATGCTTCTGAAAGATCTTATTATACTGTTCATAGAGCTCTCTGGTGGGGTCATAGGATACGTTTGTAATGCTGACACTGTCCGCCGCATAAGCGGTTGCTCCTGTAAGACTTCCGATGGTTACTGCTGCCAAAAGGGCTGCTGTTGCTGATTTCCATTTTCTTTTCATAATACTTTTCCTCCTGTTTTTCTGCCTTTATTTTTGTTGTTGGCTTATTATAAACACGAGTAAGTCTTTATGAAAACTATAGAATCGGAAACCGTTTTCATGCTATCCAAAATTCCTGGTATTCCTACCTTAAAAAACAGCAGAAAAATCCCGGAAATCGGTAAATAAACATATGATTCCGTATAAAAATTTCCATTTCAGAATATTTACAGAAAACGTAATCAGCCTTGTATTTACAGTATTTCTGGTGATTTTTTATTTGATATTCAATTCTTCCAGCAGCTTTAAAATCGCTTCTTCTATCAAAATCTCCGGTTCATATCCAATATCTTCTTTTATATGTTCTAAAGATACATCCCAAATATAATCATCCATAAAATCTTCTTTTCCACTAAATATTATCCTGGAATCAGACTCTAACAACTTTACACACAATTCAGCCAATTGCTTATTTGATACCGCATTATAACTTGAAAGATTGTATATTCCATGCGCCTTCCCACTATATAACGCAAGATATAAAGCCTTTGCAATATCCCGAACATGTACATACGTCTGAACCCGACTTCCCTTTCCCGACAGTATCAAGTCTTCTCCGTTCTTTGCTTTTGTTACAAATGTCGGGAATATTGTCTTCGGATTCACACCCGGTCCTACTGGAGCAGATATTCGAAAACTAGCTGTTCTCACCCCATGCATATAATCTGCATAATTTGCAAGTAATTCTTCTGCAATTTTCGTTGCATGATACACTGTAGGCGGTTTCAAAGAATGTTTCTCTGTAATCGGATGCTCCTCTGGTTTTCCAATGACCGGTAAACTTGACAATTGTAAAAATACTCCGATATGTTCTCGTTCCGCAAATTCAAGCAGTCTCTGAGTTCCTACACAATTATGTGCAACAACTTCCACATTATAAGGTTCTTTACGCATATCCGCTGCCAAATGGATAATTGCATCAATCTTATCCACTTTAACAGATGCCATAATTCCATCTATCGCTTCTGAATCCATATCACAACAAATGTACTCATCAACTTCTGGTACAGACTTTTCTCTACGCCCTAAACCAATGACATATTCACCTTTTTCTTTCAGATATTTACAAACATGTCCGCCTATAAATCCGTTTGATCCTGTGATTAAAACTTTCATCTACATTTCCTCTTACATTTAGATAATATGATAACAATTTTTATATGCTTGTTCCCATTGTCCTCTTTGCCTTAGGATATATTGCATAACATCACGAAATGCGCCTTCCCCACCTTTTTTCGTTGAAATATAGTCTACTATTTCTTTTATTTCATCAGCAGCGTCACTTGGACATGCTTTAAATCCAGCTAGTTCCATCCCCATATAATCATTAAGATCATCCCCCATATATGCCAATTCATTAAAATTAATATTTCTATCGCCAATAAATTTTTTCAAATAGCCTACCTTATCAACAATCCCCTGTTCTAATAAATCTACTTGCATTTCCTTCATTCGACGTTCCGTAGCTTGGCACCTTCGTCCCGTAATTACAACTGTAAAAATCCCACATGCTTTTGCTGTAAAAAAACCAGCAGCATCCTTTGTATTAAACTTTTTAAATTCATTCCCCTGTTCATCATAATAAATCCCTCCATCCGTTAACGTTCCATCTATATCAATAACCATATACTTAATAGTAGATAACGCATTTGACTGAATATTGGGAATTTTTAAATTACCATTCATATAATAAGATGTATACATTATTTTCTCCTAAGGTTATCAAAAAGATATGTTATTGCCGTTTTTATTTCTGATGTTTTTACATCATGTACAACCAACAAGCTCATATCTGGTTTCATTAATACTGCTGTAAGATCTGTACTTGTTTGTTTTTTATCCTTTCTTATTGCCGCCATTATTACATCCATATTCATAGGTATACTCTGGATATCTACATGTATAATTTTCCATATTACATTTTCTATTCTATTTACTATTGACTCCTTTAACCATCCACGCATTAACGATATCCGGTTTGCCACAATCATTCCCATGGCAACTGCTGTTCCATGTGGAATTACATAATTACTCATTGTTTCAAATGCATGTCCAAATGTATGGGCATAATTCAAATGTATTCGAATTCCTCTGTCAAACTCATCTTGCTCTATAAACGCTTTCTTAAAGGCTAATGAATTATACACAAACTCTTCTAATGTTTTTTCATCTCTTGCCAAAAGCAAATTGATATTTTCTTCAACCTTTTTTATTCCCTTTTCACCATACATAACATTAAATTTTACAACTTCTCCTAAACCACTCTCAAAATCCTTTTCCGACAAGCTTTTAAAGAATGGTGTACATATTTGAATCTGATCCGGCGGATAAAAAGTTCCCAAAAGATTTTTAAATTTTTTATAATTTAATGATGTTTTTCCCCCTATACAACTATCACACGCCGCAAGAAGCGTTGTTGGATAAAAAGTCCAATGTATTCCTCTATATAATACATTCGCTACAAAACCTGTAACATCTTGCACAATTCCCCCACCAAAAGAAATTAACTTTGCATTTCTCTTAGCTGGAATATTCGTCATAATTTCACATATTTGTAATGCAGACTCAATTGTCTTATTTTCCTCAATTGATTCAAAAATATATAATTGATCTTTTGGAATTTTATTAAATAATCTTTCGACATATATATTATATAGCTTTTTATCAATTACCACATATGTATCTTTATCAATTTGAAGCTTCTCTATAACATCAAAATTATTATTTACTATTACTTCATAATCTTTCGAACTTGCCTTAATAATCATTTTTCTGAATATCCTCCATCTATAGTTATTTTTTGTCCCGTCAAATATGTGTTTTTATCACTACATAAAAAATAAACTACCTCCGCCATTTCTCTAGGTTCTGCCATTCGTCCCATTGGAATATCCTTATTGATACTTTCAATCTGCTCTAATGTATTATTTTTATATGTTAATTCTGTCAATGTAAACCCCGGGCATACTGTGTTAACAAGAATATTGTATGGTGCCAATTCTACTGCCAATGTATTTGTAACTCCATGTACTCCATTCTTTGTTGCACTATATACACATCGCCCTCCCTTAGAAACAGTTGCCCATATTGAACCAATATTTACAATACGTCCATATCTTTTTTCTTTCATCTTACCTACAAAACCCCTAAGCAATCTAATAGGTGAAATTAAGTTAATCTGCATCATCTGTGTTAATTCGTCATCTTTTATCTGTGTTATTTCATTAATCTCATTAACACCTGCATTGTTAACGATTACATCAAAATATTCATCTTTATGGTTAGCTATATACACCTCAACTGATCTAGGATCACTTAAATCCATCTCCTGCCTTGTTGGGCACACCAATATGTAGCCTTCTTCCTTGAATTTCTCGGCAATTGCTTTGCCTATTCCTCGAGATGCACCAGTTATTAATACTTTTCTCATTATTATCTCTCCATTTAACTACTCATCTGCAAATATAACCTTAATGTTATTATTATAATTTTTTACCGCATTTATCATTTCTTCTTTATTTTCATATTGATAATAAATATATGCAATTCGTTCGTTGAGGTAATCATTTATTGCCCCATTCTCACCCAACATATCTATTTTCTTAAAAATATGGGGACTTATACTATTATCGATTTCATATCTCCTTATCTTTCCATTATGAGGAGCCATTATACCATGATGTCCGCAATACTTATACTCTATATCTGTAAATTCCAGTCTATCACAGGATTCACCCAACGCAGCCTTTATATAAGCCTCTTCCCATGGAAACCCTGTCGTTTTATCCGCCAACATTAAAAACTGATTTCCAAAAGCCCTCCGCATTGTTTCAATAATGTATGGTTTTCCGTCTTTCATGATATATTGTAACGCTATGATTCCATCTACCAAATTTAAATCTTCAGCCATATTTTCTATAATCATCTTTAATTCAGGCTCCACCCTCTCTATACAATCCGCTGGTAGTGTCTCAGACTGAATTAAATATGGGTTTATAGGGGAATAACAATTACAACTTGTTGAAACATATACTTTTTTATTAATAAGAAATGTTACATATGTATGCTGTGTTCCTATCACAAACGGTTCAATAACAATATGCTTATCTCTCGATTTTTCATATGAATAATCTACAGCTTCTACAGCTTCTTCATATGTATTGGCACGTCTGATTCCCTTTCCTCCCGTCAAGTCATTCGCTTTGACAATAATTGGATATTCTATTTGCTTAATATAATTTAAAGCATCCGCCTTATCTTCTGGACAATATGAATGCGGAGCCGGTATATTATGTTTGTACACATATTGTTTGAACAGATTTTTGTGATGTAATAATTTTGCAATCTCATATTTATCATATCCTGGCCAACCCATCTGTTCTGCAACATACGCTGCTGTAAGAACACCAAAATCATTCGCGCAACTAATAACACCTTCTATATCATTGTCTTTTACAATCTGCAACACCTTTTCTTTATCTGAATAATCCGCTGGAATATATTCATCTGCATACTGATGTCCTATCAAATTTGGAGCATTTCCAGTCGTAATAACATACATTCCCATTTCTTTTGCTTTCTTTATAATTGGAGCTTCGCAGAAACTTCCATTTAAGACCAATACCCTTTTCTTTGCCATGTCAACCTATTCCTCCTCTTTATTTTCTATATTTATTTTTTCTTTAATTACGTATTGCGGTGCATTATTTATACATATATACATTCTCCCTATATACTCACCCAAAAGCCCAACAAAAAACATAAGCTCTCCCGTGAGGAATAATACCACGTTTATCGCAATAAATAACGAATAGTTCAACAAAATGCCCATTGCAAATTGTATAATCAAGATAATACTCCACAACAACGCAATGAAAATATTTACTACACCTACATAAGTAGCTAATCGCAAAGGCTTTTCAGAGAAAGCTGTAAATCCATTCATCCATAAACCTAATAGCTTTTTTAATGTATAACCTGACTGTCCATAACTTCTATCCTGATGATCAATGTATACATTTGCTACATTCCTCGTAGCCCTTAACATTAATCCATGCACAAATGGATATGCATTCTTATATTTTACAACCTCATCAATCACAAACCGCTGACATACACAATAACTGTTTAATTCAATTCCCTTTGGCATACCAACCAAATGTGTAGACATAAAAAAACTAACTTTACTTCCAATCTTACGAAACAATGTGCTTTTTTTTTCTTTATACCTTGCAGAGACTAAATCATATCCCTCTTCCAGTTTGTCTATCAATCGAAACATTTCAGATGGAGGATTCTGTCCATCATCATCCAAACACACAACAATATCCCCTGTTACTTCATTAAATCCTGCCATCAGTGCGCTATGTTGTCCAAAATTTTTCGCCATATTCAACACTTTTACTTTAGAATTATGTGCAAGATTAACTAACACACTATATGTATCATCCTTGGAACAATCATTTACACAAATTATCTCATAAGTGTATCTACCATCATTCTCTACTGTTTTTATAATATCATCAACAACTTTTTTTATACTTTTTTCTGAACAATAACACGGTATTACAAATGATAACTTCTTCATGATAATTCCTCTATCCTTTTATTTATTTTTTCCTTAACCATGGTATAAATACAACCTCCAATTAAAGCCATTAACCAAAAAATCAAAAAATTAAACGGCATAGGGATTCCAATACATAATGGTTTAAATGTTACCTGCATTAAATATATTGATAATGTACTATCTCCAATAAGCTGAACACATCGCCATAGTTTATTTTCATTTCTTATTTTAATATCAGAAATGCTCAACATATAAAGTAAAACATTAATCCCAAAAATATATATACCTAAATGAATCAAAAACTGATATTTGTAGGCACTATTATATATCAAAATTTCAATATATTCCATAGCCCATACCAGAATACCACAAATACCACCGACAAAATAAAATTTGGAATACTTTCTCACATTTTGCATATTTTTATTATTTATAATCTTTCGAATAATTCCTCCTGAAAAGAATGGTCCAAAATAAAATAAAACTTTAAACAATGAAAAACCTTCTAATTCAACACAAAATGTTGATAAATCCATTCCAAAAACATATGATACTATATATATTAACGCATATGCACACAGCACCCCTATGTATTTTTTTATACTCTGTCCCTTTATTGCAAAATAAAAAATAACATAATACAACAATATTGCAAAAACAAACCAATATAAATCGACATATCTTTTAATTAATACACTAAAATCAGTATTTGCAAATTCGGATTTTCCGTCTATAAGTATAATTCGTAACAAAAGAAAAATTATTGTTGCTGGTAAAATTCTATTAGCTCTCTTTTTTATCCATTCTCTAAACCCAATATTTATATTAGCTAAACAATATCCTGACAAAACAAAAAAAATAACGTTTCCTTGTCCTCCACCAATCGCCAACAATGAAATTGGATATAAATCACCACAATGACTATTTGTAATTAAAAGGCACGCCAAAAAGCGTAATACAACTATTCGATTATCTTTATATTTTTTATTTTCCATTACCAATTTCTCATTTTTCAAAATAATAAACGTCTATTTCACCATACATATTGACTATTTTCCCTAATTCCTCAACTTTATATCCTAATTCCGATATTTTATCTATAACTTCTCTATTGCTTGCACGCGCAGGAACAATAAAATAAAATCGGTTATCTGCATCCAAGTATTTGTCTCCCCTCGACAGTATAAAATCAGAATATAATGTTTTTACCTTTAACATCTCGGTATCTTTACTATTGAATATTCTTTTTTTATTTTTATCGTCCCAATATATCTTATAGCAGTCTGCACCACCGTAATTTCTTCCCGATATATTTATTTCATAATCTATAATATCTAATATAAATACATTTTTTGTTTTTGAAAAATCCATTTTTTTAAATGCACAATCCAACAAATCATCATAAAAAGAATATTCCAAATTATATGCATATAAATCACCCAATATCGGATATTTCCCATCTACACCCGAAACAATATTCATGCCTTCCCGCTTATCAGATTTATATGCCAATTTATATATTTCTTTTTGCCCAGTATTTATTGAATCCGCATATAATATAATAGACGGATCAGTTGTCCAAAACGTCTGAAATATCATCAATATATCAAGACAAATAATTGATAGATTTTTAAGCTTTCTGCTTGTAAATGATTCAATAAACAAAGGAATCAGTAGTGCAAATATCAAAGAAAACAGTGTCGTATATCTTGGGCAATTTGCATCAGAATTATATAACATTAATAACAATAAAACCAACAAAGAACTAAGATACAACGAATAAACGATAATCATATTATTAGATGAATCACTTTTTCGTTTATTTGTCCACACTATCCCTACTATTATCAATAACACCAATAACCAACGAAATCCAAAAACAAAAG
>ENA-USYV01001534-USYV01001534.1-human-gut-metagenome-genome-assembly--contig:-NODE-1534-length-21893-cov-11.131051_pt1 | contig 21893 bp, 18 predicted proteins | sample MGYA00250066_ERZ773514 | MGnify/ENA primary metagenome ERZ773514 (study PRJEB29103, sample SAMN06112049) | human gut metagenome | biome: human gut; feature: ankylosing spondylitis patient; material... | reverse complement strand
CCTTGCAGGGTCAAGGGACAGCGTCCCTTGTGGGGTTTGGGGCAACGCCCCAACTGTTCCGCGGGCGACCAGCATCTTAAACACACTCAACAAAGGCGCAGGCAGCGAAGCGTCCCTGCCAGTAACTTTGCGCGTCCGCAGACGCGCCCCCAAGCTGCTCTTTCCCCCAGATTCCGTGAAGAATCTTTTTGTTTGGTGCGAAAAATAGCCATTTGGTTGATGTGCAGCACTTTCATTTCTGCTATTCTTAACGTATAAGGGGGGAGTTCTATGAGAAGCATCGTTGTCAGTATGCAAAACATGCTTTTATCAGAGGCCGTCGCACGGACGCTTGCGGAAACAGGAGAGTTCCGCGTGGAGCAGGTTCTGCCCGGAAAAACCAGCGATACCTTCTCACTCTGCCGGGTCATGCAGGCGGATATCCTGCTGATGGAGGTCAGCCGTCTTCCCGCCTACACGCTGGAAAATCGACTGAATCTGATCGCGTGCGTACGCAAGGTGATGCCGAGCTGCAAATTCGTGCTGCTGTGTGATGAAAACGTCGATCCGGAATTGGCGCACCGGGTGATGATTGTCCGGCAGGATCGATTGATTGATGCTTTCCTCTATGCTTCCGTTACCCACGCCTATCTGACTGCCGCGCTGGATGCGCTGTGAGAAAGGAGCGACCGCCATGAAAAGACGATCCCAAGGGGTGCTGCGAAAAGGCTTCGGCAATCAAACATTTTTTGCGCAACTGATGGAGGAATACGGATTTAACACGCTTGTCTTCTAATATTATGATGAAGAAATGGAGGAATCAATTCATGAAAAGAAGGCTATGCCTGGTTCTTTTCCTGCTGATGCTGGTGACCTGCGTCACGGCGTCGGGCGAAGCTGCCGACTGGAATTATGACGCGAACTACGCCATACTCCGCGGCTATAACGGTGCGGGCGGCGACGTGGTTGTGCCCGGCGAATTGGACGGTTTCACGGTGGATGTGATCGGCGTCAGCGTGTTCCGCGGGGAAACCATCACCTCGCTGACATTGCCCGAAACCGTGCTGGAGCTTCGAAGCAACGCCATCAGCACATGCGACAACCTGACCCGCGTCTCCCTGCCCCAGAGCCTTGTGGTCATCAACCGCATGAACTTCTTCAGCTGCAAGGCGCTGACGGAGGTTACCATTCCCGCAGGCGTGCGCTATATCGGCGACACTTCATTCAGATACTGCGACTCGCTGCGCAAGATTACCTTTGAGGGTGTATGCCCTGCAATCGACATTGACTGCTTCAGCCTTCTGCCCGAGGACGCGACGGCTTACGTCCCGGACGACCAGCTGGACGCCTATATAGCGGCGTTTGAAAATGCCGGCAGTGAAGTAAACGTCCAGCCCAGCGGCAAAAACGCCGTGATTGTGGAGAACAACGGCTATGTGGAATCGGAGTTCGATTTCGACGCTTCCACCGGCACGATTACCTCCTACAACGGCTACGCCACTTATCTGGCCATCCCCGAAACCATCGGCGGCGCGCCGGTAAAGGCCATCGGTCCCGAGGCGTTCGCGCACCACACCTATCTGGCGCTGCTGGAACTGCCTGAAGGACTGGAAACCATCGGCGATCGTGCGTTTTATAACTGCGAAACGCTGGCCCGCGTTCACTTTCCCTCCACGCTGAAGTTCATCGGCGACAGCGCGTTTTACAACGCCTACAAGAGCAGCATTCTGGAGCTGCCTGAGGGGCTGGAACATATCGGCGCATACGCCTTCTATTTTGCCGGCATCAAAGGCTTTCTGACGCTGCCCGAGGGGCTTAAAACCATCGGCGAAAGCGCGTTTGAAGCCTGCAGCAACATGGGTGGCAATCTCTATCTGCCCTCGACGCTTGAGTCGATTGGCTCCCGCGCCTTCAAGGGCGACTACAACATTCAGTACATCGTTCTGGAAAGCCTGACCGCGCCCACGCTGGGCGAGGACGTCTTCGCGGGCTGCGATTATCTGTACGACATTGACCTGAACGCACACGGTACGCGTCAGGAGATGCAGCAGTGGCAGGCGTATGTGGACGCGCTTGGGCTTCCCTGCCGCGTGTGGCGCGCGCAGGATCCGACTGCCCAATCTCCTGAGAAGGGCGCGTATCGGTACGAAAACCGCGTGTTGACCGAATACACCGGGACAAAGACGCGCATTCACCCCCATCTCACCGTTTCAAAGGAGGCGGTGGTCGGTCTGGGCGACGGCGTGTTCAAGGGCAGCCAGACCATTGAATACTTCTCCGTCGCCCACAACGATGAATTCACCACCATCGGCGCGGAGGCCTTCATGAACAGTTCCCTCCGGAATGTGGATCTGTTCGACTCCGTGACCACCATCGGTGCGCGGGCGTTCGCGGGCTGCACGCAGCTGGAAGCCCTGACCCTCCCCGACTCGCTGACCACCATCGGCGAAGGCGCGCTCGACGGCCTGACAGGGCTGAAAAAGCTGGTGATTCAGTGCGATCCGGCGATTATCCCCGCAGGCGTGTTTGCAAATCTGCCCGCTTTGAGCGACGTGACCGTCGAATTCGGCGCAATTCCGGCGCATATGTTTGAAGGCAGCGGCGTGACCGTGCTCACGCTGGGCGCGGGCGTGACCGAAATCGGCGACAGCGCGTTTGCCAATACAGCGCTGACAAGTGCCGAAATGCAGAACGTGACCGCCATCGGCGCGGGCGCGTTTGCCAACACCGCGCTGACAAGCGCCGAAATACAGAACGTGACCGCCATTGGCGCAGGTGCGTTTGAAGGCTCCGCGCTGGAGCGTGTACAGCTGAACGCGGCCGCTTCCGTAGGCGAGAGAGCCTTCGCGAACACAAAGCTGACGAAGATGGTCATCCCCACCGCCGGCAGTTTCCCGCTTTCCGCCGTCGAGGGCACGAGCGCCGAGCTGCGTCTGCCCGCCGACGCGACCGATGAGCAGCTTGCCACGTGGAACGAGACACTCCAGCGCCCGTGGTACGACCCCATGCTGCGCGAGGGCGAAGTAAGCAAATTCGTAAAGATGCCCTTCGAGCCGACTCCCGCCGAGAACTTTGAGTTTGATCCGGATACCGGTCTGATCGCCGCCTACATCGGAACCGACGTGGATGTGGTCGTGCCGCGCGAAATCAACGGCGTAACCGTGGTAGGCTTCAAAAACTACAACGCCTTTGACGCGTGCCATGACTATACAGATTCCTCTGTGACGAGTGACCGTACCGAGTGGGTGCGCCTGCGCACGCTGGTGCTGCCCGAAACAATCAAAGAGCTGCCGGACATGATGCTCGCCTACTGCCAGCAGCTGGAGACCTTCGTCTGCTACGCGCCCCTGGAGAGCACCGGCGGCAATCAGTTTATGCTCTGCCGGAGCCTGAACAACGTAATCTTCGTCAACGGCGTGCGCGAAATCGACAACTACACCTTCGACAGCGCGGGACCGCTGGGCAACCTGTACTTTGGCGAGCATCTCATAAGGATCGGCCAGCAGGCGTTCAATTTTGCCGGCCTCAGTTCCTTCGTCGCCGATGCGGAGCGTGTGGAATACGGCGCGTTTACTGAATGCAAGAACCTGACCAGCCTGCACTTCACCAGCAAGATGAAGGACTTCGGCGAAAACTGCATCGTCAACTGCCCGAACCTTGCCGAAATCTGCTTCGACGGCTGCGATTTGACCGCGTCCCCCATGGGACTGATGATGAACGTCGCGCCCAAGCTGACCGTGCGCGTACCCGAAGGCATGAGCGAAGAGAACCTCAGGCACGCTCAGAATTGCCAGAGCTGGAGCGAAAACCGCAGCGAGGTTACCGTAATCACCGAGCCATGCGCCCACACGCAGCCCGCGCTGCCCGATTTGCCCGCGCTGCTCCCCACCCTGAAGCTGGATGCAAGCGTGGAAACTGCCGCGCCCGCGCAGTCCGGTACGTTAGACGCGGCTGAACCCGAAGTTGCGCCTGAACCCACCCCCATTCCCGAACCTGTCGCGCAGAACGCTGGCATTCCCGATGAATATCTGGGCGTGTGGTACGGCGTGCGCATGGAGATAGGGGGTACACCCTATCCGCTGGCCGACATGGGGCTGGATGTGACCTTCACCCTCGGCGCGGACGGCGCGGCTGAAATGAACACGAACGGCGACGTGGACAGCATCCATTGCGCCATGCAGGACGGCGTACTCATGGCGGACGGCATATCGTTCATGCTGCAGGACGCGCTCCTCACGGTTTCCATGGACGACGTGACCATGGCGTTCAGCCGCGAGAAGCCGGAAGCCTCAAGCGCGGCCGTCCCGAGCATCAACGAAAGCGCCATTATCGACGATTTCAGGGGCTTCTGGACGCTTGCGCGCGTCACAGCGGACGGCATCACACTGCCCGCTGAAGCCGCTGAAATGGCGGGGGATACGCTGGTTATTTACGGCACTACCTGCGACCTGACCCTGCAAAGTATGACGCTGGACGGTCTATCCTGCCGCATGGACAATTTCACGCTGCTCATCTCCATCCTGAACGGCGAGACTGCCGTCACGCTGCGCGAGGATGGAACGCTCAGCCTTGAAATGAGCGACCTCACCCTGTGGTACGAGCGTACCGGCGATGCCCCCGAAGCGGCCGCCGAACCAACTGCGGAATTCAATCCCGCCGTCACGCCCGAACCCGCCGCCGGCGCCGAGATTATGCTGGAAAAGAAGTACGTCATGACCGACGCGGATGTAAGCGGCTACAACATGACCGCCGCGCAGCTGGGCAATTATGAGTATTCCCTTCTCTTCCATGAGGACGGCACCGTCAAATTGGTCATAGCAGGCGCGGATATTCCCGGTCTCACATGGGTCTTTGGCAAGGCGCCCACGGAAGCGGGCGAGGTCGACGGCATTGTCATCAACTATTACACACAGGCGCTGTACATCGTGCCCACGGAAAAAGGCTGCGATATGGACTATTTCGGCTCTATGCTGATCCATTTCGCGCCGGAAGAATCCGCAAAATAATGCCGTTTCTGAATGAAGCACTGCGCTGTGCTACGCGGAACGAGCGACCGTCATTTCTTTTTCATTGATCAAACAAAAAGAGGAGGATTTTCCCCCATGAAGAAAATAATCGTTTTCCTGTTGACCGCACTGCTGATGTTTTCCGTGGCCTTCGCCGATTCTGTTCCGATGAGCAAAGAGGATCAAATGGCCAGTCTGGTGAAGAATTTTCTGGAAGAAAATGAATTTCCCTATGAATATGACGACTATACCTTCACCGTGCCCTTTTCCGTCGATAACTCGATGGAATACGCCTTTATAACCGTTTATATCTACGATGATATGCTGTCCGTGTCCGTGGACGCGCCGATTCACGGAACCCGGGATGTCTTTGAAAAGATGGCCGTGTTCACCACGCTGGTCAACAACGAGATCTACTATGCACAGTTCCGCCTCGATCTGGATGGAGACGAATTCTATATCTCCTGCCGCTCCTGCAACCTGGTGGAGGACGTTCTCCCCGGTGAGAACGAGCTGTTCTACCTGTTCGCCATGCCGCACAGCTATATGGAAGACTACGGCGACGGCATCGTGGCGGTACTAAGCGGCGGCGATCCCTACGAGGCATTTGAAGCCTGTCAGGCGGCGGTAGACGCGCAATGACAAACATCACCAATCCATACTTGAGCGCAAAGGCTGTCGCCAAGAAAAAAACGGATATTCCCGTTGTGCTGGTCTGTGCCATTTTTGCGGCGGCGACCGTCTCCGCGACGATAAAGATGTTTTCGCAGGGGAAAACGCTGTCCGGCGTGATGGGTATTTTCCTATTCGCTGCGCTCATAACGCCTGTCTTTCGCATTCTTCGCCATGCATACCGCAGAGCCTGCGCGCACCGTATCGCAGGCGCGCTGCTCCCGCTGACCGAAGAAAGCCTGACCTTTGACCAGCTGGGCACGGTTCTCTCCTCCAGCAAAGCCCTTGAGCAGCTCAGATCGCTCATCGGCACGGGATACCTGCAAAACCTGCAGATTAACGCGGTGACGCGCACGGTTGCGCTGTACACGCCGGAGGGCACATTCGTGCAGTGGATCTGCCCCGGCTGCGGCGCGAAGAACAGCGGCCGACGCGGCAGCGCGCCACGCTGCAAATACTGCGGTCAGCCGTACGCAAAATGACAGCCAGCCCCCCGTCGCGACTGCAAGAAAATGGTCGATTCCTGCGCAAAGCCGGGGAATATAGCACAATTTTCAAGCATCGTCCATTGTGCGCAAATGCAAACGCGCCCGCCAGCCTTTCCGCTGACGAGCGCGTTCTATTTTTATACTATTTTCAAATTCGCGGCGCAGGATTTCGCGCCCGCAGGGAATCTCACTGCCCCGCCGCCGGCGTCGGCAGCGGCTCCGGCGTGCGGTCATCCGCCGTGACCTCCGGCGTGGGCGTCGCCGACAGTTCCTCTGCATACAGCAGCTTCAGCGTCTTGACATCCGCCGTCCCCGTTGCAGACAAACTGTTCGCCTTCTGGAACGCCTTCACCGCGTTCTGCGTGCCTGCCAGGAATGTGCCGGAGCACTTGCCCGAATAGTAGCCAAGATCCGTCAGCTTCCGCTGCATCCAGTACACATCCTCGCCGGAGCTGTTCACTTTCAGCGTCCGGAAGGGCTGCGGCGGCATCGTCCCGGCGCGGTAATCCGGCTCGGCGGTCGGCTGCGGCGTGACGTAGGGCAGCATGTTCTTCGTGTTCAGCGAGGGGAGCTTCAGCGCAGCGCGGAGTTCCGGGTCAGCGGGCATATCGGCGCGAATCGTGACGACCGTCCCTGCCCCGCAGTTGTTGTAAATCCACTTCGCGTCCGCAACGGTCAGGCGAATGCACCCATGCGACGCGCGCTTGCCGAGGTTCTTGTAGGACTTGACCGATAAATCCATGGTATTGACCGTGTTGTAAATGACGGAATGGAACGCAATGGACGAGTTGATGCGCGTCCAGTACTGCGCGTGGCTGCCCCACTCCGGGAAGTAGCACCAGCGCGCCGTGCGCCCGTTGAGTGTGAATGTGCCGATATCCGACGGATTCTTGCGCGTGCCGGTGGAGCAGAGCATCTGCCGCACAACAACGGTGTAATCGCCGTTTTCGTCGCGCCCGTAGACGGTCGTCACCTGATTGTTGACGTCCACCGTGATGGCAAACGGCACAGGCGTCGGTTCGGGCGTAGGCTTCGGATCATCAGCCGCGGCACGCACATCCGGGTCGTTGAACAGCGCGTTCCATGTGTTTTCGCCCACGATGCCATCCACGCTCAGCGCGTTCTGCTGCTGGAATGCCTTCACCGCGTTGCGCGTGTGTCCCAGAAAATTGCCGCTGATGTTGCCGGAATAGTACCCCAGTTCCGTCAGGCGGGTCTGCACGAGCTTGACTTCTTCGCCCTTGGCCTTGTTGTATTGCAATTTCTTAACGAACGCCACCGTCGGCGCTGGCGTCGGGGTGGTGGTTTCATCCGAGAGGTGCATTCCGGGCGTGGGCGAAGGGGTGGGCGTCGCCGCGGCGGACGAATCCCGGCTGATGGCATCACCGCTGAACAGGCGCTCCAGCGTCTGCACATCCGCTTCGCCCGTAATCGGCAGGGCATTCGCCGTCTGGAACAGGCGGATGGCTTCCTGTGTCGCGGGCAGGTAGCGCCCGGAAATCTTGCCCGTGTAGTAGCCCAGCGCCATCAGGCGAATCTGCGCCTGCCGCACGTCCTCGCCCACGCATCCCAGCCGCAGCGGGCGATAATCCGCCGCATAGATGGCTTCCTGCGTCGCTTTGTCCGCCATGCCCGTCACCGCAAGGGCAAAATCGCGCTGGAAATCCTCCACCGCGGTTTTGGTCGCCTCGCCATAGCGCCCGGTTACGTCGCCGCTGTAATAGCACAAATCCGTCAGCGCGGTTTGCAGGGCGGACACGTCGTCGCCCTCATCATTCAGGGTCAAATCGCGCGTGATGTTCGCCGCGCCCTCCGTCCACTCCACGCTGTCATCCGGCACGGCCTCCCCCGCGTCCTCCGCCGACGCGAAGGGCAGTATCATCATCACCGCCAGCAGGAGCGCCGCCAGCGTTCGTTTCCACAAAGGCATCAAAAGCACCTCGTTCATGCTGATATTCAGGGATACGATTCTATTGTACTGGTTTTTCGCGCAGTTTGCAAGCGGATTTTTCCCCACGCGAAAGGCTGCCAAGCGTCCTGCGCCTGACAGCCCTGCGGTTATTGCCATTAGGAAGTTATTTTTTCAGCGACACCTTGTGTGTCTCCTGATTTTCGCCGTCCGTCCGCGGCTTTTCCGCTTCTGCCGGAACATTCTGCGCTTGCAGCTTCTCCAGCTTTTCGGCGATGGCCTGCATATTTGCGGCGATGCTGCGGATGTTCTCGTCGCGCGTTTCCTCCACCCACGGCGAACCATCCGCCGGGCGGAGCGAATCAACGCCGATTCGGATGAAGTCAATCAGCGCCCAAATACCCACGCCGCCTGCGGTAAGCAGCTTCAACACGCCCGATGCCGTGTAGCCGAGGTAGAAGCGGTCAACACTGAAGCCCCCCGTGAATCAAGCCCAGCAGCCGAAGCACCACCGCCAGCACGATAAATGCCCGACTCAGCCCTCTTCTTTGAATTTCCACGTCATTTCCTTTCCTCGTGATTCCTTACTTTCATTCTACCTTCCCCTCAAAAAAACTCAAGCGTTCTCTTTTTGAATAATATAATTTTGGCATTCCTAACAAAAGCATCCCAATTTGTTGTGGAACTTCACAAGAGGATTCCGCTGCTTGCGCCATCCGGGCGCACACAAAAAAGACTGCCCGCACTCGGCAGGCAGCCTCGCTTCTGATAAGCCCTTCATCAATATCGGTAGTTATACTGATAGCTGCTGAACCCATCCATGATCGACACGCCCATCACCATTCCAGCAATCGACAGGATAACCACCACGATGACCGCCACCAGCACGCCGCACCAGTAACCGCGCGCAAAGTTGCGGCGATTCAGGTTGTCGTCATTCAGCGCAAAGACGATGGCGAGAATCCAGCCAATGACCGGAAGCGTGAACAGGAGGCCATAGCCTACATACGCCCACGGCGACAGCAGTCGATACTGATTGTTTTCGTTCTCACTCATGCGAAAAACCTTCTTTTTCATCAAGCGGATTTGCCCGCCGTGATACCCCTTTCAGTTTTCCCTTACTCCTGATAGTCCTGCAGCGACACCGACACCATCCGGCTCACGCCCTGTTCCTCCATCGCCACCCCGAACAGGCTGTTGCAGCGCTCCATCGTCCCCTTGCGGTGCGTCACCACAATGAACTGCGTACCCTTCGAGTATTCCTTCAAATAATCCGCGTAATACCCGATATTCGCGTCATCCAGCGCGGCTTCAATCTCGTCCAGAATGCAGAACGGCGTTGGCTTCAATTTCAGCATCGCGAACAGAATCGCAATCGCCGTCAGCGCGCGTTCCCCGCCGGAAAGCAGCGACAAGAGCTGCAATTTCTTTCCCGGCGGCTGGGCGTTGACCTCGATGCCGCAGTTCAGCGGGTCGTCCGGATCCATCAGCTTCAGTTCCGCGTGACCGCCGCCGAACAGCCGCGTGAACGTCTCGGCGAAATACCCCTGCATCTTCGAGAAGTTCTCGACGAATGTCGACCGCATTTGAATCAGCAGCCGCTCAATGAGTTCGCGCAAGTCCATTTCCGCGCGCTTCAAGTCCTGCTGCTGGGTGGTCAGGTCGTCCACACGCGCCTTGGTTTCGGCGTATTCCTCCACCGCCCCGACGTTGACCGTTCCCAGCGCGCGAATCTGCCCTTGCAGCTCGGCGGCGCGGCGGTCGCTTTCCTTCTCGTCGAAGGGCGTGCGGCGGAACTCCTCTGCCCCGGCGTAGGTCAGCTTGTAGGTGTCCCAGATGCGGTTTTGCAGATTCTTCTGGTCGCCCTCGATGCGCGCCTTCGCCAGCTCGGTCTTGTGCAGCTTCTCGCTGTCACGGTTGTAGGCTTCGTGCAGGTTCTCCATGTCGCTGAGGATGTCACGCAGGTCACTTTGCGCCTGTGAACGTCGCTGCTCGATGGCCTGCGCGGCGCTCTCCTGCCGCAGCTGCTCCTTCTGGCGGCGGGCGGATTCGGCTTCCTCGCGCTTCATGTCGTTCTCGTCAATGGCGTCCAGTTCGTCCATCTCGTGCAGCAGCTGTTCGCGGCGCTCCTGTTCGCGGAGGATTTGCGCCTGATCCTGCTGCGCGTGGGCTTCGTCGCGCTCCAAGTCGCTTAAGCCGTGGCGCAGGTCGGACAATTGCAGCGTGCGCACCATCAGGCGGTCGTTTTCCGCGCTGGCTTCCGCGCGCGCCTTGACCAGCGCATTCTGCATTTCAATGGTCTTTTGCTCCATCGCGCTCTGGTCGCCCTGCGCGCCCGTGCGCTGATGTTCAATGGTCTCCAGCTGCTGGCGAATGTCCTCCAGCGACTGATGCAGCTGCACGCGCGCCTGCTCGGTCTCCTGCATCCGCTGCAAATGGGTGTTCAGGTCGGCGGATACGCTTTCGCGGCGCGCCTGTTCGCGGGCGACGGCAATCTCCTGCTGATGCAATGCGTTCACCGCGTCGCTGACCTTCTGCCGCTTCTCCTGCACCGTCTGCTGACGCTGCGTCAGTTCCTGACGGCACTTGTCCAGTTCCGCGCGCCCGGTTTGCAGCTTCGCGGTCAATTCCTTCAGTTCACGCTCGCGGCTGAGCAGGTTGGACACCTTCGACTGCGCCGAACCGCCCGTCATCGAGCCGCCGGAGTGCATCACGTCGCCTTCCAGCGTCACCAAGCGGAACGCGTGATTGCCCGCGCGCATAATCGGAATGCCGTGGTCGAGGTTGTCGGCAATCACCGTGCGCCCCAGCAGATTTTCCACAATGCCGCGATATTCCGGCGCGCACTGCACCAGTTCGCTCGCCACGCCGAGGCAGCCCGGCAGTTTCAACGCATTGCGCTCATTGCCATAGAGTGTTTTGCCGCGGATGGCGCTCATCGGCAGGAACGTCGCGCGCCCCAGCCGATTCTGGCGCAGGTAGTTAATCAGTTCCTTCGCCGTCTCTTCGGTATCGGTGACAATGTTCTGCTGCGCCGCGCCCAGCGCCATGTCAATCGCCGTTTCGTACGCCTGCGGAACGGTCATCAGCTGCGCCAGTACGCCCTTGACGCCCGTCAAGCCGCGCTGCTTGGCGTAGGTCATCGCGCGGCGAACCGCCATGTTGTAGCCTTCCATGTCGCGCGTCATTTCGGTCAGGACGCTATGACGGCTCGCCGCCGCCTGCATATCGGCGGATTGCTTTTCGACATCCGCGCGCAAATTGGCATACGCGGTATCCGCCTCATCCGACGCTTGCCGCGCCTGCGCCAGCTTCTCCTGACACTGCTGCTGATGCTGATTTTCTGTTTTTAGCTGCTTTTCGACGGCAATCAAGGCTTCCCGCAGGGCAGCTTCCTGCTCCTGCAGTGCCCCGCTGGATTCCTCAATTTCCGTCAAGCGCGTTTCCATCTGCGCCTGCATCGTGTTCAGGCGCGTCTTGTCGTTGCGCACATCGGACAGGCGATTCATTTGGTCAATGACAGCGGCTTTCTGCGCTTCCAGCGCTGCGTCCGCTTCCTTTTCCTTTGCCTGCGCCTTTTCGGCGGCTTCCTGCGTCGCCCGGAGGATTTGCTCCGCGTCGGCAATCAGGCTGTGCTGCTTCTCCACGTCCGCCTGAATCCGTACATGATCCTTCTCGATTTCCGCCAGCCGCTCCTGGGCTTCCTCCTGCTCGCGGACGATGCGCTGGCGGTTCTCGCTGCGCGTCTCGCGGCGGCTTTGCAGGGCGGAGAGTTTCTTCTGCGATTCGTGCACATGCTCGGCGCATTCCATCAGTTCGGTGCGCGCCCTCGTGATGGCTTCTTCCAGCTGATCGATGCGGTTCTGCGTCTCGTCGCGGCGGGTGGTCTTGTCGGTCAGGTTACTTTCCGTGTCCGCCAGAATCGTCTGGACGGTCAGCAGTTCGCTTTCCAGTTCGGACAAGCGCGCCCGCGCCCGGTCGGAGCGAATCAGGAAGAGGTTCAAGTCCAAATCCTTCAATTCGGTGGACAGCTCCAGATACACGCGGGCGTTGCGGCTCTGCTCTTCCAGCGGCTTCAGGCGCTTCGTCAGCTCATCCAGAATATCATCGACGCGCTCCAGATTTTCCAGCGTCCGCTGCAATTTCTTGTCCGCTTCTTCCTTGCGCGCCTTGAACTTGACGATGCCCGCTGCTTCCTCGAACACCTGCCGGCGATCCTCGCTCTTGCGGGAGAGGATTTCGTCAATGCGCCCCTGCCCGATGATGGAGTATCCCTCTTTGCCGATGCCCGTATCGCGGAAGAGGTCAACCACGTCCTTCAAGCGGCAGGCGGTGCGGTTTAAGTAGTATTCGGATTCGCCGTTTCGGTAGACGCGGCGCGTGACCATAACCTCGGCAACTTCCATCGCCAGCGCATGGTCATCGTTGTCAAACACCAGCGATACTTCGCAGTAGGACAGCGGCTTGCGTTTCTGCGTGCCGTTGAAAATCACGTCGGACATGCTTGCGCCGCGCAGGGTTTTCGCGCTCTGCTCGCCCAGCACCCAGCGCACCGCGTCGCCGATGTTGCTCTTGCCCGACCCGTTCGGCCCGACGATGCCCGTTATGCCCTCATCAAAGACGATTTCCGTCCGCTGGGCAAAGGATTTGAAGCCATACAGCTCCAATTTTTTCAGCTTCATTTATTAACTCCCATAGCGGGGATGCCCGCTGGTTCATGGGCATTCCAATAAACACCCATAATAAGTATAGCACAAACCCTCTTCTTGGACAACTGCCGCCGCCTGATTTTCCATGCTTTTTCCCCTCCCTTTTTCCCTTCTACCCGTTGCAAAGGCGGGCATTTCCTGCTATACTGCAAGCAGATTCCTGCAAAGCAAAGGAGAAGCATTATGTTCCGTCCCCTCTGCGCGGAAAATCCGCTGCCCGCCGCTCGGCGCGTCTATGAATACCTGCAATCGCTTTCCGGCAAGTGCCTGACCGGGCAGATGGAAAGCCAATGGTGCCGCTCTACTGAGCATGAAATCAGCTATCTGACCGATGTCACCGGCCGTCAGCCTGCCATTCGAGGGCTGGATTTCATGGATAACGACTATCTGGGCGTGACGCAGCGCGCAAAGGACTGGTGGGCGCGCGGCGGCATTCCCACCATCTGCTGGCACACGGGCGCGGATTTCTTCTCCGGTTACCCCGAATGCCGCGAAAGCGAACTGGACTGGGCTTCCGCTTTTGTGGACGGCACGGAAGCGAACCGCCGTCTGCTGGATGGGCTTGACCACGCTGTCCCCTACCTGAAGCGCTTGCAGTCAGATGGCGTTCCCGTTCTCTGGCGACCTTTCCACGAGATGGACGGCGGCTGGTTCTGGTGGGGTCGCGGCGGCGCGGAGAATTTCGTGCGCTTGTGGCGGCTGATGCACGACCGCTACACGCATGTTCACGGTCTGCGGAATCTAATTTGGGTGCTGGGCTTCTCTGACGCGACGGAGGATTTGCGCCCGTGGTATCCAGGGGACGACGTGGTGGATATTCTCGGCGGCGACAGCTACAAGGGCGGTGCGCAGGGGGATTTATACCGGCGATGTGCCGCGCTTGCACCGACAGGGATGCCGATTGTGTTCCACGAGTGCGGACAGATTCCGACCCGCGCGGAAATGGACGCGACGAATGCCCCGTGGGCGTACTTCATGGTGTGGCACACCAGCTGGCTGACGGACAGCAGCAAGGGGAACACGCCGGAGTCGCTGCGGGCGATTTATCGGGATAGCAGCTTTGTGACGCTGCATCAGCTGCCGGATTTCATCGAAAGCGACGAATGATTGCTGAAGAACATGCAAGGAGGTTATTCTCATGACCCTTCACGAACAAGTCACCGATATTCTCGCTTCCGCTGTCGAAGCGCAGGAGTGCGCGGGCATCAGCGTACTGGTACGGCGCTGCGGGGAGGAAATGCTCTATACGCAGGCGGGCATGTCCGACATTGCGTCGGGGCGGCTGATTCACCGCGACAGCATCTTCCGCCTGTACAGCCAGTCCAAGCCGATTACGGCCGCCGCCGTGATGCTGCTGGCGGAGCGCGGGCAGATTGACCTGATGGACGGCGTAGACCGTTATCTGCCGGGCTTCCGGAATGCGCGCGTCGTCGATAAGCAGGGCACGATTCGCCCCGCGACCCGCGCGCCGTGGCTGATGGAGTTGCTCGGCATGACGGCGGGCGTCTGCTACCCCGACAGCGACCCGGCGGGGCAGTATGCCGCAAAGGTATTTGACGAAGCAACGCAGGAAATCCTTGCGGGCGGCGGCGTGCCGACGGTGGAGTTCTGCAACCGCTTGGGGCAGCAGCCGCTGTCCTTCCAGCCGGGCACGCACTGGCGCTACTCCACCTGCGCGGACATCCTCGGCGCGGTGGTGGAGGTCGTCAGCGGAATGCGCTTCGGCGAGTTCCTCCGCAAGGAGTTCTTTGAGCCGCTGGACATGGTGGACACCGGCTTCTACGTTCTCGAAAGCAAGCGAAATCGCCTTGTGACCGCCTACAAGCGCACGGAAAACGGACTTGTGCCGTGGACAAGCACACACCTTGCCGTCGGCGTTTACGACCGCGAACCTGCCTTTGAATCTGGCGGCGCGGGGCTTGTTTCGACGCTGGAGGATTACAGCCACTTTGCCGATATGCTGCTGGCGGGCGGCACTTACGAGGGGCGGCGGATTCTCTCGCCTGCGACAGTCGCCTGCATGACGCAGGCGCAGCTGAAAGACGCGGTTCGCCGCGATATGTGGGATTCGCTGGACGGGTACAGCTACGGGCACTTGATGCGCATTTGCGCTGAACCGGGGCGCATCGCCGGATTGGCTTGCGAGGGCGAATATGGCTGGGATGGCTGGCTGGGAACATACTTTGCGAACTTCCCCGGGCAGCAGATGACGATTCTGTCGATGCAGAACACGGTTGATTCCGGTACGACGCGGGTGGTTCGACAGATGCGCAACGCGGTTTTAGCATCCTTGAGCCGCGAAAATTAACCATAAGGGAAACGCGACCAAGCCGGGGCGCAAAAAAGGGTCAAGGGACAATGTCCCTTGCGGAGTCCAGAGGCAGCGCCTCTGGTGGGGCTTGGGGCAACGCCCCAACTGTTGGGCGTGTGACCATTCCAAAGGAAAAGTCAAGCCCGACGCCTTGGTCGCAGGCAGCGAAGCGTCCCTGCGCAGTAACTAAAAATGTTTCGATAAAAGTCAAGAAACATGGGAGTGCATCCGAAGGAGTCCAGAGGGCGACCGCAGACTTCGTCTGTTTTCATTGCCCTCTGGTTGCTGCATAAAAGACCTATATTGGAAAAGCAGCCAACTCCGGCAGCCACGCTCCACAATTATATTATTATAATGAAGGAAGTACACACCATGCAATGCGGTGACTACACCTACCGCGCCATCGACACCGGCGCGGAAATCATGGAATACTACGGGCAAGGCGACGAAATCAACCTCCCGGAAACGCTCGACAGCCTCCCCGTTGTGAGCGTCGGGCTGTGCGCGTTCATCATGCGCACCGACCTGACCGCCGTCACGCTCCCTAAAACGCTCCGCCACATCGGCGGCAGTGCCTTCGAGGGCTGCTCGGCGCTGACAAGCATCACGCTGAATGACGGGCTGGAAACCATCGAGTACCGCGCGTTCGCGTCCTGCACCGCGCTGAGCGAAATCGCGTTCCCCGATTCTGTGACAACCGTTGGTGGCGCTGTCCTTTCGGGCTGCACCGCGCTGAATAGCGTCCACCTGCCGACCGCGCTGACCGTCCTGCCCATGCAGGCGCTGATGAACTGCACATCGCTGGAATTCTTGAATCTCCCGGACACCCTGACCCGCATCGACCACGAAGCCCTGCGCGGCTGCACACACCTGACGGCACTCGCCATTCCCGCATCCGTGCGCGAAATCGGGCATGACGCGCTGACGGGCTGTTCCCGGCTGAACGTGCTGACCCTCCCCGCCCCCTTCAGCGCCTATGCGCGTGACCTGCGCGTCGGGCTGGGGCTGATGACAGAGGGCGATACACTCATCGTCGGCTCGTATCTGGGGCAGGCAGAGAAGGGCAGCACCTACTCGGTCATCGAGTACATCGGTTCGGATACGGAACTCATCATCCCCGCGTTCATCGAGGGCTGCCGCGTGACGAAGTTCAATCAGCGAATTCTGGAGGACATGGACAGTCTGCGGATTTTGTCCGTTCCGGCGGGGTTTGTGGTTGAACCGACGCTGGTGCCGGAAGGCGCACAGGTGGTTGTGCGCCCGCAGGTTTAAGGTAACTTTCCATTTGCAAACATAGTTTCCACGGACGAAAGTTGGATAAAAAGGAGTAACAAAATGAAGAAACTGCTGAGTTTGCTGCTGATGGTGCTGATGCTGCTGTGCGGCGCTGCGTTCGCGGAGGAGAACGAAGAGGACACGACCCCCGTCGTTGCGCCGATTGTCACGTTCAAGAGCGGATTCTACGTCGGGTATCTCGACCGCGAAATCAAAATCACCGTATCGTGCAAGAACAAAAGCAGCGCAACTGTGCCGGAGAAGTATCTGGAGCTGCGCAATCACCGCGGCGAAGTGCTGGAGCGCGCGTTCTGGCGCAATCCGCGCTACGACCTGACCTTCTCGGTCTATGTGACGGAGGACATGCTGGGCGGCAACAAGCTGTCCGTCTGGCTGGACGGCGAGAAAGTGAACGAAACAGATTCCTTCGCCGCGTTCTCGGACATCAGCCTGCCGCGCGTCACCCGCCTGACCCCCTCTGAGCCCGCTGTCGGTGTGATGATTGTGTGCAGCGTCGCATCAGAAAAGCAGCTGACTGACATGCTGAACACGCTGGACAAATACGGCGTGAAGGGGACGTTCTACGTCACGGGCGATTTCGTGCGCCGCAACCCGGAGCGCATCCAGCGCATCATTGACGCGGGCCACGAGCTTGGCAGCCACGGCAACAACCTCATCAACATGACCGAAGTCTCCTACGCGCGTGTGCAGGAGAACATCCGCGAGCTGAACGACCTGTGCGAAGAGACTTTCGGCGTACGGCCGCGGTTGTTCTGTGCGCATTTGGGCGCGACGAACAGCATCGTCACCGCCATTGCCCGCGCGGAAGGCGTAGAGGACTGCCTGTTCGCAATCGACGCGTGCGACTGGTCGGACGCGTATAAGGATAAGGTGTATCAGATGGTGTACCGCGTGACGAGCGACCGGGTGACGAGCGGGTGCGTGGTGCAGTTCCATATCAATGGGTATCATACGGCGGAAGTGCTGGATAAGGCGCTGGATAATTGGATTAACGTGAAGGGATTGCGCCCGGTGACGGTGGGTGAATTGATGCAGCTGTCGGGGCGGGATTTCCCCCCGCTCCCGGACTACGGCGACTAAAAGAAGAGAAAGGGCTAATCGTACGGTTAGCCCTTCTTAACTTTTTTATCTTCCATCAAGCAGGAATTTTCGCCTGCAACCGCGAAATATCATTCTCGATCCCATGATTTCAGCATAAGGAGGAATTTCCCCATGTACGAAAAAGTATTTGCTTATCTGGATGCGCACGCGGAGGACTATGCCGCTCAGCTGTGCCGCTGGGTGGAAGTGTCGTCGGTGAAGGGCGAAGCCACGCCCGATGCGCCGTTTGGCAAGGATGTGCGCCGGATGCTGGATATGGCAATGGCGGACGCAAAGGCGTTCGGCTATGAAACCCGTGATTTCGACGGCTATGCGTGCGATATCACCCTGCCGGGCGAATCGGAAGAAGCCATCGCCGTGCTGGGACACCTCGACGTTGTTCCGGCGGGCGACAATTGGGCGACCCCGCCGTTCACCGCGACGCGCGTGGGCGACCAGATTTTCGCGCGCGGCACGAGCGACGACAAGGGGCCGGCGCTGGCGGCGCTGTATGCCATGAACGCCATCAAGGCAGCGGGCATTCCGCTGAAGAAGTCCATCCGCCTGATTCTCGGCTGCGACGAGGAATCCGACTGGGAAGACATGGCGTATTACTGCGCGCACACGGAAATGCCGGAAGTCGGCTTCTCCCCGGACGCTTCCTTCCCTATCATCAACACCGAAAAGGGCATGATTCACGGCTTCTTCACGGGCAAACTCGCGGAGGACGGTCTGCAGGTCAAGCAGCTCTGGACGGGTGAGCGCGTGAACGTCATCCCCGGCGAATCCAAGGCGCTTATCGCGGGCGGTCAGGAGGTTGCCGACAAGGTGGCGGCCTATGCCAAAAAGACCGGGCTTCCCTACACGGCGGAGGTGACCGCGGATGGCGTGTGTGTGACGGCGGAGGGCATCCCCGGCCACAGCGCGTACCCCGAAGGGCGCCGCAACGCCATCGGCATGATGCTGGTACTCCTGCGCGAGATGGGCGTGACCGGCGCGCTGAAGACGCTGGCGGACGCGGTCGGCATGGAGCACGACGGCGCGTCGCTGGGCTGCGCGTGCTCGGACGAAATTTCCGGCGCGCTGACGTGCAACATGGGCATCCTGCATGTCCAGGACGGCAAGGTGACGGCGTCGCTCGACCTGCGCTGCCCTGTGGCGGCGGATTTGTCCGCGCTGACGAACGCGATTCGCGCGCACCTGCCCGGCTTTAGCGTCGATTCGCTGGAAATCAAGGAACCGCATCACGTTCCGGCAGACAGCAAGCTGGTGCGCTCGCTGCTGGACTCCTACACCGAGGTGACGGGGGAGCCCGCCGCGCCGCACGCTACTGGCGGCGGAACGTACGCGAAGGTGCTCAAGCAGGGCGTTGCGTACGGCGCAGCATTCCCGGAGGATGAGGACTTGGCGCATCAGGCGAACGAGTACATCCGCGTATCGCAAATGGTCAAGGCAATGAAGATTTATGCCGCGGCGCTGATGAAGCTGGCGGCGGAATAAGGGGTACAGGCAAAACAGGCTATGGCGAATGGGTCATAGCCTGTTTTTTATATTTATATGAAAAGCGCCGGGCAAGTCTTTCGACCTGCTCGGCGTTTGATTTGTCCTTGGCTGATTATACTAATTCGATTCTAAAACATGGCATCGAGCATAGCAGATTTTTCGTTCCGGCAAAGCTGAGTGAAGCGAGGCGTACTGGAGGTACGCGCGAGCGGAACGAAGCAAAGCCGGGGCGGAAAAGATGCTGTGCGAATGACATGCTTTAGATGAGAATTAGTATTACTTGACTTCGTCCCAGTCGACGATTTCGCCCGTGAAGATGTCGCGAATCTGCGCAAGCGTCAGACCTTCGACCGCGTTGCCGTTATTCACGATGACCGCAATGCCGTCCATGCAGATGGTCACAGGGGTCAGACCCGCTTCCAGCTCGGACGCCTTGACTTCGCGGGAAGCCATGCCGATGTCGAACGAGCCGTCCGCAGCGCCGCGCATACCGGTGGAGGAGTCAGAAATCTGCACTTCGATGTCCACTTCCGGGTGGAGTGCTTCGTAGGCTTCTTCGAGCTTCTGCATCAGCGGGCCGACGGAAGAAGAACCGCCGATGACAATCTTGCCTGCCACGGGCGCCGCCTGATATTCAGCCGGCTCTTTGGCGACGTATTTCTGCGCGGTCACAATCGCCTGACCTTCGGCAGAGAGAATCCAGTTGATGAAATCCTGCGCAGTCGCGGAAAGGCTATCCGCCTTGTAAGCGATGTTGAAGGGACGCGCGATGGCGTAATCACCGCTGGCGACGTTTTCGGGGGTCGCTTCGACGTAGACGGCTTCCGCACCATCTTCGGGGTCGCGGGCGACCTTCAGCGCCTTCACGGACGCGTCCATCGAGCCGAGGGAGATGTAGCCGATGGCGGCAACGTCCTGCGAAACCGTGGTCTTGACTTCGGACGTGCCGGAGTACACAGCGGCTTCGACGGTGGTCATGTCGACCTTGTTGCCGTCAGCGTCCTTCTGTTCAACGCCCGTCAGTTCGATGAACGCGGCGCGCGTGCCGGAGCCGTCCTCACGGGAAACAACGTAGATGGAGTCCGCCAGCGCGACGGTGAGCGTCAGCACGAGCGAAAGCAGGATGGCAGCAAACTTCTTCATTGCAGAAAAACCTTCCTTTCTGTCTGGGACACCTTCCTGATGTCCTGTTGCCCTTGTCTTTTTCCTTGGGTACGCCTGTATGATACCGCGGGAATGTAAAGACAGAAAGGTGGATTAGGTTAAGATTGTGTTAAAGCACCACCACACAAATGTTTCGTCGGATTGTATGAATTATGTCAAAACATTTTCTCATGAACAAAGGCTCTGAAGCGCAAGCCAGCTGGCGTAAGCATACGCCCATTGTCTCTGTCAGAGCACAAACGCTTATACTCCTCAATCTGCTTTTGGGTCAATCGCTCAGTCATGGCTTTTCCTCCATTGTTATTCAAATTGCCGCTGGCATTGAAAAAAATCATCCATTTCTGCTTGCTAATTTGGTAAGTTTGTGTTAAAATAATGGTAAGTTCAAAAAGAGGAGGCAACCGTATGAACGTATTTAGCACAAGACTACAAGAGCTGATGGCCCTGCGCCATGTCACCCAGCGTCAGCTTGCAGCAATGGTCGATGTTACTGAAGCGGCCATGTCCCGTTATGTCAAAGGTGAGCGTATGCCACGCATGAATACTGTGGCAAATATCGCAACTGCGCTACAAACAACATCGGACTACCTACTTGGCAGAGATACAGAACACGATGCGGAATTCGACTTCACAACCGTCAAGCGTCTAATCGCTCGCAACGCGTCCAGCATGACTGCCGATCAAAAAACCGAGCTTATTAATGCTCTGTTTGCAAAGGAGTAATGCCAACACATGCGACTGAGTGATAATCGGTACGAGGCAATCAAGCAAATTGTTGTTCGGCTGTTCGAGGACTACAATGTATGTAGTACACCCATTAGCGGCTTCGAAATAGCTAATCGTATGGGTATCAGTGTGATCCCGTACTCAGCATTTCCTCCCTCAAAGCGCAATCTGTTCATGCAGCATAGCGAAGATGGCTGCTCTGGTTATGATAATGGTGGATGGCGTATCGCTTATAATGATGACCAGTCCAGACCATACGGTAGAGTCAATTTTACCATTTTGCATGAGTTAGGACACATTGTTCTCAATCATACAGAGGACAGCGATTACGCTGACAAAGAAGCTGACTTCTTCGCTAAGTTCGCGCAATGTCCCCCCGTCCTAATTCACAAACTAGGTATTCGCGATGTTGGTGGCATCATGAACCATTTTGATATTAGCTATGGGGCTGCATGCAATGCCCTAGACTACTACAATAAGTGGCTGCGTTTTGGAGGCAACTACTATAAGGATTATGAAATCCGTACATGCGAGCTGTTCGGCTTTGCCGTTTGAAGGAGGTGATCCATTTGCGGCTCTTGCACCCGCCTTAACAAAAGAAGCGCCTGCTAAAACTGTTACCAGCAGTCTTGGCAAAGCGCTTCTCATCGACGTGCTATGCACATCCGTTGCAGGTTTATTATAGCACGTCCTTTCACCCAACGCAATTACAATGTTATAAAGAAAGTTGGTTATCCTGCATGCAGGAAGAAAGGATTGATATGATCAAAGGTCTCACAGAAATCGAAAAATACCGCGTAATCCGTCCCCTGATTGGCAGTTGTGATTTTGATGGATACGATATGCCTGTTATCCGCAAAGTCTCCACAGATGCAGTCAACTGGGAAAACTTACAGATAACTGGGTTCAAGAATCTTTCCTCAAAACGAGATAATTCTTCTACCCTAGCTATGAATGAGCAAATTCCAAAAAACATCCAAACTTTTCTTTGAGCATAGCGCTGAAGCGCACCCTACGCCTGCAACAGACACTCTCGAAAATAGGCAAAGC
>ENA-USYV01001526-USYV01001526.1-human-gut-metagenome-genome-assembly--contig:-NODE-1526-length-21964-cov-10.646137_pt1 | contig 21964 bp, 16 predicted proteins | sample MGYA00250066_ERZ773514 | MGnify/ENA primary metagenome ERZ773514 (study PRJEB29103, sample SAMN06112049) | human gut metagenome | biome: human gut; feature: ankylosing spondylitis patient; material... | reverse complement strand
GGTCTCCCTCCTATTTTGCCGCAAGTTGTGGCGGAGCGCCTATTTCCATTATCAAACAGTACATAGAGCAGCAAGATACGCCGGAGTAACCACTCCGTCGAGCCCTTATATCACCGCCATAAATGGCGGTGCTTTACGGACCCAGATGGTAAACCCGAAGAGGATTCGAGTAAGGCGAACGCTAAAATAGACAAAAATTATAAATGTGAGAGAAATGCTCTCAGGAGAAAAATGACAGAGACCACCGACAAGCCAAAAGTTATGAGCGAGCGCGCCTTAAAAACACGCGCCAAAATCATGGACGCCACACGAGCGTTCATTGTGAGAGAAGGAGTCGGCCGCCTCTCAATTGACAAGATCGTCAAAGAATCCGGCACAAGCAAAGGTGCTTTTCTTTATCACTTTAAAAACCGTAAAGCACTTTTCTGTGCCTTAGTTGAAGAATACGTTGACCATTTAAACGAGCGCATGAACGCCCACATGGGCAAGTATCAGAACTCAGAGGAACCTTTGATTCTTGGGTACGCCTCTTGGTATGAGGACTTCGATAAAGATGACGGCGGCTATGCTGTTCTCGGTGTTGCGCTGCTGGCGCTTCTCCTGCACGAGCCGGACGCGTTGAAACCGTTCCATGACTGGTACGCCAAAGTCTTTAAGATGGTCCAGGATTCTCCGATTAAGACGCCTCAGCTTCTGACAGCCATCATGGCTTTTGAGGGGTTCTTCTTTACGCACAAAATGGGCTTTGACTCATTAGATAAAGAAACCAAGGAAGCGACCTGGAAGTACATCATTGAGCAAGTCGCTCCGCAGCCGAAAAAGAAGGCGGCCAAATTACCGGACAAAAAGCTCCCTGCTTAACATTCAATCGGCCGGCTTTGATGAAATTCAGAACGGCCGAATCACATAGATCAAGAGAACGGTTCTCCGAGACACCTCTGTAAGAAATAACAACGATTTTTTGCTCTCCGAAGCAGAAAAAAGAGGGCTGAGCCGGAAAATTTTTCTATTTGAGTTCTCAAGACGGGAAACCTTATCGAGCGACAAGCAAAATACGGGCCATGAATGAAGATAATTGTTTCTAGTTGAAAAATAAGGAAACTCGAACAATGAACTCTTCAGACGGGATGTTGATTGTCAACGTGTCGGCAATTCAGGCGGTAGCGATTGCGGCGGTGACTTATTATTTCGGGGCTTGGCTGCGTAAAAAAGTCCCGCTTTTGGAAAAGTACTCCGTGCCGAGTCCGGTGGTGGGCGGCATGCTTGTCGCATTGGTACTCTCCTGCTTGGAGTATTTCCGCTTCATGCAGGTTAATTTCGACACCTCTCTCCAGACTTTGCTGATGCTCGCTTTCTTTACGACGATCGGTCTGTCGGCCAGTCTGAAAATCGTCACGGAAGGCGGCAAGCTTTTAGTGTCGTTCTTGTTTGTCATTACGATCCTCTGCGTACTGCAAAACTTCTTAGGTATGGGCTTGGCAGAGATGATGGGTTTGGATTTCCATTACGGTCTGCTGGCGGGTTCCGTTTCCATGATGGGCGGCTTGGGCACTTCGGCAGCTTTCGGGCCTTATTTTGAACAGACTTACGGCGTTCAGGGCGGAACGGCGGTCGCCATTACTGCTGCAACCTTCGGTATGGTGGTGGCTTTATTGATTGGAGCACCGTTTGCCGAATGGCTTATCCGCAAATACAAGGTACTGACTCCGAAGGAAGTGGACAATCCTGAGCCGGAACTCCATATTCCGGAAGATCTTGAAACGACGGTGGTTGAAGGTGAAAAAGAACCGACCTATACGCCTCAGCTTCTGAAAGCGGGAACGATTGTGGCTATCTGCATGGGCTTGGGTGCCGTTCTGTCTCAATATATGGGACAGTACATTACGCTGCCCGCTTACATCGGATCCATGATTGTGGCGGCTATCGTCAGAAACGTGGGAGACTTCTCGGGCAAATACACGGTCGAAGGCAAAGGCATGAACGCGATTGCAGAGATTAGCTTAGTGCTTTTCGTGACGATGGCCATTAATGGACTGAAGCTGCATGAACTTTTAAATTTGGCACTTCCGCTCATGATTATTCTTGCAGGGCAAACTATTCTTATGGTGGTGTTTGCCTGGGCGATGTTCTTTATTTTCGGCAAGACCTACGATGCTGTGATGCTGTGCGCCGGCGGTATCGGTTTCTCGATGGGATCAACCGCCAACGGTTTGGCCAATATGCAGGCCATTGCCGAGAAATACGGCTCAAGTCCGAGGGCATGGCTCATCATTAGTTTGGTGGGAGCATTCCTGATCGACTTGATCAACGCCTTGCTGGTCACGTGGATGGGCGCCTGGTAAAAAAGCGGCTAGTTTTTTAGTCAGCTTCGGGCTCTGTTAACAAAAGTAACAGGGCCCCTTCGTAATACATAGGCGGTAACACTAATAATGCAAATTAAAATCAAATTGAGCCTTATTTTTCGTTTACTGCCTTTGTTTTTCCATAGAATAAAAGCGTTCGTCAAATCTTTTGACGGTCTGCTTAAAAATTATTTTATTTTTAATGGAGTTAAATCCGATGAAAAAACTCGTTCTCTTGCTCGCCAGCTTCTGCTTGATGACTGCCGCTTCTGCTGCCTACAAAGACGGCACATACGAAGGTCAGGGCGATGGTAACCACGGTAAGATTGATGTTTCCGTCGTTATCAAAGGCGGCAAGATTGCCGATATTAAAGTCCTCAAACACACTGAAACCGACATGATTATTCAGGCTCCGATCGACAACATGATCCCTGAAATCATTAAGAAGAACGGCACTAAAGGCGTTGAAACCATCGCCGGAGCCACTAACTCCTCCAAGGGTATCCTTGCCGGTGTTAACGCTGCTCTTGCCAAAGCTCAGTAATTTCTGCTGAACAGTCTTTCTTCGAAAGAAGATTGAACTCAGGAGGTCTTTTGCGAGGCCTCCTTTCTTTTTGCCTGATTTCGGTATTCTTCCGTATATTTTGCGGGTACTGCATCAAAGAGAAACAAGGTTTTTGTTTTCTTAGTGCACAACATTATGATGTTATTATGGGCAAGTGAGTTTGAAGCTACGTCAAAGAAATTTCGCTTGCGGATAATTTTCTTTTGGCTTACGGGCGAAAAGGATATTTGCACCAGAAAGATTTAACGAAACTTTAAACGAAGCATTGTCTTGAATGCGTACTGCACGCCGCCGGCCGATCAGGCTTTGACAGGCCGTGAAAGAGAGAACGAAATGAGTCAAGCTAAAAGTACAATTTTGATTGTGGATGACGTCGAGCTGAATCGAGACGTCCTGTCCATTATGTTCTCTCAGATTCACGAGATCGAGTTCGCCGAAAGCGGTCCCGAAGCGCTGGAGATTCTCCGCAGGAAAAAGGATGACATCTGCGCCATTCTTCTTGACTACGTCATGCCGGGAATGGATGGCTTAACCTTCCTTGAAGAGGCAATCAAAGAAGGAATCGTGGAGGGCATTCCCGTCTTCCTGATCACGGCGTCCCTGGAGCACGATGTTGTGCACCGTGCTTATTCCTTAGGTGTTGCGGACTACATTCAACGTCCGATTTCGCCGTATATTGCTCAGCGCCGCATCGAAAACATTATTGATTTGTTTAAGACTCGGGCGGCGTACAAAAAACTTCTAGAAATTAATCGAAATCTGTTGGAACGTCTGAGCGAGGTCGATGAATCCATAACGGACGTTCGCAATCCTTAACAGGTTTGAAATGCGCTTGAGACCGGAGAAAAAATCTCCGGTTTTGGTTATTCGCCGTCTTCGCGCGTTTCTCTTTCTAAGTATTCCTTTTGGCTAAGCGTGATCTGAGCGTCGTTCTTCCACATAGCTACCCAGCCGTCCAGCATTCTGGAGTCTTGGATGTCGACTTCTAAGTGCCAGGTTCCGTCTTCTTTTCGAGTCAGTTTCTGAGAAGTATTGAACGGCGTCTCTTCCAGATTCTTTGCGGTGACATCGCTCTTGAACTCAAGAATCCAGTGCACCCATTCGCCATTGCTGTAATTAAAGTGGCGGTCGTGGATATAAGATTGAAGATCAAAGTCTTCCGGACGGTGCGCGTCAAAAGACGTAACTTCTGCTTTCTTGAAGCGGTGAAGGGCTAGGTGGACGACATTATCAAAATGATCGAACTGACAAATTAAATAAAGCCGGACGTCTTGCTGAACTAGGGCAAGGGGAGAGACAACGGCGCTCGTGGTTTTGCCGTTCATGTTGGTGTATTCGATTCTGAGTTTCTTTTCCGAATACAACGCTTCTGAAACCGCATCAAAGATTCTCGGAAGAACCTTTGATGGCATCTGAGGAATTGAGGATGAGATGACGCAGACTTTGTTGAGCCATTGATTCTCTTTGGCGTTCGAACCTTTTTCTTTGAGCATTTCGGAAGCGGCATCAAATAAGAATCCCAACGATTTGAGGACCGTTCCAGGTATCTGATACTTCATATGTTCCTGCGCGATTCTCAGGAGCAGACATTCATTTGGTTTTAAATGAATACTGTCGGTGATGGAATCTGTTCGCTCTCTTCGGTAACCGTAAGCATTTCCTCGGTTGTCGCGCACCAAACCGTATTTGCCGCAGTCATACATTTGCTTCAAGTAACGCTGCAGAGATCGTCTGCTGACATCAATTTCTGCGGAAGCCAAAGAGTTAAGAATGTCGTCCACCGAGACAAATCGCTTGCTCAGCGGGATCCGATTGAGAATCTCCAAAATGATCGATGCTTCTTCTTTTTTGTCGTGTTTTCTTCCCATCCTTAGGCCCTCTAAGGTCAAATTTCTGTCGCAAGGCGCGTATTGATTTTTATTTTAATCGGTTTTACTGCGTCAATTTCTTTCGCGTTAAATGCAAAAATAACAACATAGAAGGAGAACAAAAATGCCTCGCAGAAGAATAAGTGCCTTTGAAAGAATGTTTAGTGACAACCGTCTTCGTTCTATTCCGAATTCAGAACAGCAGGGGACCTTGTGTGTTGAATATTGGACATCCAAGATTTTGATCGAACTCTCCGGCTACAAATCGTTGGAACTCGATGATGTGCAGGAGATGGCAAATATCCGTGTGGTTCAGGCTTGGCAGCAGGAAATCGAAAATGATGTTTCGGAACTTGACGCGCGCAATGATACAGAAGAAGGCGACAGAGATATATTTGATGATTCTGGAGACAGTGTTTTTCGTCGATACAAATCTGTAAAAACAGAGCTTGGAAAGCGCATCGACAATCCTCCTGCTTCCATGAAGAAGGTTTATCGCAATATCAAGAAAGAAATTGATTTGCACGGTTTTTACCCGAAAGGTTTTGCGGCTAATCTTGAACTTATCAAGGAAGCCTACGACCTTTCCGAAGATGAAGGTCTAGTCACCGCCTTCATCTTCTTCACGCTTGCTTATCGAAACTTGAGAAGAGCCCTGAACTCTTTCAGTTATTCCGATCGAGGCTTTTTCCTGGTGCTGGAGGTCATTGCAAAAACGTTGGACTTGCCTTTGGAAAAGGTCCAAGAAATGCTCGGGCCCGACGGCAAACTTATACGGATGGCAATCTTCGGCGTAGACAGAGAGTCTTCTAATATCGATTTCGAGGACTATTTTGAATCGAAGTCCGGTATTTCCTTCTTTGATCTCTTCTTCGGGAAAATCGACAAGAAGCAGCTTGTAAGTTCGATTCTCACTCCCTGCGATAAGTCCCGTCTCACACTCGATGACGTCAAGTATCTGCCGGTGATTGATTCTTTGGTCGTTCCGTTTTTGAAAGGAATAAAAGAAGAGGGCCCGAGAGGCGTCAATGTTCTTTTGTACGGTCCTCCGGGCTCAGGAAAGACGGAATTAGGAAAGCTGTTGATTGAACAAGCCGGTAAAAAAGCCTACACCTTGAAGCTCGGAAGAGAAGAAAAGGTTTTGGCATGCTGGGAGCGCGCCTGCAAGTTAAGCCGAAACGACGCCGGCACGGCAATCCTGATTGATGAGGCCGATGACGTTTTCAACAGCGATCTGGTCCAAGGAACGACTGATCGTACAAACAAAGCGCGCATCAATGCCGCACTCGAAAACAGCAAAAAGCTGACGGTCTGGACAACGAACTCCTTGCGTTCTATGGATGCTGCCATCATCCGAAGATTCCATTTTGTGCTGAAGGTCGGTTATCCGCCTCGGGCCCAAATGGAAAAGCTCGCACAGGGTGCGTTAGCCAAATCATTGTCCGAGGAAAACATCAGCCGCCTTGTGAATACGGAAAACCTATCCCCGGCTCTTGTCGCGCAAGTCGGTGAGATTGTGGACAGTCTCCAGGGAAACAAAGTGAAGTTTCCGGAAGACTCTTTGATGAGTCTGCTTGAAGACATTCTTAAGGCACAAGGCTTTGGAAAATTGGGCGCCGCAAAGAAGAAAATCGGCGAGTTCGATCCGACTTTAAGCAATTCGGATACGGATTTGGAAGCTTTATCAAAAGGCATCAAAGAAGCCGGCGCCGGAAGACTATGTCTTTACGGTCCGCCGGGCACGGGCAAGACAGAATTTTGCCATTGGCTTGCAAAGAAACTTGAACGGCCCCTGATCATGAAGAAGGCTTCTGATCTTTTGAACTGTTATGTCGGAGAGACGGAGCACAATATCGCAGCTGCCTTTGAAGAAGCGAAAAGAGAAAACGCTGTCCTTCTCTTCGATGAAATTGATTCCTTCCTTCAGGATCGAAGAACCGCGAATCATTCTTGGGAGGTTACGCAAGTCAACGAGTTTTTGACTCAGATGGAGTCTTATGAAGGCTACCTCGTGGCAACAACGAACCTTTTGGATCTGATGGATAACGCTTGTCTGAGAAGATTCGACTTGAAGGCCAAACTGGACTACATGACTGATGATCAGGCAGAAGAAATGTACAGAAGACTGGCGCAAAAGTGGAAATTCTCTGTCGGAGACGAAGTGAACAATCTGCGGAAAATCAGAAATCTTTCTCCGGGAGATTTTGCAGCCATCGACAGAAGACTTCGTTTCACCAAAGATGTTTCCGGAGAAAAGATTGTGGATATGCTGAAAGTTGAAGCTCAGCTGAAGGAGGGGCAGTTTTCTGCCGCCAGAAGGAGCATCGGATTTTTGGACAACTGAAACTTGCCCTAAGACAAAATAAAGCGGCTCTTTTTGCGGAGCCGCAAAAAACTCCCGAGGAGAGACGGGAGTTAGAGGGAAAAGTTTTTTGATGTGACTAGGGCACGTTCATGTCAAAGCGTTTATCTTCAGCATTCTTATGGCACTGACGGCAATACAGAACGCTTTGTTCGTGCTCTTTATGGCAGAGTGTGCAGCGAAGCTGCCCGGCATGAGAATCATGCGGATTTAAAGCCACTTTCTTGGCAGCAGAAGCAGCTGCGAGATCCTGATAATTATGGCATTTCATGCATGCTTTGGACTTGGCAGCAGCTACCGGTGCGGAAGAATTGTGGCATTGTTCGCAGGTCACGCCTTTCTGCATATGCTTAGCCATGGTGGGTGCGGCTTGAGCAGTGCAGAAGGCGCCGGCTAAAACAATCGCTGCGGCGGCAATGAGGCGGTTTAATTTCATTTTTATCATCCGTTTTTGGCCCGGACCTTGCGGTCCGGGATTTTCTAGACGTTACTTACCTGCTTTTACATCGGCAAGAGCGTTGTCAGCAGCTAAGCGGCCGCTGGTCATAGCGAACGAAGAGGCAGAACCTTCGCAGCGGAGGTCGTAAGAAGAGTCATACAAACCGCCGATATCCTGACCGACAACATAGAGGTTGTCGATCACGTCGCCCTGCGGATTGAGAGCCTGGAACTTCGGATTGACGGTGACGCCGCCCAAAGTCAGGAAGAATGCGCGGATGCCTTTCAGAGCATAGTACGGGCCTTTTTCCATATTGAAGGTGGCGAGGTGTTCGGGCAGACGACCGAATTCCGGATCTTTACCTGCCTTAGCGTACTCATTAACCTTCTTCATGGTTTCCTTCAGGTTTTCCGGAGGAACACCGATCTGTGCAGCGAGGTCGTCAATTGTATCGGCCTTGAATGCCCAGCCTCTCTGCTGACCGATTTCGAATGTCTTCGGAAGGGCTTTCAAAGGAACACCGGCCATAACGATAGCGTTGAACGGAAGCAAAGCACCCTTGTTGACCAGTTGGTCATATTTCTGCTGGTCGATAATGTTGTACATCACGCCGCCGGCGCTTGTCATGGCGTTGTAAACGTCAACGAACACAGAGCCGCGGGATTCGTTGAAGAAGCGTTTGCCGTGCTGGTCGACCCAAAGCCAGGGCTGAGCCAAAGCGCAGCGGCCTTGTTTGAGTTCGTCAGCGCCCATGAACTGGTTGATCGGGGGCAAGTCGGCAAGGTACGGAGCGTTACCGGCAATGGTGTGCATGCCTTTGACGCCGGCACCGACTAACTGAGCCATCTGGATGCCGTCACCAGTACGGCCGTCGCCGTTCTTACCGTCGGTGACCGGACCGCGATACCAAACCGGTTCAAACATACCGAGCGCAGAGGAGTCGTTCACATACTTGGCGAGCATTTCCTTGTTGGATTCGAAACCGCCGGTAGCGATGATGACTTTCTTAGCTTTAACGATGACTTTTTCGCCTTCGCCGTCAATAGCTTCAACGCCGACAACCTTACCGTTTTCGACAATCAGTTTCTTAGCCGGAGTTTCGGTGAGGATTGTGCCGCCTTTGGCGCGGACTTCCTTAGCGAAGCGCTGGATGATGCCGGCTGCACCGCCTTTGAATAAGTGCCATGTCATCAGAGATTCTTCTTTCGGATACATGGTGCGGATGCCGCGCATTTCTGCGCCTTTGTCCATAACCCAGTCAATTGTCTTACCGGATTCTTCGATTAAAACGCGAAGAACATGCGGATCGGCGCGATAGTGGTGATACTGCAGAGCAGCTGTGAGAACCTGGTCAACCGTTGTGTTGATGTTGTGTTCTTTCTGATAGCGAGTACCGACACCGAGACTTCCTTCAGGGAAGTTTCCGCCGCCGCCCAGGGCTGCTTCTTTTTCAAGAACGATCGGTTTGGCGCCTTGGTCAACTGCACTCTGAGCAGCTGCTAAGCCGGAAAGGCCGCCGCCGATGATAACGAGATCGGTCTCATAGACCTGCGTTGCGAATGCAGGAAGAGAGAATGTTGTGAGTAAAGAGGCTGCGATAGCAGATGTAAGCAGACTTCTACGAAGCATCGTAATTCTCCTTGTTTTGTGGTTATTAAGTGATGTACCGCTTGGTGTTTATGTGGGTATCTTAAGCGTGCCTTACGGAGATATACTTTGCGCAAGTTGCATTCCTATCTTTGCATTGTTGACAAAGGGTAATCACTGTGGCAGATATTACAAAGCTTTCTATCGATGATATGAGATTTCTTGCGGAATTAGAAAAGACAGGTATTTTGCTTCGTGCAGGACTCCTTTTAAATCTCTCTCCGTCTTCCTCAAGCAGGAACTTTTCTCGGATTCGTTCGTATTTTCCGCAGGAGATTTTTAGACAAATGGAAGGGCTGTGGGTGCCGACAGATTACTATATGCAGATCAAGCCTCAGATTCATCAGATTTTGGAAGCTTCGGAAGCAATGATGGATACGCAGTTTGATCCAACTCAGTCCACCAGAACTTTTGTTTTGAGTTCCGTGATGACCGAAATCTCTGTCGTGATTTCCGGTGTGTTGCCGAAGATGATTGAGAGAGCTCCAAAGGTACGATTAGATTTGAGTAAGCATGACAATGAGATAGCGGCCGTGAGTGAAGGCAAGGCAGACTTTGCAGTGATTACGGACGTGGATTTGGCTCCGGATTTACATCGAATGAAGCTTTATCCGCTGGATCGTGTGCTGCTTGTAAGAAAAGGTCATCCATTAACGCAAATCAAAGGCCCGCTTCTGACTCGCTATCTACAGGTCTATGACCGCGTTTCAATTCGTACCGGTCGATCGTCTTCCTGGGTCGGTCCGGAGCAGGGGCTGTTTCAATACGAAAGATTTATGGAGCATACGCGCTTTTCTACCTCTCGTTTTCATTCCGCCTGGGGCGCAATGGAGAAGACAAATCTGATATCGGTTTGCGGCTGGCGCGCGGCCGAGATGGCTATGAAGGCATACAAATTAACAGCACTTCCTCTGCCGATTGACTTCGAAGAAACCGAAAAGTGGAACGTTCTGATTTGGTCAGATAGTAAACACCGAGATCCGGCCCACAAATGGATGCGGGGTTTGTTCAAAGAATGGGCGATTGAGGATGCCGAGCGGATGAAGAAACTCCAAGAAAAAGGTCTCGGCGTGCCGAAATACAAATAAACGGCCGTGTAAGGCCGCTCATTGAAAAGTAAAAACGCTGCTGTTTAGGCGTTTTCAGAACTTGTCTGGTCGACGCAGCAGGCAAGAGCATTAAAGCCGCCGTCGATATAAATGGTTTCTGCAGTGATTCCGAGGGAATTGTCGGAAAGGAGGAATGCGGCGGTGTTGCCGACTTCATCAATGGAAACCAAAGAACGCGTCGGAGAAACTGCCTTGCACTGAGCAAGCATTGAGCTGAATCCTTTGATGCCGCTAGCAGCTAAGGTCTTGATCGGGCCGCAGGAGAGCGTGTTGGCGCGAATGCCCTGCGGGCCGACGTCAGCAGCGATGTAGCGAGTGGCGGATTCGAGCGCAGCTTTACAGAGTCCCATTGTGTTGTAGTTTGGAACGACTTTTTCTCCGCCGAGATAGGACAGTGTGAGCAGGGAAGCTTTGTGTCCGGCCATCAACGGAACCATTCTCTTAGCCATGGCGATGTAGGAGTAGACGGAGACATTCATCGCGGAGAGGAAACCTTCGCGGGAAGCGCCTTCGAGGAAGCTGCCGCTAATGGATTCGCGAGGCGCCCAGCCGATCGAGTGTACAAAACCGTCGAAACCGTTTGTCCAGCGATTGGCGAGTTCAAGCGCGGCTAAATCAATCGATTCATCAGAGGAGGCGTCTAATTTGATGACTTGTCCGGCGCCGAATTCGTCGGCAAAGCCCTGCACGCGTTCTTTAAAACGTTCGTTGTTATAGGAAAGCGCTAATTCTGCGCCTTCTCTGGCACAAGCCTTTGCAATTCCATAAGCAATTGAGCGATTAGAAGAGATTCCAGTGATCAGGAATTTTTTACCGGTTAACAACCCCATGACATATCCCAATGATTAAAAAACGCCATTCTATCAGTCTGCAAAGAAAGCTTAGGCAGGATTGAAGCGCAAAGAAATCCTAAAGGAAAGCGGATGTTACTTTTAGAAGATGATTAGAAGGAAAGTTGCAGTGCAGTCTAGTCGACAGAGTTGTCCGAAACTTCGAGAATTTTTGCGTCTTTTTGCAGGTTGTTCAAGAACTCTGAGGTCTGATGTCTTTCAAGCTCTGCGAGCAGCTTGGGTTTTACTTCTTCATAGGAAGGAAAAGGAACCTCACGTTTTTCTTCTAGAAGCACCACGTGGTAGCCGAGCTTGCTTTTGAAAGGAACCGGGAGAAGCTCGCCCGGCTGAAGCGCAAGAATTGCTTCTGCAAGTCCCGGAATCAAGACATTCCGAATGTTTGTAAACGGAATCTGTCCGCCGTTTTGAGAGGTGCTTTGATCCAAAGATTTCTCTTTAGCGAGAGAACCAAAATCGGCGCCGGCTGCCAGAGACTGAATAATCTCTTTGGCTTCCTCCTGAGTCTTTACAGAGATATGCCGAAATTTGATTTCGTGAGGATCGTAGCCGGAGAGGAGCTCATCGTAACGATTCCGAATTTGCTCTTCAGTGATCGGATGCTCGGAAGCATATCGGCGGCTCAGTATTGAACCATATAGCTGAGACTGTTTTTCAGAAGTTAAGACGCGAACGCGAGGATCTTCAAGAAGTCCTTCGCTTCTAGCGGCTTGTTCAATGATTTTTTGTTCGATAAGGATGCTTCGGGCGGCGTTTTTGAGTTGTTTTTCATTAGTAACGCCGTTGGCTTTCAGGAAGTCTATTAACTGCTTTTGCTCTTCCACGGAAACGAGCTGTCCGTTAACCGTGAAGGCGGTTTGAGCAGCGGCTGCAGGAATGACGCCGATTATCAGAGCGGCGAGCATAAAGGACTTCAGCACCTGCAGCCTCAAAAATAAGTATCAGTGGCGAGATTCGCTCGGCGCCAGCAATGTCATATTGATGTTGTGAATACCGTGACCGATAAAAGGTTTTAGGTATTCGTAGACGATTCGGTGTCTGTCGATTTTCGGCAGACCTTCAAAACGTCTGGAAATGACAAAAAGGTGATAGAGGGAGCCTGCAGCAGGAGCTCTGCCGGCTTCAGGTCTTGTGTAATCAGTAAAGCGAAGCTCGATTGGGAAGATCGGCTCAAGCGCTTGGCTGATTCTTTCTAATGTGGGAGTGTGACTCATCTTTATTTTCCTTCCGAATCAGATTCAGGGATAAATCGGGAAATATAAAAGCCGACGCCTAAGGTAAAGAGGAGCGTCAGTCCCATCAGCCCGAACAGTTTGAAATTCACCCACACATCGGTGGAGCATGTGTAGGCTACTACGAGATTAAGAACACCGGTAACGGCAAAGAAGCCGATCCAACTGCGAAGAAGAATATTCCACGCGGGTTCCGGAAGAGAAACTTTATTACCGAGAAGCGACTTGAGGAAGTTCTTGTGCATGATAGAACCGCCTAAAAGGATACCGCCGAAGATCCAGTAAAGGATCGTGGGTTTCCATTTGATGAACATTTCATCATGAAGCCAGATCGTCAGAGAGCCGAAGACCAAAATAACGGCAACAGAGATCCACAGCATCGGATCGATCTTCTCACGGCGTACAAACTTCACGCCGATCTGAAGGAGCGACACGATGATCGCCGCAGCCGTTGCGCAAATAACCGGTGCCTGATCGGCTTGAAAACCGCTCCCCAGCCACTGGTTGCAAAGCGCAGCCGCAGAATCCGGATTTGTCTGAGCAACTTTAAAAGTGCCGAAGAACAAAATCACCGGCAAAAGGTCGTAAAGGAACTTCACTCTCTTTTTCCAACTACAAAATCGTTTCAGGTAATGAAACTTTCAAATTCAGTGAATTCTACTGAAAAATCCGTTTTTTGTTAAATAGAGGTATATCATTACGCGACTCTTAAGGACATTAGGCTCTATCCCTAATCTGCAGGGATAATTTTGTTCTGTATCCCCTCTTTTAGGCGTATTTCGAGGTCTCCATTTCTCAAAAACAAAAAAAGGCCACCGAAGCGACCTTTCTTAAGCATCAATGGAAATTACTTAGAAGATTTTTTCTTAGCCGGAGCGGCTTCTGCGACCTTAGCGTTTTTCATCAGATCAGCCATGTACTGCTGGGCCTGACGCTGAGCAGCAAGATTCTGAATCTGAGGTTTTAGAGCGTCAAATGAGGGCAGGGGAACTTCGCGCTTATCCTGAAGCTGGATAACGTGATAGCCGAGAGCGCTGTGGAAAGGAACGGGAAGCAGAGAGCCTTTGTTCAGAGCCATGGCAGTTTCAGCAAATCCGGGGATTGCAATTCTGCGGATGTTGGTGAACGGGATTTCTCCGCCCTGAGCGGCTGTGCCCTGATCCAAAGATTTCTCTTTTGCAATCGCGGCAAAGTCACCGCCTGCATTTAAAGATTTAATGATGTCTTTGGCTTCCTGCTCGGTTTTAACCAGGATGTGGCGAACTTTGATTTCATTCGGATCGTATTGCTTTTTGACTTCTTCGTAGGTCTTCTTGAGGTCGGCGTCTGTCAGCGGATGAGCCGCGGCATTCTTACGAACCAGTTCAGCAGAGTAAATTTCAGTCTTACGTTCTGCAATCAGAGCCTTAACAGCGGGATCCTGAGCGATATTGGCTTTCTTAGCGGCTTCTTCGATTAGCTTTTCCTGAGCGAGGATGCTGCGGGCAGCCTCGAGCTGCTGTTTCTGGTCTTTGACTCCGCGGTCAGCAAGGACTTTCATGAGTTCTTTCTGTTCGGCCACAGAAACTGTCTGACCATTAACGGTGAAGGCGGTCTGGGCGAAGACGGGGGCGGCAAGGGCTGCCAGGGCTGTTGCGAGAAGGAGTTTTTTCATAATTAAATTTAATTCATCCAAAAAATGCGAGGAAGGCCGCTTATTTGACTTCTTTAAGACGCTTTCTTCGCCTGAGTTAACCGCCACATTCTACTCAATTTTGGAGGAGCGGGTAATTCAAAATCGTACTCGGGAAACTTCTAATAACTTCTTGAATTTCTTGAATTAGACGAAAGAAAAATCACCTAGAAGAGGGATGGAGGATTAAGTAGGCTAATAATGCGGTGAATCGTCATCAATAGATGAAGAAAAGTCCGAAAGGAAAAGCGGGGAACAACCGCGTCCTACTTTTGGAGTCACATGAATGAGATTTCTTTCCTTTTAATAACTTATTGGCCACGCAGATGAATGAAGACTCAATCCAAATTAATTCTCGCCTTCAGCTAAGACTGTATTGAAAAGAAGAATATTTCTCATTTCTATACAAAAAGTCTTACAAATTAGACAAAGTTTTATTGGTTTCCGGGTGCTGATTGAACGTTGTCTTAAGACAAGCGGATTATCCTTAGCAAACAATTTGTTAGAACAGATAATTATTTTCTATGAAAATTGCGAAAAAACTTGCTGTTGCGGCCTGTGTCGCTTCAGCCTTTACGATGATGAATACACAAGCAGAAGAAACAAAAGCACCGGTCAGCGTCTCTCAAGCCGGTACTGCACTTCCGGCCGGTGTGACCCAAGGGCCGAGTATTGAAGGCGTGACGGAATATCGCCTTGCCAACGGATTACGCGTGGTTCTTTTCCCGGATGCCTCTAAAGACACGGCAACTGTCAACATGACTTATTTAGTCGGTTCCCGTCAGGAAAACTATGGCGAAACCGGCATGGCTCATTTGCTTGAGCACCTGATTTTTAAAGGAAGTAAAAATTTTCCGAATCCGACTAAGGAATTTACGAACCGCGGTTTCCGCATGAACGGTTCCACTTGGCTGGATCGTACAAATTACTATGTGTCTTTTACCGCTACTGAGGACAACCTCAAGTTCGCTTTAGCTTGGAGTGCTGATGCCATGCGCAACTCCTTTATCGCTAAAAAAGACTTAGACAGCGAAATGAGCGTTGTGCGCAATGAATACGAGATGGGCGAGAACCGTCCGTCCAGTGTGTTGATGAAGCGTATGCAGTCCATGATGTACGACTGGCATAACTACGGCAAGAGCACGATCGGCAACAGAAGCGATATTGAGCACGTTCGTATCGAAAACCTTCAGGCTTTCTATCATCGCTATTACCGTCCTGACAACGCTGTTTTAACCGTTAGCGGTAAGTTCGACGTGCAGAAGACGCTGGAATGGATCGTTAAGGATTTCTCTTTAATCCAGAATCCGAAAGAAGCGCTTCCTGCTGAATGGACCGTTGAGCCGACTGCGGACGGTGAACGTGTTTTTGAGATCCGCCGCAAGGGTGAAACTCAGATGGTGGCTGTCGGCTATCGCATCCCGAGCGCTCTGCATCCGGATGCTTTAGGTGTAGAAGTTGCGACTGAAGTACTGGCTGACTCTCCTAACGGTCGTTTGTATGACGCCTTAGTTAAAACCGGTTTGGCCGCCAATGTCTTCGGCTATGCCGTCGGCGCTAAGGAACCGGGCTTTGTGATTTTCGGAGCCTCCGTGAAGAAGGGCGAATCACTTGAGAAAGTTAAAGATAAGCTCATCGAGACGATTGAAGGTTCTCTGAAGCAGAAGCCGGTTACCTCTAAAGAACTGACCAGAACCAAGGCTCAGATGGAAACGATGTACGAACGTGCCTTTGCCGATCCGGAAGGATTCGGTGTCGGTTTGTCCGAGTACATTGCACTTGGTGACTGGAGACTTTTCTTCTACGGACGCGATAAGACCAAAGACGTCACTGCTCAGCAGGCTGATAGTGCGGCTGATAAGTATTTCGTGCGAGACAACCGTGTAGTCGGACTTTTCATTCCTGATGACAATCCTCAGCGCGCAGAGATCACAAAGGCTCCGAGCGCTGAAGAACTGCTGGCCAACTACAAGCCGCAGGGAACCGCTCAGAAGATTGAAGCTTTTGACTCTTCTTTCGATAACCTCGACAAGAGAACACAGCGTATCGATATCGGTGATCTGAATATTGCTCTGCTGCCGAAACAGACACGCGGTGAAACCGTGACGGTCTGTATGAAGTTCAAGTCCGGTGACGAGAAGAATCTTTTCGGTAAGTCCAGTCTTCAACCTGTTGCCGCAGCGATGCTGACCCGCGGAACAAAGACGATGACGCGTTCTGAGATTGAAGATCGTATGACCGAACTGAAGATGGCCGGTTCCATTACGAACTTCACGACGACGAGAAAGAATCTTCCGGCCGCTCTTGAGTTGGTGTTCGATGTTATGCACAACTCGATCATGCCTCAGGATGAATTTGATCAGTTCAAGAAGCAGATGCAGGTCATGATTGAAAGCATGCGTGATAAGCCGGATGCGCTGGCACAGAATGCGATTACGCAGCATTTCAATACTTATCCGAAGGGCGACCCTCGTCATGAATACTCTTTAGATGAGTCGCTGGAACAGTTAAATAAATTGACTGTTGATCAAGTGAGAGCTTTCTATAAAGAATTCGGCGGCACGTCCAGAGGTGAGATTTCGATCGTCGGTGACTTTGATCCGAAGGCCGTTGAAAAGATCATTCGTGATGACTACGCTAAATACGTTTCCAAGGCTCATTACGCCCCGATCGTGACGGAATACCGTCCTGTTAAGGCCACTCGCGTCGTTATTGATACTCCGGACAAGGAAAACGCAACTATCGTTGCTCGCTCCGTATTCCCGATCAACGACACAGCGCCGGATGCTCCGGCACTGACGGTGGCCAACTGGATTCTTGGCGGCGGTACAGGACTTTCCAATCGTCTGATTGAAAGACTGCGTCAGAAAGAAGGTCTGTCCTACGGCGCCGGGTCCCATGTTCGCATTCCTGCGAAGGGCAATAACGGCATCTTTGTTTTCCGTGCGATTGTGGCTCCGCAGAATATGCTTCAGGCAGAAGCCAGTGCTCGTGATGTGATTGCTAAGGCGGTTAAAGACGGCTTTACCGATCAGGAAGTCGAGGAAGCTAAGAAAGGTCTGCTGCAGGCAATGCAGGTTGCTCGTTCTCAGGATGATGTCGTTGCACGTTCCTGGAACGACAAGATGGAAAACAAGCGCACATGGGCTTTCAGCAAGAAACAGGCAGAAGCCATTGCCAAGCTGACGACAGCCGATGTGAACGCTGCGCTGCGTAAGTACATCAAACCTGACGAAATTACTTTCGTGCTCGCCGGAGACCAAAAGAAGGCTGCAGAGAAAAAACAAGACTAATTACTAAAAACGGCAGGGAAGTTCGGGCGCCGTTAACAGAGAATTTGAGAGCTGAGTGTAAAAACTCGGCTCTTATTTTTTCCGGCTTAGAAGTAGTTCTCCTGACAAGATTTGGAAGATGGAGAGGACCTTTTAGCTATGCTCCGAACTAATTTATTTGTTTGATGAAGCGTTTAAAAACAAGCAAAATTTAGAAGAAACAGACTTTTTTGGAAGGATCTAATTTGTCCGTTATTTTGATAATAAATTTATTCTTATAGAGGGGATAATGTTTTTCGATCTTTAAGTACCCTAAATACACGGTATGTGGGAGTAGGGGTAAAACATTAGGTATCAAATTTTTACTAATGGGATAGAATCAAGGCCGTGTGTAAAGGTTACACATCCCAAGGAAATAGTAACTAAAAGGCATTCAAATGTTGAATAAAAAATCTAAGCTTTCGATATTGTCAAAGACCCTCATGACAATATTTGCGATGGGGGGGGTAATACAAAGCTCGGTTTTAGCGGCTCCTACCGGAGCTATAGGGAGTGAGACATTTTATATTGGATCCTCAGACGCATCTCAAATAAAAACAGAAAAAACCGATTCTTTACTCTTTGAACTAAGCTCGTCCTCGAGCACCGATGGAGCAGTTGTAATTTATCAGGGCTCCTCATTCATTGATAACAATTCTACTTTTCAGAACAATTCTGCCAGAACAGAAGGGGGTGCGATCTTAATTGGTCAATCTGACTGGAAGGATCCAAGGGTTAATGCAGCATCTGCGATAGTATCAAATGCCAAATTTACGGAGAATTCCGTTCGTATGTGGTTCAGCAAGGGTGGAGCGGTGGCCGTTGATTCTGGGTGTAGCTTCGTTTCAAACAATAATCACTATTCTGGCAATAAAGCGGGCAGCTATGGAGGTGCTATTTTTAATGGCTCTTCAAGAAATTACTCAGGAAGCGATGAAACTGTAGCCAGCCTTGAGTTGCAAGGACTTAATACATTTGAAAATAATTCCTTAACTTCAATGTTTGGTTTGGGTTGGGGTGGTGCAGTTTTCAATGCAGGTCTTTTGAAAGATACCGAAAGTTCTGAGACGGTGTTCGTTAATAATAACTCGCTTACCTATGGAGGAGCTTTATTTAACTCCGGTAATTTCTTCGACAATAATGAGATGGACAATATATCCACTCCGTCGGATGCAATCGCCAACTTTATTGGAAAAGTTACTTTTACGAATAACTCCTCACAGCACGGTGGGGCTATTGCGAATTTCTCATGGACGCAAGGCGATAAGGAAACTGCCTTGAGTATTCAGGGTAAAGCTCACTTTGAAGGAAATCAAGCCTCTGATCAGGGTTTTGGAGGTGCAATCTACAATGCAGCTTTTTTACAGTTGGTGGTAGACCAAACCTTTGTTAATAATTCAGCTGGTTATGGTGGTGCTATTGCTAATTATTGGGAAAGTGGGAATTTGACGATTAGCGGAGAGACAAATTTTTCTGGGAATACAGCTAATTACCAAGGCGGAGCCATATATAACCAAATAGGAAGTGTCAGTGTTGCTGGGAACGCCACTTTTACAAAGAATGTTGCCCTCGAATGCGGCGGTGCAATTGCTAATTTTGGGAATTCATCCTCTCCAGGACTCCTAGAAATAAAGGGAAATTCCCAGTTCATAGAAAATGTTGCCCAAAACGGCGGTGCTATTTACAACGATGCTCCTTCTGCAACTATCCAAAACGCTAGTTTTGAAGGAAACAAAGCCTTTAAAGAAATAAAAGACAGCGAGGGGAAAGTAACAATCAAAGGAGGTAGCGGCGGCGCTATTCATAACGGTGGCAGTTTAAATCAAACATCCGTAATGTCTGTCAGTAACAGTACATTTAAGGGAAACTCTGCTCATTATCTTGCGATATACGAGACTTATTCAGTTGGCGGTGGTGCCGTCATGAACTTCACTGGTTCAAAGTTTATAAGTGAAAATAATCGATACATCTCGAATACTGCTGGAAACGTTGGTGGAGCTATTCATAATAGGCAAGGCGAGACAACCCAGCTAGTTCTTTCGGGTGGCAACTATTTTGAAGCAAACTCTGCCAACCGCGGTGGCGGTGCGATTTTTAATCATGCCGTAGTTTCGGATGGAGGTGAGGACAGTTATACAGAATTCAAAGGTAATTCAAGTGCTGAGGGTTTTGGCGGTGCTTTAATGAATGTAGGCGGAATTTACGCCTTTGATGGTAAGAATCAAGAGAATGTGATTGCCTCCTTCAAAGGAACTGTAATTTTTGATGGAAATACAGCAAACAAGTCAGGAGGCGCCGTTGCTAACATCGCTCATCCTACCGTTTTAGTTTCAGCTACGGGAAAACCTATTAATCCCGATACAACATATCACGCAAACACAAAAGTTGAATTTTCTGGCGACGTAGTATTTAGGAATAACATTTCTGATTCCCACGGCGGTGCGGTTTACAACAAAGACGGAGAAGTTACTTTCCGTGGAAGCATCAATTCATTTATTGGTAATGAAAGTCTTATCGCTGGCGCCTTGATGAACCTTCAAATGAAACACGATGTGGCACCTGCATATATGGAGGTTTCAGGAGATGCTTTGTTTGAAAATAATAAGGCTCACACTGCTGCAGGCGCGGTTTACAACAATGCCAATATGGTTTTTGGACAAGGAAATCATATTTTCCGAGGAAATACTGTAGAAGCTGGTAATGGCGGAGCTATTTATAACGTTGATACAGGCACAATCACTTTTGGTGGTAATAATTATTTTGAGTCGAATACTGCTCAGGGCTTACAGAACGATATATTCAACAAAGGCAAGCTGGTTTTGGGTTCTGAAGAAAATGTTCATAATCTAACTGTTCTCAATGGCGGAATTACTGGTCCTGGGAGTATGGAATTAAATACTGGTAATTTAGTATTGGGTTCAAAAGCTCAAATTCATCAGTCCTCCTTCAAAGCTAAGGCTGGAACTATTACGACCATAGTTTTAAGCGATGCACATCATGTTCATGATAAAAATATTGCGCATTTTGATGAGCTCGCAGACGAAAACGGAACCGGTCATGACAAAGTTGCAACTGCCGTAACTAACAATGGTTTCGGAATCCATACAACCGGCCAAATGACGCTTGAGAAAGGCGCCATCCTGAACATTGTTTCTGACGATATCCAAGCTGGTCATACTTACTTGGTCGCATATAACGAAGAAGCCGCTGAACCTCAAGTTGCTAAAATGGTTAGCGCAGCCGAAAGTTCTGTAGTGGTCAAACCCGCAGGATTCGAGCATGACGAGAGATCCTGGAAAGGTGAGAACCTCATTTCAAGCAATCCTCTTGTTAAGCTGGAACGTGTTGAAGGCGACAACACCAATGGCTATATCCTTGTTACCAGTAAGAACTCCAACTCAATCAGCATTATTGAAGACCTTGCAGGCCTAGACCAAGTTTACTTCAGCTGGTTGTCTGACCTTGAAGATCTCCGTCAGCGTTTAGGTGAAGTTCGCCTCGGTGCTGACAACGGAATCTGGACGAAAGTGTCTTACGCTCGCTACCGTGCCAGCGGACTGGGCGACGGCAAAGTGAAGTCCACTGACTACAGCATCCACGTTGGTGCAGATGGAACGCTTTACAAGAACAATGGCCACAAGTTCTTTGCAGGTTTCTCCTTCAAGGGCGGCCATACTGACATGAAGGCAGCTCGTGCTGCCGGAACCGGAGACTTGAATCACTACACATGGAAGCTCTACGGAACTTACGTCCATGAGAAAGGCAGCTATGCAGATATCGTGGCATCTGTCGGCACGTTCAATAACCGCTTCCGCGGATATCACGACAGCTGGACGGGTCAAGTCCACGGTGACGTCAATAATTGGGGCGCCGGTATTTCCGGAGAAGTCGGCCATCAGTTCAGATTCTTAGAAGAATCTGCCGGCAGCTTCTGGTTTGCAGAGCCTCAGATTCAGCTGTCTTACTTCCGCGTTAAAGGCAAAAACTACGAAACCAGCAATGCTATCCACGTCGAACAGAAGTCAGTTAACTTCCTGACCGGACGTGTCGGCGTTTCTGCAGGTAAACAGTTTGCCTACGGTGCTGATAAGAAACGTTATCTCCAGCTTTCTGCTAAAGCAGGATTAATTCATGAGTTTGCAGGCGATCAGAAGCTCAGACTCAATGAAAAGAAACTGAGTGCTGACGGTAAGAAGAATCTCTTCTACTACGGTGCCGATATGGATTGGCAGTTCGCCGACAATCACAAGCTTTACCTGAAAGTCGATAGAGCTACGGGCAGCGGCTACAGAAAGGACATCCAGATCCAAGGCGGCTACAGATACAGTTTCTAACCTTCGAAAGAACGGTTAACCAGTTTTGTTGTATTTGTAGCACTTAGACAAAGAAACGTTATTAAAGCACCTCGGGTTTTAAATAACTTGTCGGGGCCTGTCATTGATGCAATGTCAATGAACAGGCCCAATTTTTATGTGGAAAATGTGTAGATGTCTTATAAGTTCGTATCTTAATTTAACCGCATGATCAATACTGTCTCCAATGAATAAGAAGGAGACAGATTATGGATAT
>ENA-USYV01001508-USYV01001508.1-human-gut-metagenome-genome-assembly--contig:-NODE-1508-length-22105-cov-4.855502_pt1 | contig 22105 bp, 19 predicted proteins | sample MGYA00250066_ERZ773514 | MGnify/ENA primary metagenome ERZ773514 (study PRJEB29103, sample SAMN06112049) | human gut metagenome | biome: human gut; feature: ankylosing spondylitis patient; material... | reverse complement strand
AGGTAATAGTAGCCGGTGGCGGCATTGTACACGATTTCCGGACCTTCCGAGCCTTGCCAGCGATCTCCCATCTTACGTACTCCTCCTTTTTCAACATCCACCATATTCTTTTTCTGCTCGTTCCTGGCTGATCAAGCCATCTTTCACATCACACTTTAATGCTTTTTTATCTCTCTCAAGCGGATTACCCCAACCTCCGCCGCCACTTGTCTGAATATAGAGTCTATCTTTCTTATAAAAACGCACCCTTGCTTTCGAAGGCAAATGTTCTTCCGTTCCATCAGCTCTATTTACTGTAAAACGAGCTCCTAATGCTGCTTTTCCACCATTCAATCCCCACGGTGCCGTATTAACACGATCAGAGGCAATAAAGCAGTCCACCTCATCTGTCTGGAATTCCAGGACTCGCTCAATTCCAAATCCACCCCTGTGCTTACCAGGTCCTTCAGAATTTGGAGCTAAACCATATCGTATTACCTTAACCGGCATGATTCTTTCAAGAACTTCTACTGGTGTATTTCTGGTATTAGTCATATGCGTATTAACTCCACTGGTTCCATCTTGATCGCACATTCCACCATATCCTCCTCCAACAGTTTCACCATTAGCAAAGAACGAATGTGTTTCTGGATTATAACCACCCAGCTGAATTCCATTCATAGATCCACAAGCAGCCGCACATACTTTTTCTGGAACCACTTGAGCCAGTGCACCAAGCAGTACATCTACCAAACGCTGACACGTAATAGAATTTCCAGAACCGGTAGCTGCTGGATATACCGCATTTACCAAGGAACCTTCCGGTGTTATAACCTCAAAGCGGCGATATGTTCCAGAATTCGGTGGAATCGTGGGATCCGTCACTGCTCGAACAACATAATAAATGCAAGCCAACGCCATCGGACGAACACAATTCAAAGGTCCTCTTACCTGAGGGCATGTTCCCGTAAAATCAATTTTAATATGTGGACCTCCTGTAGTAATTGTTACCTTGATTTTTAATGGCTCTGTTGTAGTAATTCCATCTCCCTCTAAGAAATCCTCAAATTCAAATGTCCCTTTCGGAAGTTTTTCTAACTCTGCTCCCATTCGCCGGTCACAGTAGTTCTCTAACTCTGCAATTGCCTCAAGAACTACTTCTACGCCCATCTCATCACATAATTCCTCAAACCGCTTTTCTCCTACATTATTTGCTGCAATCTGAGCCATCAAATCTCCACTACTTTCGTATTTTGTTCGGATATTAGAGCGAAACATAGCAAAAATCTCAGGATCTACTTTTCCTTCTTTTTTTATCTTTACTGGTGGGAAGCAAATCCCTTCATGGAAAATTTCCGTTGCATCTGGTGTTAACGAACCCGGAACCTTTCCTCCCACATCTACATGATGCGCCAGATTTCCTACAAAAGCTACTAGCTCTCCTTTAAAAAAGATCGGAGAAAAGATAATAATATCTGGCAAATGAGTTCCACCAATGAATGGATCATTGTGCATGATAGCATCTCCAGGTTTCAGTTCTTTTTTGTTAATATGCTTTAAAGCTCCCTTTACTCCCCAAGGCAACACTCCTGAATGAACAGGTATATGCTCTGCCTGTGCAATCGTCTCTCCATTTACATCAAATAACGCACACGAACAATCTCTTCTATCTTTAATATTTGTGGAATAGGCTGTCCGAATTAATGCTGCTCCCATCTCTTCTGTAATTGCAAAAAAGCGATTCCGCATAACTTCCAATGTGATTGCATCCATCTTTTCATTCCTCCTTTTAGTTCTCTTCTAATGCTTCCATCTTCCCAGTCTCATGATTTGCAATCTTCACAACCAAATTCATTCTCTCATCTACTGTCACCTTATCGCCAGGCCCTACTACGGACGTAGCTCCTGTTTCCTCTATGATTGCCGGACCGATAAAGCTGTTACCTGCTTTTAAAGCATCTCGCTTATATACGGCTGTATCCAGCCACTCTCCCATAAAATAAGCTTTTCGAATTTCTTCTGGTTTTGGAAGTTCCTTGCTAATTTCTCCTTTTGAATACAAGTTACTTTTGTCCATTTCCCCAACTACAGAAAGACGCAAACTAACCAACTCCATGGGATCATTCTTCTTAAATCCATAAGAACGCTCATGTGCATCACTGAAATCATTCACAAGCTTATCCCAAACCAGCTGATTCACCGGGCTATTGGGTACCGAAATCGTTAATTCGTAGGCCTGACCAAAATAACGGATATCTATTTTTCTCTCAAAACTTACGCTACTCTCTGATACGCCATCTCGAGCCATTTCTTTTCTTGCTTCAGCCTCTAATTTTTCAAATTTTTCTTCCATATGGTCGAAAGAAACATCTTTTTCATGTTTATGATACGTGCATACTTCATCATATCTAATTGGTGCAACTAATAATCCAAAAGCAGAAAAGTTTCCAGGTGCGATAGGAATAACAACTGTTCCTATATCCAGAGTTCTTGCCAGTTCAACCGCATGAAGTGCTCCCGCTCCTCCATATGGCAGAAGCACAAACTTTCTCGGATCGATTCCTCTTTCTACCGTCATAACTCTAATTGCTCTGACCATGTTGGAATTCGCTACACGAAGAATTCCCTCTGCTACTTCCTCCACTGTCATATTTAATTTTACGGCCAATTTTTCTTCTATCGCTTTCCGTGCAGCCGCCACATCCAGGTGCATTTTTCCACCTAGCAATTTTTCACCCACACGACCTAACACAGCATGAGCATCTGTTACTGTTGGTTCTGTTCCTCCTTTGCTATAACAAACCGGTCCCGGTACTGCTCCTGCACTGCGAGGACCAACCCGAAGCGCTCCGCCAGCATCCAGCCATGCTATAGAGCCTCCTCCTGCTCCAATCGTAGTAATATCTATATGTGGGAATTTTACCGGAAATCCCTCAATCACTCCTTCACCTGTGATACCAATAGAACCATTCTGCACAATTCCTACATCAAATGACGTTCCTCCAAGATCTCCAGTAATAATATTATGATAATCCGTAATCTTGGAAAGAAATTCGGCAGCCAAAACACCTCCAGCCGGACCAGATAATAACGTATTCACACTCTTCTGAGCTGCAATCTGATCGGTCATCATACCTCCAGAAGATTGCATAATAGTCAATGGAGAATTAATCCCATTTTCATCTAATCGTCTACGCAACTGGGATACATATTTCTGCATTCTTGGCTGAACATATGCATTCATAACGGTTGTATTCATTCGTTCAAATTCACGAAACTCCGGCAAAATTTCACTAGATACAGACACTGGAAAATCTGGTGCGATTTCACGAATAACTTCCAACGCTTTTTTCTCATTTTCATCATTCGCATAAGAATGAAGAAAACAGATTGCAATGGATTCCGCTCCCTCTTCCATTAATTCATGAATCGTTTTCTTTAATTCCTCCATATCCAACTGCACCAATACAGTTCCCGTATAATCCATTCTTTCGTCTGCCTCCCGACGAAGATATCGGGGAATTAATGAAGCTGGTTTTCTAGCATGTAAATCATAAAGTTCTGGTCTGCTCTGGCGACCAATATCTAAAACATCTCTAAATCCTTTTGTTGTTATTAATGCTGTTACAGCGCCGTTTCGTTCCAAAAGTGTATTTGTAGCCACTGTCGTTCCATGTGCAACACCCGTCACACAATCTGGTGCTACTCCCAACTCTTCTAAAAGTGCTCTAATTCCGTTCAGAACACCTATACTTTGATCTTCAGGTGTAGAAGGCGTTTTTGCAAAATACACCTTACCATCTTCATTTATTCCGACTACATCGGTAAACGTTCCTCCTACATCTACACCTAATTTCAATTTAGCCATTTTTCATCCTCCTTTATCTCTATCCCTGGTAATAATTTACTTTCGGCATATATTTACTTCCTAGCATCTTATGAAATTCTGGGTATCTTGATTGTTCCGGGTGACGTCCTTTCTTTTCTGTTACATCATTAGCCAGCCATTGTAATGGAATAATGTAAAATAATGGAGTTAAAATTTCATCCATTCCTCCTGGAAGCGAGATAAAACGACCTTTTATTTCAATCTCTTTTTCAAAGCCCTCGTAACCAATAACTGTCACGTGATCCGAATGCTCCTGAGCAAATTGAATCATTCTCTTTATTCGCTCTACTCCAGGTCCCTCGTTTACCAAAAAAATCAAATATGACCACTTTTCAAGACAATGATACGGACCATGCATGTACTCTTCCACATCATATACCTCTACCGGGATTCGCACTCCTTCTAATACCTTAAGAGCCCCTTCTTTAGCTGCAGCTGTTAAAGTACCACCTCCGATAATTGTCACAGATGGAGCAGATTTATACTCCTCCGCAAAATCTTCAATTTCTTCAGATGTACATCTCAAACTTTGCTCCATCCATTTTGGAACTAACGAAATGTCTAATTCCTTACCGGCTAATCCCGCAGCATATAAATACAACATTGCTATAGTCGAAGTAAATCCCTTCGTTTTGGCCCCTACCAGTTCTTCTCCTGTACATGTATCCAAAATCGCCTCAGCACTTTTTCCGCCAGGATTATCAGGCTCGGCTGTTACCATAACGGTTCTAGCCCCATACTCTCTTCCTTTTTCCAAACAATGTATCGTCCCAATACTACGTGCCGTCTGTGAAATTCCTAAAATCAGCGTTTTCTCATCTAGTCGATAATGTGGATAGTAATACAAAAAATCAAATGGGGTAAACACCTGAACCTCTGCATTGAACCATTTTGTAAATGCATATTTAGCCGCAATTGCTGTATGAAGTGAGGTTCCAGAACCAATTAAATAGATTTTATCAAATGGACCTTTTCCCACTATAGAATACACACTATCACACACTTTTTCTGCATTTTGGCAAACTCTTCTAATTGTGTCTGGCTGTTCCAGTATACAGCTCTTCATGGTTTGCTTCATTCTATGTATGCCTCCCAACTCTTGTATTTTTCTCTATTTTATTTTTTTACCTGTATATCCTGCTCTTCGATTTTTTTTGAAGCAAAATTAATTGCTCCTAGAGCTCCTGCTTTTCCTCCCAAGTTTGCCAAACAAATATCCGCCTGAATTGGCGTAAGCCTGCCAACCTCCTCTCGAATCCGCTGAATCACAGATCCCATAGAATCAGAAACTCCACCGCCTATTACAACCTTCTCTGGATTTAAAAGACTAATCGTATTGGCTATCGCAACTGAAAAATCACGAACAAATTTGTCTATTACCGGTATTACTGAGGCATCTCCTCGGCTATATGCTGTAAATAATGCTTCTGCCGAACCAACAATTTGATCCAGTGCCGAGCCAGAACATTTTTTTTCTAAAATTCCCTGTTGTCCTAATTTATTAATTTCCCCTTTTTCCACATCAGAACTTTCTAAATAATATCCTAATTCTCCTGCTCTTCCTTGAGCCCCCAATACCAACTGTCCACCACATACTAATGCTCCGCCAATACCTGTTCCCAATGCAATAAACAACATATCATCCGTCTGTTCACCTGAACCTATCCAACGTTCACCTAATGCTGCCAGATTCACATCATTTCCGACATACACTGGAAATGAAAAATATTCATTCATTAAACTTTGCAAAGGAAATTGATTCCACGATAATGCTTTGGCACGCACCACTGTTCCATCTGAATCCACCGTTCCCGGGACTCCAATTCCCATGCCAAATATCATTTCTCGTTTAATTCCTGCTGCTTCTAATGACTCCTCTACAATCTGGACTAATTCCTCAAACTGATTTTTGGTTGGTATTTTTTTTTCGTACACAATATTACCCACCAAATCTGTTATCAAAAACAAAAGTTTTGTTCCGCCAATATCCATGCCAATACAATACGCAGATTTTGGATTAAATCCCAACATAGTAGATGGGCGTCCAACCCCTGATGGAGACATACAGTCTCCATACTCAACTAGGAGCTTTTTCTTAATTAATTCATCTACAATCGCACTAACTGTTGTTTTACTTAAATTTAATGCCTTTGATATCTGTGCACGGCTAATCGGCTGTTTCTCCTTGACCATATTCAGAATCAATGTCCGATTAATTTTTCGTATTAATTCTAAATGCCCTAAATTTCCATTCTTCTCCATATTACACCCCTTACTCACTTAATTAGTTCAGTGCACTTACTAATTCTTTTAAAAATTACCTCTCGTATTAAGCAAGAGGATTTATATATAAAATACACTTTTATTATTCTGTTTTCAATAGGATTTTTCAACAAAATATCTTTATATTTTCGTAAAAATTACCAAAACGCGTTTCACATAATTTGTTTCTTCAGAAAACTAAATGTCATTTTTAAGATACACGTCCATATATGCTGAACTCTTTTTGCAATGCAATTGATAATTCATAAAATCAATTATATCTAATAAAAATGCAATTACAAACCAAAGATGACAGTAACTGTCAACCTGTAACGAATCAACAATTTCAAGAATGTTTTTACTAACCTTCTATATGGTTCCACACATACCCATGCAGTAGAACTTTCAACATTTCCTTATCTCGCTCTTCCCAGGCGGCTTGTACATTCTCCATATCGAACATGGGCATTCTTCGTAAATCTGATATGCTGAAATCTCCCAAGAGCAGGCGTGGCAAAGGCAACTGAAAGAAACGATAGCAACAAAAAACAGGTCCGGACGCACGGAGAGTAATCAGTGTATCTGAACCTAGCTTTTCTATGGTCTTTCCGATGAATAGCTTGGCTGGCTTTTCATTGAAATTTCTTATGCTTTTTTTCGTTGACATTTAATACTGTTCAATGTATCATATAATCAAGAAATGGGTTTGTTACCGTACAGCTATTGCTTAAGCGGGGTGCTCGTTTCTTTTTTGTGTTCACCATATCGTCCTGTCATTATTCAAGAATGCCTCGGTGCTCTTGTAGCAAAAAGCAGACGCACCCTTTCTTACGTCCTCGAACATTTTTCCGCATCGATCGCCAGCACAAACATTAATGCATCCAGTGCATATTCCGGCTCATTTACCTGAATCACATACGTGTCCGTCATATGGAACAGCTCTTTGCTGACACCGGCAACCGAATATCCCCTTTGATCGAGGATATTATAATCCCATTCCATAATCGAACCGTCGATATGCCAGCCATTGTAATCAATATTGTAATGCGGCATCAGGAAAGAGAATTCTTTACTCAAGCATCCGATATAGGTGCCTTTTTTATATATCTCAAATTTTGGCAGAAATGTCAGTACACGCTGAACAACCATTCCAATTTCATTGCCGTCTGCATCATATATCACCAACTTATGGCCCCAGGACAACTGGCCTTTTACCACATATACTGTATTGCCAAACTCATCATAAATATCATAACTGTCAAACCACGAAAATAACCGCTGTTTAAATAAAAGCTTCATAAAATCACCTCAAATATCATAATCCGTTCTCTTTTGTCCTCGCCCGGAAACAAATCCGATGTGTCGATCTCATCATAAAACATTAGCTGTTCCTCCGTCATCAGACAACTGATATATTCCTCCGATGGATAATAAAAAAACAGCAGTATCTCTCTCTGATTTTCGTAATAGGACTCATATATCCTGGCAAGAACAGAATGCAATATCTCTAACGAAAATGGATTAAAAAAATAACACCGGTTCACTTCTGGAGGAAGCTCATAGTTCTCCGCACTGCTTAAGATAAAGGAAGTACGGTTTCCGGACACTGCCGTCTCCTTATTTTCTGCTGCCCCCTGATAAATACGTTCATCGTATTCGATTCCGATTGTTTTACTCCTTGTCTGATAGGACAAGTAAAAACAGACTCTTCCCTTGCCGGTTCCATAGTCCAATAAGGTATTATTCTTCCGAATTAATCCGCTGTTCGCCAACCGTTCCAGAACCACGTATGCCGTCGGTTCGTATGGGTATCGGTATTGATCCGCATGCGAATCATCTCTGCCGCTTGTTCGGATTTTCAGAAATCTATCCCATTGGGTCTCATTTTGGTTCATGGTATATCTCCCGTATCATTTACTCGATTCTTATATCTACAGAATATAGGAAATTGGCAGCGCTTGTCAACTTGCAGCTTTGGAAAGAAAAAAATTGCAAATATGTAAATCTCCCATCGTCTTATTACGGACAGATCTTGTTGTTAATTCTTGGCAAATCTAATATTTCGTACTATAACTATTCTGTACCGTTTTCTCTGTACTGGGCATCGGCTTCGCGTTTTTTGTTTCATAGGACACAATTTCCCATGGAACAAAGAAATCGCACCTGATTCACAAGATACGGAACCATTCCTTAGGTTTTATTACGAAAGAAGGCTTTTTATGATTTCCCATCTCCTTACCTTAACTGCCTGGTCTATGACGCCGCCCGCAGTCTGGTCTCCCTTTCATTTAGTATTTATGCTGATCGGCATCCCACTCGCCGCCTTTGCCGCCTGGAAGCTGCGGACGCGCTCCGAAGCGTTCCGTCTGCATCTGCTCTTTGCCTGCGGTGTTTTTCTGGCATTTTCCGAGGTCTACAAACAGCTTTTTCTCTATTACATAGAAAACAACCGGCACTACGACTGGTGGTATTTTCCATTCCAGCTCTGCAGCCTGCCGATGTACCTCTGCCTGCTGCTGCCCTTTGTTCCGCATAAATATCAACGTATTTTTTGCACTTTTATGTATAATTACAACCTGCTCGGTGCCGTCATGGTGTTCGTCGATCCGTCCGGTCTGATGCACCCGTACTGGACGCTGACCCTGCATGGATTTATCTGGCATATCCTTCTGATCTTCATCGGGCTACTCATCGCCTTTTCCCGCATGGTGCTGCCAACCGCCAAAGGATTTTGGCAGTCTACATCTGTATTTGCGGTCGGATGTGTCATCGCAACCATCATCAATGTTACCTCGCATCCGTATGGAAACGCGGATATGTTTTATATCACGCCGTACTACGCAACCACGCAGATTGTGTACTCCCAGATCGCTGCTAAATTTGGAATTTTTGCCGGAAACACGGTGTATGTGCTTTCAATCATTTTGGGCGCATGGCTGCTGCATCTCGTATTTCAAGTCGAACGTCCGTGAGACTTGGCGCGTGATTCTGGTCAGCAAAGCTGACATATTCGTTGCTGCTCACTCATTCCGTGCACATCAACGGGATTTTACCGATGCTTCGCATTTCAAATCGGCAAAATCTGCTATCGATACGATATCATACGGAATTTTCAGTTCAGAAAATTCCTATCTGCAATTAAAAGAGCGCCAACCCCGCATTCACAGCCGGGCAGACGCTCTTTTCTATAACAGCTCAATTAATTCTCTGTCACGGTAAAATCCACTGAAACGACTCTGTAACAATAGATTTTACCCTTTTATTTTTATTTACTGAATCTCGCTATGGAACTCCTGCAGGGACTTAACCTCCAGATGTCCGTTCTTCTTGATACTTCTCAGAGCCTGTACGGTAGCCTTTGCTGCTGCCATGTTGGTGAAGTACGGAATCTTCGCCTTTACAGCCGCCTTACGGATGTAGCTGTCATCGCCTCTGCCCTTCTTATCGTTCGGGGTATTGATGATGATTGCCACTTCTCCGTTGGTAATCTTATCTAAAATGTTCGGACGGCCTTCGTTGATCTTGCATACCTTCTCAGCCGGAAGTCCTGCTGCTACCATCACATCACAGGTTCTGCCTGTACCCATCAGGGTAAAGCCACACTCGTAGAAGCCTCTTGCAACCTCGATCAGCTCTATCTTATCCTTGTCATTGACACTCAGGAGGACAGTTCCTGAGGAAGGAAGACGTGTCTGGGTTGCTTCCTGTGCCTTGTAGATAGCCTCACCAACGCTGGTGGACATACCAAGAACCTCACCGGTGGAACGCATCTCCGGTCCAAGTACCGGGTCAACCTCCGGGAACATCTTGAACGGGAATACCGGCATCTTAACACCGTAGTGCGGAATCTTCTTCTCTTTCAGTGCCGGAACCGGTGACGGACGGCCTGTTAAGTAGGAAGTCATGATATCCGTTGCCAGTTTTACCATCTTGATGTTGCATACTTTAGATACCAGCGGCACGGTACGGGATGCTCTCGGGTTTGCCTCCAGCACGTACACTTCGCCGTCCTCGATTGCATACTGCATGTTCATCAGACCTACAACGTGCATCTCTTTTGCAATACGGCTTGTGTAATCACGGATTGTCTCTACCTGATCCTTGGTCAGATTTCTGGACGGAAGGATACAAGCGGAGTCACCGGAGTGGATACCTGCCAGCTCGATATGCTCCATAACAGCCGGAACAAATACGTTCTCGCCATCGCTGATAGCATCTGCCTCACACTCGGTTGCATGATGCAGGAAACGGTCAATCAGAATCGGACGATCCGGAGTTACACCGACAGCTGCTCTCATATAGAAGGTCATCGCTTCATCGTCATGAACAACCTCCATGCCGCGGCCGCCAAGTACATAGGACGGACGAACCATAACCGGGTAACCGATCTTATTCGCAATCTCTAATGCGTCATCAACGGTAACTGCCATGCCTGACTCCGGCATCGGAATCTGCAGTTTATCCATCATCGCACGGAACAGGTCACGATCCTCTGCCATGTCGATGGTTTCCGGAGTTGTACCCAGAATATTGACACCATATTTCTTCAGGTCTGCTGCCAGGTTCAGCGGTGTCTGACCACCAAACTGTGCGATAACTCCCAGCGGTTTCTCCTTATGATAGATGCTTAATACATCTTCCAGAGTCAGCGGCTCGAAATACAGTTTATCGGAGGTATCATAGTCTGTAGATACGGTCTCTGGGTTGCAGTTAACGATAATTGTCTCAAATCCAAGCTCTTTCAGAGCGATAGCTGCATGTACGCAGCAGTAGTCGAACTCAATACCCTGACCGATACGGTTCGGACCGCCGCCCAGAATCATGATCTTCTTGTTGTCGCTGCACGGACTCTGATCCTTGATGTGATAGCTGGAGAAGTAGTATGCAGAATCCGGTGTGGCACTTACGTGTACGCCCTCCCAGCCTTCTACGATACCTTCTTTGGTTCTTGCATCGCGGATCTCTTCCTCTGTAACGCCTAACAGCTCGCTTAAATATTTATCTGCAAAACCGTCCAGCTTCGCCTGGCGGAGAACCTCAACCGGCGGAACCTCGCCCTTATACTGCATCAGGCTTTCTTCCTCTTCTACCAGTTCTTTCATCTGCTGGATGAAGTAATGTTTAATCTTGGTTAATTCGAACAGCTCGTCTACGGTAGCGCCCTTACGAAGTGCCTCGTACATAATGAACTGACGTTCGCTGCTCGGAACATGCAGCATCGCAAGCAGTTCTTTTTTTGTCTTCTTATCGAAGTCTTTCGCATGACCAAGACCGTAGCGGCCTCTCTCCAGGCTTCGGATCGCCTTCTGGAATGCCTCTTTGTAGGTCTTTCCGATACTCATAACCTCGCCGACTGCCTTCATCTGGGTTCCCAGCTTGTCCTCTGCGCCTTTGAACTTCTCAAATGCCCAGCGTGCAAACTTGATAACAATATAGTCGCCGGACGGAACATACTGATCCAGAGTGCCGCTCTTGCCGCATGGAATCTCATCCAGAGTCATACCGGTTGCCAGCATCGCTGATACCAGTGCAATCGGGAAACCAGTTGCCTTGGATGCCAGTGCGGACGAACGGGAGGTTCTCGGGTTGATCTCGATAACAATATCACGGTCTGTCTTCGGATCGTGTGCCCACTGTACGTTGGTACCGCCGATTACCTGGATTGCTTCTACGATCTTGTAGGATTTCTCCTGCAGACGTTTCTGTACTTCTTCCGAAATGGTTAACATCGGAGCAGAACAGAAGGAATCTCCGGTGTGTACGCCCAGCGGATCAATATTTTCAATAAAGCAGACAGTGATCATGTTGTTCTTCGCATCGCGGACAACTTCCAGCTCAAGCTCTTCCCATCCAAGGATAGACTCCTCTACCAGAACCTGACCAACCATGCTGGCCTGCAGGCCTCTTGCACACACGGTCTTCAGTTCTTCTACGTTATATACAAGACCGCCGCCTTCGCCGCCCATGGTGTAAGCCGGACGAAGAACAACCGGATAACCCAGTTTATCTGCGATTGCCAGTGCATCCTCAACGCTGTAGGCAACCTCACTTCTAGCCATCTCGATACCCAGGCTTTCCATTGTATGCTTAAACTCGATACGGTCCTCACCACGCTCGATAGCATCAACCTGAACGCCGATTACTTTAACATCATATTTATCCAGAACACCTGCTGCTGCCAATTCGGAGCAGAGGTTCAGTCCGGACTGTCCACCCAGGTTCGGGAGCAGCGCATCCGGGCGCTCTTTTTCAATGATCTGAGTCAGACGGTCTACGTTCAGCGGCTCAATATAAGTCACATCTGCTGTCTCCGGATCCGTCATAATCGTAGCCGGATTGGAATTGACCAGCACAATCTCATAGCCGAGTTTTCTCAGTGCCTTGCACGCCTGTGTTCCCGAATAATCGAACTCACACGCCTGTCCGATAATGATTGGACCGGAACCGATAATCAATACTTTGTGAATGTCATTTCTCCTCATGTTTTCTCCCTCTCATTGTCTGCTGTTTTTTGGCTTTAAAAAAGCGGCCTCCCGGATCAACTAAAAATCAAGCACCTCCGCGGTGCCTTCACGCGCGTCTGTCTGATCTTCCGTCACCCTGACAGCCTCCGCCAATCGCAGCTCTGCCAGACCCCAGTTAGCCATTATCAGCATTATAATAGAAAGCGCTTTATTTGTAAACAAAAAATTTTACAAAAATCGATCTTTTTCGCTTTTCAAATTTGATCTTCTATGATATTATAGGAAAGATATACTGGGGTGTTTATTTTGTCAAAAAGGCAGATTTAGACCCTCTTATTTTCGTTCCTGCGCGAGAATGTGCCAAGGCACATTCTTTTTTATTATCTTGTCCTACGAAAATCCTACGAAAAGGAAAGGGGTTATCCATTATGAAAAAAGTTGTCATCATCGACGGTCAGGGCGGACGCATGGGGCGCGCCCTCGTAGAAGAAATCCATAAACTCTGTCCCGGACAGCCGCTTCTCGCGCTCGGTGCCAACACCACTGCCACTGCCGCGATGATGAAAGCCGGAGCTGCCATGGGCGCCACCGGAGAAAACCCTGTTCTCGTCGCCTGCCGCGATGCCGACCTAATCATCGGACCAATCGGCATCGTCATTGCAGACTCCCTCTTAGGAGAAATCACCCCCGCCATCGGACAAAGCCGCGCCCAGAAAATCCTGATTCCTGTCAGTGGAAGCTCCTATTGCCGCCATATTTTAGTAGGAACACAGAATTTACCAATGAATGAATATATCCATTTGGCGGCAGAGGAAGCAGCTGCCTACCTGAATCATATTTAAAAAATGCACGAAGCTGAACTCTCATCGTTCCGCTCCGTGCATTTTTCTCCCGGTCTCTTTATCCTTCAAAACCTGCATCTTCAACTCATCCACCCCGGAAAATTTCATCTCCGGCCGCATAAAATCCAAAAAATGAACCTCTATCTTTTTCCCATACAGGTTTTCATCCAGATCATAGATATATGTCTCCGCCCCCGCTGGTCGTTCTCCGGCAATCGTCGGTTTTTTTCCAATATTCGTGATACTTCCATAAGAAGCACCATCAATCACCGTCCGTGAGAGATATACCCCGAACGCCGGAAGATGTTTCTGGATTCCCGGCAGGATATTCGCCGTCGGAAAACCTAGAGTGGAACCTAAATGCTCCCCGTGTACTACCTGTCCGCTGATCCGGTACTCGTATCCCAACAGTTCATTCGCCTTGCGGATATTTCCCTTCGCCAGCTCTTCCCGGATATAGGTGCTGCTGATCTCGCGATCGCCGTCCATCGCCTTTTCAACGATCGACACCTCATATCCATATTTCGGTGCCAGTTTCCGAAGCAGTTCAGCATCGCCCTTCCGCTGGTAGCCAAAATGGCAGTCCGGACCGGACACGATCGCCTTTGCGCCCATCTTGCCGACCAGAATCTCGGCAACAAACTGTTCCGGGTCCATATGTGCGACTTCCTGGTTGAACGGATATTCCACCAGATACTCCACCCCCGCCTCGCGCAGGTTCTCCTCGCGCTCCTCGTTGGTCGTGATCATCGTCTGCAGCTTTCCCCGGATCAAGGTTCCCGGTGCCGTCTCAAAGGTAAACACCGCTGGTTTATATCCTTTTTCCCGATACCGCATCACTTCCCGCAGCAGCTTCTGATGCCCTCTGTGAAGACCGTCAAACTTACCGATCGTGACCGCAGTCGGCTCTTTTATCTGAAATTCTCTGGTTCCGGCAAAATACTGCATCTTACTCTCCTCCCAGAAAGATCTTACGTGGTTTCCATTGTTTCTTCTCCGGCTGATAGGCATAGAGACCGATAAACTGGTTTGCGCTGTCATAGACGCGGATGATTCCAGAATCCGGAAGTACCATCTCTGAGTTTCCATCCGCAGAAACCTGGTGTTCAGCCAAACTGCTTCCGATCTGCACTAAGCAGCCGTCTCTCGGTCCCAGCCCCTTCGGGAATGGATTTCCATTCTGCAGAAGCTTATCCAGAACTTCGCTCTCCGATACATACGCCGGGCAGTCCTCAAACATTCCATCCACCGGCACGATCCTATCCTCGATCTGACCGGCTTTCGCCAGCGCTTCCACCTCGGACAGGCGCAGGCTGTCCCCGATCGTAAATCGATCGACGCGGGTGCGGATCAGTTTTTCCATACAGCCGCCGCATCCCAGCTTTTCACCGATGTCATGGCACAGGGTACGGATGTAGGTTCCCTTGGAACAGGTCACGGTCATCGTCACACGCGGCAGTTCCACCGCATCTATCTGAAGATCATAGATTTCCACCGGACGTGCTGCCCGCTCTACCTCCTTTCCGGCTCTCGCCAGCTCGTAGAGCTTCTTTCCGTTGACCTTAAGCGCCGAATACATCGGCGGTACCTGCATATACGGACCAACAAAGCTCTCCGCCGCCCCGCGGACTGCCGGTTCTGTCAGCTGTTCCGTCGGTTTCTCCGAAAGAATCGTTCCTGTCGTATCCTGCGTATCGGTTTCGGTTCCCAGCAAAAGAACTGCCTGATACGTCTTTCTCTTATCCGTCAAAAGGTCGCACAGCTTCGTGCCCTTCCCCAGACATACAGGGAGTACGCCCTCCGCTGCCGGATCGAGCGTACCCGTATGACCGATCTTTTTCTGTCTCAAAATGCCCCGGAGCTTCGCCACCACATCGTGGGACGTAAACCCCGGTTCTTTATAAATGTTTATCACACCGTGAAACATAAAATCTCCTAAAAAATCAGAACTATTACCGTCCATGCGCTGTGCACCTGAAAGCAGGCAGCGCAATCAGCAACAGAACCTCCTATTCCTCCCTACGGGCATCCATCTGTTTCTCAATATGTCCCGTCAGGTTGTTGATCACATCCCTCGGATGTCCCTGCATCGTGCAGCCCGCCGCGTGGATGTGTCCGCCGCCGCCGAAATACGCCGCCACCTTGCTCACATCGACATAGTCGTTGGAACGAAGGCTGACCTTGTACTCGTTGAACGCCTTTTCATAGATGAAAATGGCACATTCCACTCCTTCGGTAATCCGGAGCTGATCGATAATGCCATCCAGATCGTTCGTATCGACACCGTAAAACTCCATTTCTTTCTGGGAAACCACACTGAAAATACATCTTCCATCCAGAATCCGTGTACTGCCAAGCAGCGCTTTTCCGAGAATCTGGTTCTGTGCGTAGGTCTTGCGGTAAAAGCTGTCGTCGATGATCTTCGCCGCGTTCACGCCTTTTTCCATCAGCGCGCCCGCGATTTCCATCGTTTTCCGGGTCGTTGAATTGTACTTAAATACACCTGTGTCATGCACAATTCCGGTATAGAGACACTCTGCCGCCTCCCTGCTGATCTTTGCCTCATCAAGAAGCGTGTATAACACTTCGCTGCAGGAGCTTGCGTCCGGAATGATGTAATTTTGTTCAGCAAATCCTGTATTGGTTCTGTGATGATCGATACAGAGTGTCTTGGCGGCGCTGTCAAAATAGACCGCGTAGGCGCCCAGACGCTCTTTGTCGCTGGCATCCAGCGTAATGCACAGATCAAACTGTTTTTCCGGCACAATCTCGGTATGAATTTTCTCAAAATCATTCATATAAGAAAATTTAGCAGCCGGATGGTCGAGAAACAGTTCTGCCTCTATCTGCGGATAATTCTCCCGCAGATAGTTAAGCAGTCCCAGAGTCGTTCCGATACAGTCCCCGTCCGGATGGATGTGACCAAGCAGTACGATGTGCTCCGCCCCTTCCAGTGACGCCTCTAAGATATTTTTACTCATTTTCTTCCTCATCTCCCGATTCTGAGTCTCTGAGGTTTTCAGTTACTTCATCGATCAGGCGGGTCATGTGTACACCGTACTCAATCGACTGATCGAGAATAAATGTAATTTCCGGCGTATTCCGTAAATTAATGCGTTTTGCAAGCTGGGTGCGGACAAATCCGACAGCACTTTTCAGTCCCTGGATCGTATCCTTCGCCGCTTCCTCGTTGCCTAACACGCTGATATACGCCTTGCAGTACTTGAGATCCGGAGTTACCTCCACGGAGACAACCGTTGTCATCGGATGAATCCGCGGATCTTTCAGCTCACGGCTGATGATGGAACTCAGCTCTCTCTGTACTTCACTGTTAATTCTTGTATTTTTAATGCTATTTTTACGCATGAATCCCTCTGCCTTTCTAGCGCGGAACCTCTACCATCGCATATGCTTCGATCATATCGTCTTCCTGCAGATCGTTGAACTTCTCAAATACAAGACCACACTCGTATCCGGAAGCAACTTCCTTCACGTCGTCCTTGAAACGCTTTAAGGATGCCAGCGGACCATCGAAGATCTGCTCGCCGTCACGGGTAATACGTGCCTTGCAGCCTCTCTGGAATTTACCATCCAGGACGTAGGAACCAGCGATAGTACCAACGCCGGAAGCCTTGAAGGTCTGACGTACAACGGCGTGACCGATTACCTGCTCCTCGTAGATCGGGTCAAGCATACCCTTCATCGCTGCCTCGACATCCTCGATTGCCTGATAGATGACGCGGTAGAGACGAACGTCTACTTTCTCACGCTCTGCGATGGACTTCGCGGTTGCGTCCGGGCGCACATTGAAACCAATAATGATCGCGTTGGATGCGGCTGCCAGACTGACGTCGGACTCGTTGATCGCACCAACACCGCCGTGGATGACCTTGACTACAACTTCCTCGTTGGACAGCTTCATCAGGCTCTGTTTTACTGCCTCGACAGAACCCTGTACATCTGCCTTGACGATCAGTGGAAGTTCCTTTACATTTCCTGCCTTGATCTGGGAGAACAGATCGTCCAGGGAAAGCTTCATCTTTGTATCTTCAATTAACTTATTCTTGCTCTCAGAGATAAAGGTTTCTGCAAAGCTTCTTGCCTCTTTCTCGTTCTCCGGCTGTACAAATACCTCGCCGGCGTTCGGCACGTCATTAAGACCCAGAATCTCAACCGGAGTGGACGGACCAGCCTCTTTGACGCGGCGTCCTTTATCGTCCATCATCGCACGGACACGGCCGTAGCAGGCACCTGCCGCGATCGGATCACCGACATGCAGGGTACCTTTCTGTACCAGGACGGTCGCAACCGGACCTTTACCCTTATCCAGCTCCGCCTCGATGACAAGACCTCTCGCATTACGGTTCGGGTTTGCCTTTAACTCTTTGACCTCTGCGGTCAGAAGGATCATCTCAAGCAGTTCCTTGATACCTTCCTTGGTATGTGCAGATACCGGAACGAAGATGGTGCTGCCGCCCCAGTCCTCCGGAACCAGTTCGTACTCGATAAGCTCCTGTTTTACCTTCTCGATATTGGCACTCGGCTTATCGATCTTGTTGATCGCTACAATGATCTCAACCCCTGCTGCCTTCGCATGGTTGATCGCCTCGATGGTCTGCGGCATAACACCGTCATCTGCTGCAACAACGAGGATTGCAATATCAGTGGATTTTGCACCACGCATACGCATTGCGGTAAATGCCTCATGTCCCGGCGTATCGAGGAATGTGATCTTCTGTCCGTTGATCTCTACCATGTACGCACCGATGTGCTGGGTGATACCGCCTGCCTCTTTTGCAGTTACATTGGTCTGGCGGATTGCATCCAGAAGGGAGGTTTTACCATGATCGACATGGCCCATAACGCATACAACCGGCGGACGGGTTACCATGTCCTTCTCATCCTCTTCTTCCTCTTTCAGAAGTTCCTCGATGACGTCAACCTTGACCTCTTTCTCACAGAGTACGTCAAACTCCATCGCGATCTCTTCTGCCTGCTCGTAATCTACTTCCTGATTGATGGTGACAACCTTGCCCTGTAAAAAGAGCTTCTTTACAATCACAGACGGCTGAAGTTTCATCTTGTCTGCGAGATCCTTGATGGTGATTACCTCCGGGATCGTGATTGTCTTGATCTCCTCAACCTTTGCCTCCTTCTTCTGCGGCGGCTGAACAGCGCTCTTTACGTTCTTTCCGCCTCTTCCCTTGGAGTGCATCTCTTCCTCATGGTCGATCTTGCTATATTTATCGTTCTTGTAATTATTCTTATTCTGCTTGTTGTTCTGCGGTTTCTGTACAACCGGGCTGTCGAAGGATGGCTTCGGAATATTTAAACCGCCGCGTCCATCGCGTCCGCCTCTCTGACCATCACGGCCGCCCTGATAGCCGCCGCTTCTCTGTCCGTCACGGTTTCCCTGATAGCCGCCGCTTCTCTGTCCATCGCGGTTTCCCTGATAGCCGCCGCTTCTCTGTCCATCGCGGTTTCCCTGATAGCCGCTTCTCTGTCCGTCACGGTTTCCCTGATAGCCGCCGCTTCTCTGTCCGTCGCGGTTTCCCTGATAGCCACTTCTCTGTCCATCACGGTTCTCCGCTGGAGCTGCGCTCTTAGCCGGCTCTGCGGTCTGCTCTGCACTTGCTGCTGCCGGACGGCTTGCCGGCGCGCCGGTCTTGGCTGCGTTTCCTGTATTGGCCTTGCCTGCCGGACGGCTTCCTCTCTGTACGCTGTTCTGCGGACGATAAACCGCTGCAATCCGCTTTTTCGGCGGCTCAGTTGTCTTCTCCGCCTCTTTCTTCTCTGCCTCTAACGGCTCTTTCTTTATATCTTCCACTCGATTTGTTTCCGCCTTTCCTGTATCTGTCTTTGACGCTGTCGTCTGTCTCTTTGCTCCTGCAAGGAAACATCTGACTGCTTCTGCCTGTTCCTCCGTCACCTTGGAAGAATGGCTTTTTACGTCAAAATGATTTTTCTGCAGTATCTCTAAAACTTCTTTATTTGATTTGCCAATCTGTTTTGACAACTCATTAACCCTCATGTTTTGCTACCTCCGTTCCGGCACTGCCTTCCCGTTCTGCATAAGCTCCTAAAAGAGCCCGCCCAGAAAAGCGTTAATCATCTAACTTCTCTCTTAACGCCTTTGCAAAACCGGAATCCAAAACGGCCAGAGACGCTCTCATCTCTTTTCCCATCGCGTGTCCCAGCTCTTCTTTCATGCCGAACTGGTACACGGGAACCTTGTAGTATGCACATGAATTTTCAAACATCTTTTTTGTATTATCCGACGCTTCTTCTGACACGATCACCAGATACGCTTTTCCACTCTTGATCGCTTTCTCGGTCATGAACTCGCCGCTTGCCGTCTTTCCGGCGCGCGTCGCCAGTCCCAGAAGATTCAGCACCTTTTTACGATTCTCCAAACTGCTCCATCTCCTTTTCCAGCGCCTCATAGACTTCCTTCGGAATCGCCATCTTGAGCGACCGCTCCAGTCCTTTGCTCTTTACCGCCTTTTTCCAGCAGTCCATCGAAGGACAGAGGTAGGCGCCGCGTCCATTCCTACGGCCTGTCGCGTCAATCTCGATCGTATCGTCGGCTGTCTTTAAAACGCGAATCATTTCTTTTTTGCTCTTCATTTCTCCGCATCCGATGCACTGTCTGAGCGGCACTTTCTTTGCTCCCACTGTCTATCACTTCCATTTCTGTCAAATCCCGGTTCTGCTGCTTTCTTTCTGCCAAATCTGCTTGTTCCGCCCGAAATCAGCATCCCCGCACATTAACTGTCAGGATTATTCCTGCTCCGCCACCGGCTCTTCTGTGCCCTCAGCTGCCTCATTTTCTGCTGCCTCGGCTGCGTCTTCCTCTGCCACGCTGATCAGCGGGTCATCGGTGTAGCCCTCGAAGCCTTCCTCATAACCGCTCTCAAGCTCATCTAAAAGACCGGACTCTCTTGCCTGTGTCTCGCTCTTGATATCGATCTTGAAGCCGGTCAGGCGGGCTGCCAGGCGGGCATTCTGACCCTCTTTACCGATTGCCAGGGAAAGCTGGTAATCCGGAACGATCACCTGTGCCTCGCGTGCTTCCTCATCTGCTGCAACCAGGATAACCTTTGCCGGGCTTAACGCGTTCTCAATCAGGAATGCAGGGTTGTCATCCCAGTTGATGATATCGATCTTCTCACCGCGCAGCTCATTGACAACCGCGCTGACACGCGCGCCGTTTAAGCCGACACATGCACCGACCGGATCGACGTTCGGGTCGTTGGAGCTGACTGCCATCTTCGTACGGGAACCTGCCTCACGTGCGATCGCCTTGATCTCTACGGTACCGTCTCGGACCTCGGCAACCTCAGACTCAAAAAGGCGTTTTACCAGATCTGGATGGCTTCTGGATACGGTAATACGCGGGTCGCGCTGTGTCTCTTTTACTTCGATGACATACAGTTTGATACGCTCGGTCGGTTTGAATACCTCGCCCTTTACCTGCTCACTCTCGTTCAGGATCGTGTCGATCTTGCCTAAGTTGATGCTGATGTTGCGTCCTACATAGCGCTGTACGATACCCGTTACGATATCTTTCTCTCTGCAGTGCCACTCCTCATACAGGGCGTTGCGCTCTGCCTCACGAAGTTTCTGTAAGATAACATTCTTCGCGTTCTGAACGGCGATACGTCCAAACTCCTTGGAATTGACAGAGAACTGAACGACATCGCCCAGCTCATACTTGCTGTTTAAGAGCTTTGCCTCTGCCAGGCTTACCTGGGTCATCGGATCCTCTACGGTCTCCACAACCTCACGCTCTGCCACGATGGAAAAATCTCCTGTTTCACGGTTGATGTTTACCTTGACATTATCTGCCCGGCCATAATTGTTTTTGTATGCTGTCAGCAGAGAATTTTCAATTGCTTCTAAAAGAACATCTTTGCTGATATTGTTTTCTTTTTCCAGCAGATTTATTGCCTCAATCAACTCTTTATTCATTTTATTTTATCTCCTCCTACCGTCTAAAAATCAAAGGCTAAACGAATCAAAGCAATCTCTGATTTTTCAAATGTACGCTCGCTGCCGTCCTCCATCGTGATTGTCACAGAATCTGCGTCATAGGACGTAAGCGTTCCTGTAAATTCCTTCTGTTTGTCGATCGCTTTATACAGGCGGATCTCCACATCTTTGCCGATGCTTCTTGCAAAATCTTTCTCTTTCTTCAGAGGACGTCCCAATCCCGGAGAACTCACCTCCAATATATAGCTGTCCTCGATGAAATCTTCCTTATCCAGCCATTCACCAAGCAGACGGCTGATTACCTCGCAGTCATCAACGGTAATACCGCCCTCTTTGTCAATGTAGCACCGCAGATACCAGACACCGACCTCGCGGACATACTCCACATCAACCAGCTCAAACTGATGCTGCTCCAGAACCGGCGTGATCCACGCCTCTACCCGTGCTTCGTACTGCTCTCCCTTTGCCATACCCCCACCACCTTTCTATGAAATTAGAAAGAGTGGACTTTTTTGTCCACTCTTTCCAGTCAGTCTATTATGTTATCGTGCCTAGTATAACATGCTTTTTTCGGAAGTTCAAGAGGTATTTCCTATTGTTCAGATAGACACTAACGGGCGTTTCATTATGAACGAAGCATGGGCAAAACTCAACTTTGGTGCCGGTTTCTTTGCACA
>ENA-USYV01001507-USYV01001507.1-human-gut-metagenome-genome-assembly--contig:-NODE-1507-length-22106-cov-14.012347_pt1 | contig 22106 bp, 18 predicted proteins | sample MGYA00250066_ERZ773514 | MGnify/ENA primary metagenome ERZ773514 (study PRJEB29103, sample SAMN06112049) | human gut metagenome | biome: human gut; feature: ankylosing spondylitis patient; material... | reverse complement strand
TTCGGAAAATACTGTGGAATTTAAAATTAAAGAGATTTTAAAAAAGATGACAGGTGAGGAAGCAGAACTGTTCTGCGGGTGCAGAACAGAAAAGGGCGTTCACGCTTATGGACAGGTGGCTAATTTCAAGCTGAATTCCAGACAGAACTGCATGGAATTAAGGAATTATCTGAACAGATATCTGCCGCGTGACATTGCCGTGTTGAAAGTGGAAGCAGTTGATGAACGTTTTCACAGTCAGCTGCTTGCAAAGGAAACAACGTATCTGTATCGGATTGATACGAAGTCTATTGCCAGTGTGTTTGAAAGAAAGTATAGTTACCACACATTTCATCCGCTCGATTATGAAGCAATGAATAAAGCAGCCGCTTATTTTCTTGGAAAGCATGACTTTAAGGCTTTCACCACAGCAAGAAAGAGCAAGTCTACCGAACGGGAAATTAAGAATATTACTATCAGCTGTGATGAAAGCGGTATTGCGCAGCTGCGTATTACGGCAAATGATTTTTTGCATAATATGGCAAGGCTGATGATAGGAATTCTGCTGGATGTTGGAACCGGTCTAAAAAAGCCGGAAAATGTACGGGACATTCTGGATGGAAAAGATGTTCAGATGTCACTGCCGGCAGAAAGTTATGGACTGTTTTTGGAAGAAGTCCGATATTAGTGTATGATGAGGTGCTGTTTCGTTAATGAACATAGATTCTTAATGAAGCAGCCCTTTTATATAGTAAAAAGAATTGGAGAGAGTCATGAATACAATTGTTGAAAAGATTACGGAACAGTTACAGAATGCATTTGCCGAATGTGGTTATGATAGAAAGTATGCAAAAGTTTCTTTATCAAACCGCCCGGATTTGTGCGAATATCAGTGCAACGGTGCGATGGCAGCGGCAAAGGAATACAAAAAAGCACCTTTTATGATTGCAGATGAAGTTGTTGCAAAATTGGACAAAAATCCGCTGTTTGACCGTATCGAAAGCGTTAAACCGGGATTTATCAATATTATTTTAAGCGGACAGGCAGTTGCAGACTATGTCAATGAAATGACACAGGCAAAGCAGTTTGGTTATGAAAATCCTGAAAAGCCAAAGACGGTCATCGTGGATTACGGCGGAGCCAATGCGGCAAAACCGCTTCACGTAGGACATTTGCGCTCTGCGGTAATCGGTGAGAGTGTAAAGAGAATCCAGCGTTTTGCGGGCAATAAAGTAATCGGTGATGTACATCTTGGCGACTGGGGTCTTCAGATGGGATTAATTATTGAAGAACTGCGTGACAGAAAGCCGGAACTTCCGTATTTTGACGAGCAGTTTACAGGTGAATATCCGGCAGAAGCACCGTTTACCATTTCCGAGCTGGAGGAAATCTATCCGGCAGCCAGTGCAAAATCCAAAGAAGATGCAGCATTTATGGAAAGAGCGCATAATGCAACCTTAAAGCTGCAGAGCGGGGATAAGGCATGTACGGCAATCTGGAAACATATTATGGCAGTTTCCAAAGCGGATTTAAAGAAAAACTATGACAATCTGAATGTGTCCTTTGATTTGTGGAAAGGGGAAAGCGATGCACAGCCGTATATTCCGTCTATGGTACAGGAGATGATTGACAAGGGACTGGCTTACGAAAGTCAGGGTGCTATGGTTGTGGATATTCAGGAAGAAGGCGATACCAAAGAACTGCCGCCATGTATTGTCAGAAAATCAGACGGTGCCGCACTGTATGCAACTTCCGATTTGGCAACGCTGGTGGAAAGAGAAAAGCTGTATCAGCCGGATGCTTATATTTATCTGGCTGATAAAAGACAGGAACTGCATTTTACACAGGTATTCCGTGTGGCAAAGAAAGCAGGCATTGTAAATCCACAGGCAGAAATGACATTTTTAGGTTTCGGAACAATGAACGGAAAAGACGGAAAGCCGTTTAAGACACGTTCAGGCGGCGTGATGCGTCTGGAACATCTGATTGCCGATATCAATGAAGCAGTCTATAAAAAGATGATGGAAAACCGTACAATGGATGAAGAAGAAGCAAGAGCAACGGCAAAGATTGTTGGACTTGCAGCCTTAAAGTACGGGGATTTATCCAATCAGGCATCCAAAGACTATGTATTTGATATTGAACGTTTTGCATCATTTGAAGGAAATACAGGTCCATATATTTTATATACAATTGTAAGAATTAAATCTATTTTAAACAAATATACCGATAGTGGAAAGACACTGGAAAATCTCAGCATGAATCCGGCGGACTCCGCAACGGAAAAGGCATTGATGCTTTCTCTGGCAAAGTTTTCGGAAATTATGGCAGTAGTCTATACAGAGAAAGCGCCGCATAAGCTGTGCCAGTTTATTTATGAAGTATCCAACGCATTTAACGGATTCTATCACGATACCAAGATTCTTGCAGAAACAGACGAAGCAAAGCAGAAGGGCTATATTGCGTTAATTTGTCTGACAAAAGCCGTATTAGAGCAGTGTATAGAACTGCTGGCAATTGAATGCCCGGACAGAATGTAGGAATATATAAGAATATCAAAAGAAAAAGCTAAGATTTTGTGCGGCCGCAGATAAGAAAAGGGCGATATGCTGTACAGGTCAGAAGCTTAGAGGGATAGGATTTATAGAAGGAGGAAACGGAAATCCGTATAAAGTTATGAAATTATTATCATTTGCTATTCCATGCTACAATTCGGCGGCATATATGGAAAAATGTATTCAGTCTGTTCTGGCAGGCGGTGAGGACGTAGAAGTTATCATTGTAGATGATGGTTCTACCAAAGATGAAACAGCAAAAATTGCAGATGAATATGCAGCAAAATATCCGACGATTGTTAAGGCGGTTCATCAGGAGAACGGTGGACATGGACAGGCAGTTAATACAGGACTGGCACATGCAACGGGTAAATATTTTAAAGTGGTTGACAGTGATGACTGGGTGGATTTAAAAAGTTACCGCAGAGTACTGGCAACGCTCAAAAAATTTGACGAGGCAGAAGAACCGGATATGGTCATTGCAAATTACGTCTATGAAAAAGTGGGTGCAAAGCGTAAGAAAGTCATCCATTATGACAATGTATTTCCGGAAGAAACTCTTTTTACATGGAATGATATCGGACATTTTAAGCTGGACCAGTACATTTTAATGCATACGGTTATTTATAAGACTGAATTGCTGAAAAAATGTGGATTGCAGCTGCCAAAACATACATTTTATGTGGATAACATTTTTGTATTTGAACCGCTGCCGTATGTTAAGAAAATGTATTATATCAATACGAATTTTTACCGCTATTTTATCGGCAGGGATGACCAGTCTGTCAATGAGACGGTCATGATTTCAAGAATTGACCAGCAGCTGCGCGTTACACGCAGAATGGTAGATTTTTATACAGAGCAGAAAATCAGCAATCAGAAATGCCGTATGTATATGCGCAATTATCTGCGTATTATGATGGAAGTATCATCGATCTTTCTGATTCTTTCAGGCACACCTGAAAATTTTGCCAAAAAGCAGGAATTGTGGAATTACGTCAAGGCAAAGGATAAGGAAGTTTATAAAATGCTTCGTTATAGTATGCTTGGTTTTTCAGTCAATCTTCCGGGGAAATCCGGCAGATGGATTTCAAAGACAGGTTACAAAGTAATGAATAAGTGGATTGGATTTAACTAGGAGGAATGTGAATGATTCTTGATTTGTTTAAACTGGATGGAAAAGTTGCAGTTGTGACCGGTGCCAATACCGGACTGGGACAGGGAATGGCAGTCGCACTTGCCGAGGCAGGTGCAAAGGTTGTCGGTGTCGGAAGACGTTCCTGTGCGGAAACGAAAGAAAAGATTGAAGCATTTGGCGGAAGCTTTACAGAGGTATTGGCAGATTTGTCAACAACCGCAGCAGTAGATACCGTACTTTCTGGTGCATTGGACGCATACGGCAGAGTAGATATTCTGGTAAATAATGCAGGAATTATTAAGCGCTGTGATGCTGTCGATGTGACAGAAGCAGACTGGGATACGGTCATTGATATTAATGAAAAGGTCGTCTTTTTCTTAAGCCAGGCATTTGCAAAGCAGTATATTAAGCAGCAGGACGGCGGCAAGATTATTAATGTGGCTTCCATGCTTTCCTATCAGGGCGGAATCCGCGTGCCTTCCTATACGGCAAGCAAGAGTGCCATTATGGGGCTGACAAAGGCGCTTGCCAATGAATGGGCAAAATACAGCATTAATGTCAATGCGATTGCGCCGGGTTATATGGCAACGAACAATACCGCACAGCTTCGCAGTGATGATGACAGAAGTGATGAGATTCTTTCAAGAATTCCGGCAGGCCGCTGGGGAACACCGGAAGATATGCAGGGCGCAGTTGTATGGCTGGCTTCCAAAGCATCGGATTATGTAAATGGCTACACTGTAGCGGTAGACGGTGGCTGGCTCGCACGATAAACGATGTAAAAAAGCAACGTAAATAAAAACCGCAGGAACTTCCGGTAAGCACAAGTCATAAGACAGGTGCAGACACAAAATGTTCCTGCGGTTTTATTTTTAAATTAAAAGACTTTGTGACCCTGATATCATTAAAATAATACGCGGCAGATATTTTGATTGACATTCTTTTTAATAAAATCTGCGGCGGCATGACGTTCCTGTTCAGGCATATCTGCCTGACGCAGCATGACGGTCATTTTCCCTTTCTCAAAAAACATATAATAACCAAACTTATCATAAATGGTTGTAAAATCGTCCCAGTTATAATTATAGGTCAGTTCAAATTCCGGGATTTCAGCAAGGATGCCACTTTCCATCAGTGTAATTGTACATGGTGCGGATTCGGAAGCATCTCTGTTCTTTAAGTGATAATTCACGCTGCTTTTAAACTGGAAACCAAAAATATAAATGGGATAGCACCAGCATGCTGCATAAATGACGGCAAGATAAGAAGAAAAGCAGCCGAGTGCAATGCAGACAATTGTAATCGCGGCGGGAAGCCATGTTAAAATCAGCTCAATGGGATTTCTGATAAAACGGTTCCAGAATACAATCTTAGAATATTCTCTGCCACTTGCCTTGAGTGTGGTTTCGTATTTAATATAATCCATAATGTTCTCCGTTCCAAAGTGCAGGACACTTTGTTCTTTAAGTCTATATCAAATAATACCATGCCGGCAAAATGAATACAATGAAAAATAAATAAAATTCTAACTGATGGTTTCCAAACCTGTGCAAATAAGGTATAATAGTACAAAACACAAGTTTTGGGGTATGAGGTAAAATGAAGGTGAAAAGTCAGGTCATGTCTAACATTGTTCGTATGCTGGAAAATGAAGGACCTTTTAAAGATGTCATTTATGTCATTTTGGAAAATGTATCAAAGTATCTGAAAATGCCGGATGTCACTGTTATGCAGTATGATGAAGAAAGAACCTGTCTGTATCCGGTACTTTCCTATGGCGGCAGACACCATCTGATACAAGCTGCAGAAGTGCAGGCGGCAGCGGCACAGACTGCGCCGCAGGGAACTGTAGAGCGGCAGGTAAAAGCGGCGGCAGATAGTCCGCTTTATGGTGAGAAACTGTGCTATTACAGGGCAGACACGGCACAGGAGCCGGTGCGTATGGCACTTGCGGATGCAAATATCAAAACGAGCGTGACGGCTCCGGTAAAAGCGGAAGATAAAGTCCGGATGTATCTGTGTGTATCGGACAGTACAAACGAAGTAGAACTGGATGCAGAACAGCTTCGGTTTGTATCGGATGTAGCAAATGTAATTCAAAGCATTATGCAGGAACGTATCAGCAAAGATTCCTTATCCTATTCCTATGAGGTATTAAAGGAAATTCTTGGAAGTATTGATTCGGGTATTATGGTGTATGACAGACAGACGAAAGAAGTGCTGTTTGAAAATGATATTGTGAAAAACTGCAATGATATTAAACGGGTCATTCAGACCTGTGTGACATTTTATTTTACAGGTGAAAATACAAAAAGCATCCAGGAACACTGTGATGCCCAGTCCGGGCTGTGGTACGAGGTCCGCTTTTCGGATTTGAGGTGGTTAAACGGCAATCCGGCAGTAGTCTGCACGGCGGTTGATGTAACACAGAAGAAAAAGAACCAGCAGAAAATCGAATATCAGGCACATAACGATTTCCTGACCGGTCTGTATAACCGTATGAAATGTGAAAATGATTTACGCCACATTGTCCGTAAAGCGGTGCGGGACAAAGAAAAAGGTGCCGTGCTGTTTATGGATTTGGACGATTTTAAACATATCAATGACGGACTGGGACATCAGTACGGCGATGTGCTGTTACAGCAGGTCGCCGCAGGACTGCAGGGGATTGCGGGAATCCGCGGACACTGTTACAGAATGGGCGGTGATGAATTTGTCATCATTATTCTGCCGCAGTATTTTGACATCTGGGAAAAAATTGTTAAAAATATTATTGCGATGTTCCGTAAACCGTGGTATCTGATGGAAACAGAATACTTCTGTACGATGAGTATGGGTGTTGCCTTTTTCCCGGACGACGGAACGGAAGTGGACGATATTATAAAGACGGCGGACATTGCCATGTATGAGGCAAAGAAAGCCGGTAAGAACCAGTACAGCATTTACGACAATACATCGAGTGAAAATGTCAGCAAGCGGCTGGATATTGAAAATAATATGCGGCAGGCAGTGGCCTCAGAGATTCAGGAGTTTCTGGTATACTACCAGCCGGTAGTAGATGCAGTGACAAAAAAATGCACATCCTGTGAAGCACTGGTGCGATGGGACAGCAAATCTCTCGGATTTATGGGACCGAGCGACTTTGTACCGCTTGCAGAATATCTTGGACTGATTACCTCCATCGGGGACTATGTGTTAGAAGAAGCCTGCAGTCAGTGCAGATACTGGAACGAGCACGGCTATCCTGACTTTCATGTCAATGTCAATTTGTCGGTAGTTCAGCTGCTCCAGAAAGATGTGGTAAAAAATATTGAAAAAATCCTTTTAAAGACGGGTGTAAATCCAAAGAATATTATTCTGGAAATCACGGAGTCCTTTGCTATTAACGATATGAACCGTGTCCTTGAGATTATCAAGGGACTTAAAAAATTAGGTCCGCGGATTGCATTGGACGATTTTGGAACCGGATATTCTTCGTTAAATTATATCAAGCAGCTTCCGCTGGATTTAATCAAAGTGGATAAGACATTTATCGATGATATTCTGGAAGATGAATATGCACAGGCATTTGTACGGCTGATTGTGGAACTGTCAAAAACCATCGGCACGAAGCTGGTCGTTGAAGGCGTGGAACATCAGGAACAGTACGAGCTGCTCAGAGGTCTGGGGGTGCATTATATACAGGGATTCTATTTTGGAAAACCGGCAGCCGCAAAAGATTTTGAACAAAAGTACTTAGCATCATGGAAGCCGGAGCAGTAAGGAAGAACCATAAATATAAGAACAATAAAAGAAATTAAAATGCGAGGGCGGCGCATGCCGCAGAAATGAGGTAGAGATGAGAACAATTATCAGAGGTGGCAGGGTGTTAGATCCAGCAAGCAGCACAGACGGCATCAGGGATATTCTTGTGGAAGATGGTATTATTAAAGAGGTTGCAGAACATATCAGTACCGATGCGGAAAATGTAATTGAGGCAGAAGGTCTTTATGTCATGCCGGGACTGATTGACCTGCATGTACATTTCCGGGAGCCGGGATTTGAACATAAGGAAACAATCCGTACCGGAGCCAGAGCAGCGGCAAGAGGCGGATTTACAACCGTTTGTGTCATGCCGAATACCAAGCCGGTTGTAGACAGCGTGGAAATGGTGAAGTATGTGATTGACAAGGCAAAGGAAGTAACAGATATCCATGTGCTTCCGATTGCGGCAATTACGGCGGGACAGGACGGAGAATTTATCACGGATTTTGAAAATCTGTACAAAAACGGTGCGGTTGCGGTCAGCGAAGACGGCAAGTCTGTTATGAATGCGAGAGTGGCAAGACAGGCAATGCGTCTGGCTGCGGAAGTCGGAATCCCTGTATTTGCACACTGCGAAGATAAAAATTTAGTTGCAAGAGGTGTGATGAATGCCGGCAACAGAGCCAAAGAACTCGGACTTTATGGCATTATGAATGCGGTGGAAGATGTCATTGTGGCAAGAGATATCCTGCTTGCAAAAAACACAGGCGCAAGACTGCATCTGTGCCACTGCTCAACCGTGGACAGTGTGAAGATGACAAAGCTTGCAAAGGAAGAAGGAATAGATGTAACAGCAGAGGTTACACCACACCATTTTACACTGACGGAAGATGATATCACAGGTGATGATGCAAACTACAAAATGAATCCGCCACTGCGTGCGAAGGCAGACCGCGAAGCGTTAAAGGAAGGCTTAAAGGAAGGGGTTATGGATGTGATTTCAACAGACCATGCACCGCACCACAGAACAGAAAAAGAGCGTCCGTTTGCTGAAGCACCATTTGGCATTACGGGACTTGAAACTTCTGTGAGCCTGACGATTACGGAGCTGGTGGACAAGGGTGTTTTAACACCGCTTCAGATGGCAGAACGCATGAGCTATAAGCCTGCGCAGATTATTAACAGCGACAAAGGAACACTGCTTCCGGGACGTGCAGCAGATATTACGATTATCGACCCAAATGAAGAATATGTGATTGACAGCACCCTGTTTGCATCCATGGGAAAAAATACACCGTTTAACGGAAAGACAGTCAAAGGCAGAGTCAGATATACAATGTCAGACGGCAAGGTTGTATATTCATACAAGCCGGGCTGTGAAATTATAGTAGACAAAGACGTTCCAAAACTCATATAATAAATACGCCTGTACCGGCAGAAAGAGGAAGACAAAAATGATTAACAAGTTAGTAGACAAAATTAAAAAGCAGAACGCACCGGTTGTAGTCGGATTAGACCCGATGATGAAGTTTATACCGGAACATTTAAAGAAAGCCGCATTTGCGGAATACGGTGAAACATTAGAAGGTGCGGCAGAAGCGATTTGGCAGTTTAACAAGGCGATTGTAGATAACATTTATGATATTGTACCGGCAGTCAAGCCACAGGTTGCAATGTATGAGCAGTTTGGCATTGAAGGCATGAAGGTATTCCAAAAGACCGTAGACTACTGTAAGTCAAAGGACATGGTCGTTATCGGTGACGTAAAGCGCGGTGACATTGGTTCGACATCAGAAGCGTATGCCGTTGCACACTTGGGAAAGGTGCAGGTTGGAAGCAAGAAACTTTCCGCATTTAACGAAGATTTTGCAACGGTGAATCCGTATCTGGGTTCAGATGGCATCAATCCATTTGTAAAGGTCTGCAAGGAAGAAAAGAAGGGAATCTTTATTCTCGTTAAGACTTCCAATCCGTCCAGTGGCGAATTTCAGGACCGTTTAATTGACGGCAGACCGCTCTATGAGCTGGTAGGTGAAAAGGTTGCCGAGTGGGGCAGTGAATGTATGGGTGATGACTACAGCTATGTCGGAGCCGTTGTCGGTGCAACGTATCCGGAAATGGGCAAGACCCTGCGTAAGATTATGCCAAAGGCTTATATTTTAGTACCGGGTTACGGTGCACAGGGCGGTAAGGCAGAGGATTTGGTACATTTCTTTAACGAAGACGGCTTAGGTGCGATTGTCAACAGTTCAAGAGGCATTATTGCGGCTTATACAAAGGAACAGTACGCAAAATTCGGTGAGGAGCATTTCGCAGAAGCTTCCAGACAGGCGGCACTCGATATGATTGCCGACATTAACGGTGCATTACACAAATAGGCAGAAATGAGGAACAGAAATGGCATATAGAGAGAAAGTAACGATTGTACGTGCAGATGAAATTGCAACGGACATTTATGAAATGTGTTTTTCAACAGAAAATATTGCAAAAGAAGCAAAGCCGGGACAGTTCGTATCGGTCTATTCTAACGATGGTTCACGCCTTCTTCCGCGTCCAATCAGTATCTGCGGCATTGAGGGTGATACCCTGCGTATTGTATACCGGGCAGTCGGAAAAGGCACACAGGAATTTGCAACCATGCACGCCGGACAGACCCTTGAAGTACAGGGACCGCTCGGCAACGGCTATGATGTTTCAAAGGTATCAAAGGAACGCAAAGCAATTCTGTTTGGCGGCGGTATCGGAATTCCGCCGATGTTAGAACTGGCAAAGCAGTTAGACTGTGAAAAGAGTGTTGTTTTGGGATATCGTGATGAATTATTCTTAAACGATGAATTTGAAGCTTATGGTAAAGTCTATCTGGCAACAGAAGACGGCAGTGCAGGAACAAAGGGCAATGTATTGGATGCCGTAAAGGCATGCGGCATTGAAGGTGACATTTTATTTGCATGCGGTCCGACACCGATGCTTCGTGCTATTAAGCAGTATGCAAAAGAAAACGGACTGGAATGCTACCTGTCCTTAGAAGAAAAAATGGCATGCGGAATTGGTGCGTGCCTTGCCTGTGTATGCAAGTCCACACAGGTAGACGACCATTCGAAGGTACATAACAAAAGAGTCTGCAAAGAAGGACCGGTATTTAACGCAGAGGAGGTAGAACTGTAATGAATTTATCCGTAAATATTGCAGGAGTTGAATGGAAGAATCCTGTTACAACCGCTTCCGGCACGTTTGGTTCCGGCATGGAATATGCAGAATACGTTGATTTGAATAAGCTCGGTGCCGTAACGACAAAGGGCGTTGCCAATGTACCGTGGCCGGGTAATCCGACACCGCGTATTGCAGAAACCTATGGCGGCATGATTAATGCAATCGGTCTGCAAAATCCGGGACTGGATACGTTTATTTCAAGAGATATTCCGTTTTTAAAGCAGTATGATACAAAGATTATTGTCAATGTCTGTGGAAAAACAGAGGAAGATTATGTCGATGCGGTGGAAAAGTTAAGCGAACAGCCGGTGGACATGCTTGAAATCAATATTTCCTGCCCAAATGTCAAGGAAGGCGGTATCGCTTTCGGTCAGAATCCGGCTTCGGCAGAACGGATTACGGCGGCAGTGAAAAAGGTCGCAAAGCACCCGGTTATTATGAAGTTAAGCCCAAACGTAACCGATATTACGGAAATGGCAAAGGCAGTAGAAGCGGGCGGCGCCGATGCGGTTTCACTGATTAATACGATTACGGGCATGAAGATTGATATTAACAGGAGAACATTTGCAGTTGCCAATAAAACAGGCGGTATGTCCGGTCCGGCAGTAAAACCGGTCGCAGTCCGCATGGTTTATCAGGTAGCCAATGCAGTCCGTCTGCCAATCATCGGCATGGGAGGTATCGCAACCGCAGAAGATGCCCTTGAATTTATCATGGCAGGCGCGAGTGCGGTAGCTGTCGGCACGGCAAATTTCCACAATCCGACAGCCACCGTTGAGATTGTAGACGGCATCGCCGCTTATATGAAGAAAAATAACATTGAAGACATTCATGAACTGATTGGATGTGTAAAATAATAACCGCTGACGCTGCGGAGTGGAAGCGGCGCAGGAGGTAGAAAATGTCACAAAGACAGGCAACAAAGGAACAACAGCAGATTATAGAAGCAACAGAAGGCAATATCCGTGTGCGTGCGGTACCGGGTTCGGGAAAGACATTTGCACTGACGAAACGAATCGTCTATCTGATATTGGAGCTGTATGTCGAGCCGTCGTCCATCGTTGCCATGACATTTACCAATAAGGCGGCGAATGAAATGAAGTACCGTCTGAAAAAAATGATAGGGGACTTTGCAACGTGTTATGCGGGAACCTTTCATGGATATTGTAATTTAATTCTAAAAGAAGAAATCTACCGCCTTTCTTATCCGAAGACTTTTGTGATTCTGGATAAGAAAGCACAGGTAGATTTGATTCGTGAAGTCGCCGATGAACTGGGATTTTCGTTAAAAGATTTTACGGCAAAGGAATATGCGGACAAAATCTGTGAGGAAAAGCAGGACAGAGCCTATATTCCGCTGATGTTAGATACTGGCAGGGAGACCCTGCAAAAGAAAATCAGTCACACGGAGGACCCGTTTTATCAGGTGTACTATTCTTATCTGAAAAAACAGCGCGATAATTATGTGCTGGATTTTGAGGATATCATACAGTTTGCAATCTACATTCTCACGCAGTATAAAGAGGCACTCAAAAAATGGCAGAGCCGTTGTCAGTATCTGCTTTGTGATGAATATCAGGATGTAAATAAAAATCAGGAATATTTACTTTATTTATTAAGCGGAAAATATCACAACCTGACAGTTGTTGGCGATGATGACCAGTGTATTTACGGCTGGCGCGGGTCTGATGTGGAATATATGGTGCATTTTAATGAGCGGTATGAAAATGTCGTGGATTATTCGTTAAGCCGCAACTTTCGCAGTACGCCGGAGATTGTAGCGGCGGCAAATTCTTTAATTGAAAAGAACCAGAACCGTCTGGAAAAGCAGATGTATACCAAAAATCCACATGGCGCAAAGCCGGTATATAACTGTCTGCCGTATGAAAAAGACGAAGCGGTATGGATTGCAGAACAGATAGATGCGGCGGTTTCAACCGGGAAAAAATATGCAGACCACACGGTGCTTGTGCGTGCGGCTTCCCAGACAAGAGCGCTGGAGGAAGCCTTTCTTGCAAAGAAAATTCCGTATAAGATTTTAAACGGCGCAAGGTTTTATGATTCGGAGGAAATCCGCACGGTGCTTGCCTATCTGCGCATGGTTTATGCACCGAATGATTTGGATTTCTTATGGACGATAAAAAGACCGCGCAAGGGTTTCGGCAAGAAATCCATAGAAGATTTGAAAAAATATGCCGCAGAACACGAAATTGGGCTGTTTCAGGCGCTCGGCGAACAGATTGAACAGGGCATTGTCAAAAAAGAGGTTATTGATACTTATTATAAAAATATATCGGAATTACACAAAGAATATGATAAGTATTCATGCAAAGAGCTTGTTAACCGGGTACTGGATTTCGGATACCGCGAGGAACTGGAGCAGGACGTGGAACAGCGAAGGCTGGATAATGTGACGGAACTGATAACAGCCATTGCCGCAATGGAAGCGGAAAATCAGGATAAGCTTTCGCTGGAAGAATTGCTGGCACATTTTGCATTGTTTACGGCTCAGGACGATGACGATGAAAAAAATGTTGTGAAAGTCATGACGATTCACACGGCAAAGGGCCTGGAATTTGATATTGTGTTTATCTGTGGACTGGTAGACGGGCAGTTTCCAAGCAGGCGCCTGCGCAATGAAGATGAGCTGGAAGAAGAACGGCGGCTGTTTTACGTGGCGGTGACACGGGCAAAGACACGGCTGTATCTGAGCAGTTATGCGGCAAAGTCGGAAGGCTTTCCGGTGCGTCCGTCGGCATTTATACAGGATATTGACTACAACCTGCTGGAATGTGTGGGAAATGTCGTCCAAAACGGTCAGACCACACCGCAGATGCTGCCGAAGAAGACCTTTGATGTGGGCGATAAAGTAGAGCATAAAATTTTCGGTGTCGGAACGATTGTAGACATCAATCTGTCCACCCAGTCTTATGAAATTGATTTTGAAAAATTAACCGGAACGAGAAAGATTATGTTCCGTGCAGAGTTAAAAAAAGTGTAAGCTCGTTATCAGGAGTGGTGATAAAAAGTGTAGGCTGTCAGTGCGGCTTACATTTTTTTGGCTTACAGATATAGTTTTAAACTATGGACAACCTTAATGAATTCATATTATACAGATAGGAAAATGTCCGCTATAATACGACAAAACAAAGGAAGCAGGAGGAAACATAAAGTGAGCCAGTTATATACACCTTTCAGATATGATTTTGTAGGAAGCTTTTTAAGACCGGAGTATTTAAAGAAAGCAAGAGCGGATTACGAAGCAGGAGCAATGAGCGCAGAGGAATTGAAAAAGACAGAAGATAAGGCAATTACAGAGTTGGTTGCAAAGCAGAAGGAGGCAGGTTATCACGTTATTACAGACGGAGAATTCCGCCGTGCAACATGGCATCTGGATTTTATGTGGGCATTTGACGGAGTCGGACACAGCAAAACCGAAACGGGACTTCCGTTCCACGGTGAAGCTGCAATGATTGATGATACATATGTGACGGGAAAGATTTCTTATAAGAAAAATCATTCGTTTGTAGAGCATTTTAAATTTGTAAAGGCACTGGAAGATGAAAATACGGTTGCAAAGCTGACCATTCCGGCACCGGCACAGTTTCTGGAACAGATGATTATGCCTTTTGCATGGAGCAATACCAAGAAATTTTACGATACGCAGGAAGAAGTGGCAAAGGATATTGCCGAAGGATACCGTGAATTTATCAAAGAGGTTTATGCGGCAGGCTGCAGAAATCTTCAGTTGGACGACTGCTCATGGGGCATGGTGGTAGACCCGGCGGCTTGTAAATTATTCGGCGTAACACCAAAGGGACTTGAAAAGATTAAGGAACAGCTTTTAGAGATTAATAACAGCGCGCTTGAAGGAAAGCCGGAAGATTTAATTGTCAATACACACGTATGCCGCGGCAATTTTCATTCAACCTATGCAAGCAGCGGTGCTTATGACAGCGTAGCGGCGACTTTATTTGCAAAGGAAAACGTCAATGCATATTATCTGGAATTTGATGATGAGCGTTCCGGCGGATTTGAACCGTTAAAATATGTAGAGGGCGATAAGAAAGTTGTACTCGGACTGGTTACAACAAAGTCCCCGAAGCTGGAAGATGCGCAGGCAGTAATTGACAGAATCAACGAGGCAGCAAAATATGTGCCGTTAGACAGACTGTATTTAAGTCCGCAGTGCGGATTCGCTTCCTGTGAAATCGGTAACAAGCTCACAGAAGAAGAACAGTGGGCAAAGCTAGAGCTGGTAAAGGAAATCGCAGAAAAGGTGTGGGGATAAATAACACATTCATATTAGAATGTAAAAGAATATGTCAGACAGACATACAGGGTATTTTTATATATGCCCGTGTAATTTTACGAGGATGGTCGGGGTTAATGTAAAACTATAAAAAGCAGTCCCGGATTGGAAAAATAAGAATATTTATGATAAAATAAACTCTAATGTTACATTAGGGTTTATTTTTTGGCATTAAAATGTCTGCAAAATAGGAATGAAAAATTATATGGAGAAAAAAGACAGATATATCAGCATCGGTGAAATGGCAAAAATCAACCGCACAACCGTACCGACACTGCGGCTGTATGATTCAATGGGACTGCTGACACCGTATTACACAGACGAGGAAACACATTACCGGTATTATGACATCAAGCAGAATGCCCGGTTTGATATGATTCAGTACATGAAAGAACTGGGCATGGAATTAAAAGAAATTAAAGAATTGTTCGATAAACAGGATATTAATCTGATTGAGCAGATTTTACGGCAGAAAAAGGAACAGACGGTTGCCCAGATGCAGGAATTAAAATTTAAAATGCAGGCGATTGACAGGACGGTTGCAAGCATTGAACGGTATAAGAAATCGCCGAAAAGCGGCACGATTACACTGGAATACATACCGGACAGGACGATTTACTCGATGTGTGTGGATACCAATTTTTACGATTATAACATTGATATGTACGAATTGATTTTAAAGCAGTTAAAAAATAAGCTGATGGAATTTCATATTCCGCAGGTTTATTACTGCAATGCAGGGACGATTATGCGGCGGGAGCTGTTTGAAAAACTGACCTTTTATTCGGAAGAAATCTTTATCTTTGTAGATGACGATTTTCCGATGAAAGACTGTGTGCAGACAATCGAGAATGGCATGTATGCATGTATTTATACGGAAGATTTTGATGAGGAACGCGACTGTGCGAAAAAGCTTTTGGCGTACTGCCGCGAACACGGCTATCAAATCTGCGGTGATTATATTTGCGAAGAAATTATGGAAATGAACGTCTTTGACAGCCGCAAGCGCTCGATGTATCTGCGGCTTCAGGTGCCGGTAAAAATGGAAAAATAGGCTTGACTCTCATCTAAGATTAGACATTATACTGAATACAACGCAAAGTTAAATAATTAACAATCAGTTCGCGTAATATATACTGAATAGTGAAAAGCGAAAGCGTGAATGAGGATTCGTCTGAAACTGTCCTTGCACCGCAGGACACAGATTTTAAAAGGAAACGGTGTAGAATTGGAGGATGTTATGGAGAAGATTAAAGTAATTCAGTATGGCTGTGGCAAGATGAGCAAGTACACAATGCGGTATCTGTATGAAACCGGCTGTCAGATTGTCGGTGCAATCGACTGTAATCCGTCTATTGTCGGCATGGATATCGGCGATTATGCGGGACTGGGTGTAAAGACCGGCGTATTAATCAGCGACAATGCGGAAGAAGTGCTTGATAACACGGATGCGGATATTGCCGTTGTAACGCTGTTTAGTCTGGTAAGTGACTGCTTTCCGCATTATATGAAATGTCTGACACGTGGAATCAGTGTGATTACAACCTGTGAAGAAGCAACGTACTGCTGGACAACAGACCCGGTTCGTGCCAATATCTTAGATGTTACCGCCAAGAAAAACGGTTGTACTTTTGTAGGAAGCGGCATGGAAGATATTTTCTGGGTGAATATGGTCGGCATGGTAGCAGGCGGCTGTCACAAGATTGAAAAAATTGAAGGCGCAGTCAGCTATAACGTAGAAGATTACGGACTGGCACTTGCAAAAGCTCACGGCGTAGGCTTAACACCGGAAGAATTTGAAAAACAGATTGCACACCCGGAGGAGATTGAACCTTCTTATGTATGGAATTCCAATGAGGCACTTGCATCAAAAATGGGCTGGACGATTAAGAGCCAGACACAGAAATGTGTACCGTATTTCCATGACAGTGATTTGTTCTCATCAACCATGAATGCAACGATACCGAAAGGCAACTGTATCGGTATGGCGGCAGTTGTAACTACCGAAACATTCCAGGGACCGGTTATTGAAACACAGTGTATCGGCAAGGTTTATGGTCCGGACGATGGTGATATGTGCGACTGGAAGATTACAGGTGAACCGGATACGGAATTCCATGTTGTAAAACCGGCAACGGTTGAGCATACCTGTGCAACGATTGTCAACCGGATTCCGGCAGTGCTGCGCGCTCCGGCAGGGTTAGTTACGATGGATCAGCTGGAGGAAATCGCTTATCCGACATATCCAATGGAATACTATCTGTAGTTTAAATATTAAAACTGGAATAACAGAATACTGTGCAGACATGGTTTGTAAATAAAATCCCCGCATAAAGAGAGTAGAACAGCTTCTTTTTATGCGGTATTTTTTGCGGATTTTTAGCGCAAAGCAGCAGCTTGACAATTCCAATTATGTGGCATATAGTTTTACGTGACTAACTACGGTCAGAATGGAGAAACAAAATGACAAAAGCAGCGATTATATTAAAGAAAACAGCCGTCGCCGCAATGTGCGTGATACTGGCGGCAGGCATGACGGCATGTGGTAAAAAAGCAGACAGCGCGCAGAGCGAAAGTGTTTCGGAAAATGACAAATATTCATCCGATATTTTTGCAATGGATACCTACATGTCATTGACGGCATACGGAGCAAAGGCACAAGATGCCGTGACGGCAGCAATTCATGAGATTCAAAGACTGGATGCGATGTTTTCGGTAGGAAATACGGACAGTGACGTCACAACTGCCAATATGCAGGGAAGCGCTACAGTGTCTGACGAAACAGCATATTTAGTGGAGCAGTCCCTTGAAATTTCAAGAAAGACGGACGGTGCATTTGATATTACAATCTATCCGGTCATGGAGCTGTGGGGATTTACCACGAAAAATTACAAAGTGCCGCAGGCGGACGAATTACAGGAAACGTTAAAAAGAGTATCCTATGAAAATGTATCGTTAAAGGACCAAGAACTGGTCTTAAAAAATAATGCGCAGATTGATTTTGGCGGTATTGCAAAGGGGTATACGTCCAGCCGTGTCATGCAGATTTTTAAGGAATACGGCATTGAACACGGCATGGTCAATCTCGGCGGAAATGTGCAGACACTCGGCACGAAAACGGACGGTACGGCATGGCGCGTAGCCATTCAGAGTCCGCAGGGAGGCAATCAGTATCTTGGCATTCTGGAAACCAGCAATCAAGCAGTCATTACATCCGGTGGATATGAGCGTTATTTTGAAGAAAACGGAGTGACTTACCACCACATTATCGACCCAAAGACCGGGTATCCGTCAGACAGCGATTTGACATCCGTTACGATTGTGTGTGCAGACGGAACAAAAGCAGATGCACTGTCAACCTCATTTTTTGTAATGGGACTTCAAAAGGCAGAAAGCTTTTATGAAAATACGGATTTGGATTTTGATGTCATTTTACTTACAAAAGACAATCAGATTTATATTTCTGAGGGAATTGCACAGAATTTTACCTCGGATTACACCGTAAATGTCTTGAAAAAGTAGTTGATAATTATTGTCAGTAACAGACCTTGACAGAAAAGGATTCTATATTTATGATAGAACGGAGTTAGAAGAAACTAACGGCAGTATATCTTTCTAACTTAAATCATAAAGAACAAACTCAAAAAGGAGGAATTATGTTACTGATTATTGCGCTTGTGATAGCTTCCTTATTTGTATACTTTTTAAAAGACAAGCTAAAGCAGTATCCCAATATTTTTTACATCGGTGCGGCAGTTGTAACGATTGTTATATTCAGCCTGCGCACGGTGGCAATGCCGCAGTTTGTACGGCAGAATATTGTGGGCATTTTTGCAAAGGGAACGATAGGAACGGCATTTTTTATCATTGTCATGATAACAGGTGCATTGCCGAGAGGTTCAAAGCTTATCGGACCGCTCATGCGGACTCGCGGGGAATTGTCCATTATGGCGGCAATTCTGGTGCTTTCGCACAACCTGACCTACGGCATGACGTATTTTAATATGTTATTTTCGGCACCGGCGGCATTACCGGCAGTCCAGCGGTGTGCAGCGGTGATCAGTCTGATGCTGATTGTATTGATGATTGGATTAACGGTGATTTCATTTCCGGCAGTCCGCAAAAAGATGAATCCGAAAAAGTGGAAGCAGATTCAGCGGAGCGCCTATGTATTTTATGGACTTTTATATGTACATATTATGCTGATTAATATTCCGTATGCGCGCATGGGACTACACATGTATGCCGTAAATGTGCTTGTATACAGTATCGTATTTGCAGGATATGCGGCGATGCGTATCCGTAAATGGGTGCTTACAAAAAATCCGGATGCCGATAGCATTTTTATAAAGAAAGTCAGTGTGGCAGTATCTGTGTGTGCAGTGCTTGTGTGTACTGTGGTATTTTCAATGTGTTTTATGCGGAACGGAAATAAAGTGTCTGCACAGGAAACGGCGGCAGATAAAACACTGAGTCAGACACAGACAGAAAAGGGCGTAAAAAAGAACGGAGAAGCAGGCACAACGGCAACAGCTTCAAATGCGGACGGTGTGACACAGGAACAGCAGACTTCGGGCGAATCCGGTGATAGCGCAGGTGATTCACAGGAAGCACAGGAGAACGAGAACGCGCAGGACGGTGAAAATGCGGCAGCGGCGGCAGTTGAAAACACAGCCGGAGAGGAGAACAGACAGGAAAAACAGGACACTGACAGTCAGAACTCCGGCAGTTCCGGCACGGTATCTGAAAGTGGCAGTGATACAAATAGCAGTGCGGGCGGAAGTTCGGGTTCGGACAGCGGCAGTGCGGGTCAGCCGGCGGAAGAAAAAACAGAAGCAGCACCAAAACCGACAGAAGCACCGAGAACATTTAAGGCAGACGGCGATTATACAGGAACTGCCGTATGCGATACATACGGATACACGGTTACGGTTGTTGTGACAATTTCAGGTGATGCCGTTACAGGCGTATCCGCATCCGCAACGGCAGGCGGCGCAGATGAAATGTTTTTCTCACAGGCAAATGCCAAAGTTCCGGGAGCGATTCTTGCAAACGGCGGTGTCAGTGGTGTGGATGGTGTATCGGGTGCGACAAAGTCCAGCAATGCCATAAAGGCGGCATATACGAGTGCGTATCAGTCTGCAAAAAATTAAAAATATTTTTAAATAAATATCAGGCAACAACAAAAGCAGGGAATGTCCAAGTGGACAGACCCTGCTTTTCTAAAGCCGTGAGTCTGACAAAGAATTGACGAAAAAGGCGGGAAGTGCCATAATGAAAATACAAATATCAGAGCGTAATCAGGAGGGAAAAAGATGCCATATGCGGTAATATATGCATTGATTGGATATTTATCCGGCAGTGTATTATATGCGGAAGTATTTTGCGGAATTTTTGGTAGAAAAAATGCAATTGAGCAGAGCAGGGATTCCAATCCGGGAACGGCAAACGCATTTTTATACGGCGGGTTCTGGTGCGGAATCTGCACATTGATTTTTGATATGGCAAAGGGCTTTGTCCCGGTTTATGCCTATGTTCACATGACACAGATGAATTTAGCAGAAAGCAACGGACTGGCACTGGTGCTGGCAGCACCGGTAGCGGGACACATTTTCCCTGTCTGGCATCATTTTAAAGGCGGAAAGGGAATTGCAGTCAGTTTTGGCAGTCTGCTCGGACTGATACCGATGTGGTATCCGGTGCTTTCGCTTGCGGTGTGTTTTTTATTCTTTTCACTGGTAATACAGATTTCACCGAACTTTTACCGGACCGTAGCGGTATACATTGTAAACTGGCTCATCATTGTATTTTCAGAGACTAATCTGCCCAAAGCCGTGCATATCGGTGTAGGATTGATATCGCTGCTGATACTGCTTAAAATGCATATGAGCCAGGAAGAACGTGAAAAAATGACATTTCAGTTATTGTGGATAAAGAGGTGATACCGATGAATGTTTTAATTTTATCCTGCGGAACAGGCGGTGGACATAATGCCGCAGGGGCAGCAGTCCAAAAACAGCTCCAAAAACAGGGACATCAGGTGGTAATGATAAATCCTTACCAGCTAAAAAGTAACAGACTGGCAGGTGTGATTGATAAAGTGTATATCGGTCTGGTACAGAAAAACAGCACACTTTTTGGATTCGTATACCGGCTGGGAGAATTATACCGCCGTCTGCCGTTTCCGTCACCGGTTTATTATATTAACCGTAAAATGGCATATATTTTACAGGAGTATCTTTTACGGCATCCTCAATCCATAGGCTTCGATCAGTGCGTGAGTTTTCTGAGCAGCCGGTAAGTGATAGGGACTTGCAGACGATTTTACAGGCTGGCGTACGTGCATGTAATGCATCTGCTCGTCAAAGCTATTCCATTATTGTAATTAAAAACAGGAAAACGATAGAAGAATATGTCGGTTTTTCGGCTAGTGTAGCACTGCTATTTTGTGTGGATTTTAACCGTATTACAGAGATGGCGGAATATATTGGTTGTAATTATCAGGTACGTCCCATAGAAGATTTTATTACTGGGAGCACGGATACCATTCTGGTGGCACAGAACTGCATGCTCGCTGCGCACTCATTAGGGATTTCTGGAGTGTTTACGAATAAAATTCATCGTTTAAATATTAACCAGGTCTATAAAAAATTTCATCTTCCACGTAAATACTGTTTTCCTCTGGTGAGTTTGGCGCTCGGATATAGCAACGTGAAGTTCCAGTTTGAAAAGGACCGGTTGGAAGGGCCTGGGATCATACATCAAGAAAAATATACAAAAATTGACGATACAGAAAAAGAAAAAATTGTTAAGGCATATGATGATCCTGAACGGCATATTGGCATCAGTGAAACATGGAGAGAAGAGGGACACGCCTCCTATCTCAGCTGGTTCTATAATGTTTGGTGTAAAAGCTTTGGTGACCCAAACTCAAGGATCTGTAAGTTACATTTACGCCATTTATACAAACGGTTAGAAGATGCAGGTTTGTTTTGACTTTTATAATCATTTATAAAAATTTGGAGGTTACGAAACATGACAATTGAAACATTAAGAGCTGAAATTAGGGACTTTGTTTTAAACGAATTATTAAAAGGATACCATCCTTTCGATTTGAAAAATGAGATAGGAAATCGTCCGGGAGCGGATCAGCCCATACAACACTTGG
>ENA-USYV01001496-USYV01001496.1-human-gut-metagenome-genome-assembly--contig:-NODE-1496-length-22231-cov-7.571274_pt1 | contig 22231 bp, 17 predicted proteins | sample MGYA00250066_ERZ773514 | MGnify/ENA primary metagenome ERZ773514 (study PRJEB29103, sample SAMN06112049) | human gut metagenome | biome: human gut; feature: ankylosing spondylitis patient; material... | reverse complement strand
GCAGAAAAGAAAATCAACGAAGTGAAAGCAAAAGCACTCGCTGAAAAGAAAGCTGCTGAAGCTGCTGAAAAAGCTGCTGCTGAAGCACCTGCAGAAGAAGCTGCCGCAGCTCCGGCTGAAGAAGCTCCTGCAACAGAAGCTGCTGCTGAATAAATTTCAGCAGATTCCGAACAAGAAATTAGGAAAAAGCAATAAATCCTCTCCGGTCCGCCGGAGGGGATTTTTTTATTACTTTCTGCTATAAAACATATCAAATTATTTATTCCGTTCAGAATAAAATGCCTTTCTTTGCATCAGCATAGTTCAGCATAGTATTACTTATTTTTCGAATATGAAACGAACTGATAAAAAGGCAACATTCGGACAACAGGCAAGCAAGGTTACGCAACTAGCGGACGCACTTAGCCAGGCGATTTCCAGGAAAGAATTTCTTGAAGGAGATTCTTTGCCTTCCATCAATCAGTTAAGCGCTCAATACGGAGTATCACGTGATACGGTTTTCAAAGCTTTCCTTGATTTACGCGAACGAGGACTGATCGACTCCACTCCCGGCAAGGGTTATTATGTGACGAGCCAGGTGACCAATGTCTTATTGCTGCTCGACCAATATACTCCTTTCAAAGAAGCCTTATATAACAGTTTCGTCAGACATCTGCCTATCAACTATAAGGTAGACTTATTATTTCATCAATACAACGAACGGTTGTTCAATACGATCCTCCGGGAATCCATCGGGAAATACAACAAATACATCGTGATGAATTTCGATAACGAGAAATTCAGCACTGTTCTCAATAAAATTAATCCTTCAAGATTATTACTTCTCGATTTCGGCAAATTTGAAAAAGAAAAGTATTCATATATCTGCCAGGATTTTGATGAATTTTTCTATCAGGCATTGAATCTGCTCAAGGAAAGATTGAAGAACTATCACCAGCTCGTTTTTTTGTTTCCCAAAAGCCTGAAACATCCCCAAAGCAGTAAGGTGTATTTTACCCGTTTCTGCCAGGAACAGGGATTTCTCTGTGAAATACAGGAGGATATTGAGAACCTGATTGTACGTAAGGGAGTTGCCTATATCGCTATCAAACAACAAGACGTAGTAAAGGTGGTGAAACAAGGAAGATTGGAAGGGCTGAAATGCGGAAAAGATTTTGGCCTGTTGGCTTACAATGATATTCCTTCCTATGAAGTGATTGACGAAGGAATAACCTCATTGAGTATTGATTGGGAAATGATGGGAAATGAAGCGGCCAATTTTGTTCTCAATAATGTACCGGTGCAGAAGTTCTTGCCGACGGAAGTTAGACTTCGAAAGTCGCTTTAATTTTTTTTTGCGAAGACATCAGCACAGTTCAGCACAGATATTAATTAATCCTTTAATAGATAGAAACCATGAAAAAGTATCCGAAAATCGGGATTCGTCCCACAATCGATGGTCGCCAGGGTGGCGTTCGCGAAAGCCTTGAAGAGAAAACAATGAATTTAGCAAAAGCAGTAGCCGAGTTAATCAGCAGCAACCTGAAAAACGGTGATGGCAGTCCGGTAGAATGTGTTATAGCCGATAGCACGATCGGACGCGTAGCCGAAAGTGCCGCTTGTGCGGAAAAGTTTGAAAGAGAAGGGGTCGGTTCTACCATTACTGTTACTTCCTGCTGGTGCTACGGTGCAGAAACAATGGATATGAATCCACATTATCCGAAAGCTGTCTGGGGATTCAACGGCACAGAACGTCCGGGAGCTGTATACCTTGCTGCCGTACTTGCCGGACACGCACAAAAAGGCCTTCCCGCATTCGGTATCTACGGACGCGACGTTCAAGATTTGGACGACAACACAATCCCTGAAGATGTATCGGAAAAGATTCTTCGCTTTGCACGTGCTGCACAGGCAGTAGCTACGATGAGAGGGAAATCTTACCTGTCAATGGGTAGTGTATCTATGGGTATCGCCGGTTCTATCGTTAATCCTGATTTCTTCCAAGAGTATTTGGGAATGCGTAATGAGTCAATAGACCTCACAGAAATCATCCGTCGAATGGACGAAGGCATCTATGACCACGAAGAATACGCCAAAGCCATGGCCTGGACTGAAAAAAATTGCAAGACAAACGAAGGTGAAGACTTCAAGAACCGTCCTGAAAAACGTAAAACCCGTGAACAGAAAGATGCTGATTGGGAATTCATTGTAAAGATGACGATTATCATGCGCGACTTGATGACCGGAAATCCCAAATTGAAAGAAATGGGATTCAAGGAAGAGGCTTTGGGACACAATGCCATTGCAGCCGGTTTCCAGGGACAACGCCAATGGACAGACTTCTATCCTAACGGTGACTATCCGGAAGCTTTACTCAATACCTCTTTTGACTGGAATGGTATCCGTGAAGCATTTGTGGTAGCTACCGAAAATGATGCCTGCAACGGTGTAGCCATGTTGTTCGGACATCTATTGACCAACCGTGCACAAATATTCTCCGACGTACGTACTTACTGGAGTCCTGAAGCCGTGAAACGTGTAACCGGCAAAGAATTGAGCGGATTGGCAGCAAATGGTATCATTCATCTTATCAATTCCGGCGCAACAACTCTCGACGGTTCCGGCCAATCATTAGACGCGGCAGGCAATCCGGTTATGAAAGAACCATGGAACCTGACGGATGCTGATGTAGAAAACTGCTTGAAAGCAACTACCTGGTATCCGGCAGACCGTGACTACTTCCGTGGCGGCGGTTTCTCTTCCAACTTCCTGTCAAAAGGTGGCATGCCCGTAACCATGATGCGCCTCAACCTGATTAAAGGCTTAGGCCCTGTCCTGCAAATCGCAGAAGGATGGACAGTAGAAATAGACCCGGAAATCCACCAGAAACTCAATATGCGTACAGATCCGACATGGCCTACCACCTGGTTTGTACCGCGTCTGTGTGAAAAACCTGCTTTCAAAGATGTATATTCAGTAATGAATAACTGGGGAGCCAATCATGGAGCCATCAGCTATGGACACATCGGTCAGGACTTAATCACTCTTGCTTCCATGCTCCGCATCCCGGTATGCATGCACAATGTAGAAGACAACGAAATATTCCGTCCGGCAGTTTGGAACGCCTTCGGCATGGATAAGGAAGGAGCGGATTACAGAGCTTGTACCACTTACGGTCCTATCTACAAATAATTTTAATTCAGACAAAAGAACATAAGGACAAAAGATAAAACAACTTCAATAAATAGCTATAAATAATTCTATTAGCGCAGACCTTATGTTCTTTTGTTCTTATGTCTAAATAAAAGCAATTTCGACTCACTTAATTCTAATTTTTTTATCTTTGCAATTATGATTACCAACGAACATATCGAACAGTTCATCGAACAAGCACACCGTTACGGAGATGCAAAGTTAATGCTTTGCAGCAGCGGTAACCTTTCCTGGAGAATCGGCGAAGAAGCATTGATTTCCGGTACGGGTTCCTGGGTTCCCACACTTGGCAAAGAGAAAGTATCTATCTGCCATATTGCCAACGGCACTCCTACCAATGGTGTAAAACCTTCTATGGAAAGTACATTCCATTTAGGGATTCTCCGCGAACGTCCGGACGTCAATGTTGTTCTCCACTTTCAATCGAAATATGCCACGGCTGTCTCCTGCATGAAGAACAAACCGACAAATTTCAATGTAACAGCAGAAATTCCCTGTCATGTAGGTTCGGAAATACCTGTGATTCCGTATTATCGTCCCGGCTCACCGGAACTGGCAAAAGCCGTGGTAGAAGCCATGCTAAAGCATAACTCGGTTTTACTGACCAACCACGGGCAAGTGGTATGCGGAAAAGACTTCGATCAAGTATACGAACGGGCTACCTTCTTTGAAATGGCTTGCCGCATCATCGTTCAATCCGGCGGTGATTATTCAGTACTCACACCGGCAGAAATTGAAGACCTGGAAATCTACGTATTAGGAAAGAAAACCAACTAATATCCGGGCAATATACCATGAAAGATACCATCAAACACACTTATTTAGCAGCAGACTTCGGAGGCGGAAGTGGACGGATTATCGCCGGCTTCCTTCACCATGGCAAACTGGAGTTGGAAGAGGTATACCGTTTCTCCAATCGACAGGTCAAACTAGGAAATCATATCTACTGGGATTTCCCGGCCCTGTTCGAAGATATGAAAACCGGACTGAAACTGGCTGCACAAAAAGGATATGCCGTAAAAAGTATTGGTATTGACACCTGGGGAGTGGATTTCGGACTGATTGACAAACATGGAAACCTGTTAGGAAATCCAGTCTGTTATCGGGATGCAAGAACAGAAGGAATACCGGAAGAAGTATTCAAGCTATTGGATGAACGCCAACACTATGCCGACACCGGTATTCAGGTGATGGCTATCAATACGCTGTTTCAACTTTACAGCATGAAACAGCATCAAGATGCACAGTTGGAAGTTGCCCGGCAACTGTTATTCATGCCCGACCTCTTCAGCTATTTCCTGACAGGAGTAGCCAATAATGAATATTGCATTGCCTCCACCTCCGAATTACTCGATGCCCAATCGCGGAACTGGTCAGTGGATACCATACGCGCCTTAGGTATTCCCGAACATCTGTTCGGTGAGATTATTCTCCCCGGAACAATCAGGGGTACTCTGAAAGAGGATATTGCCCGCGAAACGGGACTGGGTATCGTAGACGTTATTGCCGTCGGTTCACACGACACAGCCAGTGCCGTTGCTGCTGTTCCTGCTGTAGAAAATCCTATCGCTTTCCTTAGTTCCGGCACTTGGTCACTACTGGGAGTGGAAGTGGATGAACCCATATTGACGGAAGAAGCAAGAAAAGCTCAATTCACCAATGAAGGAGGCGTAGACGGCAAAATCCGTTTCCTACAGAATATAACAGGACTATGGATTTTGCAACGCTTGATGAGTGAATGGAAAGCATGTGGCGAAGAACAAAATTATGATATAATCATCCCGCAAGCTGCCGAAGCACAGATTGCGACCATTATCCCTGTGGATGACGCAACATTCATGAATCCGGAAAATATGGAAAAAGCTCTTATTCATTATTGTCGGCATCATGCTTTGCAAGTGCCGAAAAACAAAGCAGAAACCGTGCGATGTGTACTCCAGTCATTAGCTTTCAAATATCGGCAGGCGGTGGAACAGCTCAACCGTTGTCTCCCCTCTCCGATCCGTCAGCTAAACATCATCGGCGGAGGATCACAAAACCAATTACTCAACCAACTGACAGCTGACGAACTCGGTATTCCCGTTTATGCAGGTCCGGTAGAAGCTACTGCAATGGGAAACATTCTGACACAGGCTATGGCAAAAGGAGAAATAGCCGATCTCCGTGAATTGAGAGAGATTGTAACTCGTAGCGTTACCCCACAAGTATATTACCCTAAAAAATAAAAGTATATGGAAACACCCAAAACCGGTTATCAGGTTCAATCTTATGACGTTCCCGTCAAACGATATTGCCAAACCCTCGATTTACGCGATTCTCCGGAACTGATCGCTGAATATCGAAAAAGACATAGCCAGGCGGAAGCATGGCCCGAAATCCTAGCCGGGATCCGGGAAGTCGGTATTCTGGAAATGGAAATTTATATCTTGGGAACACGACTGTTTATGATTGTCGAAACTCCCCTTGATTTTGACTGGGACACAGCAATGGAACGCCTGAACACGCTTCCCCGCCAACAGGAGTGGGAAGAATATATGGCCATCTTCCAACAAGCCGCTCCCGGAATGAGTTCCGCAGAGAAATGGAAACCGATGGAGAGAATGTTCCATTTGTATAACACTTAAAAAATACCAGAAACAACCATGAAACACCCCAAACAGTCCATCCTCTCGAAAGATGGCATCAGTTATCTTATACCTTTTGTTCTCATTACCTCATGTTTTGCATTATGGGGATTTGCCAATGATATTACCAATCCGATGGTAAAGGCATTCTCCAAGATTTTCCGGATGAGTGCTACCGACGGAGCATTGGTACAGGTTGCCTTCTATGGAGGGTACTTTGCAATGGCTTTCCCGGCTGCCATATTCATCCGCAAATATTCCTACAAAGCCGGTGTTTTGTTAGGACTGGGAATGTATGCTTTCGGAGCATTTTTATTCTTCCCCGCCAAAATGACGGGAGAATATTATCCGTTTTTGATTGCCTATTTCATCCTGACCTGCGGATTGTCCTTCCTCGAGACAAGCTGTAACCCGTATATTCTTTCTATGGGAACGGAAGAAACAGCTACCCGGCGTTTGAACCTTGCACAGTCTTTCAATCCGATGGGGTCACTTCTCGGAATGTATGTAGCCATGCAATTCATTCAAGCGAAATTGCATCCGATGTGTACTGAAGACCGCGCATTGCTTAACGACAGTGAATTTCAGGCGATCAAAGAAAGCGACCTTAGTGTTCTGATTGCTCCTTATCTTATCATCGGACTGGTTATCGTAGCGATGTTGCTTCTGATACGATTCGTCAAGATGCCGAAAAACGGAGATCAGAATCATAGAATAGATTTCTTTCCTACACTGAAACGCATTTTTACCCAAACACGTTATCGTGAAGGGGTAATTGCTCAATTCTTCTATGTAGGCGCGCAAATTATGTGCTGGACATTTATCATTCAGTATGGAACCCGTTTATTCATGTCGCAAGGTATGGACGAGAAAAGTGCGGAAGTGTTATCACAGCAATATAATATTGTGGCAATGGTGATATTCTGTATCAGCCGTTTCATCTGTACATTCATTCTGCGCTATCTCAATGCAGGCAAATTATTGATGATTCTCGCTATCTTCGGAGGTGTTTTCACTCTAGGAACTATCTTCCTCCAGAATATCTTCGGACTTTACTGTCTAGTAGCAGTTTCCGCCTGTATGTCACTAATGTTCCCCACCATCTACGGTATTGCCTTGAAAGGCATGGGAGATGATGCTAAGTTTGGAGCTGCAGGCCTTATTATGGCTATCTTGGGAGGCTCTGTTCTTCCACCGCTACAGGCAAGTATCATTGACCTGAAACAAATAGCCTGGTTGCCGGCTGTCAATGTTTCATTCATTCTACCCTTCATCTGCTTCCTTGTAATCATCGGTTATGGTTACCGTACAGTGAAAAGAAACTGGTAAAAAACAAACTTAAAAATAGTGACGCTATCCCATCATGATACCGTCACCATCCCACCCATATAGTGACGGTATCCGCAGCGGATAGCGTCACTATTTTTATTTATCTTTTTTTCATAAACAATTCCCATTTTCTTCGCGTCTTAATTTTATTTGCCTACATTTGCCATTCGATTTCCAATAATTTGTTAACTCAATGACCACAAGCCAAGACAACATATTACTAGCAAAACAATTCGGAATGATATTCACAGAGTATTATTCGGTAGTAAAATATTTCGCTTTTATGTTGCTTAAATCCGAAGAAGACGCAGAAGATATTGCTCAAGACGTTTTCACGAAATTATGGACCCAGCCCGAAATATGGACAAAAGTACCCAATTTAAAACCCTATGTCTATACTCTTACCAAAAGCACGACCCTCAATTTTATCAAACACAAAAAGATAGAATTAGCCTATCAGGAGAAAGTGATAGAAAAAAGCCTTATTGAGGAACTTTCTCAAACAGAAGATCCTCTCAATGCCATATACTATAAAGAAGTTAAACTTATCATCCAATTAACCCTCGACCGTCTTCCCGAACAACGCAGAAAGATTTTTGAGATGAGCCGTTTCGAAAATATGAGCAATAACGAAATCGCTGAAAAGCTGAACATTTCAGTCCGAACAGTAGAGCATCATATCTATTTAACTCTACTTGAAATGAAAAAAATATCTTTTTTGTTTTTTTTCGCACTTTTCCTTAAGTAGTCTGTCTTAGTTAATTGAGGTATTAATGTAACAGATCTAATTAATATCTCAAAATGAAGAATTATTTTCAGAAAATACTAGCCTTATTTACCGGAAATGACTATCCGGGATCTACCCGACAGGAATTCTACAAATGGTTGGTAGACGAAGAACATGTTTCCGAAAAGGATGAAGCATTACAAACTCTGTGGGAAGAAGGATACAAATCAGGAACAGCTCCTAACTTGCATCAATCATACGAGCTATTAAGAAGAAATGCAGGCATTCCTTCCGTACGAGAAGAACGGAGAATCCGCCCGATCCATATCTGGCAAATAGCCGCTGCCGTATTCTTTATAGTAGCAGCTTCTTCCATCTATCTTTCTACCATAGGAAAAAAGGTGGAACCCAATTTATTGCAGCAATATATTCCGACAGCAGAGGTACATACTCTCACCTTGCCTGACGGAACCAAAGTACAACTGAACTCACAAAGCACCCTTTTATATCCACAGGAATTTACTGGTAAAGACCGTAGCGTATTTCTGATTGGTGAAGCCAATTTCAAAGTGAAACCGAACAAGAAGCATCCGTTTATCGTCAAGTCGAACGATTTTCAGGTAACAGCACTCGGAACGGAATTTAACGTAGCTGCATACCCCGAGAATCCGATCATAGCGGCAACCTTGATTTCAGGAAGTGTACTCGTTGAATATAATGATTTGAATTCTCAAATGATTCTGAAACCAAACGAGCAATTGGCCTATCATAAACACACCCGACAATACCATCTGGACACTCCCGATATGAATGACATCACAGCCTGGCAACGTGGCGAACTGGTATTCAGAGAAATGAATGTAAAAGAGATTATAACTATATTAGAACGTAAATATCCATATACCTTTGAGTATCGCCTGAAGAATCTGAAAGAAGATAAATATAGCTTCCGTTTTAAAGATAAAGCACCGCTGTCCGAAGTAATGGATGTAATAGTAAATGTAGTAGGTCAGATGGATTATAAAATACAAGGTGACCGCTGCTATTTAATCCCCAAATAGAAAAATATCCTGATAACAGGAAGAAACAGATAACAATATTATTAATTTAGTTAACCTTATACGCCCATGCAAAAAAGTATCCGGAACAGAGGGCGAACTCTATCCCGGATATGAAATCAAATTTCTCAATATTAGAGTTCTACTCTATTAATCACCGTGAAATAATTTAGTTTATAACCTAATACTAAGAAAATGCTACAAATTTATGAATTTATAGTAGACCATACAGCAAAGGGAAGAAGTTTTTTACTTTTTTTCTGCTTGTTGCTCATTACAACAAGCTCCTTTGCGCAAACAGATGCCTCAATCACCATTCAAAAGAAAAATATATCTGTCATTGAAGCACTTAAAGAAGTAGAAAAACAATCCGGCCTATCTGTAGGTTACAACGACTCCCAATTAAAGAACAAGCCTGTATTAAATCTTGATCTTAGAGCTGTAACAGTAGAGAACGCCCTTACACAAATTCTCAAAGACAGTGGATTCACTTATGAGTTCAAAGGGAAATATATAATGATTGTTCCTGACAAAAAAACAGAAGTAAATCCAACTAAGAATGTGACTGGAAAAGTTGTTGATGAGAATAATGAACCTCTAATTGGAGTTAATATCAAAGTGGAAGGAAACTCCGAAGGAGCTATCACCGACATAGATGGCAATTTCACAATCGTGGTCCGCCAAGGTAATATATTAAGCTTTACCTATGTGGGATATACGTCCAAAACTGTGAGAATAACAGATAAAAACATCTATGCAGTAAAATTAGTAAGCGACACGAAACAACTCAACGAAGTAGTCGTGACTGCCCTCGGTATCAAGCGCGAGCAGAAAGCTTTGAGCTACAATGTGCAACAGGTGAAATCGGATCAACTGACAGAAATTAAAGACGCTAACTTCATCAACAGCCTGAATGGCAAAGTGGCAGGTGTCAATATCAACAGCAGTTCTTCCGGTGTAGGTGGAGCCAGCAAAGTGATAATGCGCGGTACGAAGTCTATTGAGCAATCCAGCAATGCCCTGTATGTGATTGACGGCATCCCGATGTTTAACTTCGGTGGTGGCGGCGGTACGGAAAATGGTTCCCAGGGAGTTACCGAAAGCATTGCCGACATCAACCCGGACGATATTGAAAGCATCTCGGTCTTGACAGGAGCGGCAGCCGCCGCACTATACGGAAGTAACGCTGCCAACGGAGCTATCGTCATTAACACGAAACGGGGTAAAGTAGGCAAAATGCAGGTTTCTGTATCCAGTAACACTGATTTTTCTAAACCATTTGTGATGCCGCGCTTTCAGAACCGTTATGGTACAGGCAGTAAAGGAAAATCGGACGGTTCTTCTACAAATTTGAGTTGGGGACCGTTACTGAACGATGCATCCCGCAGGGGGTACGAACCACGTGACTTTTTCGACACAGGAATGACTTATACCAATTCCGTCACCTTATCGACAGGTACAGAAAAGAACCAGACCTTCTTTTCCGCAGCCGCAGTAAACTCGGAGGGGATTGTACCGAATAACCGCTACAACCGTTTTAATTTTACTTTCCGTAATACTACTTCATTCCTGAATGATAAACTGAAACTAGACATCGGAGCGAGCTATATTATTCAGAATGATCGCAACATGACTAATCAAGGCGCTTACTCAAACCCGATAGTTCCTGTTTACCTGTTTCCGCGTGGAGACGATTTCAACTTGATAAAAGTATTCGAACGTTGGGACCCGGCCCGCAAGATCAAGACCATGTACTGGCCACAAGGCGAAGGAGACCTGCGTATGCAAAACCCTTATTGGATAGCATATCGTAATCTACGGACCAACAATAAGAAGCGTTACATGCTGTCCGCCTCGTTAAGCTACGACATCACGGACTGGCTGAACGTCTCGGGACGTGTCCGGGTAGATAACTCCAATACCAAATATGAGCAAAAGTTGTACGCCAGTTCGAATACTACTCTCACTGAAGGTAGTACCCAAGGATTCTACGCCATTGCCAAGCCGGATGAATCACAGGTGTACGCCGATGTACTAGCAAACATTAATAAACGCTTTGGGGACTACTCACTTGTAGTGAATGTCGGAGCGAGCATCGTGGATAATAAGTATGACGAACTTAGTTATCGCGGACCGATACGTGCCAATGGTATTCCTAATGTGTTTAATGTCTTCGATCTCGACAATACGCAAAAGAAAGCTCGTCAGGATGAATGGGAGGAACAAACTCAATCCATTTTCGCGAGTGCGGAACTGGGCTGGAAAAGTATGCTTTACCTTACTTTGACCGGACGTAATGACTGGGCATCACAACTGGCAAACTCATCTTCCACCTGTTTCTTTTATCCGTCAGTGGGACTTTCGGCGATCATCTCCGAAATGGTAAAACTACCTTCTGCAATCGATTACCTGAAAATACGCGGTTCATTCAGTTCCGTCGGTATGCCCTACCCACGTAACCTGACTTCACCTACCTTTGAGTACGATGAAACGACACAGACGTGGAAACCCAAAACGCATTATCCTATCGGCGACCTCAAGCCAGAGCGAACCAATTCATGGGAATTAGGACTGGACATGCGTCTCTTCAAGGACTTCAACCTTGGCGTGTCATGGTATCTGGCTAACACGTTCAACCAGACCTTCGACCCGAAAATTTCCGTATCTTCGGGATATACTACCATTTACTTGCAAACAGGTTATGTACGTAACCAAGGAGTCGAGCTCTCTCTTGGTTATGGACACACATGGAAAAAAGACTTCCGCTGGCAAACGAACTTTACGCTTAGCCACAATAAAAACAAAATTATCGAACTGGTAAAGGATTACATACACCCGGAAACAGGTGAGCCTATCAATAAAGACCGGTTGGACGTAGGCGGACTTGGAAAGGCACGGTTCATCCTGAAAACGGGAGGGTCACTCGGTGACCTCTACACTCAAGCCGACCTAAAACGGGATGATAACGGAATGGTGGAAATTTCCCCTGCAGGCGCATTGATAACAGTCAATAATCAACCTGATATCAAGTTGGGAAGCGTCTTCCCCAAGTGTAATCTGGCATGGAGCAATCAATTCTCATGGAAAGGATTTAATGTCAGTGCTCTGTTGACCGCACGTATTGGCGGTATTGTTTATTCTGCCACAGCAGCAGCCATGGATCAATACGGTGTGTCCGAAAGCTCGGCGATTGCCCGGGACAACGGTGGCGTATTGATAAACGGACGTAACAGGGTGGATGCACAGACATGGTTCACCGCCATTGGTTCCCAGCTGGGATTGCCACAATATTATACCTACAGCGCCACCAACGTACGCCTACAGGAAGCAGCTATAGGATATACCCTCCCCCGTAAATGGTTACATGATGTATGTGACATACAGGTGTCCGTTGTAGGACGCAACCTCTGTATGATATATAACAAAGCTCCCTTCGACCCTGAAGCGGTTGCCACAACCGGCAATTATTATCAAGGAATCGACTACTTTATGCTACCGAGTACACGCAATATCGGTTTTAACGTGAAAATAAACTTTTAACGGATAAAAAACAGCTATAATGAAACATACTACATCTATTATAAAGTTGTTCTCACTTGCACTATTTGTTCTTGTCGGAACTGCGTGTATAGACAACTTTGACAAAATAAACCAGAAGGACTATCAGGTGGACAAGGAAGAGTTGGGCCGTGAAGGATACAATGTTGGTGCCAGTCTCAAAGGATTACAGGGATTGGTTATTCCTACGGAGGAGCATCTTTACCAATTTGTCGAAGCACTTGCCGCCGGAGCTTTCTCCGGATATATCGGCTGTACTGTGGAGTGGACAGCCAAATTTGAGACATACAATCCGCCAACAGACTGGCAGGAAGCGCCTTTCTCTGATCTTATCACACGTACTTACCCGTTCTATCGTGACTTGCTCGACGAAACAGAAGATCCGGTCGCATTAGCATTAGGAAAACTACTGCGTGTTACCATCATGCACCGGGTGACAGACATGTATGGGCCTATTCCCTATTCCAAAATCATTTCTAAAACCGGTGAGGTTTCTCTGACCGTACCATACGATTCACAGGAAGAGGTATACAAGCAAATGTTTAAGGAGTTAGACGAAGTGAGTGATGTGCTTAAAGAGAATCTTAATTTAAGTACAGAAGCCTTCCGCAAATTTGATGATGTCTATCAGGGGGATCTCTCCAAATGGCTCAAATTCACAAATTCGCTCAAGTTACGTATGGCCATGCGTTTGACATACGTACCGGAGATGAAAGAGGAAGCCCGGCGAATAGCCGAAGAAGCCGTTACCGCTGGCGTCATTACCCAAAATGCAGACAACGCTTTCTTGAAAGTAGAGGAAAACCGTGCAGCAATGGTGTTCAACAACTGGAATGACCAGCGTGTGGGCGGTGATATCATCTCATATATGAACGGTTATAAGGATCCGAGGCGGGAGAAAATGTTCACTACGGTTAAGGTTACTGACCAGGAAACATGGATGGAAGTGGATGGATATGCCGGAATACGCATCGGTATTGATGTGCGCACTAAAGATGAAATGATAGGAGCATACAGTAAGCCGATCATCACAAGCACCAGCCCCTATATGTGGATGAACGCTGCAGAGATCACTTTCTTACGTGCCGAGGGTGCTCTATGGGGATGGAATATGGGAGGTGAAGCCAAAGATTTGTATAACCAAGCCATAGCTCTCTCTTTTGAACAATACGGAGTGACGGGTGCAGATACATATACCGCAAATACAACCGATATGCCACAGGCATATGACGACCCCCAATATGAATATACAGATTATGAAGGCCCGCGCAGTACTATCACCATAGCATGGGAAGAAGGGGATAATTATTTTGAACGGAACCTTGAACGTATCATCACCCAAAAGTGGATTGCTAACTTCCCTTTGGGAGTGGAAGCATGGAGCGAATACCGGCGCACGGGATATCCGCATCTGTTACCCGTAATAAAGAACAAAAGCGGTGGTGCCATTGATACCGATCACATGATACGCCGATTATGGTACCCTCCTATCGAGTACTCCGAAAATCTTTCTAATATTAAGCTAGCGACAGGCATGTTAGGAGGCCCTGACAACGGAGGCACACGGTTGTGGTGGGATAAGAAACCTTATGCCAATCCATGAGAAATGAATGAGTATGATTAATACGAATGAAAAATAAGAAAAAATGAAAGCAATAATATATAACATATTTACCTGCACTCTATTACTCTTAGCGTGCGTTCTGTCTACGGCATGTAGTGACTGGAACGAACCGGAACCGGTAGATGTAAACATCAATAGTCCCAAAGATCAGAATCCGGCACTTTGGGCAAACTACATGCAGGTATTGAATGCCTACAAGCAAAGTAAGCATTATATAGCTTATACGCGATTTGACAATTCTCCGAAGAAACCTGTAAATGAAGGAAGTTACCTTCGTTCACTGCCCGACTCATTGGACATTGTTGCCTTATGCAATCCAGACAATATCAGTGATAATGACCGTGAAGACATTCTTCTATTACGTGAAAAGAGTACCCGGGTAATCTATCTTGTAGATTATGCTGCACAGGCAGCTACCTTTACTGATGCCGCAGCTTTGGGAACTTGGCTTGATAAAGCTGTTGCCGCAGCCACAAAATTAAACCTGGATGGTTTTGCCTTTACAGGCGTCCGTCTATATAGCGGGACAGATGCTGAAATGGTAGCCCGTAAGGAGGCCGCACAGCTTATCGTCTCTAAGCTATCCGCTACAACGGGTGGTGGCAAGTTATTAGTATTTGAAGGTAATCCCGACTTTATAGAGTCTACTGACCTTGAAAAGCTAAACTACATTGTGTTAAATACTGCTGACCTCACTAATGTGAGCGAACTAAATCTATTGATTGCCGGATTACCGGATAGCAATATACTACCTCGTGAGAAAGTTCTATTATCTGCCCGTATAGGCGACCAAATAGTAGACGAAAAGAATGAAAAACAAAGTGTAGTGCCTCTGATGACAGATTGTGTAGCTGCAATGGGGCCACTTGGAGGCCTTGCCATTCACAATATCGGCAGCGATTATTATAGTGCGAATATGAATTATGAAACCACTCGTACGGCTATTCAACAGATGAATCCGTCGAAATAAAAACGTACGATTATGAAAAAGAAATTTATCATATATATACTGTTCCCGCTCCTGATACTAGCGGTTGGAACGACAGCTTGCACCGAAGATACTATTTTGGCGGATGCAGGTAAATTGCCGGATGAAACGACAATGGGAAGTATTGGCAGTACGCTGCGTAGCAATTCGTCCTTCTCCGGAAAAGCAGTTATTGAATTGACGAATGACAGTGAAGATGAAATAGTTGTCGATGAAATATTCTATCAGTTAAGCCGTCCAGCGACAAGCGATGTGAAGGTAACGGTCAAATTGGAAACCGAGATGAGTATGGAGTTTGAAGCTGAAATAAAGGCAGATAATGCGAAGATTGAAGCGTTTAATGAAAGTATGTCCGCTTTTTGGAGACACAAGTCTTTATTAAAGCCATCTGTTTATCCAGCAAAGAATGTGATAAAAGGAGAAGGAATTTTGACCGTTCCCGCTGGAAAATTGATATCATCAAGTATTAAACTTACTCTCTCTACACGTGAGTTGCCGGCTGATTATGATGTTTATGAGCTACTCTTTGCCATAGAGCAAACTAATGCGGACGGTGAAACAGAGAAGCAATATCTTAGATACAGAGTCAATACAAGGCAAAAAGCAGGCGATATGACATCTGTAAATGGTTATCCAGTTAGCTTGGATACTCGATTTATTTCTGTGTTCTATCTCAACACCTCCACTTATCAGCCAATACTTGCGGATATTTTTGTATATGAGAGAACAAATATGGAAACTCGGGAAACTGAAGCATATAGTATGGGGAAGATTGTCAACTTGCGGATAGCAACGGTAGGTTATGATAAAGAATCCGGTCGCGCCATACTAACATTGAATAATGATCTCCGGTACGTATTAGAGAATGCCACTACTTACATTCGACCACTTCAGGATCACGAACGTAAAGTGTGTCTGTGCATTGAAGGTGGTGGTAAAGGTTTAGGTTTCTGCAATATGAATGATGCTCAAATAGCAGACTTTACCAAACAAGTAAAAGATGCAATAGAGTATTACCAGTTAGATGGTGTGAACCTTTGGGACGTAGGCAGTGGATATGATAAAGCGGGAATGCCTCCAGTAAATACCACCTCATATCCCAAACTTATCAAAAGTTTGCGTGACGCAATGCCTGGTAAAATGCTGACTTTAGTAGATAAGGACGAGCCTACTGCATCCTTCTATGATCCTGCTTTATGCGAAGGTATAGAAGTGGGAAAATACATTGATTACGCATGGCATGGTTATGTTTCAGAGGAAGAAGAAGTGCAAATTATAGAACCGTGGGAAACCGAACACCCTTACAGCGACTATACTCGTAAACCCATAGCAGGACTGACAGCTGAACGCTATGGAAGCGTAAATATGCCTCTGTATCCTAAGAGTGCAGAGGGAATATTAAATGCCTCAAAGAAAAAGGCGATAATGTGGAAAAAAGAAGAAAATCGAAAAAAGAACAATATTATCGTATTTGGCAGCGATATGATTAGTGATGAACAGAATCAATACGAATATCGCATGGAAAATGGATATCTATCTTTTATTGGAGCAATAGCAGAAGATGGTCTAGAGTGGGGTAAAAATCCACGCCCTCCATTCATGGAGAGAGAAGAAAATGGAGAATACAACTATGGTATATCCGAAACTGTAACAGATGAACATCGACAAAAATTTCATTTAGGATATCGCTATCTCGCCAAAGATTGGTAGAACTAGCGGTCGAGATCAATAAAAAGAAAAATATAAAAAGAGAATATTATGAAAACGAAACATATTCATCGAGACATTCCATTATTCGTCTCTTTTGCAGGTTCTGTCATAATCTTACTTCTGTTAGTAGCGGCATGTGACAACAAGGATTATAGTAAAGCGTCTCCTTTTGACAATGCCGTATATATAGATGTGGCAAAAGTGAAGGATGTAGCTAATTTCACATTTAATAATCTCAAACAGACAGGGCAGCAAGAGCTTTCTGCTGTGTTGGCATACCCTGCCGAACAAGATATTGATGTTAATTTTCAGGTAGATCCTTCGTTGATAGGTTATTATAACGCGCGTCTCGGCACCAATTATACAATGCTGGACGCTAAATATTATAAGTTTTCTACACAACATGTCGTCATCCCCAAAGGAGACGTAAACTCGGAAGTCGTAACGATCGGTTTCTCCGACCTCACGGATTTGGACATTGACACTAATTTCCTGCTACCTGTCACTATTCAGCAAGCGTCAGGAGGTATGGGATTATTGAAGGGATCAAAAACTATTTGTTACATAGTACGTCGTTCCAGCGCCATTACTACAGCAGTGAGCCTTTCAAACAACTACTTTGAAGTTCCCGGATTCGAAAAAGACAGCCCTACGGCTAATGTGGTAAATGGGCTAACACAACTAACCTTCGAAGCCATTATCCGGGTAAATAGATTCGATCCTAAAAATGAGATTTCAACTATAATGGGTATAGAGCAATACTGTTTGTTCCGTTTGGGCGATTCAGGATTCCCCAAACAGCAATTGCAGTTTGCCGCCAACGAGATTAAATTCCCAAAGGCAGACGAAGGAAAATTGTTGCAACCAAGCGAATGGTATCATGTAGCCGTGACTTATGACACCGAAGCAAAAACTGCCGCTATCTACGTGGATGGCAAACTGCAGAGTACTATTGAGGACTACGGAACTGGTGAGCCCATTAATTTGGGCAAGCAAACCCGAGGAAAGGACTTTATGTTTAAAATAGGACACTCCTATGGTGAGCCAGAGGATATGACTCGTCAATTAGATGGTGAAATCTGCGAAGTACGAATATGGAACGTGATACGCTCACAAGAAGAAATTTACAAAAATATGTATGATGTCGATCCTCAAACTACAGGTTTAAAAGCCTATTGGAAGTTTAATGAAGGCAAAGGGGATATAGCGAAAGACTATACAGAAAACGGTAATGATGCAAAAGCATATGCTAAAGCTATTTGGCCGGAAGGCATTGAAGTGACACAGAAAAATAAGGAATAATAACGACCTAAAATTTCAATCTAAAACGCTGCCACATTTTTACTCCTACTTTAAGTTACATAAAAGGGAATAGTAAAATGTGACAGCGTTAATAATTAACTCTCTACTATAGAATAATTTAAATTGCCCCTGATGAATTTGCCAAATATGCACAGATTCATTCACTGAAAATATAAAGTCAAAGAGTAGCCATTATCTAAAAAAAAGTCGTAGCTTTGCAATAACCTAAAAATTAAATTGATATGGAACAACAAGACAAATATATACGCTTTGACTGGGCTGTGAAAAGGCTTCTCCGCCAAAAGGCAAATTTCGGCGTACTGGAAGGTTTCTTGACTGTCCTTCTCGGTGAAAACGTGAAAATCATAGAGATATTGGAAAGTGAAAGCAACCAACAAACAATCGATGATAAATTCAACCGGGTAGATATTAAAGCCAGAAACAGTAAGGACGAAATCATTATTGTAGAGATCCAAAATACACGGGAGCTCTATTATCTGGAACGCATCTTGTACGGAGTGGCAAAAGCTATCACTGAACATATTTCTTTAGGAGAACGCTACTATGCGGTGAAAAAAATATACTCTATCAGTATTCTATACTTCGATATCGGCAAGGGAGAAGATTATTTGTATCATGGACAAAACCACTTTATCGGAGTACATACAGGAGACAGGCTGGAAGTAACTACTAAAGAAAAAGACGCCATCGTCCATAAGATTCCGGCAGAAATCTTTCCGGAATATTTTCTAATTCGTGTGAATGAATTCGTGATATTTGTAAGGCAAAGTAACCGTACGGTCCCGGCTCAAGACTGAGCCGGGATTTTGCTTTTGTTTGACCCTTTTGACGCTTACATGCGTGATGGGAAGGCTTTTGATTTGGAAAAGTACACCGAAGAACTCAACTTGCTTCACTGATAAGGCAAAAACGGTACCACTAGGAAAACATAACCTAGCGGTACCGTTTTCTTTTGCTGGGTGATATGCGGCCATGGAAGCATAGATGGAACACAGAGGAGGGGGCGGTGAAATTCAATTTTATTAAACGATATTCCACATCTCGTTTTCTGCAATGTTAAAGCGCCTAAATTCAGGGATGGCTTTTTCAAGGCTATCAGATAGGATTGAATCGTCCTCCATAACCTTCGCCAAGGCGAGAATGCTTTGGGGATATATGGGGTCAGCGAGTTTTTGTTTACGCATATCGTTATAGGCATTATACAAAGGCAGTCTGTGTTCTCGACTCAGGTAGTCTACCATCGCTAATAAATAGAAGGCCTGAGGATATTGCTTTTTGTCGTAATATTGCCGTATTTCATTAGATTTTAAAGTTTCGATAATAAATGCGATATCTCCGCTGTCTTTTATTCTATGACAGATGTTGCTTTTGAACAACTCAAAGGAAATGGTGCTTTGCGGAGGTTCAACTCCTTTTATGGAATCAATAATTAAATCCTCTATTGTCACATGTAGAATTTGCGCCAGCTTATACAGCGTTTCGGCTGAGCATTTTTCAATACGCGATCGGCCGCTACAAATATTATTTAGAGTAGCATGAGGAACGCCACTTAATACGGAAAGGCGATATTTTGTCATGCCTTTTTTTCTGAGAATTTCATTGATATCCATTATCGTCGTCCGTGTCATCTTTCCATAGATATTTTTTCCTCAAATAATCAGCTTGTAAGGGAGTGATGGCACCATCGTTGATCAATGCTGCGTTGATGCTGCCATATAATTCGCCCCATAAACAATCTATTAGGGAAGAATTGTTTTTTAAGCCTTCCTTATAAGCATCAAGGTCGTGTTGCAGATATTCCGGTAAGCAGCATTCATACTTATTTAATGCCTACTGAACAAGTGCCCAATTTTTGTTTTGAGCGAGAATCTCCAGAAGATATGTGAGTATTCTCAAAAGGGCGCGCTGAATCTTGCGGAGATTCAGCACCAGAACGGACATGGCGATCACATGGGCCGCAGTCTCCCGCAGCTTTGCAGTGACCAGCCCCATGCCACATTTACGCTTCGCCAGACTGAATCTGCGCTCCACTTCCACACGCTCGCACTCATCCCGATAGTCCTGAGCCTTGTCTCTGGTTTCACCCTTCTTAGGCCGCCCCAGAGCTGGGCCGGAAAGACGGATCCCATGCGCCTTGCAATAGCTGAGATTCTCCCGGTTTCGGTAGATTTTGTCCGCCAGGATCCGGCTGGGGTAATGCCCCTCTCGCGCTCGGAACCGCTCTGCCATTTCCCGCAGATTTCCCGCCTCATTGTAGGCGTCAAAAGAACAGCACTCCAGCCGCGTCCATCCGTCAACGACACTGATGTCCAGCTTCGCGCCAAACTCCACCGGCTTTCCCGCTTTTCCCCGCACAATGGGCCGAACGAAGGGCTGGTTCACGCTGACGATCCGGTCAGGTACGCTGTGGGTACGGTTATCGTACATGTACTTCTGCTGCTCATAGACGGCGCGGATCGTGCCCAAACGCTCCGCCTGGCGAGGGGGCAGATTTTTTCCGAGGGACAGTTTTCCATCAATGGCATCCAGGTCGCGCCGGAGGTAAGCCAGCTGCTTCCCAATGGCTTTGCGGGTCATTTTTGAGGTGTGTTTACGGCATCTTGTGTATTTCAGGTAATCTTTCCGGGCGCATTTGCGGTAGGTTCGAGGCTTCTTTCCGTCCGCGGGATCGTGAAGAACATCCAAAATCTTTTCGGCGTTCTCCCTGGCCTCGTTGAGCAGGGAAACATCCTGCGGATAACGGATATTGGACGGTGCGCAGGTGGCGTCCACGATCATAGTGCCGCTGTTTCCGCCAGTTCCCGGCTGGCCGTCAGAATCATCGTCATCCTTGGATTCGGCTTCTTTGACCTGACGCTCCTTTGCGTCCCGCACGATCATCTCATTGATCTCACCCAGCACTTCCGGCGTCAACCGCTTGCGGAAATACACCATCAAAGACGGGTCAAAGGGCAGCTTTTCGTCATCATAGCCAGAATACCCGCAGAAATATTGAAGATATGGATTCTCCTGGATCTGAAGCGCGGTTTCCTCGTCAGAATAGCCATACTCCGCCTGAATGATGCAGGCTCCCAAGGCCAGCCGCAGCGGCTTGGCCGCATTGCCTTTCCGGTTGGTGAATAGGGCGGCGTAGCGCTTCTCGATCTCCGGCCAGGGGATCGTCTGGGCTTTCTTTACCCAACGGTTGCTTTCCTTCAGATTCATGCCCACCGGCTGTTTGAAATCCGCCAGGCTGATCTGGCCGTTGCTGTAACGATACATAGTTGCCCTCCAGGTGCAAGGTTTTTGCTGGATTTTTGCCAGTTCTCTTGCTCCAATTATACCACAGATCGGCTTCTATGGATTGAAATATAAGGCTTTTTCTATTATTCAGTGCACATTAGATACTTCCTGCAGGATTCCAACAAACGCTCTGCTGCACGCTCGCTTTTGGCAAGCATCACGATGTCATCTGCATACCGTACCAGCTTTACCCCTCTGCGGTTCATCTCCCAATCAAATTCATTGAGGTAGATGTTTGCCAGCAGAGGAGATAGCGGCCCGCCCTGCGGCGAACCCTCCTCGGTTTTGCAAATCACACCATTCTCCATCACTCCGCTTTTCAGATACTTCTTTATTAAGCGCAGTACACGCATATCCTGTATCTGTTTGTGCAATAGATTCATGAGCTGTTCGTGGTTCAGCGTGTCGAAATATTTGGACAGGTCTACCGATACGGCGTATCTGTACCCTTCTTCCCCATATTCCTTTACCTTCTGAATCGCCTGTTGGGCACTCCGTCTCGGACGGTAGCCGTAACTGCTGTCTGAGAACAGCGGTTCCCAAATGCTTTGCAGCTTCTGTGCGATTGCCTGCTGAATCACACGGTCTACCACCGTGGGGATTCCCAGCTTTCGCACTCCGCCATCTGGTTTCGGGATTTCCTTTCGCCGTACCGGGCTGGGCATATAGCTTTCATCTCGGATACTCCGCAAAAGTTCTTCCCTGTGTTCCTTTAACCACGGCAGGGCGTCCTCTACGGAGGTCAGCACAGTGGGGATCTGCGCTCCGTCCTCCGTAGTCCAGGCAGCGCCGGCAGGTACCTGTTCCTTGCCGAAC
>ENA-USYV01001483-USYV01001483.1-human-gut-metagenome-genome-assembly--contig:-NODE-1483-length-22386-cov-4.999283_pt1 | contig 22386 bp, 37 predicted proteins | sample MGYA00250066_ERZ773514 | MGnify/ENA primary metagenome ERZ773514 (study PRJEB29103, sample SAMN06112049) | human gut metagenome | biome: human gut; feature: ankylosing spondylitis patient; material... | reverse complement strand
TTAAGGGTTATGTGTTTGCAGAAGGTGAAGATAACAGGGAGCTTGGAGAAAGATTAGCAGCAAGCTAAACCGTTGTTCATGAAGCAAAGGAAAAGGCCGCCAATGATGCCAACACCCAAAATTCAAAACGCCGTGAAACAGAAGGGAAACTAAACGAAGCACGGATCACCCTTTCTTCTGTACGTTCTTCATTCAAAACGCAAGAACAAACCGTTTCTTCACTGAAAGATGTGATCAGCAAACAGGATGAAAAGGTTGAAAACAAGCGGAAAGAATGGTTTGCAGAAGAAGCGAAAACCTATGATGTCAAAGAAGGTTGTTTGACTTGCCCCGTCTTCGGCGGTCCTTGTGGCGATCCGGCTGCAAAGCTTCTTCATGCTGAAAACCAATCAAAAGCCAAACAATCATTTTGGGATACCAAACAAGCGAACTTAGACCGTATCAAAGAAGAAGGCACAAACCTTTCAAAAGTATTAGAAGAACGACAAAAAGAACTTATTGCCGCCGAAAACGAATTGACAGATCAAAAGATTAAAGTTGCCAACGCTGAAAAATCGGTCAAAGAGTTTGAAGATATGCTTGCCGAAATGTCTATTGTTTCCCCGGCCCCGGTTATCGCTGAAGAATTACCGGAATGGCAAGAACTTGATAATCAGATCAAGACTATTCAAGCAACGATTGAAGAAGTGAAGCCCGTCGATACTTCAGATTTGAAAGAACAAAAGAAGACGCTTGAATCCCGCCGGGACGAACTGAAGGCCGAATTGTCTGATAAAGAAAGGATTGCCAAGTACACACAGGAAATCAACGATCTTGAAAAGAAATCCGACGAATTGGCCCAACAGATTGCAGACCTTGAAAAGAAGGAATTTACGATCATGGATTTCACGAAAACCAAAATCAATGAATGTGAATCACGGATCAATAACTTGTTTTCTATCGTCAAATTTGAATTGTTCGACAAGACCATTGACGGCGGTGAATTTGAAGCATGTATCGCAACCAACAAAGCCGGGGTTCCTATTTCTTCAACCAATACGGCCGAAAAGATCAACGCCGGGTTGGATATTATCAACGCCCTTTGTCGGTTCCACAATGTTACGGCCCCGATATTCATTGACGGCCGTGAATCAGTCAATCAGTTGATCCCAACTGAAAGCCAAATTATCAATCTTATAGTTTCAACCGATAAATCATTAACTATTAAATAATTAAAATCATGGAAGATCAAATTCTAATTTTCGGAGAATCCGAACAACCGCAACGAGTGCGCAAAGGGTTTCACTTGTCAATCAACTTCAAACATGGAAACGCCTACATTTCAACCGAATTAAAAAACAAGTTATTCGGTGAAAAAGTGACCGAAGCGAAAATCCTTCTTGTATGTAGCCAAATAGAAAACAATTGGTATTTGGCCCCTTCAAACGATTACAAAGGATATACATGTCGATTGAACGATCCTAAAATCGCAACATCAATGCGGATAAACGGAGCACAAAAAGTGCTTGAAAGAATGGCAAAGTCAATGAACATTGATCTGAATGACAAAAAGATAGTCTTTTCAGTTTCCAAAGACCCGGTTGACTACCAAGGTTTGAAACTCTATAAAATAACTCTTTAAAATTACCGCAACAATGAATGAACTTCAAAAAATGGATCAAGGCACGAACGTTGTGACATTCAACTTCTTCGATCCGACACAGTTTGAAACGATGCAACGTGTTTGCAAGATGTTCGCCAACTCTGAACTTGTCCCGGACATGTACAAAGTGAGTGATAAGAACCCTATCGACAAAGCCACGGCAAATTGTATGATAGCAATATCAATCGCAATGCGTATTGGGGCCGATCCGCTTATGATCATGCAGAACATGACACCGATCTACGGCCGCCCGGCTTGGTCCTCTAAATTCTTGATCGCAACCGTAAACACATGCGGACGATTCAATCCACTTCAATACAGATTCACCAATCTTGGGAGACTTGGAAAGGTAGAATATACCATATATAACAAAATTTGGACGCCCGGACAAAATGGCGGCAAAGGGTACTATCGCAATGAAGCCAAGGTTGAAGTCTTCGACGGAACCCAAATTGACAATATTCAATGTATTGCGTACACTACAAAGAAAGGATCAACCGATGTTCTTGAATCAACCCCGGTTGACGTGAAACTTGCAGTTCAAGAAGGTTGGTACACCAAAAATGGTTCCAAATGGCAGACCATGACCCGGCAAATGTTGACTTATCGTGCCGCTTCAATGTGGACCAACGCTTATGCACCCGAATTGTCAATGGGTATGAAAACGGTTGAAGAAATGCACGACATTGTTGACGCTGAATATATAGACGTCACCGATACCGTTGAAAAGGAGAAGGCAGAAAATGCCAACAAAGGCACAATAAACATTGATGATGCACCAACCGCAACCGATCCGGCACAACCGGAAGATCAGCCAACAGGCCAAGGGAACAATCAGAATCAACCGGGCGATAATGCGCCTAAAGCAAACGGCCCCGGCTTTTAATTATGAAACTGAAGATTCTTGGTTCTTCTTCAAAGGGAAATTGCTATATCCTTGAAAACGAAACGGAAGCCCTTATTCTTGAATGTGGCATTTCCTTCATTGAAGTAAAGAAAGCAATCGACTTTAACTTACAAAAAGTCGCCGGGTGTCTGATCACCCATGAACACAAGGATCATTGTAAAGCGGTCAACGAAGTATTGAAAACGTCCGTTCCGGTATATGCTTCAGCCGGAACAATCCAAGCAATGAACGGGCAAGGTTATCACGAACCGCACCCGTTGGAAGCCGGAAAGGTGTACATGATCGGACGTTTCAAAGTATTGCCGTTTCATACAAAGCATGATTGCGCCGAACCGTTCGGGTATCTGATCCAACATGAAGAAACGGGAAATGTGCTATTCGCAACGGATACGTATTATTTGCCGGACCGATTTCAAAACTTGTCAAACGTGTTGATTGAAGCCAATTATCGCCTTGACATTCTTGAAAGGAACATTGCAGAAGGGAGAATTCCCAAAGCGTTACGGGATAGGACATTAAAAAGTCACATGTCTTTTGACACATGCCGGGACGCCCTTCTTTCTAACGATTTGAAAGCCGTCAACAATATCGTTTTGATTCATCTATCCGACGGGAATAGCAATGCGGCCGAATTCCGTGAAGGTATTCATCAAGCAACCGGAAAAACGGTCCACATTGCAGAGAAAGGAATGATTTTAAATTTTAATAAAACACCATTTTGAAAATGAGAACTTTACAGATTAAACAAGATTCGCTTTTAGTTGCTTTCCGCAATGCCGGAAAAGAAGGCAAACAAGTATTATCCGATCTATTCGGAAAACAAGTTGCATTATACGACAACATCACCGACCGGGTGAAATCGTTTGAAGACGCTTGTCAAGTGTTGGGTATTTCAACAAATGTTCCCGAAGTGAAAGGCTTGCCCCGTAAACACCAAAAGGCAATCATTGCCAATTATAAGTTGATCATCATTGCAGAAGCATTGAACGAAGGTTGGAAACCCAATTGGCAAGATTCCGACGAATACAAATATTATCCTTGGTTCGACATGTCCAACCCTGCGGGTGTCGGCTGCTCGTGTACGAGGTATGCGGCGTCGTGTACGAATGCGAATGTCGGTTTTCGGCTTTGCTTAAAAAATCGAGAACTCGCAATCTACTTCGGCCAGACATTCACCGATCTTTTTAATGATTCTTTATTGTTGAACGCCTAAAAACCGAAGACAATGACACATGTATTTTATATTTTGATTGCCTTCTTCATCTTCGTTGAATTGATCGTCTTGTTCTCACAAAAGAACATTCATTCAGCCGTCAAGAGATTAAAGAAGTTGAACAAGGAGAAAAAAGGCAAATTGTCCCTTGACGAAATCGGTGCAAGCATGACTTTGTATCAATCAATTGGGATCATTTATTTGATCTATTGTCTTGTCGGGTTGATGTCTTCACAATGGGTTTTATTTGCTTTGATCATTCTTCTTGCATTTATCCCGAAACGTTGGCTTTGGTGGCGTTATGTTGACAGTATTGTCACATTATTGATCTTAGCGTTCATTCTATTGAACAAATACCATTTTCATATTGACATGTTTCACTTAATAATCAAATAAAATGAAAAAGGAATACGGTAAAGAGTACAAAACCGATGAAGAAAGAATTGCCTTCTTAGAAGACAATGCGGACAGTGTTGAAAACAAAGAATATTTCAAACGATTCACCCCGCAAGAACTGAAGGAAAAGAAAGATCGAAAGATTGATGTTGACGTTGAAGTTGCAGACCTTGACGAAGAAAAGAAGGCTAAAATGAAGGAATACAAGGACAAGATTGACCCTTTAGCCAAAGAAGGAAAGCAACTTTTGAAATGTATCAAGAAGAAAGGCCAAGTCGTTTCCGGTAGACTTTTCAAGTTTGTTGATAACGAAGAACGAATGGTTGGTTTCTACGACGAACAAGGTGATCTTGTGGAATCTCGCCCGGCTTTCCCGGATGAACTTCAAACAACAATCTTTCAAATGAATAGAACGGGGACAAACGATTAAAAATCATATAATTATGACAAAGCAAGACCTTATCAACACGATTGCCGAACGTGCTGAAATCAACAAGATCGACGTTGAACATGCGATCAATACGGCGTTTGATGTTGCGAAAGAAACAATCGCAAATGGTGATTCAATTTTCATTCGTGGTTTTGGAACCCTTTCCCCAAAGCGACGACAAGCGAAAGTTGCACGGAATATCACGGCCGGAACTTCGGTTGTGGTTCCCGAAACAATTGTTCCGCATTTCAAGCCTTGCAAGGCTTTCAAGGAGCAAGTAAATGAAATTCAAGTTATTAACGATTAATTTTTTAAGTCATGGAAAATGAAAAATTGCAAGTTGTTTTAGGTCAAGGAGTTACAAAAGCCGAATTAGTTGTTCGTGAAGTTAGTGAAGTAAACGAGTTGGAAGTAAAGGCCCCAATCAAAGTTGATTTGTCCGGGACCATTGGCGCACCGCTTGAATTCTTGACAAAGAGATTGTCCGAAGAAGATCAAATCAACCAAAAGCGTTGTCATGTGCTCGTAAACCGTGAAAATCTGACAATCAAGTTAGTGATTTGTGAAGATGATCAATACAAAGAAGGCAAAGTTCTTGGAACACTTCAGAAACACCCGAAATTCAAAGAATTTGGGATCAACGACAATGCTTGTGCTTGGGACCCGAACGAACTTGGCCAATTCTTTAAAATGAATCGTGCTTTCTTCCCGGACAAATCGGAAAATATGAAACTTGTCACCGATCTAAAGAACTTTGAAGCAAAGGTCAACACTACAATTGAAAAGCAAAAAGCGGACAACGGAAGCTTCGCCGACAACTATTCCGGCGTCGTTACTTCTAATTTGCCGGGTGCTTTCAAATTGAGAATACCACTTTTCAAAGGACGTCCGGCCGAAGACCTTGAAGTTGAATTCTACGCTTCAATCAATGGAAGAAGCGTGAAATTGTATCTTATGTCACCGGGTGCATGTCAAGCCTTGGAAGACCTTCGGGATAAGGTGATCGACGAACAACTTGACGCAATTCGGGAAATTGCGCCGGAAATCGCAATCATTGAACAATAATCATTGCTTTTCCTTTCCCCCGGTCTTTTACCGGATCGGGGGATAAAATTACAGAACTTTTTAAATGAATTGACAATGGCAAAAGAAACCTATTTTTTCTCGCATGATTTCAACGCCCGAAATGATCCTAAATTGGTTGCAGTACAACAAAAATACGGTCTTGAAGGATTGGGGGCTTATTGGTGCATCATTGAAAATTTATACGAGCAAAACGGAATGTTAGAGGTGTCAAAGGTCGGTGCGCTCGCATATCAATTACATGGTGATGCCAAAATGATAAAAGATGTCGTGTTTGAATTCGGTTTGTTCAAGAATGACGGACAATTTTATTGGTCCGAATCAGTCAATAAAAGACTAAAGAAAAGGGCAAATATCGCAGACAAACGCAGACAAGCAGCGCAAAGCCGTTGGCGTTTAGAAGAACAACCCGAAGAACCCCAAGAAAGCCCCGTTCCCGAAGATTCAACGCCCGATCAACCAAGTAGTCAGCAAAGCGAAGAAGTTCCCGGAAACGGAAAGAAAAAGGGGAAAGACGTTGATTTCAAAGCAGTGGTTGAATTATATCAAACGCATTGTTCGTCTTATCCGGCAATAGTCAAACTATCAGATGCCCGGAAAAATAAAATTCGGATTCGTCTTGAAGAAATGCAAGGAAGCCTTGAAACACTGAAGGAAGTCTTCGTCAAAATGGAAGCTTCAAAGTTTTGTCGGGGCGACAATCAAAGAGGTTGGAAGGCAACTTTCGATTGGCTATTTGCAAATGAAAAGAATTGGGTCAAGGTCCTTGAAGGAAATTATGACAACAAGAACGTGAAACCCGGTCCAACAAGTAATGATCAACAAGTGAATGATATATGGAAAGACCAATAGGAAGCATTATCGGGAATATAAGAAATAAAGGTTTCTTTCATACAATTAGACGCAATTCATATTTGCCTTACCAATTACCTTTTGCAATGCAAGTTGTTGAAGCAATCGGAAAAGATCGAAACCCGAAGTTCTGTATTGACAACGAAAACCGATTTGTATATGAAAATTTGATCCGTTGGATTCACGGGGATCAAGACTTCAAATGTGTTGATCCGGCGACAAAAGAGATCATTCCCGGAAGATTGACCGCCGGAATATACATTGCAGGAAACACCGGAAGCGGTAAGTCTTGGGCTTTGGAAATAATGTCGGCGTATTGCGATATTGACAATGTACAAGTGACAATCGGGAATGAACAATTTTGTCTTCGTTGGCCCTGTTTTCGTTCTGATACAATTTGCGAAGAATTTACCGAAAAAGGGTCCATTGACAAATATAAGAAAAGGGCTATTCTTGGAATTCAAGACTTGGGTTCAAGTTCTGAACCGATTGAAAGCCTATACATGGGTAATCGTATGGGAGTGATTCAACAATTGCTTGAATATAGGGGGGATTTCACCGATAAAATAACCCTTATAACATCTAATCTTCCCATGAACCATAAAGTATTGATCGACCGATACGGGGATCGGGTTGCAAGCCGCTTGAATGAAATGTGCAATTACTTTGAGATAAAAGGCAAAGACCGCCGAAAAACATATTCAACTGATAATAAATAAAATAACAATTATGAAGACTTATATTTCGGGCAAAATTTCCGGCCTTCCTTCAGAAGAAGCAAAGAAGAAATTCAAGCAAGCGGAATCATACTTGCAAGGTCTTGGACATGATGTTGTCAACCCGTTTGAACTTCGTTTGGGTGTCGATGCTCCTTGGGAATCACACATGTTGTTTGATCTGAAGTTACTTTTTGAATGTGATTCAATTTATATGCTTGATAATTGGATCGAAAGCAAAGGGGCAATGATCGAAAAGCACATTGCCGATGTTAGAGGGATGAAAGTTTTGTTCCAGACAAAAGAAGAATCCGAAAAATATCTTGCAATAACAATTTTTAAAATCAAAGGGGCAATACAAGAAGTCATGGGGTTGAAATTTGAAGAATACACAACTGAAGTCCGGTGTCGTGATTCCTTCTTCGCTCGCATGATATTCACTTATCATTGTCGAAAGACCGGAATGAAATTGAAAGAAATTGCCCGGTATATTCACCGGGATCATACAACGATGCTTCATTATCTGAACAAGTACGACGATGAAGTAAAATACAACCCAACATTTCGGACAATCGCAATTCGTATAAACAAAATTTTAAAACAACCTATATCACAGTAATATATGCCAAGAAAAAATGAAGGCTTGACCGCCGAAGGTCAGAAACGGCCCCAAAAGGCCGATATTTCCAAGAATGGATCAATTGACTTGGAAGAATTGAGAAAACGGGATAAAGGAAAGGTTTCATTGAGAATCGACGCTAATACGGTGATCCTTGTTTCCCCGGAAAACAAAAACGAAGAATATGCGGCCCGATTCCGCAATAGAATTGAAAGTTTGAGATAATGGAGCAACCGATCACTTTGATAAATCCGAAAGGTGAACGCCGTGACTTCGGCTTTGTCGAGTTCTACGGGTTCAAGCAGCAAGTCGCCAATTCTCAATCTTTCAAATTTTGGGCCGACGTGAAAGGACTTCCGGGTTGGTTCAAGCACAACGGAGAAACCCGCCTAAATGTCCCGGTCGTTGATCGGTTCCTTGAAGAAAAAGGATACAAGGTAATAGACAACGACATTTTCGGGAAACATGCAAAAGTAAATCAAAAGTAAATCATTTGCAATGCAATTGCATACAACCAATTAAAATCATGGAAAAGAAAAAAGTTGTTTTAATGCTTTCAAAAGCATTTCCCAAAAGAATGTCAAATGCCGGGGAACCGACAAACTTTGCTGAAAAGTTGTCTTCCGGCGAAAAGAAACATACAATCCGTGCCAATCTTGCTTGGTGGCAAAAGAAGGCCGAATTGATCAATTCCGGTAAAGCTTACCTTTCGATCAGACAATGGGAAGGTATGCCGTACCGATCAAAGCAAATTGAGATTGCCCGATTTGACAAGATCAGTATTCAACCATTGATCATTGGTGATGCCGAATCATGGAAAGAAGATGTTTGCCAAGTTTGGGACAATGAATCGCAAAGATTCAAAATGTCAAAGTTGAGTGAAGCAGCCCAAAACGACGGATTATCCTTCGATGTCTTCAAAGAATGGTTCCTTCCTTATGACAATTCGCAAACAATGGCAATTGTTCATTTTACAGAATTCAAATATTAATAATTTAGATTGAAACAATTATGGCAAATCTTCATTTTACCCTTGATAAAAGCGCAGGAAAATTGTTGGCACAAATAGCACAAGAACACCTTTTGTGTAACCTTGATCCTAAAAAGGCTATTGAAACATTTACAATGTCTTTAAATGATCTTCCGGTTGAAATGGCAATTAAGTTGTTGAGTGGTGAACTTGTTATCGAAGTAGAAGACGACGGAGTGAACGTAAATGTAGTTTCCCGTAATGAAAACAAACATTCTGACTACCCAAAGCCCGATTTTGTTGATTGGTACTTATTCCAACATAAAGAGATAAGACGAAGCGGAGATCGTATTCGCTTAGGGCTTGAAGAATTACAACGTAGCATTTCCATACATAGAGGTTCTTTTGACTTTGAATTCAATTATCAAGCACTTGGAAAGTTCATTATTAAGAACGATATTACAGAGATTGAAGATATTATTGACAGTGACCCAAGGGTTGAAAACATGCGACGCATGTTCAAATTGTCCGATGCTTATTTGCGGAAGACTTATAAACTTTTCAATGTCTTCGACTTTCTTGAACATACTTATCCCCAACAAATCAATCCTTTCAATGGGTGTGTCCCTGGGAGACGTTACCCAATTATAAACCGAATAGAAATGAAGTTGAAAACTTTGATTGAATATGATTACGAATTGATTGAAGCAACTATAAGAGAAGAAGACGAAGAGATAAAAAGACACATTGAAGCCGCCCAAGATATTGAAAAAGAACTAAAAAACATCATTCAGCCTTCAGATATAAAACTAAATTATTCGGCCGGGTGGCTTGATCCAAACGGTTTCTTCTACGGACTAAATGGGGAAATTTCCAACATGCTACACATGAATCTTGCTGATGCCATTCGGGAAAAATACAAAGTCGAAAAAGGAACCGATATTGGAGAAAACCCGGATCGTTGGTTGGAAGAACACGGGTGGGTGAAAATACACGGGAATTGGATTCTTTATTCGGGTTATGACGAAAGCACATTCAACCGAAAAGATATTCCTTTAACCGATTGTCAAAAAAATAGCCTTGTTGCTTATGGAAATGTTTGTCATAAAGGAATCTTAAAAGTTGGTTATCAGAAAGAAGCGATTCCGGCCGCACGATTAAATATTGTAGATGATATTATGTTAAGAAAATATTTTTCACTTTAAAATCAACTATTTATGAAGATACAAGCAATTGAATTTAATTCCGAACCCGAAACGCAAGAAGCAAGAAACGGGGTCTATGTCTTTGACGGGAAAGGGAATCAATATCGTATTTGTTTAGATCAGTTTGGAGATTTAGAAGTTTATGCTTCAGACGGTCGAATCATTATTGAACCGAAAGTAAGTAATCATATAGTAATAAAGTCTGAATGAAAAAAGAAACAATGATCATTGATTGTGCACAATGTTCCCACCAAGGGAACGGATGCCCCGGTTTTAACGACTGTATTATATACAAGAACATTTGGGAACAAAGACGTTGGGAAGCTGCCAAAGACGCAATGAAGGGAATTCTTTCAAATGAAGACCTTACAACCCGAATCGAAGAAGGTGCGGAATACATGCTTGAAGGAATTGCGGAGGAAGCCGTTTTATTGGCCGACGCTTTAATCAAAGAATTTCAAAAACCATAAAACAATAAATATCATGAATAAATTTAGCGGAAAAGCAATTTATTGTCCCACGGGAAAAGCCGGGGAATATGCAACTTATGCTTGCAACTTTTTTGTTGGGTGTTCCAACGGTTGCGAATATTGTTATTTGAAAAAAGGGATCGGCGCAAAGGTCCTTGGCATTGATCACCCGGAATTGAAGAAATGCTTCAAAGACTTTGATCACGCAAAAGAAGTGTTCAAGAAAGAACTTCAACAGAACTTGGAAGACCTTCAGAAGCACGGATTGTTTTTTTCGTTTACAACTGATCCAATGTTGCCCGAAACCATTGAATTGACCAAAGAAGCAATTGCAATTTGCGTGAAAAATAATATCAATGTAACGCTTCTTACTAAGCGGACGGACTTCTTCAATAGTATTTTCGGAAATGTTACCTACGGGCCGATATGTAATGCAACATTTGACAATATTCGTTTCGTGGCTTATAAAGAATCAATTGCCTTTGGGTTCACCCTTACCGGAAGCGACGATCTCGAACCCGGTGCGGCTTCTAATATGGAAAGAATTAAAATGATGAAAGACCTTCACGATCTTGGTTTCAAGACTTGGGCGAGTATTGAACCCGTGATTGACATTCCCGAAAGCCTTGCAATGATGAATTTGACGAATGGTATATGCGACTTATATAAAGTTGGCCTTTTGTCCGGCAAACATTATCCAAAACAAGACCTTGAATGTTTCGTCGAAATGGTAACACAAATGTTTCCGAAGGGTCGATTCTACTTCAAAGACACATTATTGAAGAAAGCCGGAATCAACCGGGAAGATTTACCCGACAATTGCGTTTCTTCAAACTATGACATTTTTAAGGGTCGGTAGTAATGGCGCAATACACATTTGATATTGTGAAGTATAAGACAATCACCGATAATGGGGAGACGTATAAAGACTTCATAGAAATGATGCCTTCGCTTACCGTTGAAGCAACAAATTACATTGCAGCAACTTTAAAGGCTGAAAAAGTTTATCCGTCAGAGAAATATACGCATCAACTAATTGATACGGATGCGGAAAAATGGCCAACTAATACGTCAATATTTTAATTCAAAAAATAGAAACATTATGACAGCAGAAGATTTAATCAAAAACAATTCACTTACCGATATAGAGGTAACAGGGAATCAGACCGTTGTATTTTCAGAAATAGCACTAACGGCCGTAAATATGGCACGTGAAGAAGTGAAATGCACATGGGAAAAAGCTACGGCGGCATTTGTCAAAGATGCAGAAGTTAAAACAAAAAAGAAGTGCGAAGAAGCGTTTCGGGCCGTAATAACGGCGGTTGCTCTTGGTCAAGCTTGCGGAGAACCAATTGACGCAGAAGCGGAGTTTCGTAAAATAATGAATCATATATGAAAATAAGAAGCACATTCTATGATAGCGAAAGAATGAATCCAATTGACATGATAAGGCTTGATAAAATCAAGATTTTAGGGTGCAAAAGCCATGCCGATAGTTCATATATCGAAACTATCGAAATGTCATTCAACGTATGTTCAAAAAACGGGTCTATCATTGGTGCAAATACTGATAACCGATTTAGGATTGTCTTTGATATTGAAACGGGCTATCTTCCCGAAGATGCGATTGAAAAACAATTAAAGAAGTTATTAGAATCTTTCAAAATATACGATATTGAGACACTTCTACAAGCGTTTAGATACAGACGATTCTATTGTAAATTATAAAAATCATGGGAAGTTTTATTGCAAGACAGCCAAACGGCCTTTTATGCCGCTTTTCTTCCGTCATTGATACAATCACCGACTACAACATGACCGATGAAGAATACATTGAAATGTGTGCGGAAAAAGCAAGGGAAAAAGCAAAGGAAGTATTGAAATATCATATTCTCCCTTTTAGTTGCGTCAAAGAACAATTCGTTCCTAACAATATGAGTAACAAAGAGTTTAAACAAATTATCAAAAAAATGGAGACACCAAGAAAATGAAAAAAGTATTCTATTGCATTGCATTTGCATTGCTTTTGCTTTGCAGTTGCAAAAGTTATCACTACAACGACAACCGATTTTTCCTTCTTACAACCGGGAAGGAAAGACACATTTCAGAAGTTTCACCATTGCCAAGAAGTATTGGTCCAAAACGTGACAACCGCTTCAACGAAGCATTTGAAAAGGCTTCAAAAGAAGCAATGTCCAAGGCTGATTCAATCTTGCGCAATAAATACCCGCAATTCTATGGGAAAGAAAAAGATTGAAAAGCGTGCCCGAAAGTTTGCGATCCGACTTTTACGAAAAGTTAATCAAAGATTAGCCCGACGAAAAATTTACGTTGATCTTGCAGTTGGGCCGGATACATGCGCAACACTTGTGTATGTTGCAAAAATCAATAAAGAAACTAACAAATTAGAAATCATTAAATTAAAACAGTTATGCTAAATGTTCAAGTTATTGGAAACCTTGGTTCCGATGCCGTTATCAGAGAATTTAACGGCAAAAAGTATGTAGCCTTTTCAGTTGCACACGAAAAATTCACAAAAGACAGTCAAGGAAACAAAGTAAAAGTCCCCGTTTGGGTTTCCGTTCTTTGGTACGGTGAAGGCGGCAATGTCTTTCCTCTTTTGAAATCCGGGGTCAAAGTCTTTGTTCATGGCCGGGAAGACGTGAAAATGTATGACGATAAGGCCGGGAACAAACAAATTGCGATCAATGTAGAAGCAAGCGAAGTCTTTCTTTGTGGAATGAAAGGAGAAGGGAATCAACAGGCAGCCCCGGCGCAAAGTAATTCAACGGCGGCCCCTACTCCAACATCAAGTAACCCGACCGATGATCTACCATTCTAAGACGATCAGACAATGAAGTATGATATAATCATAGCAATTGACCCGGACACGGAAGAATCCGGCGTCGCCCGCTTAGACACAAAGACAAGATCGTTCAATATTCAAACCCTTCCTTTCCCCGAATTATTGGATTATCTACAATGCACAAAAGAGGGCTGCACCAAAAACGGGGAATCTTTAATTGTTCTCGTTGAAGCGGGTTGGCTTGTCGGAAAAAGTAATTATCATAACTACCAAGGCCGCCGGGCTGAAAAGATAGCGAAGAACGTTGGGTCCAACCATGAAACCGGACGAAAAATCATTGAAATGTGCAAGCATTACAGAATTGAGGTCTTGCCGCATTTCCCTTTGAAAAAGCATTGGAAAGGGAAAGAAGGGAAAATCACCCATGAAGAATTGGCGTACTTCACCGGAATCAAAAAACGAACGAATCAAGATGCAAGGGACGCCGCCCTTCTTGCTTGGAACTTTGCCGGATTCCCGATTCGCATGAAGGTATAAGGATAAATGTTTCATATCTTTTCACCGAAAGGTATATCAGTGTGATATACCTTTCTTTATTTTCGCAGATTATTAACGCTAATAATCAACGATATGAAACCAAAGAATTTCAAAGAAGCAACAAAAGTGCTTCAGAAGCCCGGAGGCATGACAAATGAAGAATGTTCGTCTTTGTCAGTGTGGAACGACGGTAAACAGTGCATTTCATGTTGGAAGCCTTCAATCAAAGAACGTCTTTCAATTCTTCTATTTGGGAACGTTTGGTTGTCGGTTCGTTCCGGCAATACTCAACCCCCGGTTTGGATCGACGGATCAAAAACCGTTTTTAATCAACCTTCAATCAAAGAAAAGGTCCTTTCAATTTTTACCAAAGATAAACGTCTTCACACCCTTGCGGGATTTATCATTTCTCTTGTCTTCGGGGTGTGGTTCCCTTGGATCGGGCTTGGTCTTGGTGTTGTTGCCGGGGCTGTGAAGGAATATTGGGACAGCCGGGGACATGGTTGTGTCGAATTACTTGACTTTGTGTTCACTGTTATCGGTGCATTGATCGCCTTTGCATTAACGTTCTTTCTTCTTTCACCCTTCATTCATTCACTTGTCAAGCTATGAAAACAAACAAGATCACCGAAACCAAGATTGACAAGCTGATCCCGGACAATATCAACGCTAATAAAGGAACCGAATACGGACAACACCTTGTCGAATCGTCCTTGCGCCAATTTGGGGCCGGACGTTCAATTCTTTTGGATAAGAACAACCGAATTATCGCCGGAAACAAAACGATTGAAAATGCGGCCGCAATTGGCCTTGAAAATGTGATTGTCATTGAGACAACCGGGGATCAAATTGTCGCAGTGAAAAGAACCGACGTTGACCTTGATTCAAAATTCGGCCGGGAATTAGCTATTGCCGACAATGCTTCGGCCAAAGCCAATATTGAATGGGATGAAGAAAACATTCAGCAAATCGCAAAGGAATGGGAAATCGACCCGGTTGATTGGGGAATCCCCGAATTTGAAATTCAGCCAGATGAAGAAGAACCGGAAGAAGAAAAGAAAGTGATAGACACCCGCTTGATCGTGGAATGTGGCGACGTTGCTAAACTATCAATGCTCTTTTCAGAACTACAAGACCGGGGCTTCAAATGTGAACTAAAAGAGTAAAACAATGGCAAAGTATAACATAAAGATCGTCGAAAAGATATGTTCCCTTATCCGGGCCGATAGTTACACAATAGCCGAAGTTTGCCGTCTTTCCGGTATTTCCGAAAGCACGTTCCATGAATGGAAGGCAAGCAAACCGGAGTTTTCGGAGTACATAAAAAAGGCAGAAGCCGCAAGAATGGACTTTTTTGTCGCTGAAGCAAAGAAATCTTTGTTGAAGAAGATTCAAGGCTATACCGTTGACGAAAGTAAAACGGTGTATGTTGATTCCAAGGAATCCGAAATTGACCCAAAGACAGGTAAGAAGGTGGTAAAGCCTAAAGTTAAAGAACAAACGATCATCAAAAAGCACATTCAGCCGGACACGGCCGCAATCATATTCACCCTTACAAACGGGGACCCGGACAACTTCAAGAATCGTCAATCGGCCGAAGTCACCGGAAAAGACGGGAAAGACTTATTCGGAAATCTTACGGATGAAGAATTGGACGCAAAAATCGCAGACATAGAAAGGAGACTTGCAAACGGTAAATGAAAGCAGCAAAAGCAAATAAAGGCAATAGAGTATCACGAAGGGAGAAGTTGCAATACTTCAAGGCTTTACGTGAAAGGTTGATTCGGCAAAGCCGGACTAACCTTTTGTCGTTTACGTCTTCAACAATGCAGACTTTCAAGCCCGCCGACTTTCATAGACGTTATTACAAAGTTCTGAACGACTTTGCGGAAGGCAAGATCAAAAAACTAATGGTCTTCATGCCCCCGCAACATGGTAAATCGGAAGGATCAACCCGGCGTTTGCCTTCTTATGTATTGGGAAGGAAGCCGGATACAAAGATCGCCGTTGTTTCCTATAATGCACCGAAGGCCCGAAAGTTCAATCGTGAAATCCAAAGGGTGATTGATTCACCGGAATATCACGAAATATTCCCCGACACGTGCTTGAATTCTTCCAATGTGACAACCATTGCCGGATCGTGGTTAAGAAATGCCGATGAATTTGAAATTGTCGGCCGCCGTGGTTCGGTCAAGACCGTTGGTGTCGGCGGTCCGTTGACAGGCGAACCCGTTGACATGCTGATCATGGACGATATTTACAAAGATGCCAAATCCGCTTGGTCCCCGGTTGTCCGTGAAGCAATTGAAGATTGGTACGACACAGTTGCAGAAACCCGCCTTCACAATGATAGCCAACAATTGATCGTGTTCACCCGTTGGCACGAGCATGATTTGGCCGGGCGGCTATTGGAACAACAAGGGCGTTACTCTGAAGACAATCCCGACGGTTGGGTTGTCGTCGTGTACCAAGCAATCAAAGTTGGTGCGCCAAGTGAATATGATCCCCGTGAAGAAGGTGAAGCCCTTTGGCCCGAAAGACACAACCTTGCGAAGCTTCAGTCTACAAGAAAGCGAAACCCGCATGTATTTGAATCCCTTTATCAGCAAGACCCGAAACCCGTTGAAGGCTTGATGTATGAAAATCCTTTCAACGAATATGAAGTAATTCCATATTGCAAACGAATGATCCGCAAGAACTACACGGATACGGCCGACGAAGGGAAAGACTTCTTGTGTTCAATCTGTTATGTCGAAACGGAAGCCGGGAACTATGTACTTGATGTCTTATATACGCAAAAGGGAATGGAGTACACCGAACCGAAAACGGCCGAAATGTTATCGAAGCATAATATCCAAGAAGCGGTGATCGAATCGAACAACGGCGGGCGTGGCTTCGCCCGTAATGTTGGCACACAATGTCGGATCATGGGGAACAACAAGACCAAGATCAAGTGGTTTCATCAAAAGGACAACAAGGCTATCCGCATTTACCAACATTCGGCGGCCGTTCAAAACTTGCTCTATTTCCCGAAGGGGTGGGAACACATGTGGCCGGAATTCTACAAGGCTATAACAAATTACATGAAGGTCGGAAAGAATGACCATGACGACGCCCCGGACGCATTGACCGGAACCGTCGAAAAGAGAAAAGGAAGCAAGCAACAGAGTTTGGGCGGTCTGTTTGCTTGATTTTTCATGCCCTAAACTATATCACACTGATATACTAAATTTTAAATTATGACAATAGAAGAAGTTTTCAAAAAAGACAATCAAACCGATGTTATCACGGAATTGAAGTCAAAACGTGGTATTCCATTACCGGACGCCAAAGGTGCAATCAAAGACCTTGACCCACTTCAACACGAAGTATTCAACAAGATCAATCGTCCAGACAAAAAAGTCAAAATCGACAAAGACGATCTTACAGAAGACGACAACACAACAACAGTGGTGACAGCCGTCAACGGGGAAGAACAAACAGGGTATCGGTGGGAACCCGTCGCCCGTATTGCTCTATCCCTTCAAAAGCTGATTGTTAAACGGGCCGTTGCTTTCATCTTTGGCAATCCCGTTGAACTAAATGCAGAAACCAAAGGGGAATCGCAAGAAGCAGTCTTAAAGGCGGTCAAGCGCATCTTGTTTGACGTCAAGGACAAGTCTTTGAACCGAAAGATCGCACGCAACATCTTCAGTTGTACGGAATGTGCTGAATTATGGTATCCGGTTGCAAAAGAAAACGAAGATTACGGGTTCAAGTCAAAGTTCAAATTGCGTGTTGCGGTCTTTTCCCCGTTATTGGGCGATACGCTTTACCCCTACTTCGATGAATCCGGGGACATGGTTGCCTTTTCCCGTGAATTCGTTCGGGTTGACGAAAAGAAGGTTTCACATACTTTCTTTGAGACATACACAGACAAGCAACACTTCCTTTGGGAAATCGGATCAAATGGATATGACCTTGTAGAAGGTTATCCAAAGAACATTGCGATTGGGAAGATTCCCGTTGTCTTCGGTTGTCAAGAACACGTTGAATGGGCCGACGTGCAAGTTTTGATCGAACGTCTTGAAAAGCTTCTTTCCAACTTTGCAGATACCAACGACTATCATGCTTCGCCAAAAATCTTCGTTCAAGGTGAAGTCAAGGGATTCAGTAAAAAAGGCGAAAGCGGATCAATCATTGAAGGTGAAGACGGTGCAACGGCGCAATACCTTTCTTGGCAGAACGCCCCGGAATCGGTCAAATTGGAAATCGAAACCTTGCTTCGTATGATCTATACCATTACGCAAACCCCGGATATTTCATTCGATGCCGTAAAAGGTCTTGGCGCAATTTCCGGTGTTGCTCTGAAGCTTTTGTTCATGGATGCACATTTGAAGGTTGCAGATCATCAAGAAGTGTTTGACGAATACTTGCAACGTCGTGTCAATGTAATAAAAGCCTATGTCGGGCAATTCAACATGAAGCTTCAGAATGACGCAAACATGTTGCAGATCGAACCGGAAATCACCCCGTATATGATCGAAGATGATCAAGCCGAAGTGACAAAATGGACAACGGCCAACGGTGGAAAACCGCTTGTTTCTCAAAAGCTTTCGGCAAAACTTGCACGGTTATCCAAGGACCCGGATGCCGACTTTGCTCAAATGCAAGCCGAATCCGACCGGGCCGCTTCATTCTTTATTAACGAACCAACAGAAGCATAATGGCAGGGAGAACAACAAAAGTGAAACCCCTTGTCGATTGCAAGAAATGCGTTTGGGGTGGTAGTGTGGTAAGCAATTTCATGATTGATTGCTTCAACAAAGTACGAAACCCGTATGGTTTTAAAGTCGCATACGGCGCAAATGGACGCCCTTGTGACTATTACAAGGAGAAACAACCATGACACGGGCAAAGAAGCAAGACGGCCCAAATAAACGCTTTTCCGTGCAAGGTTGGGACGCTTCACATTATCAAAAGACGGAAGCTTATGTTGCAGTGATCGACAAGCTTTATAATGAAGCTATTGCCGAATTCGCCCGACTTGCCATGCGTACCAATATAGACCCGGACAAACCTTTTTCTTTTGCCGATTATCCCTCAACTTCAGCAACGGCCCAAAACATCATCAATGGCCTTGCTTCAAATATGCAAGCGGTAATTGAAAAAGGTTCCCGGAATGAATGGTTGTACGCATGTAAGAAGAACGACGAATTCCTTCAGTCGATTATGAACACGTCAAAGGTTGGGAAACGCATGTTGTCCAAGATGCAAGATCGCAACCTTGACGCCCTTGACGCATTTCAGAAACGAAAGGTCAACGGCCTTGATCTATCCAAGCGGGTTTGGAAATACGCCGGGCAATTCAAAAAAACAATGGAATTTGGAATTGATGTCGGAATCGGTGAAGGTCGATCCGCACAACAGTTGTCGAAAGACTTGCGGGGAAGCCTTATTGACCCGGATCGTTTGTTCCGGCGAGTACGTGATAAAAGGGGACAACTTCATTTGTCTAAGGCCGCCGCCGCATTTCATCCCGGCCAAGGCGTTTATCGGTCCTCTTACAAAAATGCAATGCGGTTGACCCGATCCGAAATAAACATGGCTTACAGAGAATCGGAACGGCTTCGGTGGGCGAATCTTGACTTCGTTGTTGGATTTGAAATACAACTTTCCAACAATCACACAACAACCGATCCAAAAACGGGAAAGAAGGTCCCATTTGTGGACATTTGCGATACCTTGGCCGGACGATACCCAAAAAGTTTCGTCTTCAAAGGTTGGCATCCGCAATGCCGTTGTTTAATGGTCCCTATTCTTCAAGACCCGGACGAATTCGACAATCAAGAACTTGATGAAATGAAGGCGGCATTGAAAGGAACGGAATATAAAAAGTATGCGTCACGCAACCTTGTTTCCGAGGTTCCCGACAAGTTCAAGCAATGGATCAAAGAACACGAGGAAGCCGCCGAAGGTTGGTCTTCGATCCCCTACTTTATCAAAGATAATTTCAAAGGCGGGCGGGTTTCCGGTGGGTTGAATTTGGTCAAACCTAAAATCGAAAAACCCAAAGTCGATCCGAAAGTTGCAGAATTGGCCGCAATAGATGCCGAAATCGCAGCATTGAAGCCCCGTTGCCTTATGTGGGGCGTTTCGACTGAAATGTTGAATGTTGTTCGTCCGAATAATGATCCGGTCCAATTACGCCGAATAATAAAGGCCCTTGAAGATCAGATCACCAAGCATGAAACCAACTATTACAATCTATTGGGTAAGATTCAATCGCTTATCGGTAAGGCCGAAAAATTGGGGGTTAATGGGGCGCAATTGAAGTCATGGTCCAAATCATTGCAAAACAATCCGGCAATAATCGGAAACCCAAACATTACGACTTCAATCAACACTTCAATTCAATCTTTGGAAAGTGACATTGCAAACGCTGTATTGAATCAAAGTAAAGGTGCAAAGATACAGACACCGGAACATGTGAGGGACGAAATCAAGACGGTTGGAACCAAGGAAGGTTGGTTTGAACATGGCTTCGATACTTTGGCAGTTGACAAAAACCGAAACAACAACGGTTCAACCGATATGAAAGGAAAAATCAGTTTAGCACAAGACCGATTGGATTTGTGTGTTTCCGCAATGAATAAAGTCAAAAACGGTCTTGATATAACATCCAAAGAAGCCGATGCAATGGCGACTCTTTGGCATGAAATCACGCACAATCGCAATAAATTGGGTTATATGTATATGAGTGATCAAGAACGTCGATTCATGGAGTTGGCCAATGAATTTGTTTCCCGAAAAACATTACCGGAATTCTACAAAGCATTAGGAGCAAAAGAAACTCCACACCCGGAATTTTTGAACAATCGGGAAAAATGCGGATACAATGACATGGTTTGCAATTACGACAAGTTGATTGATGCTTTGGGATTGGATAAAAATAAAGTGCTGTCTATTGTAAGAAAGCATTTGTTTGAAGGCAAATATAATGATCAAATGAACGGGCTTTACGAAGGTATATTGGAAGGATTCAAAAACCGTATAAACCCGGATACAGGACGCAAGTTCACAAAAACAAATATCAAGGAAATCATTAAGTTTTGCAATAGCAGTCAAGACATATTTGAAAGTTATTACTTAGCGCATTTTAAACTGAAAGGGGCCAAATAAAGCCCCTTTCGTTTATAATTCAAGATTTTCAAACATTCCGTCAAATTGCTTTTCAACTTGTTCTTCAAGTTCTTTGTTTTTTGTTAATTGGGCCAACATAAGTTGCTCTTGATAGCGTTGCCAATCATCTTGTTTGCCTTTACATCTCTTTATAAAAGTAACATACTCTTCATACGATCCATTCGGATATATATTTGCCAATACGCTACTTATCAATTCTTTATCATTTGTAAGATCAAGAATTGTTTTTCTAATCAAATTTGAATAATCCATATTACTATGATTTTGAATTTGTTCGATTCCCCTTCTTTCTCTTAATGCTTCCTTTCCGTATGGTACAAATCTTATTCCGGTAGGGGCGTTCCGGTGTGATCTTACAGTCATACAAGCGTTGTTTTGATACCCCCAATGTTTCGGGGGCGTAGGTGTCGAAAAGGGCCGCTATTGATCCGAAATAATCATGGCCGCCGGATTTGAATTCAATATGGATCAGACCGTCACCGTTCATGTGCAATATTATTTAGTTAAAAGAAGAAAGGTGCAATTCTGATTGTCCCAATTGTGGTTGACGGGATCAATACAGAAAAGCACCTTTCAAATATGTTATTTCCGGCAACCACTCCGAAGAACATTCTTTTGCAAAAGTATGGATCGGCTTTGGTATATCACACTGAAATACATGTAGGTTGTACAAAAGATATGCACACAATCGAAGTAATACAATGAAGAATTGCCTTTATCCGCATGTTCCAAACAATGCAGACATTGCAACTATAATCATAATGACGGCAAACACAAAAAGCAACCCTTGAACGCCGCCTTGGGCCTTTTCAACGGCGGTTGGTTCTTGTTTTAGTTCATCTTCTGATTTTTGAACTGTTTTCGATTCACCTTCTTCATTCACAACCTTTTGCCCGCATTTATAACAAAACACTGAATCTTCGGGGATTTCCGTGCCACATTTTCTACAAAACATATTAATCTAATTTTTACGTTGAACTTTGATTGTCGAAGTTGATGTCCCGTCCGCCATTTTGATAGTTGCATTGTCTCCGTTTATCTCTTTGATGTCAATTTCAAAACGATAGCCGGAAGGTGAGCTATGTTCTTTATCGTTGCCGTCGTTTAGCTTAATGACATTTTCCGAAGGCATTGTATATGTACCGGATAACGTTTCATTAATGACGCCGCCCTTGTAATAAACAAACGAAGCATCCACATTAAATTGAATATACGTTCCGTCTTCTTGTGGCGTGAAATAGTTATCCGAATTTAGATAGGACATTTGAAACCATTTGCCGATAATCTTATCAAAATGATTGTCTTGTTTGTCTTCATCCTTTGAGCATGAACTAATTAAGAGCAAAAGAACGGGGAAG
>ENA-USYV01001458-USYV01001458.1-human-gut-metagenome-genome-assembly--contig:-NODE-1458-length-22708-cov-10.833238_pt1 | contig 22708 bp, 28 predicted proteins | sample MGYA00250066_ERZ773514 | MGnify/ENA primary metagenome ERZ773514 (study PRJEB29103, sample SAMN06112049) | human gut metagenome | biome: human gut; feature: ankylosing spondylitis patient; material... | reverse complement strand
AAGTACCGGCTGTCTGCTCGACTTTACCGGGACAGGACTTTCACCTGCCTGTATATGTAGCGCCGAACTGGCGCACTACCTGCGCATCCCACATCATCAGCGCCGAGCTTACTGATTCTAATGACGGTCGCCTGTACTTTTCGGGCGTGAATGAAAGTCACTTAGAAGGAGGCATTACCCTCCATTATGAGGAAAGCGTCATTTTTGACATGTGGCGTATCGAATACAACCGCCCGTTGTGCGAAACGATGGAAAGTGCCACGGATTTTATGAAAGGCCCCGCGTATCGCGCTACTCAGGCCTTTAGCGGCCCTTATAAAAAATACGGCGGATGGTTTTATCTCACTAATGCAGCCGGTGAGCGCCTCGAAATTGTTGACGATGAAGGGGAGGAGATCGATATAGATCAAATTCGCTTACCCGGGCCGTTTAGAACAGTTTTCTATCCCGAAGCACCGTACAACTTGCCACGCTAAATAACCGGCGCCCCGCCGGGCGCCTCCACACAATCAGATAGATATAGAGGTAAATAAACATGACGAATACGAACACAATCAGCCGCCCCACGGCCGCTCTAACTCCTATCGCCGCTATGGTACAACCCGTTGAAGTTGAAATTCCGTTTACAGGTTTTTACAGCACCTGCATAGGCGCCGAATTAGATGACGCGGTAACCCGTGAAATTGAGTCGATTAACGAAGAAGAAGGCCTCAATCTTACAGAAGAAGATTTTGATGTCTCCTACTCTGATATGCGGGAGGCAGCGGCCGAATCAATCGCCGAATACTACCCCGAATGGCTTGAAAAACTTACAGGCGTTGATATCTCTTGTGAATTTAAAGCCCTTGAATCGCCGCGAGAATACAACTTCTACAATGACGCGATTATCTGCAATATCCCGCGCCACGACATCTATAAATTATTGTCTTGGCTTGAAGACAATCACCCGGGGTTTTTCGCCGAATACGTTAAGGAAAGAATGACGCCGCGGGACGGATGGGCGCCCTTCTATCCTGCTGAATTGGCATCTTGGGGTCATCCTGATTCATGGAAACCCGCTCAATTGTCCTTAGTGCTCGCAGCAGTCAATGCCGCCGCGCTCGGAGAATATCCCGAGTACTACGGCACATTAGAGGGTTCATGGGCTGATAGCTGTTTTAGCAACTTTTGGGGCGCGAATAGCTTCATGACCCGTTTATATGATCCGTCCATTGGTTTATCGGATGATTGTGATATTAGATTCGTTCTCTCGTTTTACCTGCCTTACTTAGTAAACGGCGATACGGACAATTTAACGATCGGAGACATGGAGGCCCTTCAAAAGTTTGAAGAAGAGTTTGAATTTAAGGGCGTTATTCAAAAGTCTGTTGACAACTCAGAGTATAGGCAGTGCGACATATCCGGCGCCTATGGTGATTGTGAACCTGTTGCGGTTAAGCGCCGCGCCCACGAATAAAGGAGTCTAGATCATGCGTAAAGTTACCATCCGCCGCCTCAACTCAGCAGGCAAAACAACGGGGCGCCCGCTTATCGTTTACCGTCCCCGCGCCGCAACTGTAAAGACAGCTCGCTTACATAATCCGCTGCTCAAGGGCCGCTCCGAGACTGATATCTCAATCATGCTCACACTCAAAAAATTATGTGCTGAGTTCATTGAAGCCCGTCGCTCTAATTATTTTCGCATCGGTTTCCTTAACGGCGCTCCGGTACGCATTGACCTCGAGTACTAAAGGAGGGTTACAGAATGCTTTTAGATGATTTCCAAGTCGGTATCTATAGATACGAGATTTTTGATACAGGCGGCCGCCTCATTAAATGGACTCGGACCAATACAACGGACTCAGCCGCTCCGATTGAAATGCGGGCCCTACGACCTAACGCACGACGGCGCGAAATAATCGCCGCGTTTGACGACTGACTAAAAATTTATTTCCTTCGACCGGGAAACAGAAATAAAGGCGCCACGGATTAAACCCCGCGGCGCCTTTTCTTATTTGGAGCTTTTAAAAAATGTTTGCACGGATTGAATTACGAGCGATTCACGCGCCGATAACCACACCAGCAGCGCCCGCCAAATATTTGGCGCGCCTAGTGATCGACGCCGCCGGCCACGACTCAGTAACGACATACATCTATTTTGATTCAAATTTTCAGGGCGGCCCGATGACTGTAGACATTACCGATTTTTCTGCCGCGCTCGTTTATCGGTGCTTAGTGGCCGGCTCGTTAAGGCTGGCATTAAAAGCAGCCGCCAAGGTATTGGACCCGGGTAAAGAGTCCATCAAACAACGCTTGAAAGTCGATCTTAACCGAAATTTAAAGCTAGGCGCCACACGCTGGAGATACGACGCGCCCGCCCTCTCAGATTTTTCTTTCACCACTAACTAATAAAGGAGTGATTTTTATGATTCAAAAATTCATTACTCAATTAACCACAGTAAAAAAGCACCTTCAGGTAATCGGCGCCGATTTTTCTAGGAATTACGCCGAAACATCTCAAGAATTAGGCGCCTCAATTGCTATTTTTGATACTGCTAAGGCTCTATCTGTAATTATTGAGCATATATCTAATTTTCCCGATAAATCGGGTCTTACGGGCGTTGAGAGCATAGCTTCGCTACAGGACACTGCGCTAACCCCGAAAGCCGCTCATAAGCCCGCCACGGCGCCTAATGAGGCTATCGCAGTGCAGGCCGAATCTACCGAAAAAGCAGCACCGGCGCCCGCTCCGACTGCTGAAAAAGATGTGACCCCCGCCCCCGCCGCTAATGGTGAAAAGGCTGTGAAAAAGGCCGCTCCGAAAGCTACACCCCCCGCCCTTAAAGCCAAGGAGCAAACCGCCCCGAAGCCCCAAGGCTGGGTTGAAAAACCGAAAACCGACGACAAGCTGAACTCGGCCTCTCAGGAAAATTATTCCGGCAAGTCCGACGCAGAGCTTGAGCAGGAGCGCCGTCTCCTCTGCCGAGACGCAGTGCTTAAAGGTAATCAGCCCGGGGCTGTCCGCGACTTCACTTCCGAGAAATTCGACGTGCGCACCGTAGGTGCCATTCCGCGTGAAAAGCACGGCGAATGGGTAGCTGAGTTCAAGAAAACATTCGGAGTTTAATCATGGCCGCTCACGCACTGCTTTCCCCATCTGCTGCCGAGCGCTGGCTTAACTGCCCCGCTTCTGTCTTCCTGAATAAGGACATCCCCGACGAAGGCTCGGTCTATGCCGACGAGGGCACCGCCGCGCACACCATCATGGAGGCCGCGGGTAAAGAGTATTTCCAAGGTTTTGACTTTGACTCGATCAAGACCACACTGGCTCTTAAGCTCGCTGAAATGAAGGCCCACGGCCCGCAGGGGAAATTCACGATCACCGACGCATGGGCCGACGAGGTTATCAACTGCGCCCGCGTTTGGCTGACCGAGCTGGATAAGGTCTGCGGAGGGTTCCCTGATTACGTAGCCTTCGAGACTCGCGTCAACTCGGTTGAAATTCCGAACGGCTCGATGGGCGGTACCGCCGACTGCCTGATGTTGGTAGGCGACACGCTTCATGTTTTCGACTACAAGCACGGCCAAGGCGTTCCTGTTTCCGCAGAGAACAACCCTCAGCTGTCTTTGTACGGCTACATGGCCTACATGAGCCACCTCGATCTTCCGGTCAAGAATATTGAGCTTCATATCGTGCAGCCGAGAGCGGATAACACCAACTCTTGGAAGACCTCGGTCGAGCAACTCTGCTCTTGGTTTGACGAGATCGTTCAGCCGCAGGCAGAGCGCGTGATTGAGATCTGCGATACAGGCAAATACACGCTTGAAGACTTCACCGTTACTAAGAGTGGGTGCCGCTTCTGCAAGGCCAAGGCCGCGTGTCCTGCGATGACCCGCGAAGTCTCTACCGAACTCGATCTGCCCCGCGTACTTACGGTGCCCGATTCAACGGAAAAGCTCGCCCGCATTCTCGATTTCAAGCCCGTAGCCGAAGCCTACTTTGACGCCGTGGAAAAGAAAGTATTCGACCTTCTCTCCAACGGTCAGTCCGTGCCCGGATTCAAGTTGGTCTCAGGCCGCCCCGGAAACCGCAAGTGGACGGACTCCGCCCAAGCGCTGGACGAACTCAAGAAGGCAAAACTCAAGATGTCCGAGTACTACAAGACACCTGAAGTTATCAGTCCTTCTCAGGCCGAGAAGCTCTTTAAGCAGGGCGTGATCGGAGAGCGCAAGTGGCAGACATTGCAGGGTCTCATTACCCGACCTGAGGGCAAGCCCACATTGGCCGCCGTCACCGACAAGCGGCCCGCTTTGAAATCCGACGTCGATTACTTAAGCGATGAAAGCTAAAGATCAAACGGCGACGCTTCTTCCGCGATGTGCCGTCGAAGCCTTGAAGCTCGCGGCCTCGCTGGAAAAGGACAAGCCGCCCGGCACGTCCAAAGCCCGCCTCGACGCTCTGGAAAGGGTTATCGCAGAGCTGAAAAAAAGATACCCGTCTCACTTTAAATAAGGAAACTCAAATGGCTGTAAAAGTTCTAGCTATCAACAACAACGGCAAATTCAAAGACGTAAAAGTGCTCTTCAAGGCCTGCCGTCTCCGCTTCAATGACCTGCGCGTCCCCCGTTCTTATAAGGACACACCCGATTTGCCTAAGAACTACTCCGTCGTTCTTTTTCTGACCGACGAAGACCTCAAAGAGTTCGATAAGGCCGTCGAGGAAGCCGCCAAACTCTTTTGGGGCGATAAGTGGCAGGCAAAACTGCGTCAGTTCCGCAAGACCGAAGACCACAATCCCGCCCGCAAGCAAGTCACTGACGACGGCGAAGTCTTCTACACCGTCAACTGCAAGGCTTCTGAATTTATTAAGCGCCGCAACGGTGTAACCGAGCCTCGCAAGCTCGACGTGCTTAAGCGAAACAAGCAGCCGGTCGATTGGAATGATGACTCTACCGTGGACGAAAACGGCAACCCCGCTAAGCACGACATCCCTTACAACGGCTGTTATGTGAACGTCGTGGCTGATCTCTATGCCTCGGACAACGGCTCGACCTCGGGTATCTATCCGGCTCTGACAACGGTGCAGTTCGTCCGCGACGGAGAGCCGCTCGGCGCCGCTAAGACAAGCGACGCGCAGTACCTCGACGATCTCTCCGACGACGGCGAGGACGGCGATTCTGAAGTCGATACCTCTCAGTTCTAACCACATTTGATAGGCGGTCTCTTCCCAACTGCGGGGAGAGGCCTTAAGATGGAACATACACATACCAAAGTGTGTTTCTTCTTAAGGCGGGTAAGTGTGCAGTCGAGGGGCAAGTCCCTCGGGCCGGCTCACGCGGGGCGTCATTCCTCGCACCTCTTGCTCGGTTCTAAATGGAAAACAGGCTTTCCATGCACTTGACCCGCCGCCACCTTTCTAAACAGAAGAGACACACAAATGAAAGTCACCTCTCCTACTCTTTACTGCGACTTGGAAACCTTCTCTGCGAAAGATATTCGCGCAGGTTCCCACGCATACGCCGCCGACCCCTCGGCTGAGATTCTTCTTTGGGGTTACGCCATTGACGATGCGCCTGCCAAGGTGTGGGACGTTACCGCAGGGCCGATGCCCGAGGAACTTCGAGTAGCCCTTGACGAAGTGGCACGTAAGGAGCGTCGCCACGTGTGGCAGAACGGCGTCATGTTTGACCGCGTGTTCTTATCCTACGTGCGCCCCGACATTGTGCTTCCGATGGAAACGCTCGACGACACAATGGTCATGGCTTACCAAGCAGGCCTCCCAGGTTCTCTGAAAGAACTCTGCCAAGTATTTCACTTGTCTGCTGACAAAGCCAAGGACGCCGACGGAAGCCGCCTCATTCAGATTTTCTGCAAGCCGCTCCCCTCCACATGGAAACTCAATCGTGCGACAAGCAAGACGCACCCCGAGGAGTGGGCCAAGTTCGTGAACTACTGCCGCTTGGATATTGAGTCCATGCGTGAAGTCTATAAGAAGCTCCCCGCTTTCAATCGCACTGCCAAGGAGCGTGAGCTTCAAGTGCTGGACGCGACCATCAACATGAGAGGTATCGGCGTAGACGTAGAGTTTGCCGAGGCCGCCATTGCGACAGCCGAGCGCGCCAAGAAGGATATTGACAAGCAGGTTTTCAAACTCACGGACGGAAGAGTCGTGACCGCAGGTCAGCGCGACGCCCTCATTCAATTCTTCTTCGATAAATACGGGTGGCAACTGAAGGATATGCGCAAGTCAGAACTTGAGAAGCGCATGGAAGACCCCGACATCCCCGCTGAAATGAAAGAACTTATCGGCCTGCGCCTCATGGGTACTAAGACATCCGTGCAGAAGTACAAGCGCGTGGTTGACGGCGCAGTGGACGGACGGCTTCGCGGCTGTATGCAGTTCCGCGGTGCCTCCCGAACCGGTCGGATTTCCGGTCGTACATTCCAGCCGCAAAATCTACCAAGGCCCTTAATTAAATCTCAGGCTGAGATCGAGCAGATCATTGAAGACACCAAGCTCGGCATTCTTGAAGTCTGCTATGACGATGTGTCCGTCCCGTTATCCAGCGCGATCAGAAGCGTGATCGTCCCCGCAGCAGGCAACCGCCTCTGCGTCGCTGACTTCTCTAATGTGGAAGGCCGAGTGCTCGCTTGGCTCGCAGGCGAGGAGTGGAAACTCGAAGCGTTCCGGGAGTTCGACACACTGCAAACCAAGAGCGGAATGTGGGCGCTCCCCTATCGTGACGGATGGTTTCAAGAGTGGGCGGTAAACGAGAAAGGCGACTTTATCCATAAAGGCCACGACCTCTACAAATTAACTTACGCCCGTACCTTCGGTATCAAACCCGAGGATGTCACAAAAGATCAGCGTCAGATGGGCAAGGTCTTGGAGCTTGCACTCGGATATCAAGGCGGCCCCGGGGCGTTTGCCACGTTCGCTATGAACTTCGGCATGGACTTGGACGAGCTTGCCAAGACAACCGAAGCAACCATTGAAGAGTCCTATTGGATTGAGTCAATGGGAATGCTCAAGTGGGCAAAGGAAAAGAAGCTAATCCGCGGCATGAGTCAGAAGGCATGGGTCGCCTGCAACGCTATTAAATCCGCATGGCGCAAAGCCAACTCAGAGATAGAGAGCTTTTGGTATGCGCTTGCCAAGGCTTGTCAGTCTGCGATCAAGGCCAAGGGCGTTGCGTTCTCAGCAGGCCGCATTGTCTGCAAGGTCTCGGGTAACTACCTCTTAATGCGCCTCCCCTCAGGCCGCTACCTCGTGTACCCGGCGCCGCGCCTGCCTGAGGAAGGTGAGATGTGCGACTTCTCCTTTATGGGGGTCAATCAGTACACCAAAAAGTGGGAGCGCATACCTACATATTCGGGAAAACTCGCAGAAAATGCGGTGCAAGGCGCCGCTTGCGACCTCCTCTTGGAGGCAGGCCCAAGGCTTGAAGCAGCCGGGTACCACATCGTCATGTCTGTACACGACGAGTACATAACCGAAATATCTGATGACGAAACCCGAAATCATCGACAGATGGAACAGATCATGTCCGCCCTGCCCGATTGGGCGGACGGCTTACCCCTTGTAGCCGCGGGGTTTGAAGCGGCTCGCTATCGCAAAGATTAAGGAGACTCAAATGTTAGACGAAACAGATAAATCTTTAGGAGCCGCGCTAAGTGCAGCAGTTCATTTGAAAAAGGACAAGCGCTTTGACGGAGTTGTCCCGGTTGTTCCTGCGATTACGGGAGCCATGCGTGAAGAGCCCCGATACATCGCGGTCACGCTAGTGGACAGCAAGGGCAACGACATTTACGTCATGCCGCTCACCAAGGAAATGGCTAAGGAAATGGCCGATCAATTCTATGACTACATCAAACGCTTGGAAGAGGAGAAGTAACCATGAAGGTAAACAAGTGCAACTGTCCGCGGGACGACGACAGAGTGATTGAGTCCAAAGCGGATATCGCCAGAGTTTTAAGGGAAGCGGGAATGCCCGCGGATGTGCTTGCAATAACTTCTGTGGGGTTTGCCGGTAACGACCCTGACTTCCCTGTCATTTATCTGATTAACAAAAACGGCAAAGAGTTCACCGTGGCTATCCAGCGGGAGCCTTTGAAGGAACTCTGCAAGACCATTTTGGAAGAGCTGGAAAAGGCGGACGGTGAAGACACCAAACAGAGCATTCAGTAAGGAGACATACAAATGGACGAAAGCAAATTTGACCTGAATAAAAGAGTAGAGGACGCACTGGAAGTCATCCGTCTTGCCGAGCGAACCGCCAAGTTCGTAGCCAAGAATGACTACCGCTTTAGCGGTCTGAATGTGGCCGCGCCGAGTCACGTAGTTCTTTTAAGAGATAAGCCGCGTCTTATCTCCATGACCTGCGTCAGCGCAAAAGAGACTCCTTTCGTGGCGGTTTTCAACAAGGCACTCGCCAAGGAAATTGCAAGACAAATGCTCGAATGCGTTGACATCATCGAGAAGCTGGAAGCTGAGGAGGAGAAAGACGAATGACCACGGCAGCAGAAAAAGACGAAACCAAGACCGCCTACGAAGCCGGATATGAAGCAGGCGCCAATGCCGCTAAAGAGTCAGCGTGGAAGCGCGGCTATCAGGCGGGCTATGCCGACGTTGTACAGAGAGAAGAACAAGTTTCTCTGTCCTGCTACAAGCGCTATGTATTGGAGAAAAAATCAAATGAATAAGTACACGCTCAAGGTTATTTTTAACCCCGAATGGTGGCGCATGAACTATGACTTTAATAAAGAGTTTGACACGTTCTACAAAGAACTGCTCGCTCACAAAGACGAAGTGAAGGTGCTTTCCTACGACGGCTTTTATTTGAAGCTCGACTACCGCGGCAAGAGGTTTGACGTGTGGGTAGAAAACTTCCCTTATGCCTACCTCTCTCGCGCAAGAACTTGGGACGAGAACGGACGAGAGATTTTCGTTGAACGGAATAGACCGAGCCGCTCTACCGCTATGGAGTTTAGCGAGGTGTTCGGCAGTGCTCTGACTTTGGGCACCGCGAGTAATGCTGTCATTCTGCTTCTTAAAACTCTCAAGGAGGCGGAGCAATGACCACTCCCGAAGGACTCAACACGAAGGCATTGAAGCGCCTCTGCTCTGAGCTCGGTATCACTGCCTTCAAGATGTCTTTCGAGGGAACCGTCGGCGCCCCCGACTGGCTCCTCATGCGGCGGGGAAAGCACATTCTTGTCGAGCTTAAGGCTCGTAAGAACGGCAAGCTCTCCCGTCCGCAGGAGCGGATGATCGACCGACTGATCGACGGAGGCTTTGAAGTCTTCGTCTGCGACTCTCCCGAGTCCATCAAGTCGGCGATCAATCGGGGGCTCTTCGGCGGAGTCAATGTTACGGAGGACTTATGAAGTTCGTACCTCGTTCATACCAAAAGCTGATCGTCGATAACATCCTCTACAACAAACGCACCGCAGTGTTCGCAGGTATGGGGTTAGGCAAGACCGCTTCTACTTTGGAAGCCATCCGTCAGATCAAAGCCGTGCGGCCGTCGCTCACCGTCTTGATTATCGCGCCGCTCCGCGTTGCGCAGAGCACGTGGCCCGACGAGGTACGGAAGTGGGACAGCTTCAGACATCTCAAGGTCTCGGTGATCTGCGGTAGCATCAAGGCCCGCAGAGACGCTCTGCTCTCTGAGGCGGACATCTACACCATCAACTACGAAAACATCCCGTGGCTGGTTGAGGAGCTCAAAGGCGATTGGTTTTTCGATCTGATCGTCGCTGACGAGAGCACACGACTGAAAGGCCTGCGTGCTCGTCAAGGAACTCAGAGAGCCAAGGCCCTAGCCAAGGTCGCGTTCAAGTCCGAGGGCTTTGTGGAACTGACAGGAACCCCGGCGCCGAACGGTCTCTTAGACCTTTGGGGGCAGATGTGGTTCCTCGATAAAGGCGCTCGCTTAGGTAAATCCTTCTCGGCTTTTCAGCGGGAGTTCTTCTACCCCATATCCCGCGGGGGCGGCGCCACTCGCTGGGTCGAGTGGAAGCTACAGGAAGGAAGCGACAAGAGAATCAAAAGGAGAATCGAAGATGTCTCGATCACGGTCAACCCCGAGGATTACTTCGACGTTGCTAAGAATATTTTTAATGACATCGTGGTTGAGTTACCTCGCGAAGTCATGCGTCAGTACCGTAAGTTTGCGCGTGAGCTCTATCTCGAACTCGAAGGCGGAGCAGAAGTTACGGCCGCAAACGCTGCTGTTAAGACAGGTCGCCTTCTCCAAATGGCGAGCGGTGCGGTGTACGTTGAGGACGGTGAAGGAAGTGACGCCTACACCGTTATCCACAGAGCAAAGATTGAAGCTCTTGCTTCGGTTATTGAGGAGGCTAACGGTGCCCCGGTGCTCTGCGCCTACAGCTATCGCCATGAGGTGGACCGTATCCTCAAGGCTTTCCCTTTCGCCCGAGTGCTCGATAAGTCACCGCAGACTATTCGCGATTGGAATGCGGGAAAGATACCGCTCTTACTTGCTCACCCGGCTTCTTGCGGTCACGGCCTCAACCTCCAGGATGGAGGAAACATCCTTGTCTTTTTCTCCTGCACGTGGTCGCTCGAATTACACGATCAGATCGTTGAGCGTATCGGTGCCGTGCGCCAAGCTCAAGCAGGCCACGACAGACCGACCTTTGTCCACTATCTCGTAGCCAAGGGCACGCTTGACGAAGCCGTCAAAGAGCGCCTCTCTACTAAGCGCGACATCTTGGATGTCCTCTTGGATAAGAAACAAGTAATCGAGGGTGAATCAGATGATGACGAATATTGAAGAGCGCATTACGCAAATGGCCTCCTGCGGCTTAAGCCCTTACGTTATCGAGGAGCGTCTTGGGATGGAGCACTACACCATTCACATCAAGTACCACCAAGCTCTTATGAACGGGTACGTCACGGCTCCCGCCTCGGGCCGAGTCCATACGCTGAGCGCCGAGGAGAAGGCCGAGCGCAAACGTCAGCGTGCTAAGGAGCGGCGGGAAGAGAAAAAGGCAGAGGCTAAAAAGCAAGCCGAAGCGCCTACGCGCGTAAATATGACGCACGAGGAGCGGCTTGCCCGAAGGCGAGAGTACGACGCCCGTTATCGAAGGAAGCACCGCGAGGAATACAACCGTAAGCGTCGGGAACTCTACCACGCTATGGACCCCGAAAAGAAAAAGAAGCTGTTCGAGCGGTTGGTTGAGTACAAGAAAGCCACCTACGAACAACGCAAAGACAAGATCAATGCGCGCCGCAGAGAACTCAGAAGATTAAAGAAGGAACAAGCAAATGCCAAGAAACAAGAAGCCGCGCAAGGAGTACAAGCCTCGGGTGATACGCCGAACGGGATGCTCTTACCCGCGGGAAACGATTGACGAGATCAAAGACATCATCAACGGTATGGGGCTGACTGCTGAAGTGGCTCTGCCGCAGGGTGCCATTGACGAGAAGCAGTGCGTCAAGCTCCAAGACCTTTTGAATTGGGGCGGAATGCTGATGTTTGACCGCAAGTGGAAAGGTCAGGAGCAAGCAGCCGAGGAGTTCAAGGCCCGCCACTACAAAGCGCTTCACGCATGGGCCGCAGTCGTGCGCCGCAAGAACTCAGGACAGACCCACGGTTACGTCGCCAAGGCCGACGAGCTTCAGATCATCCGAGACGTGTGCGGCGAGATCACGGCAATGCTTAAGGAAGCTATGGAGCTGGCGCCTCAGCGCACCGTCCGAGAACTTCTCGCGGTCATTCAGATTGTGGACGAGCAGCACAACCGCGACGGAAGCCGCGGCGTTAAGGAGATTTCACCGACGGCCCGCGCCGTCCTTAACCAAAGAACTTATAGGAGGCCCGAGTAATGGCACTGACTTTCGGCTCGGTCTGCTCCGGCATTGAGGCGGCCTCCGTCGCTTGGGAGCCGTTGGGATGGATACCCGCATGGTTCTCAGAGATAGAGCCATTCCCGTGTGAACTCTTAGATCAACGCGTCCCGTGGGCTGTGAACTACGGGGACATGACCACTCTGCCGGAGCGAATAAGAGCACGTGAAATCGAAGCACCCGACCTGCTCTGCGGAGGCACGCCCTGTCAGGCGTTCTCCGTGGCAGGCAAAAGGCAAAGCCTCGCAGACAACCGAGGAAACCTAACACTTATTTTTTGTGAGATAGCAAATGCAATCGAAGATGTACGAAACGAAGATGAACTACCCCCCCCATCATCTTCTGGGAAAACGTTCCCGGAGTCCTCCACACTGAAGACAATGCCTTCGGCTGTTTCTTGGGAGAACTATGTGGCGCTGAGTTTCCCCTTGAAGTACCAAGCCGCAGGTGGCCAAGTGCAGGTCTCGTTGCCGGTCCAAAAAGGCGTGTCGCATGGCGCACACTCGACGCTCAATTTTTCGGAGTGCCCCAACGTCGTAAAAGAGTCTTCGTTATCGCAAGTTCTCGTCACGGGTTCAATCCCGCAAAGGTACTTTTTGAGCGCCCGAGCCTGCGCGGGGATTATTGCGAGAGCGCAGAAAAGAGGGAAGCTGTTGCCTCCTTCGCTGAAGGCGGCTTTGGAACGTTCCGCCAAACAGACGATCAGGCCGGAACCCTCAAGGCAAGCGGCGGAGTAATCGGGGGGGGTCAGAGACTTTGATAATAGACATCTCTCATAGAAGCGACGTTATCCGCGAGTGCGGTGAGACCTCGCCCACGCTTACGGCGCGTATGGGAACGGGCGGCAACAACGTACCGTGCATTCAAGAGGAAGCAGCGGTCAGGCGTCTCACTCCCGTAGAGTGCGAGCGTCTCCAAGGCTTCCCGGATGATTGGACAAAGATCAGCTATAGGGGCAAAGACGAAAGCGAATGCCCCGACTCCCCTAGATACAAGGCCATCGGGAACTCATGGGCGGTGCCCGTGGTGCGGTGGCTCGGGGAAAGGATTCAAAAGGAACTAGACAATGCCGAAAAGAAGGAAACCGATTGAAACTCTGCCCGAGTGGTGCTTAAGAAGAAAGGGCCTGCCGTACTCGGCAAAGATTCTGCTCTACTTCTTCCTCTACAACATCAACCTCAGAGGGCGGGTGACGCTCACCCGACTAGAGGAAGTATCGGGGCTTGCATACGAGACGCTGAGACGCTCGCTTATGGCCCTGAAACTCGAAGGGATTATTAACCAAGAACTCATAGGCGACAGCCGCCACAACGGATACGCCTATGTCCTTAACTTCAAGCGCCTGAAAGAACTAGGCGCACCGAATGTGGATTCATTCTTTAAAGGATATGTAAATGAACGATAAGTTAAAACTAATTGCCGACCACTACGGCATTGAGATTCAAGCGGTGAAGCTCGCTGAAGAGTGCGCCGAGTTCTCTGCCGCAACAACCAAGATTCTCTATTACAAGGCGCAGATTGAAAGCGGAAGCAGCACTAAATTCGGCGACGCTATTTTCGGCGAACTTTTTGAAGCACGCGAAAAGAGCACCGAGGAACTCGCAGACGTGCTTCTTATGGCAAGGCAGGTGGAGTACTTGGCAGATCAGATACCGGAACTCAGAGCCAAGATCAACAAACACATGGAAGCCAAGATCGAACGTCAACTGAAACGTATGGAAGAGGAGAAAAGAAAATGAGCGACGTAGCTAAGTTGTTCAAAGACGAAGAGTCTCGACTCGCTCAGGAGCACATTGCAAGACAGTACGACGACATGATGATGTTCAGAGAACGCAGGAAAAAAGAATACGAGGCCGCAAAAGCCGCATTGAAGGAGTCAGAACCCATGACAACAGCAGATTTAGTAAACCACCCCGCACACTACGAAGAGCAGTCTATCAAGCTCGAACCCATTGACTTCTGCGAGCGGCTACCTTTCTGCGAGGGCAATGCGCTTAAGTATTGTTTCCGCGCAGGTCACAAGGAAGGGGCGTCTGAGCTTCTCGACCTTAAAAAAGCTCAGTGGTATTTGAACCGTTGGAAACAAAGCCCCGCAAAGTTAAAGATGTCCTATACAGATCGTCGTAACTTTTCGGCTTTAGTAAGTTATCTATCCCGCTCCAAAGGGGTATTAGGAAAAGCGACGCGCGAATGTTTGGAGAGCGCATGGAAGGATGACCCGGGTGAATTTTGGACTTGTCTCGATATTGCAATAGGGTTACGTATCAGAGAATTGAAGGAAGCGAAAAAATGACAGCCAAAACATGGATTAACAAGATGGAAACCGCCGAGTACGTCGGCGTTACCACACGCACCATCGACAGGTGGCGCAAAGAGGAGTGGTACAACTTCCCCGCTCCGCGCTATGTCGCAGGCCGCCCGCGCTGGAACGTTAAAGACCTTGACGCATGGATAGCTAGTCAGCCGAAGACAGCTTGCTAAACACCGCGTCGGCCCACGCCTGCATAACAGGACGCCGTTGCTCCAAGAGATCACTTCGTTGGTACGCTTGGACAACGGCGTTTCCTGTTGTGTGCATGAGGCTTTTCTCTGCAAGAATATCGGCGATACCATTCTCCGCACACCAATCTCTAAAGGTAGAACGGAAGCCGTGCATGGTGTAATTCGTATTCGTCATTTCCTTCATTATCCCCGAAAGAGAGCCGCACCCTCCCGCATAGCCCGGACGGGAACCGAAAATGTATTCGCTCTTTCTTTCTATACCCTGCAATATTTCAATTGCCTGCGCGCTTAAAGGCACTCTATGAGGGTAAGACTTACCGTCCTTACGGCGCTCTGGCGGTACGTTCCATATCTTATTTTCCCAATCTATCTCTTCCCACTTTGCAAGCGTTGACTCGACCGTGCGTGAAGCCGTAAGGATGGTAAAGAGTATTGCCCTTCTCGATCTGTTTCTAGGTGGCAAAAAGCAATGAATCTTCTCCTGCAATTCTTTGAAAGGCATAGCAGCAAAGTGCTTTTCTGCTTTAACTTTTGAGGGCGACGGCAGATCGCGCTCCAAGTTGCCTCTCCAAAGCGCGGGGTTCTGTTTCATAAGCCCGTCGCTCACGGCATATCTGAAGATCGTTTCCAGCCTTCCGCGCAGAGCTGAGGCAGTATTGGTCTTGGCAGTCCATATCGGCTGAAGGACGGCAAGCACGTCTGCGCGAGTGATCTCAGCCAATCTTTTATCACCGAATATCGGCACCGCATAAATCTCAATGGAGCGGAGATATTGATTCTTGCCCTTGAGACTTTTCCACATCTTAACTTCCGAGAGCTTTTGAATGGTTTTGAATGCGTACTCTTTAAAAGTCGATTCGCCCGGACCTTTAGCCTTTTCTCTTAGCGCTTCTCTCGGTGAGACGGGTAAAGTGCCGCGGGCTATTTCCTGACGCATTCTGTCTGCGGTCTCCTTGGCCTGCGTGATACTTATCTTGGACGCCGAACCGAGCGAGCGCTCTCTTCGTTTGCCGTCGATCATGTACCTAAACACATAAGAGCGTGAAGCTCCGCGTACCACGAGCGAGAGATTAGGCGCGACGGAATGCTTGCCGTCAGGGAGCTTTGCAATGTTTTTGGCGGTCACCTTCATAATGTTCTCCGAGGAAAATGGTTTTGTCCTCCAACTTGTCCGCCAAAGATGATAGCGCAAATGTCTCACTGAGTCTCGTTAAGTCTCGTTCGGAAATTTAATAGGAATGACCTTAGGGATTAAGAAGCCAATAACGACGGAGCTTTTAAGATGTATGTCTCGTTATGTCTTCTGATGTCTCGTGATTTCCTAAATAAGGCGCGGACTATTATTTTGATATCACTTTGATTTCTTTTCCCGCAGAAAGAGAAGTCAAAATGCCGTTTACCGCTTTCAGTACAGCGGGTAACGCGATCGTTGTCTGAGACAAAATGAATTTCCTAAAAATGTTCCGGAACCGTGCCTCAAGGCTATCGCCTTGAGACACTGAACAGGAAGTCGGTTAACCGAAAGGAAAAAGCGATCGGCCGCGAGCAATCATGCCTGCTGCACCGGTAAGCACTTCGCGCCTTTCCTCAACAGAAGGAACGGACACGAGGGGCTCGGCCTCTTCCGTCGTGTTCTGCTCTTGAGCTGCACCCGCTTGCGCAAATGCTTCCCGGGCTTTCTCCAAACACTGCATAAAGAGCTTCTTGTTTCGGCACCAGACATGAGTCCGGCCTCCTTCGGCAAGCGCTTCTTCCAGTGCGGCGGAAGCAAGCGCAAATCGGGTTTGAGAGCAGCTCCATGAACGAACCCGTTCATAAAGCGTTCTGACCCGACAGACAATCGCTTCCGTGACGTTGGCTGATTCAAGCGCCGTACAGATGAGATCGGTCTCATCGGCAAAACGCTCGGCCAAGCCGTCCAGAAAAGCATCCTTTGAGCTTCGCTTGCCCGTGCCGTGTGAGGCCAAAACAAACGCATCAAACTCAAAGCTGATCCGACGCAGAACAAAATTCGTCGGAGGAAAAACGGCTTCTTTCGAACAACCCGGAGGAATGATGCCTTCGAGCCTCTGAGTAAGAATGTCTTCATAGGCAGGCGCAAAAACTTCATCACGCCGCCGGCAGAATTCTTTTCTCCAAACACTCAGGGCACGTTCTGCGACGGCAGCATCCTGCCTTCGCATCACGAAACCGTTGAGATAAGGTTCGCCCATCTCCTGACACAAAGCCTTGGCACGCGCTCTGAAGTCAAGAAAAGGTTTGAGCATCACGCCCGGAATAATTCGTCGGCGTTTCATAAACTCCGCGCCTTCCTCAATCGAGGTCTGCTCGGTTGTCGTCCCGCTCCACACACTGATCTGAAAACAAATCAGCACCAGATCGGAATCTTCCGTTTTGCCTTCTTTCTTTTCGGTTGCTAAACAACCGCTGTCTTGCCAAAAACCGCGGTTACCAAACAAATCAGCCATAGGGCCTCCTTAAATAAAAAAGAGAGCCCCAAGGCCCGTCATCCGAGGCTTAAAGGCCCTCGAATAACGATGGGTTGAGATGACCGAAATCATCTCTTGAGTAAAGAACGATCGATCGGTTAGAAAACAGCCGTTAAGCAATATGCTTGCCGATGTCGCCGATTTCTAATTCGACCAATTTTTCGACCGCCAATGCACCGGCGTCTTCCAAACAGTCCGTCAGCGCGATTTTCATCGCACGCCTTAAAGCCGCTCGAGGCTCATTCTTCATCGCCGGAGATCGATAGCTCAGAAGAAGCAAGTCTCTAAACCGCAGTAAGACTCGGGTCGAAATCGTTGCTTCCGCAACGGCTCCGTCCTCCGTCTGACGGCAGTAAGCCTGACGCACTCTATCGGCCGCCCTTCTCAGGCGAACGGAGAATTCTTTCCGCCACGCTTCAAAGGACATGCCTCGGACTTCAAGCTGAGGAGTTGTCGCTTCTAACAAAGAAACTTCGGCCTCCTCGCCCATATAGTCCATGCGCATTTTCCAAAAGCGGTCGAGCACGGCCGGATCCTGACTAAAACGCCCCACGTAGCGTGAGCCGTAGTCTTCCGTCAGTCCCCGCAGATTGTCGGTCATGACAATGCGGGTTCTCGGATGCGGATGAATCACTTCTCCGGTCTCCGGGATATAAAGCGGAGAACCTTCCAAGAGTTCATTGACCGACAGCCAAAGATCCGGCGGCGCTGCCGACATCTCATTGACAAGAAACACACAGCCGTGCCGCCAAGCCCGCGTGAGCGGGCCGTCGGCAAAGCGCATGCTTTTATCCTTGTCAATGACATAACCGCCGATGAGATCCGTACGGTCCAAGCGGGCGCGCGCGGTAATCGAAATCACCGGCGCGTTCACTCGGGCGCAATACTGATTCACAAAACTGGTCTTGCCCGAACCGTGCGGGCCGCTGATAAACAGCGGCTCACCCGAACCGATTTCAAACCAGGCGCTCATGATCGACAAAGCGTCCTTTTCAAAAACATAGGAAGGATCCAAGCAAGGAATCAGGCACCGAAGTTCCGGTTCGATGTCCTCTAATCGGTATCCTAAAAGTGATCCGTCCTGCATAAATCCGAAAGATTCCAGCGAAACGAATTCGTTTAATACCTGTGTCATACAAAGCTCCAATTAAAAAACGGAGCCTCGTACGCCCCGCAGGGGCACAAAGGCCCCGCAGGGTTACGTAAAAAACGATGCACGCTATGTTTTTGACAAACAAGCCTGTGCACCGAGGCTTGTTTGGTTTTGAGCCATGAGAACGTCATTCCAGTCACATCCCGATTGCTCGGGCAGACGGACTTCGACCTCAATGTCGGGATGCCGCTGTTTGATTTCAGCGGCGCCCGCATAAGCCTCCCTTTGACCGATAAAGTTCTTGTCCGAGTCACCGAAGATGATGATTCTGCGGACCGACTTCGGCGGTACAAAGTTGCGGAAATTAAACGCGGCAACCACCGACCAGACCGGAACTCCGAAGAGCTCCGACGCAGACAGCGCCGTCTCAATTCCCTCGGCTAATCCGAGCACGCCGGATTCGTCTGTTTCGGCCAGACGAACGGCGCACCCCGAGAGCTCCTTGCCGAGTACTTTCTTTACCGCCTTAACGGGAGCCTTTCGGCCCTTATCCAGATAAGTCCGGTGAAGACTGACTCGGTGTCCTTCAGAGTTAACGATCTCGGCCACCAGTCCTTCATAGAAGGAGTGATCCCATGACCGTCCGTCCTCGGAAAGCTGCGCATAACGCAGACGATTCGATGCACGGAGCGCTGCCGGAAAACACTTTGTCAAACCTCGGCTTCGAAGATAGGCATATGCACTATCTGTCTCGCCCAAGGCATGAGAGGCAGCCCACACTTCTTCTACCGGAGAAGGCTGCTCACGTGTTTTCGTGACTCTGTAGGTTTTCTCTTCATGTATCGGTAGATTGAGATAGCGGGCCATAAAACGCAGAGCGTCAACGTAGCCGAAATTCTTGATTTTCATCAGAAGATCGACTCCGCTGTGGTAACCGCAGTGACGGCAGAAACTGTCGCCTTTCCCAAACTTGTCGGTGTAGGAGAAACGATCCACACCCGCGCACCAGGGACATTCCAGGTTCTTGGTTTGGAAGATCATTTCATCCGCACCGGCGGACAGAAGAATACTTTTGTAGTGACCTTGAGCACGAGAAAGAATGGTGTTCACCGTGCTTTGGCTGATACGAAGTTTGTGGGTAGTAAGTTCCATCGGATTATTCCTTTTAAAGAAAATTCGACGTCCCGCTCTGTCCCCGAATTTTGGCGAACACGGCGGTTCGCCAAAAAATGAGAAGATATTCGAAGGGTGGTAAGTCCTTCTGAACAAGTTTCGAGTAAATCGAAATGACGTGTCTTGTCTTAACACACGGGCTTATGAAGCAGCCACACATTCAACGCGCCACTATACGGAGATTTTTTTCTTTTTATATGAGCGTTTACCACTAATTTTCATAACTTTTTATCCCCTCTTTCGGTCTTGAGGACAGCTTTATTCTTCTCTCTTAATCATTATTTTTTATCCTTTTGTTTTAAAAAGAAGTTTTTAAGTTAAATTTCTCTTTTCCAAGAGTCCCTCTTCTCATTCTTCTTCATTTAAATTGTGAGTTTTTGCTTCAGAAATGTTGTATTGACGCTAAAAGAGGCCGATTTACTTAAATTGAGGCGCCCTCCTCCCTTTACTTCTCACGAGAAGGTACAGTAACGCTATTCATTAGGGTTTCTTCTAACCCATTCATAAATGAGGATATAGAAATGGCTGAAACAAAAAGCGTTGCAGGTACACAGACTGAGAAGAACCTCGCAACTTCTTATTTGAATGAATCCCAGTCCTACGCTCGGTACACTTTCTATGCACAGAAAGCTGTGAAAGAAAGCTTCTTCCCGATCGGATATGCATTTAACGAAACAGCCGCGAACGAACTCCGTCACGCCAAGATCTTTTTAGGCTTCTTGCCCGGCGGTAAGCTTGTTGCCGAAGTCCCGACTGATTCCGTAGCCATTGGTTCCACCGAAGACAATCTTAAGATCGCCATCGACGAAGAAAGATTCGAAGGCGTTAAGGCATATCAAGCCTATGCCGATGTCGCCGACAAGGAAGGCTTCCCTGTCATCGCCTCTCACTTCAGAGCAATCGCTCAGATCGAACAGCACCATCTCGATCGTTTCCAGACCTATCTTGACCAGCTCCAGAAGGGAACCATCTGGAAGAGAGAAAAACCGATTCTTTGGCAGTGCCTGGTTTGCGGTTATATCTATGAAGGTACAGAACCTCCTGTTAAGTGCCCTGCCTGCGATCATCCGTACCAGCATTACATCGGCTTGGACATTTACCAGTAATTGGCAAAAAGGTTTGAACTTTCAAAGTTCATAAGTCCTGAATAGCTTGAAGAAACGGCACCTGTTTTGCAGCGGGCGCCGTTAATTTTTGCCCTCTTCTCCGAGGTTTTCTACTCTCCGGGCTGCTTGGAGTTTCCTAAAACCATTGCTAAGTGAAATGGTGCTTTGACTCCGCAATCATCGCTGTATCAAAATTTGTTCTTCTGTTCCTACTTCGGCCTCTGACTATTACTCTCTCTGCTAACACCTTTCTGATGAAAATCCTCTTTGCTCTCCTCTTGCCTATTCTTCTTCTGTCCGGCTGCGCATCCGTGACGGTCTCTAACATTAACAGTGAAGAGTATTTGGTTCAGCGCCGCGGCGACGTCATCTCTCAGGGCTGGTTGAGCGATCCGACTAACACGGTCCTCACAGCGCTGGGTCTTACGGACTGCGAAAACAGAATGCAGTACTGTATTAACTCGGTTGGTGAAAGCTCCGTAACGGACAATGAGTCCAAAATTTCTGCCTTGGCAGAAATGTGGCTCTTCAAAGCAATGCGCGCGCAAAAAGATGCACAGGTCCTTAAAGATGCAGGTGAATTCCAAGACGAGCAAAAACTCAACGCCCAACTTCTAAACGACTTCATCCAGACAGCTAAATATTCTTACGCTTATTTGTTTTTCTCCGGCAGAAAAATCAGCGACCGCGCCTTAGAAGATCGGCAAACCCAGGTGAAGGACTACTACAACTTTGCGGTACAAAATGTCATCGAGCAACTTTATCGTGCAAACAAAGGGAAAGCTCTAACGGATTTTCCTGTTCGCGAAGGCAGATGGAACATCTATATCAAAAATCCTGAACAACTATCAGAACACTCTGAAACCGTTAAAGAGTTGATTCCGGATACTGTCCTTTCCTTCAAAGGCCTTAAAAATCAATACTCAGCAGACGGCCTCGGCGCCCGCATGGTGCTCTCCACAGAAGGATCGGCAAAGGAAAAAGATCAGCCTTGGCGCCTAATGCCTTATTCATCAGTCACGGCAATGATCTCATTTCCGGGAAAATCTCTGAATCAAATTCTTAACGCTGACGATGTCGTTGTCTCAACGTACGATCCGTCCTTTGTACAGAGCGTCAAAATCGGAAAAACCGCCGTTCCGTTGTCGGCCAATTTCAGCGGCGCTTATGGTCTTTGGCTTGCCAACTCCGACTTCGCCACTAACTCACTCAGTACGATTTTCGGACACGGAAACATCATCGATAAGCCTACCGTATATCTGATGCGCCCCTACCGCAAGGACCTTAGGACCATCATTCTCATTCACGGCTTAGCCAGCAGTCCGGAAGCATGGGTGAACACAGCGAATGAAATCATGGGGGACAAGCTGCTTCGCGATAACTACCAGATTTGGCAGGTGTACTACCCGACAAACGTTCCGCTCCTAATCAATCGCCAGGAGATTGCGCAGGCAATCAATCGAACCATTGATCATTTTGACCCGTCACGCAAAAATCCGGCTAGTAAAAACATCACGCTCATCGGGCATAGCATGGGTGGAATCCTCACGAGACTCCTCGTGTCCGACTCAGGCAACACGATTATCGATGCGCTTGAGCAAAAATATCCTCAAGCTTCCGACAAAATCAACCAAATGGATCCGAAATTCAAAAGTATTCTTCGGTTCAAACCCCTCCAAGGCGTATCAACCGCAATATTTTTAGCGGCTCCTCATCAAGGAACTCCGTACGCTGACGCAAGTTGGGCGAGATACCTCGCATCCTTTGTCAAGCTGCCGCTCTCAATCGTGAATAAGCTTGGAGAAATGACGCTGATGATATTCGGTCAGGACTTACCGCGTGAAATTAACATGACCGGCGTGGACAACTTGTCAGCCAAGGATCCTACGATTCGTGTCTTAGCCAAACTCCCGATTTCGCGAAATGTGACGTACTACTCCATCATCGGACGAGAAAATCCTGAAGGTCCATTGGAAGAGTCTTCCGACGGAATCGTACCTTACTGGAGTTCTCATTTGGACGGAGCGGCCAGTGAGAAAGTCATTGTCTCCGGCCATTCCGTTCAGGAAACACCTGAAGCAATTATTGAGCTGAGAAAAATTCTGAGAAATCAACTCGTTGATCAGAATGTCTCGCAACGTACAAAGGCCGTGAAGGCTAATTGATGCCGGAGATTTTTCCTACAGCGGTTTTTCCAGACCTGAGCGCTCTGTTCGTCCAGATGACAAACCTCCGGAGAGAAAGAAAGTTTTTCTCTCCAATAAGTGCAGTGTGCAACGGCAGGCAAAGCTGCGGAATCCAAGAATTTTTAGAAGTTTGCTATCGGTTCTGCCAAGAAATCTACAAGATTCCTTACCTTGATGCCCTCAATGTCTCCTGTCATTAAATCTGACAAAGTGAGTACGAGTTTCGGATAGTTGTCTTTGATCTGCTTGAGCGGCGCTATTTCTCGCTCTAAATTTTCCGGTGTTAATTGGTAGCAGACTTGAA
>ENA-USYV01001450-USYV01001450.1-human-gut-metagenome-genome-assembly--contig:-NODE-1450-length-22828-cov-21.772450_pt1 | contig 22828 bp, 20 predicted proteins | sample MGYA00250066_ERZ773514 | MGnify/ENA primary metagenome ERZ773514 (study PRJEB29103, sample SAMN06112049) | human gut metagenome | biome: human gut; feature: ankylosing spondylitis patient; material... | reverse complement strand
TGCGGTGAAATTTTTGATGTGGATATGGATCAAATACCGGATTTGCTGGAAAGAATTCATAACACTCATGGAATTGAATTTGTGGATTATGATATTTCATTTAAAGGCATTTGCCCGAAATGCAGGGAGAAGGTAAAGGAGGAACAGCATGGATAGGAAAGCAATGTATAAGTTGAGTTATGGACTGTTTATATTGACCGCTAAAGAAGCAGAAAAAGATAACGGATGCATCATTAATACAGCCATTCAGGCGGCTTCGGAACCAAACCAGTTAAGTATCTGCGTCAATAAGGCAAATTACACGCATGATATGATTCAAAGAACTGGAAAATTCACAGTATCAGTCCTGAGTCAGAATGCGCAGTTTGAATTATTTAAGCATTTTGGATTCCAATCAGGAAGGGATACCAATAAGTTTAAAACATTTGAAAAGTGTGCCAGGGGTACAAATGGTATTTATTATATTACAGAAGGTACAAATGCATACATTTCTGTAACAGTTAATAAAACAGAGAATTTGGGTTCACATACAATGTTTATCGGTGAGATAACTGATATGGAAGTGTTAAGTGATTTTGCTTCTGTCACATACGAATATTATCAGAATAATATCAAGCCCAAGCCGGAGGAAGTTGGAAAAACGGAAGATGGGCAGACGATATGGCGTTGCAGAATTTGTGGATATGAATATGTAGGTGAAGAATTACCGGATGATTTTATATGTCCTATATGTAAGCACCCGGCTTCAGATTTTGAAAAAATAGTAAAGAAAACGGAGGTAAAAGAGATGGCAGCAAACAAATATGCAGGGACGCAGACAGAGAAAAATTTACAGGAGGCATTTGCAGGAGAATCTCAGGCAAGAAATAAGTATACCTATTTTGCTTCTGTAGCAAAGAAGGAAGGCTACGAGCAGATGTCAGCATTATTTTTAAAGACAGCAGACAATGAGAAAGAGCATGCAAAAATGTGGTTCAAAGAGTTAGCTGGGATCGGAGATACAAAGGAAAACCTGGCAGCCGCTGCAGAAGGCGAAAATTATGAGTGGACAGATATGTATGAAGGCTTTGCGAAAACTGCTGAGGAAGAAGGTTTCCCAGAGCTTGCAGCAAAATTCAGAGCAGTTGGAGAGATTGAGAAGCATCACGAGGAGAGATATCGTGCGCTTCTTAAGAATATTGAAACTGCACAGGTATTTGAAAAGAGCGAAGTTAAGGTATGGGAATGCCGTAACTGTGGACATATTATGGTAGGAACAAAAGCCCCTGAGGTATGTCCGGTATGTAATCATCCACAGAGCTATTTTGAAGTACATGAAGAGAATTACTAAGAGGAGGAGATTATGATGATGTGGCGGATGCCGCTATCGTTATCATATCCGCAGGAGCAGGGCAAAAGCCGGGAGAGACAAAACATCCAATGCTTGAAGAGCATTTCATTGAGTGGATCACATTAAATACCAATCAGGGAATTTACAGAAAGCAGTTAAATCCGGGGCAGGAACCGGCAACGGATTTTTGCCTTTGCGACGGCGAGCAGGTAGAAGAAGTATATGCATATTGTAATCTGCATGGATTATGGAAATGCTAAAAGTATTTGTACATATTATGGTGATGCAGAATTGTGGAAATTGCATTGTAATGGAGTAATCCGTATTATTAACATATTTTACAGGAGGAAAAACAAATGAAATATATATGTGATGTTTGTGGATGGGAGTATGATGAGGAGAAAGGTTATCCGGAAGGTGGTATTGCGCCTGGTACAAAGTGGGAGGACCTTCCGGAGGATTTTACATGCCCGTTATGTTCAGTAGGTAAAGATCAGTTTTCAGAAGCTTAATTTTACGATAAAGGATTATATACATGAGAGTAGAACAGCTGAGCATAGACATTGTGGGACTGGCAGGAGCTTGTTCCTATGCCTTAGACTGCATTGAAGCAGAACTTGTAAATGTAAAAAACAAACATGGAAAGAGAGTGGCTTATATTAGTGTGTGTATGGCTAAATATTGTGCAATCCAAGGTGATGCGTTACAAGATTTAGCTATATGCGCTTTGCTGCACGATAATGCGTTGACACAATATATTTCTGAAGAAGTACAGAAATATCCGGATACCGACATTAAAAATGACTTATCCGAAAACAAAACAAATATGCATTGCGTTTATGGTGAAAAAAATATTACTAAAATCCCTTTTAAAACAGATATTTCAAATGTGATTTTATATCATCATGAACATGCTGATGGAACCGGTCCCTTTCGAAAGAAGTGGCATGAAATTCCATTGTTCTCAAGGATTATTCATCTTGCAGATATTGTTGATATTATAGGAAATAGTATTGAATCTGCTGATCATAGATGGGATTTTATATGTCAGTATCTTTCCCAAAAAAAGGATAGTCTATTTGATTCAGAATGTGTTAATGCTTTTCTTCATGTATTCACAAAAGAATCCTATATGTGTTTAAGTGATGATTCTTTTGAAACGAAGCTGTGGAAAATTATTCCAAGAGAAAAAATGGTTTTTGATTGGGAAATGTGTAAAAATGTTGCGGATTTCTTTGCAAAGATAGTAGATTATAAATCTTCTTTTACAAGCAGGCATTCTATAGGAGTAGCTGAAAAAGCCTCCCTGCTTGCCAAATATATGGGATATGATTCAATCACGGTACAGAAAATGTATTTGGCTGGTGCACTGCATGATATAGGAAAAATGGCGGTAGGCAATGAAATTCTGGAAAAACCGGATAAGCTTACGGATGATGAATTTTCTACAATGAAAAATCATGCTGGTTATACATACCTTATATTATCGGAGGTTAATGATTTTGAAGAAATACGAGATTGGGCGGCTTTCCATCATGAAAAATTAAATGGAAAAGGGTATCCTTTTGGAAAAACCGCTGATGAATTAAATGAGCAGGAACGTATGATGGCATGTGTTGATATTTATCAGGCTCTTACGGAAGACAGACCTTATAAAAAGGGATTGTCCCATGAAAAAACATGTGATATCCTTGATGACATGGCACATAAAGGTTTTATTGATTCAGATATTTCAAAGACAATTAGAGAATGTTTTGGAAGAACCTGATGCCATATATGAAAACAGAGGGTGTTTCAGACAATAGTATTTTCAGTTATGTACTAGTATGACTCTTACGAAGGAACCACCGGCACGACATTCCAGATTACATCACGTTCGATCGGAGAGGTAACTGTAGAAAAAATTGGTAAAAGTGCTGTATTTTTCGGGGGGGGGTACAATATTTTATGTGAAAAATAGAATAATAAAATTGTTCCTGAAATTTATTGACTTTGAGAAAAAAATTTGATATATCAGAATCGAACAAAAGAGAAAGGAAATAGCAAACTATGCCGTCAAAGAAAAATATGATGAAAAAGAACTTGGAAAATTTACATCTGAAGGAAAGGATAAACTATGGCTACAGAAAAGTCATTATTATGATGTTAGTCTCAGGTCTGTTTTCTATTGTGGTTATAGGTATGCTATTTGCCAATACGATGCATTATGTACAAAATGTTACTGTTGCAGACCGGGCGGTGAAAATCTGCAGGATAAATGTTAACTCATCAGCGAGAAATATCAGGGAAATGGCATTAAATAATGATACATCCTCTTATGACGGTTATGAGCAGACGGTAGAAAGACTGCTTGCAGAAGTTAATACCCAACTGAAAAATTTAAAGAACTCCGGAGTTATTCCGGATGCGGATTGTGAAGAATACGCATCTGCCCTTACAGACTGGGGAAACATTGGTTATTCCATCATGAAAGAAATCAAAAGCGGTGACAAGGATAAGGCAGTTGATTCAATTCTGAATGATTGTACCCCGGCATTAAATAAAGCCGTAAAAATTGCAACAAGATTAGATGAAATGACCGATGAGGTAAGCAGCCAGGCAGTCAGAATTACGGTTATTTCTGCAGTGGCAGGAATTGTGTGTATTATTATTTGTCTGGTTTTGGCATGGAAACTGGCAATAAAAACAGGCAAAAAAGTACTTGAGTCAATTTTAGTACCATTACGTGAAGTGGAAGCCGTTGCACAGGAATTAACAGATGGAAACCTGCACAGCACGCTGGACTACCATTCAGATGATGAGATTGGAATACTGGCACACAATATGCGCAAATCCATCCGCATTCTGGGAAGCTATGTAGATGATATTGGACGTTCAATGAAGATGTTTGCAGAAGGAAATTTTGATGTGCAGCCGGAAGTAGAGTGGAAAGGGGATTTCGTTGGAATTCTAAACTCCTTTATGTTGTTTGAAGAAAGCATGGCAGAGACAATAAAGGGAATCCAACATGTTTCAGATGAAGTTTCGGGTGCCGCAGATCAGGTAGCATCAAGTTCCAATGACCTTGCGGATGGAGCAACAAATCAGGCAGCAGTTGTAGAAGAACTGACCGCAACAGTCGCAGGTGTTTCTGAACAGGTAGGAAAAAATTCACAATCCGCAAAAGAAATCAGTGGAAGAGTAGACGAACTTGGAAATGCCATTCTGGAAAGCAATGGTAAAATGAGGGATATGGTTGATTCCATGAATGAGATCAACGGGGCATCAAAAGAGATTGACAAGATCATTGCAACAATCAATGAAATTGCGTCCCAGACGAATCTGCTTGCATTGAATGCTTCCATTGAGGCTGCAAGAGCAGGGGAGGCAGGAAAGGGATTTGCAGTGGTAGCGAATCAGGTCAATGTGCTGGCAGACCAGAGTGCCCAGGCAGCAAAGGAATCCGCAACATTGATTGAAACCTCTGTGAAAGCCGTGGAAAAAGGTATGGTGATTGCAGGGCAGACGGCATCACAATTGCAGGAGGTCGCTGAGAATTCCCAGATCATTACAAAAGAAGTCACAAATATTGCAGAAACGTTAGAGACACAGACAACAGAAATCCAACAGATTAATGATGGAATTGAACAGATCAATGATGTCGTACAGACGAATTCGGCAACATCTGAAGAATGTGCAGCAGCCGGTCAGGAGATGAGCAGTGAAGCAGAAAATCTGCGTGAAATGATCCAGAAATTTAAAGTTGCAGAAAATAAAAATTAAAAACGGTGCAAAAAATTATTGATGTTGAATTTACATATAAAGTTGTCGCAGGTAGGAACTATAATTTGACTTGTGACATATATAAATGCGGGAAAAGGATGCAATGAGAAAATGTGCGTTATTGGTTTTAAACTGATAACGCACATTTTAAATTATATGAATAGTAATATCATCGCAAAAAAGCATAAAAGTAGAAAAAGTTAAAAATATCGTGGATATAGTGCTAGAATTGTTGAAAAAAGTAAGTTAAAATACAGGAAAACAACAAGTGTAAAGGGGAAATTTTATGGAATATTCAGCAATTTTTCATGATATGGATAAAAGGTTTAGCTATGCAGTTGATAAGGATTTATTTGTGATACGCGTGCAGGTAAAAAAGGATGATATGAAGGAGGTAATCCTTCACTATGAGGACAAGTATATACCTATGGAGCGTAAGGATACCAGAAAGACAGTTCCGATGAAGAAGGTTGCTGTCTCACAGTTTCATGATTATTATGAAGCACAGATAAATATGCATTTGATCTGTCTGCGTTACTTTTTCGAATTTACGGACACGCAGGGAGAAAAGGTATATTATGGAAATTATGAGTTTGATAAGGAATGCATTACAAACAGGGACAGAATGTTTGACTGTCCGCAGAACCTCCGGGAGGAAGAGATGTTTGAGGTGCCGGAGTGGGCAGCAAACAAGGTCGTGTATCAGATTTTCCCATCCCGTTTTGCAGCAACGGAGCCGGTAGACAAAGAACTGTGGTATAAAGCACCGATTACGCCTATGGATGATCTGCATGGAAATCTCAGGGGAATCATCGAACATATGGATGATATTCAGAATCTGGGAATCGATGTGTTGTATATGACACCTATCTTTCAATCAAATTCGTGCCATAAGTATGATACCACGGATTACTACCAGATAGACCCGTCCTTTGGAACAACAGAGGATCTCAAAGAGCTGGTACAAAAAGCGCATGAGCGTGGTATGAAGGTAGTCCTGGATGCGGTATACAATCATACGGGAAGAGAATTTTTTGCGTTTGCGGATATTCTGGAAAATGGTGAAAAATCCAAATACCGGGACTGGTATTTTATTGATGGATTCCCGCTTAAAAGCGAATGGGGAGAGATCCCAAACTTCAAATGTTTTGGTTATTATGGCGGAATGCCAAAGTTAAACCTGAAAAATCCTGAAGTTGAAAAATACATTACGGATGTTGCATGCTACTGGATTAAGGAATGTGATATTGACGGATGGAGACTGGATGTAGGAGACGAAATCAGCCATTTCTTCTGGAAGAATTTCAGAAAGGCAGTAAAGGCTGTGAAGAAAGATATGCTGATCATTGGGGAAATCTGGCATTATGCAGGAGATTTCCTTGAGGGCGATGAATGGGATACAGTCATGAATTATCCATTTTACCTGAACCTGATCGATCTGCTTGCAGACGAAAAGATTACGGTCAGCCAGTTCGTACAAAATCTTGGATATTTGAAGGGACGCTTACACAAAAACTGCTATCCCCTTATGTGGAATCTGATCGACAGCCATGATACCGCAAGATTTTTACATCTGTGTAACGACAATAAGAAAAAGCAGCATCTGGCAGCCGCTTTTCAGTTGTTACTGCCGGGAATGCCGATGATTTATTATGGAGATGAGTATGCGATGCCGGGAGCAAACGATCCGGACTGCAGACGGGGCATGTACTGGGATGAAGAATACCAGGACAAAGAGATGTATGAATGGTACAAGCGGCTGATTCAGGTTCGGAAAAGCCATGCATGCATTGTAGAAGGCGAACTGGCTGGGAGCGTCACAGAAGATGAGGAAGGGACAGTTGTCCTGATCAGAAAAAATGGCGAAGAGACCATTGCCATGATTTTTAATTGCAGCAGCAGTGCAAAAAAATTTAATGAGTACACGCAGAAGTACAATCTGCTTACCGAAAACACCTTTGATGGAAATGTAGAGGGGTTTGATGCTGCGGTAATCGTGCTTTAAGAAGCCTTACGGCAGATGGTTTCCCGGGAGTTTGTCTGTGGGAAGAAGAGGGAAAGCACCAGTATTTCTGGTAATGTAGAGTACGGAGGATGATATGACGAATGTAAAAAAGAAGGATGGAAAACGGTTTGGGGCAATCGTACTTAGCCTGATATTATTGCTTTCCCTGGTGTTTCCATATCCTGTGATGGCAGACCAGACGACAGCGGCAGACCAGACAACGGCAGCTTCCGTTTATGCCATTCACAAGACAGGTGATGATAAGGAAAATTTTGTGATTGTTATCATGGGTGAGGGCTATACCCGGGAACAACAGGAACAATTTTTGAAGGATGCAACGGCAAAAGCACAGGGGCTGCTAAAGTGGTCCCCTTATAAAGAGTATTCCGACAGGATCAATATTTATGCAGTACAGACGGTATCCAATGAAACTGGTGTGGGCGTGATGTATGGGGAGTCGAACCCGGACACATATTTTCATGTGCAGGCATTCGGGAAATCCTGCTATTTTGCAAAGGACGGGGAAGATAAAGCCAGGGCACTGAGGGCAGAGCTGGAGAGCAGATATCTGGATACCGGTGCAGCCGTTGGAACCATCCATATCATTTGTAATACGACTGCGAATATTGGTTCTTCTTCCAATGCACTCTTTTCTTTTTCGGCAAATTCAGGTGAGAATGAGCAGGGGGATGTCATGACCCATGAAATTTCCCACAGCATCGGAAGATTAGGCGATGAATATGATAAAAAGATGCAGGGAGAAAATATTTCCGACACATCGGATCCGGATAAGATTAAATGGCATAAGATGCTTGGGTTCCGTGGAATCGGAATAACGGCAGCAGGAACAGAAACGGTATTTGCACCGAGCCGCGTCTGCATGATGCGGGATCTTGGGAATCCTTTCTGTGAAGTGTGCAAAATGGAACTGGCGCGGAGATTAAATAACCGTGATTATGTCAGCAGGCAGGCATCTGTTTATGTGTGCGATCCTGAAATTACAATTCCGCATAGCAGGACAGGAACACTTGACAGGGATAGTGACCAATACCGGATCGATGAGACAAATATCACAAAAGCAAATGGAAAGGATCTGGAATTCCGTACAGTCGTACAAAATATGGTGGATGCCAAACAGCATTTGAAGATTACTTTCCGCATTATTGGAGCAGACCATACAGTCAAATATGAAAAAGAAGAAACATATACCGTTCCACCACACAGTAACTGGTATGATCCGGATGCTGCCAGAGAGTCCCTTTCTGTTACACTTCCTGCGGTAACTGGTCTGGTTTCCGGGGACAGACTGGAAGGAAAGATCATAGATGAGGACACTGGGAAAATTCTGGCTGACAATCAGACGGCAGGACAGGCGTGGAGTACCGTAACGATTCGTTATATGCTGCAAAACGAAGACGGAACCGAAACAACAGTGCCTGATACGGTACCCGCGACAGTCTATGTACCAAAGAATTCTGCGTATACGTTAAGAAGTCCGGATTTATATGGATATACATGTGCAGGAAACAGTGCAAATCAGGGAGAAATAAACATCACAGAGGATCGCCAGGAGATCACTTATTATTACCGGAAAAACAGTGAGATGCCGGAAATACAAACCGTACCTGTCCGCGTAACTTATGATGGAAAACCCCATACATTTGATATCAAACAGGAAGATGGTGTACAAATCAGTTACAGTTTGACAGAAAACGGATCGTATACACAAACGGAGATGCCGTTTTACACAGAAGCAGGCCGGTATAAGATTTATTTTAAAGCGGAAAAGGCATCTTTTATTCCAACATACGGGGAGGCTGTCCTGGAAATCGAAAAGGCTTCCACCAGCATGCAGCTGACTGCAAAAACCGATACGGTCAAAGGTGCGGGGACAGTAGAATTACAGCTTTGCAGACAGGGGATTCCGGAAGATGCCGGGGTAAAAGTAACCTGTGATGTTTCCGGGATCACATTAGAAGAAAAGGGAACGGATCACTGGATGGCAACGCTTCCGAATGAAACGAAAACATATACGTTCACCGCATGTTATAATGGGAATGGCAACTATACAGGAAGTAAGGCAGATTGCAAGGTCCGTGTAACGGCGGATCATTCCCAGACCGGGGGCGGTTCTGGTGGAAGTTCCGGAGGCAGTTCAAGTGGCGGTTCCGGCGGAATATCCGGAGGCGGTTCAAGTGGAGGTTCTGGCGGAAGTTCGGGTGGGAGTTCCGGCGGAGGTTCCGGAGAAAATGCCGGTGGAAGCACGGACGGATCATCAGGCAATGTTTCACCGGATTCCGGCACATTACCGGCACCGGATCATGCAAAAGAAGAACCAGGGAATGTGACACCGCCACCCGCAGCAGATACGTCCGTTTCTGTTAAGGATATTAATGTCAAAGCAAAAACTGCAGTTAAAAATAATACTGTCAAAGTGAAGAATATTGCAGCAGTTTTGAAAAAAGAAATTACAAAGGCAGAAAAAGAACAGGGTGGCAGGATAAAAGATCTGTCTGTTGAAATAACTTTTGATACGGGAAAAGCCAAAAATTGGAAGAATCTGCATCTTGAAATGGATAAGCAGGCGGTAAATTTACTTGTCAAAAAGAATGTAAAAGAATGGAAGGTCAATGGTGGTAATGTAAATCTTACCTTTGATTCGAAGGCATTAAAAGAATTAAAGAAAGAAATGAATACAGCTGTGGTTATCAAAATGAAACAGGCTGACAAGAAAAATCTTTCTGCCAGGGCAGGGAAAATTATTGGAAAACGTCCGGTTTATGATTTTTCCGTCACAGGAATCAAGAAAAAGCAGTCGTCTGTCCTGAAAAAGGGACGGATCAGGGTCGCTGTTTCCTATAATGCTTCGAAAAAGGAAAAAGACAAAAAGATTTTTGCATATAAAATTGATAAATACGGTGCAGCAGTTAAGATACCGGGATCTTATTATGATTCCGATACAAAGACCGTTAACTTTGTAAGCCGTGGGTTTTTCACAGTTGCAGTAGGCTGTGAAAAATGATGAAACATAAAAAATCATCGTTCACGTTAAAAAAACTGTAATTCATGTCGAAAAAGACAAAAACCGGTTTTCATTTGGTATAATGATAGAGCTCATTTTAGTAAAAATGAGTTCATACCGTGAATGATGGAGGGGATAACAATCATCGTTTTAGAAGAAATATTAATGGCAAACGGCTTGACCGTGTTAATGATGTGGTTCCTTTTGTTTTGTAGACGAAAGAACAGAGAGAGCCTTCATGTGGGAGATAAAATATATGATGGAATAGCAATCGTAAATTTAGTGGGGGCATTGTCTGAAACCATTGCTTTTCTCGTAGATGGAAAACAGTTTACTGGCAGCCGGCAGATTAATTATATCTCTAACAGCATATGCTTTATAGGGACAGTCAGTATGGGTATGCTTTGGTGTATGTACGTGGAATTGCGTATCTATCGAAATTATAAAAGAATGGTTCAAAAAGCAGGAGTGGAGATATTTCCCTGGCTGGTAGAAGTAATTATGGTTTTATGTAATCTGTTTGGAACAGGGATTATGTTTAAAATATCCGGGGAGAATGTATACCAGAGAACTGCCGGTGTGCTGGTGGGATATATTTCGCTTGTCATATATTTTGCTTACAGTATCTATCTGGTGTATCATTCCAAAAAACAAGGGGTTAACCTGAATTTTTTCCCGGTGATCTATTTCGTTGGTCCTTGTTTTGCAGGTGTAGTTCTCCAGTTCCTTTTTTATGGAATTACATCATCATGGGTGCTGGTTGCGGTCGCATTGATATTTGTGCAGATGCAGTCATACGCAGAGAGTTTGTATATGGATGAGCTTTCCGGATTATATAACCGGAGATATTTTAATGCGGTGCTTGCGGAAAAGAAAATTGCAAGCCATAAATCCTTATATGGAATCATGATGGATGTAAACGATTTCAAGTGTATTAATGACAATTTAGGTCATAGTACGGGCGATAAGGCTATTTGTACGTTGGGAAATATACTCATCAGATCCATACCGGATGATGGTATGGCAATCCGGTATGCGGGAGATGAGTTTATTGTGCTGCTGTCAGGTGTTGATACGGAGCGTGTCTTAGCGACAATGGAGGAGATTAACCATAATCTGTCCCGGTTTAATGAATCCGGAATAGAACCGTTTCATTTAAGTGTTTCCATGGGATACACGGAATTTGGGACAGAAGATGATGCAGAAACTTTTTTAATGCATATGGATGAGAAAATGTATGAGGAAAAACGGAAATATCATATGCGAAAGAAATCAGCCGGTTTGGAAAATAAAGTATAGCATTACGTTCCTGCCATTTGTCCGATAACTGGTTGCAATGGCACAAGAAAAGAAAATATTATAATCATCAAACGAGTAGCAGACTGGTGTAAATCCGGTTTTGCTGCTCGTTTTTATATTTATGGTTATAGGCAGGGATGCTCCGGATTTCAATACAGTAAATAACCGTGTTATGGTAATGTGGTATACAATCATGTTATGAGTGCAGATGATTTCTGTATCAATAAATTTGTTCCGGGATATTTTTCCCGTATCAATGAAGACGGTTCGTATTCAAACGGCTCAGGATGTGGAAATGATACAGCATCCGAGAGAAACATGGTACGGAAATATATTGTGGATTCCGTATGCTACTGGGCAGATGTATTTGAATACTATAAGGGACTTATTAAGTTCAGAAAGGCACATCCGGCACTTCGATTATCTACATCAGAGGATGTGAAAAAATATGTAAAATCCATAGAAGGACTTGGGGATAATATTGTAGGAATTAATATAAAGGGCGGTCAGAAAGATGAAAGTGCAAAAGAGATGTATCTTCTTTTTAATGCAAACACTGACAACGCAAAAGTTACAATTCCGGAAGGAAAATAGAAAGTCTGCATAAACGGACAGAAAGCTGGCGTTGAGACAATCGAGACAATCAAGGGTGGCGAGTATACAATGGATGGTATCAGTGCACTTGTACTTGTAAAACAGGATGGTGCGGCCATGACGATTGTTATTGTTCTGATTGCAGCAGCGGTAGTTGTTGCGGCAGGAGTTGTTATTGTTGTAATGAAAAAGAAAAAAACAAATAGATAATAAAGTTTATAATTAGTGTCTGCTTACTCAGCAGGCACTAATTATTTTGTATGGAATATCTGCATGGCCCCATACCGTGATAAGGTTAAACATGTTAAAGAAATAGTATCCTAAACTTTGGACGGTAGAGGATGCTATTTTTTTGCGCGAAAATATATCGAACATTTGATTGCTTTTTGATCGAAAAATGGTAAAATAAATACATACAGAAAGCAGTATCAAAGCATAGTGCGGTAGGCGGTTTGCCCTTATTACGAGGGCTATGGTGCCCTCTGGTTGAAAGGAGGGCGATAGCATGGTTACATATTCTGAACTTTTTCAGTTTTGCATACTGATTGTTGCTATTATCAATCTGATCGTAATGATCTTTTTTAACCATAAAAAATAACCGCCCCTACCAAAGACCGGTTATTTTTTAAAACTAACTTTGGCAAACCGCCTACACGGTATTGCTTTTTGTATTTTCATAATACCATTGCGTAATTTTTTTGTCAATGATTTAAAGATCTTTGCTGGATACCATTAAATTGTTTTATTATCTGCGAACAATTTCTAATCGTTCGCGCTGGATAAGTTTTTCATACTGTCTCAATTGAAATACTGTCTACCTGTGCACTTAAATGATTTTAGACACCAGATCCATATCTATTATAGAGTAAGATCAGTATAAGCAAAACGAGTATCACTATATATCTTTTTTTCATTATTATAAATAACTTGAAGCATAGAAATTGGTTTTACTCGAATAAGTTTGCGATGTAATCTTTACAATTCCTACATTTCCAACTCCAACATAAGTATCAAGATTTCCAGAACATTTTAAGGTAATACAGGAGGAAGTACATGTGGTTTTGTTACTTTGTCCAGAAAGTTTATATGTATATATAACAAAATCAGAATCTACGCTTGCATTAGAAGCACTTGCATTTGTCCAGTGCTTTCCACTATAATATCCAACGGCATCACAACTATATATAATATATAGAGATGAACATTATAATTCCCGCAATTTCATTTCATTTATTTTCTTTTTGCGCGTAATCGTTCTATTTCTTTTTATCCGATTATAAATTGATATAACAGTAGGAATATTTGTAAGCATAAAGATAATGATACAATTGTGTATCTTATCCTTTATAGACATCTGATTTTTGGAAACGAAATTATATGAGAGTGTCAATAACCCCTGCTTCTCAACGCGTTCAAAACTTTCTGGTTCAAAATTCAGATACACTATAATTAATACGATTGAAAGAACAAGAAAAATAATTGGTGTTAATGATACGGTAGTTGTTCTTCTTTTTTTATTTAAATATGATTCTAAAAAACGTACACAAATAATGGTTAATGCCATTATTATTACGATGAATAAAATTGTAGAAAATTTCATTTATTCTCCTTTTTGCTCTCTGTATTTTTTTATCAATATTTTTGCTGTGTCAAAATCAAGTTGATCATCTATTACCATTTTTTTAATTAATGAAATATAAGCGTCATTTTCTATTTGATCATTCATTTGCATTTTTTGTATAAGTCGATCAAGTCTCAATCGCACGGTAGGATATGTTATATGATACAATTTTGCAACCTCTTTTAAAGAGCCAGATGACATAACAAAATTTTTTATAAATGTGATATCTTCATCACTTAAATTGTATATCCATTCTTGCGCTTTTCGTCTCATTACCAACCCCTTTCTTTAATATTGTTGATATTATCATTTAATAATGTTAAAGTCAACTGCTAATATTATGTTATTTACATCTTTTTATCTTAATAATCATTCGAAACCTCAAACTTGTAAAGATAAGGTTTTCAGATTCGAGGTTACTCTCAACCCCCTTGCTTTTGTTTATATTTCTTCAATCATCAGTTATAAAAAACAGAAGCATTTTAATCAGTTCACCATATCGGTTTCATTTATATTGGAAGCACAAGGTGTAGAGCAGAGATTGTCCGTGTCGGGTGGGTGGAGCAACTAAGAAATTGTTTGGTATTACAGCGGAAGAACTTTTGAAAAAAGCACGGTAAAATGCTGACTTATCAATTGAAAAATAATTATTTTGTATGGAATATCTGCATGGCCCCATAAGTATGCGGCAAATGCGGAGCCGTGACCTTTCTCGACGGGCAGGAAAAATTCCGGCAGGTTGCGCACGTATTACACAATTGCTTGAGATTGGCGTGTGTTGTTGTATCCAGATGCAGGATCAGCGTTGCTGTCTTAAGCGGCCGGAGCATCTGCCCCTCGGTAAGCTGGATGCCATCCGGGGCAAGCCGCCCATAAATCTGTGGGAGCAGGTCAAGGCAATAGGTATCTCCCAGAAAAGATAATTCTGCAAGATACAGGCGGCTCTGACGTTCTACCACATGTGCAAACTCTTCATAAGCCTTTGACAAAAGCATCAGGCTGATGCAGTCCACAATGTAAGCCTCCTGGATCTGTTCATGGTTCAGATATAATTCCGACAGTTCATCCACTCCGTTTCCAAGCGTCACAAACCCATAGGCATAGTGAGGCAGAGAAACCCCGTCTAAATCCTGATCCAGAGAGTAATACGCATAGGATTCAACCAGGGGAAGAAGTGCCGTATAAATTGCCTGAATATGAGGCAGGTCATCCGGAGGGAAATGGAAACGGCTGCAAAATTCGTTCCAGTCACCGGAGGATAATCCGGGAGTAAGTTTACATTTCATGGGATGCATCCTCCTTATCGGAAGCAGCCATAACGGCTGCAATTTCCTGAAAGCGGCCCGTGACCTTATCATAGTTCTTTCGGTGATGGGGAAAGCCACAGTTTATGCAGGATTTGATACCATTTTTTAAATATTCACAGTTTCCACCACAGGATTTCCCGAGTGTATAGAGGGGACAATAACAAAACAGACAGTTAAAGTCCTCCTCCGGAATTCCTTTATGGCATGGAAAATATTCACATTTTTTATTTTGAAAAAACTTATAATATTCGCTCAAAATGGTTTCCTCCAATCAAAGCACAATCATAGCATAATTATATCGGAACAACAAGCGGATCGCAAGAAATGCGAATGACATAAAAATTGCATTTCAGTGGGAAATGATACCTTTTGCCCCTTTTATCATTACATTATTTACATCTTTTTAAGAGCGAAGGTATAGTGGCTCAGGCAATTGAGGGTTTGAAGCAAAAAGTTGAAAATTAAATAAAAAATACTTGACTTAAAGTTAACTTTAAGTGGTATATTATGATAGATAAAATCGGAAGGAGAATTTATTATATGTATATCGAAAAGATTAACGGACCGGAAGATGTGAAGAAATTGAATATAGAAGAGATGACAGCTCTCGCAGAAGAAATGCGTCATGCATTATTAAAGAGGGCAAGTATTCACGGCGGGCATTTTGGCCCGAATTTTGGCATGGTAGAGGCAATCATTGCACTGCATTATGTTTTTGAGTCCCCAAAGGACAAAATGGTATTTGATGTTTCCCATCAGACCTATCCGCACAAGATGCTGACCGGTCGAAAAGATGCCTATTTATATGAAGAACATTACGACGACGTGACGGGATACAGCTGTCCGCAGGAAAGTGAACATGACCATTTTACGGTCGGACATACCTCTACATCCGTCAGTCTGGCATGCGGTCTGGCAAAGGCAAGGGATCTTCGTGGGGAAAGTGCAAATGTGATCGCAATTATCGGAGACGGTTCTTTAAGCGGAGGAGAAGCCTTAGAAGGAATGGATTTTGCGGCAGAATTAGACAGCAACATGATCATTGTAGTAAATGACAATGATATGTCAATTGCAGAAAACCATGGAGGACTTTATTCAAATCTGAAATTACTCCGCGAGACAAACGGACAGGCAGAGTGCAATTTATTTAAAGCCATGGGACTTGATTATGTCTATGTGGATCATGGAAATGACTTAAGGGAACTGATCGGGGCTTTCAAACAGGTAAAAGACAGTAAGAAACCGGTTGTTGTCCACATTAATACATTAAAGGGAAAAGGTTATAAACCGGCAGAAGAGCATAAGGAAGAATGGCACTGGCATCTTCCATTTGATATTGAGACCGGAAAATCCCATTTTCCGGAAGTGGAAGATTATTCTTCGGTGACCTGTGAATATCTGATTGAAAAGATGAAAAAGGATCCGACAGTTGTTACAATTACATCCGGAACCCCGACGATTCTCGGATTTACGCAGGAGAAAAGGAAACAGGCCGGCCGGCAGTTTGTAGATGTGGGAATCGCGGAGGAGACAGCGGTAGCACTTGCTTCCGGAATTGCCAAAGGTGGCGGAAAGCCGGTATATGGTGTGTATTCCAGCTTTATCCAGAGGACGTATGACCAGATTTCACAGGATCTGTGTATTGACGGGAATCCGGCAACGATTGTTGTGTATACGGGATCGGTATTTGGCATGACGGATGTTACCCATCTGGGACTGCAGGATATTCCGATGCTTTCTAATATTCCGGGACTGGTTTATCTGGCACCGACAACAAAGGAAGAATATCTGTCAATGCTTGACTGGAGTGTGGAGCAGAAGGAAATGCCGGTTGCGATCAAACTTCCGGGCGGAGACATGATTTCGGATGGCAGAGAAGTCACAAAAGACTGGAGCCAGCTCAACACCTATGAGGTAACGGAAAAGGGAAGCAAAATTGCACTGATCGGACTCGGAACATTTTATTCCCTGGCACTGCAGACCGCAGAAATGCTGGAGAAAAAAGGTATTCATGCAACGGTAATCAACCCGTATTATATTACCGGACTGGATAAGGGACTGTTGGAGAAGCTGAAGGCAGACCATGACACGGTAGTTACACTGGAAGATGGCATCCTGAATGGTGGTTTCGGAGAAAAAATCGCAAGATTTTATGGAAGCAGTGATATGAAAGTCTATAATTACGGATTGAAAAAAGAATTCCTTGACCGGTATGATGTAAATGAGGTATTAAAAGAGAATCATCTGACAGCAGAGCAGATTGTAAATGACGTATTATAGAAGGCAGAAATAAACAACAAACCTTGTGAGAATCGACACAATATGGTAAAATATAACATACTAGAGCTTATTTTGCATAGTGGTTAGAATAGCGGGCTCATGGAAGGAGCGGTATCATATGAAGAATAAAGATTCGAAAGCAAGGATGCAGATGATTTTCGGGATACTTTTGTTTGCGTTTATTTTTATGGCAGAGTTGTATGCCATAGTCAATTTCCCGAAGATGTTTATTGTTCTGGCTGTTTTGGCAGCAGCAGATCTGATATGCCTGTATGTTGCAATCAGAGGCGTGATTTCAGTATATGAGACAAAATATGCCCGGAGAGAGGAACAGTATGAGAGTATTTTCAAGTCGGAAAAGGCATCATATCTCATGCTGAAAAAATATTTTGAGGAAATATCGGTGAAGCTTGCATATATGGAAGAGGCATCTAAGATTCCGACAGAGGAAATTGTCAATGCACAGAAGGGAATCGCAAAAGTAATTATCAAGCGATCCCATGAGAATACCGATGCATTGATGAATTCATACGAACAGCTGATCGACCGGTTTGATACGTTCCAGAAAGGAATGGATGGGTTCGGTACAGTTGCGGGTGCTTATAAGGACGAGATTCTTTCAGCCTGTAAGGATGAAATTTCTTCGGTGCAGAAGGATGGAAAAGAACAGGAACATTCACAGGATAAAGAGATAGCCGCAAAGCTGCAGGAAATCATTATTGCAATGAAAGATATGGAACTGCGCCTGAATCAGACCATTATGAACAGTCAGAAAGTGGTTGTTTCCCAGCCGCAGGTTTCTGTACCTGTGGCAACACCTGTAGAGCCACAGCCGGCACCGCAGAATCATGTGGAAGAAATACCGGCAGAGCCGGAGATTTCACCAGAGCCGGAAGAAAGTATGGAGCCGGAACCGGAGATTTCGCCGGATCTGGAAGAAAACCCGGAACCGGAAATTTTGCCGGATCTGGAGGAGAGCCTGGAACCGGAGATTTCGCTGGAGCCGGAAGAAGATATGGAACCGGAGATTCTGCCGGATATACCGGAAGAGGAGAATTTAAAGCCAGAGGAAGACCTTCCGGTCATGGCAGCGGATGAGATTATCCCGCCGGACCCGGAAGAAGCCATTGAGGAAGCAGAAGAACTGGTAGAGCCGGATCCGATTCCGGAGGAAGCGATTGTTGATGAAGCGGATGATGAGAACCTGCCGGAGGAAGAACTTCCACCGATGCCGGATCTGTCAGATCCAAACCGTTCCATGAGCCCGGATGAGATAGCTGCGCTGTTTGCGAATATGGGCAACGATAACAATGCGGATAAAGTTGAGGAACCTGCCGAGGAAACTGTGGAACCGGAGGATATTCCGGAGCCGATCGAAGAGCCGGAAGCAGTAAAAGAAGCACCGCTTCAGCCGGAAGAACCGGCAGATCCCAATAAGGCATTAAGCCCGGATGAGATAGCTGCCCTGTTTGCAAGTATGGGAACCTGAAAAGAATAAAATAACAGGCAACGGACGCCATCTGTTCCACGTAAAAATGTGTGACAGATGGCGTTTTGCTATAAAAATGCCATAAAATGAAAAAAATAGTTGCATTTCTTTTTCATTGTGTTATACTTAGCTCGTTGCAATTTAATAGTTTAAAGCAGAGTAGACACATGTGCGTTAAGTGCCGGATGAACAGGGAGTTGTCACCCGGACGAAAAGAGAATCTTGCGGTACATGAGTCGCATCCCGCTGCATCCGAAGATAATATTATCTCCAGTTGTAGTACGGTGAGGTCTGCAAAGGAGGTAATTTTTTTATGAAAAAATTCGTTACTTTGTTCACCGATTCTTTCCGTGAATTAAAAGCGGTAAGAACAATCACTACCATGGCAATGCTTGCTGCAGTTGCTGTCATTCTAGGATTTTTCTCCATTGAATATGGGCAGTTTATTCGGATTGGTTTTTCCAGTATTCCAAATGGTATCATTGATTATCTGTTTGGACCGGTGGTTGGAGGAATTTTCCATGGTGCGTTGGATATTATCAAGTATATGATGAAGCCAACCGGACCATTTTGTCCACAGCTGACGCTGGTTGTTATACTGGCCGGAATCCTGTATGGATGCTTTTTTTATAAGAAAAAGCTTACGATCTGGCGTGTGCTGGCAGCTAAATTTGTAGTTATGCTGGTCTGTAACGTGATTCTGACAACACTTTGTCTGAATGTGTTATATGGACAGGCATTTATGGTGATTCTTCCAGCGCGTGCGCTGAAGAACCTGATTATGTGGCCAATTGATTCGGTGATCTTTTTTGCAATCACAAAGGCCTTAGAACAGATTGGACTCTTTCGCATGTTCCAGAAGCCTGTACTTGCAAATTCTGCAAATATGCAGGGGAATTAGAAAATTTAATAAGTTATAGAACAAAAACCGTCCGCAGAAAGAAAACTGCGGACGGTTTTTTATAAATTTATTTACGGATCGGATGGGTGGCAATATTTTTTAAAATACGAACAGCGGTCTGCATACCTTCCACAGAGATATGTTCATATGGGCCGTGGAAACCGTAACCGCCGGTACCGAGATTTGGACACGGCAATCCCATAAAGGAAAGTCTTGCGCCGTCTGTACCGCCACGGATCGGACGGGAGAGCGGTGTCAGACCTTCGGAGGCAATTGCCTGTTTTGCCAGATCCACGATCTCCATTTTATCCTCAATGACAGAGATCATATTCTCATACGAATGTTCGATGTCGAGCGTGACGGTTTCCGGTCCATATTTCTGATTCATGGATTGTGCAAGGTCACGTAGATTCTGCAGCCGTTTCTCAAATGTAGTTTTGTCATGGTCACGAATGATAAAGGAAAGGGTGGCGGAAGCCACATCTCCGGACATATCGGTCAGATGATAGAATCCTTCCCGGCCGCTGGTGTGTGCCGGCGTTTCCGCTTCCGGAAGCCGGGAAACAATTTCACATCCCACCAGTGCCGCATTGACCATAATGTCTTTTGCTTCGCCCGGATGAACATTTACACCTTTAATATGAAAGATGGCACTTGCGGCATTAAAATTTTCGTAAGCCACTTCGCCTTCGTAATCGCCGTCCACCGTGTATGCATAATCTGCCTGAAAGATAGCAAGGTCAAACAGATCCGCACCTGCACCGACTTCTTCGTCCGGCGTAAACCCGATCCAGACATCCCCGTGTGGTGTACCTTCTGCAATCAGTTCTTCCACGGCTGTCATGATTTCAGCAACACCTGCCTTGTCATCAGCGCCCAGAAGTGTGGTACCGTCTGTCGTGATCAGGGTTCTTCCTTTTAAAGAGGCAAGGGATGGAAAATCACTTACCTTTAAGACATCCTGACTTCCTTTTAATAAGATATCCCCGCCATCATAGTCGGGAATGATCTGTGGTTTGACATCTTTTCCGGAAAAATCCGGGGCGGTATCCATATGAGCGATAAAGCCGATGGATTTACAGTTTTCCATGCCCGGTGTGGCAGGAAGCTTGGCATATACATAGCAGTGATCGGTGAGGAGTATATTGGTAAGACCGAGAGTTTCCAGTTCCTGCTTTAAGGCTTTTGCAAGCGTGAACTCACGCTCACTGCTTGGAATGTCACTGCAGGATTCATCGGAGGTTGTCCAGTAGCTGACATATTTTAGTAATCTTTCTTCTACTTTTTTCATGTTAAATTGTTCCTTTCAAATATGCTTTTAAAAAAATTTAAAAAAATTAAAAAAAGTGCTTGCTTTTTTAATACTCCTATTATATAATAATTCTTGTCTTAAGGAAAGACACAAAACAAACAACTTAAAAATGCGCGATTAGCTCAGCTGGCAGAGCACCTGACTCTTAATCAGGGTGTCCAGGGTTCGAACCCCTGATCGCGCACTCGCAAAGCTTATTTTGATTGAATCAAATGGCAAAAGAACTCTTGACGAACAATGTGATTCGTTGGGGGTTTTTTTATTATATAAAATGCAAATAATTATAGAAAGAAACCATAGGGGGAAATATGGAGAAAGTATATGAGTATGCAGCCGCGGTTCTGGCAGAGGTCAAACGCGCGATTGCGGGGAAGGATGCCTGTATTACCAAAGCTTTTGCTACAATTCTTGCGGGAGGGCATATTCTGATTGAGGATGTGCCGGGTGTGGGAAAGACAACACTTGCCATCGCCTTTTCGCGCGTCATGGGACTTTTGGATCACCGTGTACAGTTTACACCGGACGTGCTTCCGGCAGATATTGTAGGATTTAACATGTACCAGAAAGAGACGGGACAGTTTGTGTACCATCCGGGAACGATCATGTGTAATCTGTTTCTTGCGGATGAGATCAACCGGACTTCGCCAAAGACACAGTCCGCGCTTCTTGAGGTGATGGAGGAGGGCAAAGTAACGGTGGATGGTGTGAGCCGAAAAGTGCCGCAGCCGTTTGTTGTCATTGCAACACAGAATCCCAAAGGCAGTGCGGGAACGCAGCTTCTTCCGGAATCACAGCTGGACCGGTTCATGACCTGCATGAGCATGGGGTACCCGGATCTGCAGAGTGAGATGGAAATTGCCCAGGGAAAAACAATGACGAAAGCGGAGGATCTGCAGCCGGTTCTTCTTCCGGAGCAGCTGTGGGAGATGCAGCAGTATGTGGAACAGATTTATGTGCATGATAATGTTGCAAAATATATCGTACAGCTGATGGAGGCTACCAGAAAAAATGCTTACATTGAGCTGGGGGTAAGTCCCCGTGGCACGATCGCATGCGTGCGGCTGGCAAAAGCATGGGCATTTTTGCAGGGAAGAAATTATGTGATTCCGGATGATGTGACGGACATTTTTGCGGATGTGGCAAAACACCGTATTGTGCTCAACACAAAGGCACGGATCGGACATGTGACAGTCGATGCCACCCTGCAGGAAATTCTGTCGGATGTGGACAAACCAACAACATACAAAAGACTTAGGGGATAAACGTGGGCAGTTTTCTGATTGGAACAGGGGTGACGCTTGTCACATTTTATATTGCGCTGATCTATGGAAGCATTGCGATTGGGCTGATTGGGTTTGCGGAACTGGTACTGATGCTGCTTGCATGTTTGTATCTGCTGATTTATTGCAGACATATCACGGCAGATATCAGGATTCCGCTTACCGTGGCGGAAAAAGGGAAAAAAGTTACGGTACAGCTTACCGTGGATCAGACCATGTTGTTTCCGGCAGCAAAAGTGCGTTACCGTGTGCGCTGTAGAAATACATTTGCCGGGTATGCCAGAAATTTCTGGTGGAACGGTGCCGGACTGATGCGCGGAATGCAGTGCATGGAAAAGCGTGTCGTGCTTTCTCATGTGGGAAGTTATGAGTATGAACTTGTAAAAGTACGGATTTATGATCTGACCGGTCTGTTTTATGTGCATAAAAAAATAAAGAGATTTGCAGATATACAGGTGCTGCCGGAACTGGATGCTGTGGTAGTACAGGTGTCGGAGCGGGTACGCAGATATTTCGGAGAAGCGGAAAGCTACGATGATTTTCAGCCGGGAACAGATGTCAGCCAGATCTTTGATGTGCGGGAATATCGTCCGGGGGATCGCCTGCAGCGCATACACTGGAAACTC
>ENA-USYV01001438-USYV01001438.1-human-gut-metagenome-genome-assembly--contig:-NODE-1438-length-23073-cov-8.822404_pt1 | contig 23073 bp, 9 predicted proteins | sample MGYA00250066_ERZ773514 | MGnify/ENA primary metagenome ERZ773514 (study PRJEB29103, sample SAMN06112049) | human gut metagenome | biome: human gut; feature: ankylosing spondylitis patient; material... | reverse complement strand
TGAAAAAGAACCGTTGGCTACTTCATCAGAATGCTGATAAATTATAGCCTGTCCAGCCGAACAGAGAAGCGTCTGCACCTGTATTGTCTACCGATTCGACAAATGTATTCAGTTCGCCGTTCTGCTTCAATCCTGTGAGACTTAATGTACTTGTGATGTTAATGCTGGATTCTATGTTTCCTGCACCTTTGCTGTCTTTCATATCAACCAGGTCGATAGCACCACCCGTACCCTTAACCAATGCATTGGTGATGGTAGCTTTTGCTCCGCGACGAATCTTGATTACATCCTGCATACGGTCTACGTTATCGGCAGTGTTGGCAGCATTATTCACGATAGTCATGTTTTCCACCTTAAAGTCAGACTGACGCAGGTGATCCGGATACAGACCGTCCATGTTACCGTCGGCTTCGATGCCGCGAGGATCGGCTTCCGTACTTGTGTAGTCGCTTTCCCAAACGCCATAGCAGTTCTTCAGCGTACCGCAATAGCCTTGTGTAAAGTCGAACATATCATCATCCGGATTAACAGCCAGCAGATTGGTTACATTTACTGTTCCACCAAAGAACTCGATTGCATCGTCGGCACTTTCCAGTACGTAGATATTTTCAATCTTTGTTCCGTTGCCGACACCGTTCAAGGTCAGTCCGTTGTGTTCGATGTCTGCTGTGGAGCGTGCACCTGCATAGCAGATTTTCACGTAAGTCAACGAACCGGAGTTGTCATCAGCTGCGCTGCCGCCGTATTTATAGTCATTGTTGATTTCCGTCAGTGCCGTATCGCTCTTGTCGGTCTTTGAACCGGAAATAGGTGCTTTACCATTGATGATCACGCCACCCCAATATCCGGATACCGGGCTGGTGGTATTTGCCGTAAAGACGATTGGTTTGTCGGCCGTACCATCGGCATAGAGTTTACCTCCCTGCGCTACCAGCAGGTAACTGCTGAAACCTTCACGCGCCTTGATGGTAGTTCCGGCAGGGATATTCAGGCGACCGCCGTCGGCGATGATAACCGTTCCGTTCAGAATGTATTCTTTGGCATCCAGTGTCTGTTCACCGGTCAGTGTTCCGGACAGGATGTTTTCGCCTACCACGATAGAACTACCTGTTCCTCCGCCATTTCCACCGTTACCGTTTCCATTGTCATCTCCGTCACTATCACTACTACACGCAGTGAATGTCAGTGCAGTTGCCATAGCGGCAAACGTCATAAAGTTTACAAACAATCTTTTCATTTTGCTTTAATAATTAGTTAATAATCTTATTTCATTATCCGGTTTAAAATGTGCACGACACTCCCAGACTGATATTTATTCCTTTTTTATAATCGCTGAGTACTACCTTCTCTCCGCTTTCGTTGGCTTTGCGACTCAACTGATAAGAGGGATTCAGCAGATTGCGGGCTTTCAGCGTAAGTGAGACATACTTGTTGAGTTTGGCTTGCGAAACGAAGTCAAGCGTCATCATTCCCTGCTCCATGATGTCTTGGTAGCCTTGCGTACCGATGGTATAAATCTTATCGCTGACATAGTTGAATACCAATGTATTGATGAAGCTATGAGTTCCTTTCGTGAAGTTGTGGGACAAGTCGAAATTGGCAATCCAGGGAGCGGCCCCTTCCAGTTGCGATCCGGTGGTAACCGTTGCCAGAGGCATTTTCGCATTTGTATAAATGTACGATCCATTCAAGCCGAAAGAGAGCTTATTCATTCCGTTTGCCGCACTGCTTAGCGGACGGACAAACAGATTCTTACGTACTTCTACTTCCACTCCGGCCACTGTTGCCTTATCGGCTATATTTTCATACGAAAGGTATCCTCCGGCACTTGCCACTTCAATGCGTGAGATCGGATTCTTGATGAGCTTATAAAAAGCTGTCAGAGAGATCAGTTCAGTGGGGGTAGGATTAAAGTCCCATTTCAAATCGACGTTATAGTTGTCCGAAGGCTTCAGGTTCGCATTCCCCTGACTGTTGAAATTCACACCTACGTAGCGATAAGGAGAAATTTCCTTTGCTTGCGGCAGCGTATATGTTTTGCTCGCTCCGAGACGCAAGGAATGTTTTTCACTCAGATTGTATTTCAGATTCAGACTCGGGAGAAAGAAATCCTTTTGAATCGTGTTGCTTCCTTCCGATCCGCCTTTATTCACATTGTAGTCTACCTGAATATCCACATTGTCATACTTCATTCCTACATTTACAATCCAACGGGGAGTAAACTGGTAGGTGGCTTCCGCATAAGCGGAATGGATATTCTTGGCGACCGAATACTTATCGATGTTCTTCTGAACGGTAAACCATCCGGAAGAGAGATTCTGCTGATTATAATAATCGTCGAGTGAGAAATTATCCAATGAGGGGATGGAAGAAGCGTGTCCTACTGTGAGGTTGTATTCAGTCGCCTTGAAATTGTCGTCTACAAATCGGCCTGTATAGCCCAAGCGTATATTAGAGATTTCTTCTACGTTATCTTTCAGACGGTAGATGAGTCCTGCCTTTACGTTGATGTCATCTTCGTCCAAAGTGGAGAAATACCGTTGCTGGGAGTTGCCTCTGAGTAAGGTATATCCTTCTTCCGCTTTGGTTATGTTGTTGATTCGGCGGTCGGGTTCATTGCCTTTCACGATATTATAAGAAGCACCGGCATCCAGACTCAATGTTTTGGTCAGTCCCCAGTTAGTCATCAGCTGGTTAACGATTAGTAAGTTGTCATTCGCTTGCTGGCGACGGGTAAATCCCTGATTATCATAATCGTCACTGAAGATGGAGTTTTTACCGGTATAGTCTCCTACGGATTGCACATTGGCATGAATCATCATGAAGTTATAACTCATGTGGTGACGGTTCTGCATATCATAATCCACATTGGCCAGTGCCAGCTGGCTGATATTCTCGGTGTACTTCTTGCCTGTCATATCTTTGTAGATCGTACCGCTCGTCGTTGTGTTGCGGATGGTTTCATCCGTAAATTGATAATCAGTGGTATGTCCGGCAGTGAGAAAGAAAGAGAGCGGATTCCTGTCTTTTCCTATATGAAACCGCTTTCCGCCGGAAATGCTATAACTCCGGTTTATCTGCAAGCTCTGCTTGGAGGGGTCCAGCTTATTCTTGAATCCCCAGTTGTTCTCATCGGCGGGTTCTGTTGTAGTGGCGAAGCCCAGAAGGTTTACTCCGTCCTGTTTCAGAAAGTCGGCTGTCACAGTCTGCGTGTTCAGTCCTCCGGAAAGGCCGATATTCAGGTTTCCGCTGCCAATCAGTTCTTTGGAAACAATGTCGATTGTCGCACCGCCGACATCACTGATACCTCCTGCATTAAATGCCTTATTGACGCCAACAGACTGGATAATATCCGTTCCGAAGAAGTCGAGAGAGATATTCTTATATTCCGGATCTTCCGAAGGAACGGCAAATCCGTTAAAGGTAGTCGCATTATAGCGGTCGCCCAGTCCACGGACGAAAACATTCTTCACTCCATCCTGTTTGGAGACTCCCGCCACTTTGGTTACAGCCCCTTCCGCATCGGAAACACCTTTGCGTGAAAGCTCTTTGACGCTGACAGCCTGCACGGCAATGACCGCCTTCTGCTGTTCGAGCAATAACATATTCTCATTTTCACGATTCTTCTTTGCTACCACCACAACGTCCGAAAGTTCGTGCGCATCTGTCTCCAACTCCAGATTCAGAATCGCCAGTTTTCCGTTTTCTACACGGACCTTACGACGTACTTCCGTTTTATATCCTACATATTTAATCTCTATATCATACAAACCTTCCAAAACACCGGTACTGTTCAATTCAAAATTACCGTCCATATCGGTCACGGCTCCGGCAGGAGTTCCTACCAACCGTATCGTTGCTCCAATCAAAGGCTCTTTGGAAAGTTTATCTTTCACAGCACCTTTAATCTTAATATTGGCAGCCAATGCGGGAAGAACACACAACAAACAAAAGAAGGCTGCAACTGAAAATCTTAAAAGAAATAGTTTTTTCATCGAACTTCGCTCTACGTTTTTATTACGTCGGCAAAGGTAGACCCAAGAGATTACAATATGAATACGAATCAGATACAATAGTTTGAAATAGCCGTTTCAGGTTTGTTACATCGTGTTACAAACTTGTTATCAATGACTTACCACACTGTTTCAATCCGCTTACCAATGAGGTTTAGTCCTCTTCTACGTAAGATTTAATCCGCATATCAAAAGAATTTATCTCCCGTCATGCACAGAATTAATCGTCTGACTATAGTTAAACTTGCGTCTGACAGTTGTTGTTTTTTCGTCTGACAGTTGTCAGACGAAAAAACAACAACTGTCAGACGATTAGTTTTGTACCTAACGGAGAATAGATGTCAGCCCCCCGAAGAATAAATCTTAGGAAACAAGACTCTAAATTCAACACGATTCTAAGCTAATTATTAGTCAGCCCTAATAGAGAAACAGACTAGTAAAGTATGCGAGGAGACAGAGAAATTAGATCAGTTTCTTTTTCTTCCGGTAGTTCTCGCGAAACTCCTTCGGAGAACAATCTTTTTTCTTCTTAAAGATACGATTAAAATTAGACAGGTTATTGAATCCGCACTCATAACAGATTTCTGCGATAGACATCGTAGAATCTACCAGCAACCGCGAAGCGAATCCCAGTCGGATATCAATAATATAATCGGAAAGGTTCTTCCCCGTACGCAACTTAAAGAAACGGCTGAATGACACATCAGTCATCCCGACCATGCTTGCCAACTGTCCCAATCGGATTTCTTCCTGATAATGGAGATTGATATATTCCTGCACCTTCTGTACCCGGCGGCTATCGGAATGAACATCAATCTTAGCAAAAGAAGAACTGGACAGTGTCCGGGCCTCTTCCTCAAAGAGAGAAAGTTCATACAGGATCGTCATAAACTTGATCACCGCATAGAACCCTTGTTTCTCGGAAGCAAGCGTATCCAGCAACGGATATATCTTAAGTATGGCGGACATCGGGAAACAAAGTCCTTTCTGAGCTTTATCCAGCATCCGGCGGATAGAGTCGAACTGGTTCTTATTGATAAAGCTCTTGAAGAACAGGTCGGAAGAGAATTGGATGGTGATCTCCCGTATCTCTTTGGAGCGGCATTCATTCTGTTCCCATACGTGTTCCAAGTCTTTGCCCGTAATCAGAACCAGATCATAATCTCCTATCACTTCGGAGGAATCTCCCACTACACGCCTGACTCCGGCGGCCTTTTCCGTAAAGTTCAGTTCAAATTCAGAATGGTTATGAATCGGATAGGTAAACTCCGTCTTATAACGTTCTGCAATATAGAAACAGTCTTTGTCAGACAAAGGTGTAATTTCACGGATAATCTGATTGGGTATAGGTGTGTTCATAATCAATAATGGTTAACAGTATGTATCGTTCTTAAAATATATAGTATTCTATCTTTTAAATCAGTGTTCTATCTTCACTCCTATCCGTCGCAGGTCTTCACCCGACGGATTCTGAAAGACGCGCAGGCCGAACTCCGGAATGATGGCAAGTACATGGTCGAACACGTCTGCCTGTATGCCTTCGTAAGCAACCCATACTTTGTTGGCAGAAAAGAAATAAAGTTCCAGCGGAATGCCGGTTTCTGTAGGCTGAAGCTGGCGTACCATACAGGTCATATCCTGATTAACAGTGGGCAGGCTCCGCAAATAATTGGTCAGATAGGCACGAAAAACTCCCAGATTGGTCTGCCTCCGCCCGTTCACCAACACGGAATTATCAATATCATGCTCCTTATTATATTCTTCTACCACTTTCTCCGTTTCATCTACGTAATTTGCCAGCAACTGTATCTTGCGATATTTTTCCAGCATTTCGGGAGTACAAAAGCGCACGCTTGTCATATCGATATTAATGGAACGCTTCACCCGGCGTCCGCCGGACTCCTGCATTCCCTGCCAGTTCTGAAAAGAATCGCTGATCAGCAGGTAAGGAGGAATGGTCGTAATCGTATTATCGAAATTACGCACCTTCACGGTATTCAGCGTTACTTCTATCACTGTGCCGTCCGCACCATATTTCGGCATGGTGATCCAGTCGCCCACCTTCAGCATATTGTTGGCAGAAAGCTGAATACCGGATACAAATCCCATGATACTATCTTTGAAAACCAACATCAGAATAGCGGCAGACGCTCCCAATCCGGTCAGCAAGACCATCGGGCTCTGATTGATCAGAATGCTTATAATAATGATGGCTCCTATAAAGAAAAGAATCACTTGCGCCGTCTGCAAAAGTCCTTTCAACGGTTTGTCCCGATACTGCTCCCGCTCACTGTAGACTTGATAGACAGCCGTAAACAAAGCGCTGATGAAACGAAGAAAAACGGCAATGATATATATCAGACAGAGACGCCTCAGAAAATCGAGCAAATCAGAATCCGCATGCTCGGGGAATGCGATAGGAATGGCGATATAAATCAGGATAGGCGCTACCATCCGGCTGACATTCACCATCACTTTATGGTTGAATACAATGTCGTCCCAGGTAGCTTTGGTCTGCTTCACCAACTTGGCTACCACCCGTAAAATGATTTTACGGCAGATTATGTTAGCCAACAAGGCTATTCCGATAATAAACAGCAATACGATCAGATTATCTATTTTGTCCGCCCATACTTCATCCACACCTGCCGAGAGCAACGTACGGTTGACCTCCTGCATCACGACATTGCCAACATTCTCCGTATCTCCATTTGCCAATGCCACACTCACTGTATCAATCACTTCTTTCATAAAATAGTATCTCTTTTAGTTTATTCCCTTATTAGTTAGTTCCCTTTTATTCATTCTCCTTTGGCCAGATATTCCTGAATGTCCTGCCTCAGCCAGTCGTAGTGGAAGAGTCGCTTATAGGCGACGTTCTTCTTCAACATGATTTCGACATTCACCTGGCTGTTCTGATAACAAGTCAATTCATTCCTGAATTGTTCATTATGTTCCGCCAGTCGTTTGATTTCCTGTTCCCGTTCCCGGCGCAGGGCGGTACAGACGGGAATCAGAAGTTTCATCACGACATTATCCATCACGTGATGTCCCTGCATATATAAATAGGTGGTTTCGGGGACGAGTCCCAGTTCCTTTAATTCCGACCGCAATCCGTTCACTTGGTTGACAGAACCGGGGAAGCGTTTTTTCAGTTCAGCAAGTTTCTGATTAACTCGGTGTTGCAGTGCTTCCAGACTGTGTTCCGGATGTTTCAGACTGATCTCCCTCAAGGCAGTATAAGTATGGAAGTCGTACATCGGGAAAGTATACGTATCCCGTTGACGATAAAACCACACGTTCCACAGGAAAAGTGGGTATACGATTTCTGAATACCGTTTCAGATAAGCGTTGAAATCCAGTATAAAACGGTCGTTCAATGTGGCCTGCACACATACTTCGTGAAGACTTTCGGCAAAGCAGTGATAGTTTTCGATAGCGTATGTGTAGGTTTGGAATATGTACTTGTTCCGGTTGATCTTTCGGGAAGTGTTCGTGGCTCCCTGCAACAGGAAATCATAGTCACTGTCGACACAGGCAATCAGACTTTTGCCCAGTTCGGCGGTATTCAGCGTGTTCATGAGTACCATCTTCTTCCCCTTTGCCAATGAGGTGGCCGAAGGGAGCATCACTTGAAAATAATGCTCGTCATCTTCAAACTCTTCGAGTAATGTGCGCCAGAAAGCAACATCATCATAGCTCTCTACGTAAGCAATGATGCGCCGGCGAGCCTTTTTGGAATACAGCTTGTGGGCAGCATTGAAGTAAGAAGAAGTCAGATTATCGCGTAGTGAAGTTGCCATGTAGAAGTTGTCATTAACAATTAATAGTCGGGGTGAGTCTGAATCCGTCCGCTTCGGTGGAAATATCGCTCACCTCTGTCACTGCATCCAGCCAGCCCTCCATGATGACGGCAGGCGAATGGGTGGTCAGAATGATTTGCACATTGGGATTCAGTTCTCGGATCATTGAAATCAGTTTCTGTTGCCATTCGATGTGCAGGGAGGCTTCCGGTTCGTCCATGAAAAGGACACAGTGGCTGTTGTCCTGCACGAGCACTGTCAGCAGAATCACGAGCATTTGCTTTTCACCGGACGAGAGTTTGTATGGAAACAGCAATTCTCCGTCCTGATAGAAGGCTATGTCATTCCGACGGCGGTCTATCTTTTTGCGGGTGTAGCTGAAAAGTTCGTCAATCATATCCTGAAAACGACGTTTGGCAAGGGAGAGGGTGGCGGCTTTGCTGCGCTGTTCCTCGTCATTGCTGGAAAGCATTTCGATCATCTTATTGCCTATATTGACCTGATAATCGAGATAGCGGCGCTGCAACAGATACAGTTGCCAGTCCAGTTCGGACTTCACGTTCTTGTCTGCCATGCGTGCCGTGAAGTCACCCATAATCAAGGGGCGGTCGTAGCTGCGGATCACATCGTATGGGATATAAGTCGCTGCGGGATTATCAAAGAAGAGGTGTACTCCGTTCTTTGCGTCGCTTTTCATTTCACCGGAGAGCTGTATGTCGCCGGAAAGCTGTTCGAGGTATCCCACCGAACGGTTCAGAATAGTGGTCTTTCCCACTCCGTTGATGCCGGAAAGGATATTCACATCCGGACGCAAATCCCATTGTATATTAAAGCGGCCCCAGAGTCCTTTGATCTCGATCCGCCGGATATAGTCTGCCTGTTGTTCCATAATATTCAATTTTAATCAAGGCAAATATAAACAAATCATGCGACAAATTGGTTACCTTTGCAGCAGTTTTCAATAAAGGTAACAATTAAAAGGTATACACAGACTTATGGGCAATAACAAGAATCTGCACGGACATCTGTTTGCACTCACGGCAAACGTTATGTGGGGACTGATGTCTCCTATCGGCAAATCGGCACTTCAAGAGTTTTCAGCTATCTCCGTCACCACGTTTCGTATGGTAGGTGCGGCAGCGGCATTCTGGATACTTTCCATCTTCTGCAAACAGGAGCATGTGGACCACCGCGATATGCTGAAGATTTTCTTTGCTTCCCTCTTTGCTCTGGTTTTCAATCAGGGGATATTTATCTTCGGGCTTTCGATGACTTCGCCTATTGATGCTTCTATCGTAACGACTACTCTGCCGATAGTTACCATGATTGTGGCAGCCATCTATCTGAAAGAGCCGATTACGAACAAGAAAGTACTGGGTATTTTCGTGGGAGCTATGGGAGCGCTTATCCTTATTATGAGCAGTCAGGCAGCGAGTAGTGGTAACGGAAGTCTGATCGGCGACTTGCTTTGTCTGGTTGCGCAAATCAGTTTCTCCATCTATCTGACGGTGTTCAAGGGGCTGTCTCAGCGATATTCGGCAGTAACCATCAATAAATGGATGTTTATCTATGCTTCGATGTGTTATATTCCTTTCTCTTATCAAGATATTTCGGTCATTCAATGGACCAGCATTCCAATGGTTGCCATTTTGCAGGTATTGTATGTCGTACTGGGAGGAAGTTTCCTTGCTTATCTCTGCATCATGACAGCTCAGAAGTTACTCCGCCCTACAGTGGTAAGTATGTATAACTATATGCAGCCGATTGTGGCTACGATTGCAGCAATCCTCATGGGAATCGGGAGCTTCGGCTGGGAAAAAGGAATCGCCATTACACTTGTGTTTCTGGGTGTGTATATTGTGACGCAGAGTAAGTCTAAGGCGGATTTTGAGAAGGCGGGAAAGGAGTTGTAGAAGTTTCCTCATACCGATAAAATAGAGAAAAGCATCAATGGGGATGTGTCGAAACCCTCATAAATTTAGAAGGGGGGACACATTCCCATTGATACTTTTCTTCTATATATTCAGCTATCTTTAGTTAGCCAGAATCGTTATCTCCGCACCGGACGCAAAATCCTGTCCGTTCTGTTCGCTTAAAGCCGTGAAACGGATATAACGTGCCTTCACCGGTTTGTCAAACAAGACTCTCTTTTCTTTGGAGTCCCTTGCGAATGTTCCTTTATTAACAGGCTCTCCCCATTCTTTTCCATCCATGCTGACCTGAATAGAGTAATCCTTGATATTACCGTTTCCTCCATTCTGTCGCGGCAGGTAAGTAAAGCCTTTGATTTCCTTGACTTCACCGGCATCCAAATCTACCCAATGCGGGTATTTGGCAACTGTCACCGAATACATGGTATGCCAGATGGTATTCGGATCACCATCAGTCAGATGAGAAGCATCGCCTTCACCCGATTCCTGACTACTGGCGTATACGACTTGCGTCTGAATGCTTTCTATTTTCTCAAACTTCATTGTGCTGCTGATATCCTTACTATCCTTATACCATGCCTTGATCGTACCTCCGTTACGCATAGGGACAGGCTCTGTGTATTCCTGCACTTTCTTACTTCCGTCAATGCTATAACAAATGACAGCATCTTTCTTTGCTGAAGTCAATTCGACCATTCCGGCAGGGGTGCGTGTGATAGACAGAGGAAGATCTCCCGCAGGAGCAACATTGGCAACGACACTCAGTTCCTTACCGGCAGGACGAATGATGAAGCCCATACTGTGCTGGTTGGCAAACACACGGTCGTGTACGAGAGGACCTCCCTGACCACAACTGTTACCACCCAGACCGGTCACTGCACAATCCAAATGCAGATAGGTATCGCCTGCCTTCGGCAACTGATAAGGATGGGAAGCCAAAATCAAGTCGAGAGCCGAATACTGAAGTGCCGAAGCCGAAAGACGGTCGGTAGCTACGAAGACAGCTCCATTCCCTGCCTGATTGGTCAATGCACACCAGCGAACATCTTCGTGATTGCCCATATCCTGAGGTTTCGGGAAGTTTACGAACTCACCTGCTACGCTATTCGTATACTGTTCGATAAACTGTCCGCTCTTACGGTCGGCATAGTTATCTATCGGTCCGCGTCCGTAATAAGTGAAGTTACTGTATTGTTGGGGAACTTTCATCACATAACCCAAACGTGGCAGAACCAAACTTGAACGATTGGAAGTAATGCTGGACTGCAATTCAATAGAACCGTCCGGATACACTGTCCATATCTGGTTAGTGACAAATTTAAAGTCATTGCTACCGAATTTTCTGTCGGTCAGTTCTTCGATGCTATTTTTACCGGAACTTGTACCGCCCTTAATGCGTGCGGCATTCGGTGCCTGAGATTCTACCGTAAAGCTCAATACCAAAGTGCCATTGCCTTTATTCAGTACTTTATATTCAGTTGCTTTATGAATCAGATTGTGCAAACCATGTTCGAACCAGGGAGCATAGAACCAGTTATCATTGTTTGTAAAAGCACGGAGAGCATCGAGCTTCGGACCGTTGCCGTCGGCGATAACTGTCTCGTTACCATACTTCAGACTGTAGATACTTCCGGTTTGTGGGTCAAATATGGCTTCAAAGTCAGTTCCCTTTATAAGGATGCGCTTCGTATCTTTGTCCAGCACAAATCCATCCAGTTTTGCTGCATTGGCAGTTACTTCACTGATGGACGGGCGGTCTGTAGCCTCCTTTATCAAAATCTGTTCCTCTGCCATCGGGAAGCCTTTGGCAGCCCAAGGTCTTTGATCTTTCAGTATAAACTGCAGCTTCATAAAGTATTCCGCATCTTTCTTAAGAGAGGCATGATCATACGGCAGAGTGATCTGTGTGCGTTGGCGTGGAGCTACATTGATATCCATCGGTTTACCGGTCATTATCGGTTTGCCGTCTTCATAAAGCGAATATACCAACTGGTAATCTTCCGCCAAATTCTTAAAGTAGTACTTATTGAAGATCTCAAATACACCCTTTACTGTATCTATCGCCTTTACGCCGATGTGCTGATATACCTTTTTCACTTCATAGTACTGAGGCTTCGGTTCAAGGTCACCAAACACGATGCCGTTCATTACAAACTGACCATCGTTGGGAGTATCGCCAAAGTCTCCGCCGTAAGCCAGATAACGGACACCTGTCTTCGGGTCATAATTGTACATAGACTGGTCTACCCAATCCCAGATGGCACCGCCACAGAAGAAATTGGTCGACTCCATAGCCTCCCAGTAATCTATCAGATTACCGCAGGCATTCCCCATTGAATGAGCATATTCGGATATATGGAACGGATACTTGATATCATATTTCCCCTGCACGGCTCCACGTACCCAGCCGATAGACGGATATTGGTTGGAACCCATATCTACAATGTCATTATTACGCTCATATTGCACAGGGCGGGAAGCATCAAACTTCTTCAAAGCATCATAAGCCGCCACAAAGTTCTTGCCCGGTCCGGCTTCATTGCCCAACGACCAGATAACGATAGAAGGATTGTTGACATTGGCACGCACCATTTCCATCACACGTGCCACGTGCGCATTTTTCCATTCCACCGGATGAGAGAGGGAGGCAGCACCGTAATAATATTCGTGCGATTCTATATTCGCCTCATCTTCGAGATAAATACCGTATTTGTTGCACAGGAAATACCAATACGGATCATCCGGATAATGTGAATTACGTACATGATTGATGTTGGCACGCTTCATCAGCATAATCTCTTTCTCCATCATCTCACGGGTAATGGCGTGCCCTACTCCCGGATTGGATTCATGGCGGTTCACTCCTTTCAGTTTGACCGTCTTTCCGTTCACATAATAATAACGTCCGGCAAGTCCGAATTCATCTTCGGAGGCAGGAGTATCCTTAATCTCCACTTTGCGGAAACCGACAATGGTGGAAACCATTTCAACGGTTCTGTTCTTCTTATCCTTCAGTTCGGCTACCAACGTGTAGCGATAAGGAAATTCAGCCGACCACTTATTAGGAGCCTTTACCTTAAGAACAGTCTGAACACTACCGGTTTCATTCGGAGCGATTTTGTCGATCACAGGAGATAAGAATCCGTCTACTAAGGTATTCTCATCAGAGTACAATTTATTGGCATATAAAGAGTAATATACCTTGTAGTCTTTGATGGCTTTCTTATCCAGATTACGGATTTCGGCATTGACAGTCAGAGAACCGTCCGTATAAGTCGCATCCAAATCGGGTGTGGCAACCAAGTCACGGAAATGAACTTTGGGAACCGAGTACAAGGCAACCGTACGGAAGATGCCCGGCAGACGGAACATATCCTGCGCTTCGAGGAAGGAACCGTCCGAACTACGATACACTTCGGCGGCTACGGTGTTCTTGCCTTTCTGTAAATAGGGAGTGATATTGAAATTAGCGGCATTACGCGAGTTCTTGGAGAAACCTACGTACTGACCATTGATCCACAGGTAGAAGAATGAATCGACACCATCGAAGCTGATAAAGACTTCGCGTTCGTCCCAGTCCTGCGGGATTTCGAAATCACGGCGGAAGGAACCTACTTCGTTCCGATCCTTGTAAGTAGTCCAGTTGGCAGGAGGAGTACGCATCACGCCTCCGCGCCAGTCATCCACCTTCACGCTGTGCTGGAAGATGACCGGTTGGTTGACGTAGATAGGCGTTCCGTACTTCTGGCTTCCGTCCTTTTGAATGCCATAGATATTCCAGCTTGAAGGTACGGGAATCGCATCCCATGAGCTGACATCATACTCAGTCTGATAGAAATCTTTGGGGCGGGAGTCGGGGTCGGGTGCCCAGTGAAACTTCCAGTCACCGTCGAGTGACTGCCAGAACTTACTGTTTTCCGGCAATACCTTGCGGGCATTATCCAAATGCTGGAACGGAAAGAAATAAGCATGCGGCTGCTCTTTGTTGAGCGCCAGGTTTTCGGGAGATTCCCACTCTTTTCCTGTAGGAGCATTCACCGAACCATAGGTGAATCCTTCTAACGGTTGGTCTGCAAAGCTCTGTATTGACAAACTACAACACAAAAGCCCGGTTAAAAAGGTTTTGTTCATTAGGTGTAAAGTTAACAATTGGTTATTAATTAGGGTATAGTTATCGGGGGTAAATGTTCGGTCGTTTTAATCCATCACTGTTTCTGCATTATCATCGTTTTAATTCGTCAAAATAGGTATCCAGCAGGCTCTTAGCAGCGATAAACGAAGTAAGATTTCCCTGCAGCACTTGTTGTTCCTTCTCCTGAAGCATCGCTTCAATCCGAGGATTGTGATAGAAGCTATCACGGAGCTGTTCATTGATCGTTTCGTACATCCAGTACTTGCTCTGTTCATTACGGCGATAGTCAAAATAACCGTTCTTCTTCACGAAGTCGATATATTCATACACCATGTCCCAGATTTCCTTCACGCCGATATTATAAAAACCGGAGTAAGTCAGCACCTTCGGAATCCATCCCGACTCGGGAGCCGGAAACAGATGCAGCGCATTACGGAACTGGCTGGCAGCCAACTTAGCAGGTTCCAGATTATCTCCGTCGGCTTTGTTGATGACAATACCGTCCGCCATCTCCATGATTCCTCGTTTGATGCCCTGCAATTCATCTCCCGTACCTGCCAACTGAATCAGCAGGAAGAAATCCACCATAGAATGAACAGCCGTTTCGCTCTGTCCCACTCCGACGGTTTCCACAAAGATTTTATCGAATCCGGCAGCCTCACAAAGCACAATCGTTTCACGGGTCTTCCGGGCAACTCCTCCCAATGAACCAGCTGAGGGGCTGGGGCGGATAAACGATTGGGGATGTACGGAAAGTTGTTCCATACGTGTCTTGTCTCCCAGGATACTGCCTTTACTGCGCTCACTGCTCGGGTCGATAGCCAGCACCGCCAACTTACCGCCTTTTTCGAGCACATGCAGACCGAATACGTCAATCGAGGTACTCTTTCCCGCACCGGGCACTCCACTGATACCTACACGGATGGAATTGCCGGAATAAGGCAGGCACTTCTCGATCACTTCCTGGGCGACAGCCTGATGTTCGGGCTTCACGCTCTCTACCAGTGTCACAGCCTGACTGAGAATAGTGACATCGCCTTTCACAATACCTTCTACAAATTCCGCTACCGAAAGCTGACGCTTTTTGGGCTTACGTTTCAAATAAGGATTCACGGATGAGGGCTGTTCGATGCCTTTATTGACAACGAGTCCTTTATATTCTTCGTTATTTTCAGGATGTTCCATGGCAATAAGAGTTAGCGTTTGATATTTATTTCAACTTTCGGACGCAACGGGTCGTTTGTAATCATCAAGATACGTAAATGATGTTTCTTATTACCTACATCCCGCTTGTGGATCGTCACTTTCAACTTGGTCATTCCGTCCGGCGGAATGACCGTCTTTTTCAGTCTTACTCCTACAGAAGAGTTGAATACCTGTAGCTTGCTGATGACTAACGGAGTCTTGCCCGCATTAGCGATCAATATATCATGGCTGACTTTATTCTTCTTGATCAACGGAATGCTCAGGTCAATATTCGTCTCCGAGATGTGGATGGAAGGAGCATTCAAAGAATCTTTCTCCGTCATACGCGAGAAATCGGGAAGAAGAATGGCCGAAACGGGTATCTCATTGTCTTCACTCACTTTATCACCGGAGAAACGGGACAGGTAGACAGAGGTCTGTGTCAGCCCGAAGTCCTGCAGCTGGCTGGCATCCAGTGTCAGCTTGATCGTTCCTTTTTTACCTTTCAGCAGTACTTTAGGTTCCGCTTCCATCTTCAGATAAGGAGGCAGGTGCATCAACACCGGTTCGTACGGACGGTCGGAAAGATTGGCAATGCTGAATGTCATAGACGGTTGCTGTCCGCGATAGACATCGGGGAAGGAAAACTCATCACGGTCAATGCGGATATTGCCGATGGCATACGGAAGAAGTTTTGAATAATCTTTGATTTCCTGCACTACCTCACCGGTGAATTTCAGATAAACCAGATTCGGAGTGGCATTGCTGTATATGCCTATCGACTTGTCAAAACGTCCCAGCGCTTTCGCGTCAAAAGAGGCTTTCACAGTTCCTTTGGCACCCGGAGCAATGGGTTCCTTTGTCCAGTCGGCTACGGCACAGGCGCAGGAAGTCGTGACATTGGTCAGCACCAACGGCTCATTTCCGGTATTGGTGATGGTATATTCTACTGTTACCGGCTTTTTCCATTCTATTTGTCCAAAGTTGTGCGTCTCCTTGTTAGAGGAAATACGGGGTTGGGCAACAGCCGCCAAAGTGACAGTAAGCAGAGTAAATATCAATAGTAAAGTACGTTTCATGTGATATATTTTATTTTGGTCCACAAATGTAGGAGTTTTAGATGAGTTTTTCATCACAGATTACATAGATTAACACCGTTTGAGAAAATACTTTACCCTGTGACAACTCCTGCAACGCGGTATTCATCAACAAAAAGTTCCCCACCGATGAAGGCTTCCTTCATCGGTGGGGAACACCTTCCTCATCGGTGACGAGTGCCCTGCTCACCGGTGGGGAAGAAATCTTCTCCCTGCGTTATTTAATAATAATTGTCATCGAAGCCGAGTGCGAAGCGTATTCCGGCGCATAGGCGCATTGCATGGTTGCCAAACCTGTCTCATAGGTTCCCGCTCTGCTGATACGATAGCTATGCTCCAACACATACACTCCTTTTCCTAAATGGTCAAAGAAGAAATTGGTGGAAGCATCCTTGATGTCTACGTAATAGCCGATTCCATTACTCCAGTTGTAACCGGATACGCTGCCGATCGGTTCGAAGCAGGCGCCCCGCTGATCTTTCAACTGTACGAAGTCCATCGGACGGTCTGCACGAATGCTCAAACGGGAAACTACTTTATCGCCTACCTGAAGAACGGTCTTTTCTGTAATAGGCTGTAGTTGAGGAGCATTGTTTACCATACGTTCCACATACAGTTGCTTTTGCACATTCAGTTCTCCTCCCTGTTGTCTCACATCCTTGATGGGTGATTCATATTCCGCGTAAACGGCTCCCCACGCGATGCCCGGATTTCTCTTTTCGACTTCTATCTTACGGGCGTCCACTACATTCTTCTGTGTAAACGAGCGTTTGATATAGCCCAGTCCCGGTACGGTAGTCTTGCTTGGAGAGACAGTTTCCAGCACTTCATTGGCAATGACAATACGCACGTCTCCCTGATTGTCGAGCAGGTTTACGCCTTTCATCAGTAAGGCATAGACAGCATCGGCAGTAGCTACCGGAGAATTCCACTGTTGGGTCTGTTTCTGTTTGAGCAGCCAGAGTTTCATTTCTTCTACGGTATCGTTATTTCCGCCTGTCAGTTCCAGCGCTTCCATTACGTCTACATGAGCCTGCATTTTCATTCCGCCCCAAGTATACGGGTTTTCATTGAAGGCGAAGAACATTCCCTGTTCGTCCGTCTTCGTCAGATGTTCTTTCAGTGAAGCGATGAACTCCTGAGCTTCTTTCTTCCGTCCGGCCTTATCCAGAATGATAGCGGCAATCGCTTTCGTATCCATCGAAGCGGTCGGAAGCATTTCGCCTATCTTGGACAGATAATAGGTATAGGCGGCTTTATTGGAAGCCGGAACTTGTTCGCCGGACAGAGCGATCAGATACAGATATTGCAGGATACTTCCGGAAACACCTGTAAACTTCACACCGTCTTTCTGTGCTTTGAGAATTTCTCTATATTCCTTCAGAGCTTCCTGATGGAGATAGGTAAAGGCATTCTTCTGCAAGGCAAGCGCCGTGCCGCTTGGTTGCTCGCCTGTCATCATAGCCAGACGGGCATTCAATTCGGCAATGTAGGTAGTGACGTAACGGCTGCCGGTCATACCTTTATACCACGACCATGCTCCGCTTGAATTCTGCAATTCCTGCAATCTTGTCAATGCGGCAATGTTGTTGCTACGGATATTGTTCAGATCGAACAGAGTGGCGATACGTTCTTTCTGCTGTTCTTCCGTTTGTGCTTCGAGTACCCACGGAGATTCGGATAACAGGATATTCTTCACTTCCTGATTCTTTTGCAGGTTGCTCAGGAAGGTTTCCTTTGTTCCACCCTGTAGCTTCCAGCTATCGAATACAGCTTTAATACGTGGCTGGCTGTTCATGATGTAGGAAGCCAGTGTATTTGCGTAGTAAGCGGTAGCCCACGAAATGGCATTATTATTTTCCGGAAGGCTCAATGAAGGCAATGCCTGAATAGCATACCAGGCAGGATTTCCGGTAAATTCAACGGTTAGTTTACGGTCGGTTGCCGTCTTACTATGATGATTGAACAGGCTGTCAAGAGAGAAAGTACGTGTTTCTTCTCCACGGACAGGCATCGGAAGCGTTTCTACCAGATGCTCTTTATTACTAAGCACGGGAAGTAGCTGCTGTTCACCATCACTGAAGGTACCGCTGTCGGCTATCATCCGGCATCCCAGTATCTCGTATTTATCACTCACGGTAAACATGAAACTGACACCGATTGTCTTTCCGGCCTCTACGGTAAACTTCTGTTTTTGTGTGCTGATTACCTTTTCCGTCATCGGATCAAAGAGAATCATGCTCACCGTACCGGCCTGCGGCTTTCCGGTCATGTTGGAAATGGAGGCGGCAACAGATGTCTTATCTCCGACACGTACGAAACGAGGCAGATTAGGAGTCAGCATAAATTCTTTGCTTGTAGTGGCTTCACCGTCCAGTGTGCCCATCAGCATACCTTTGGTATGAGAGTAACCGCGGAAGTTCCAGCGGGTCAGGCTTTCGGGCATAGTGAAGGAGAAGGAAACTTCGCCTTGTTCATTGGTACGAAGTTGCGGGTAGAAGAAGGCTGTTTCCGCAAGATTCGTACGCAAATCGGCGGGAGCTTCGGGAAGAGTTTCTTCTTCGGATGCGCTGTCCTGCTTGCCTGCCTCTACTGACACTAACTCTGATTCAAATACCGCATCCTCAGCAACACTTCCAACCAAAGCAGGTACATATTTTGCTTCCGCCTTACTTCTCGAAACGCCCCGTATCATCATACTGCCCGTCATTGAGGCCTGCTTTTGCACGCCATATCCTCTGACCATCACTCCCGGCACCATTCCATTCAACGCCTGGTCCATCGACATCGTTCCCTGCGTCACAAAATAGTCATATTCCATTGCCGGTACTTTGAAGTATTTATTATTCCACCAGTAATTGAACGAATTATTACCGAAATATCCGCCCATCCAACTAGAATAAGGGATGATCTGATTATAGAATACACTGAAATTCTGTTTTCTATTCCATATCTTATCCAGCGAAGCATCGTACATAGTTGCTAGCATTTCTGCCTCGGCAGCCTGTCCCTGCGGTGTCTTAATAGTCAGTTTCCATTCTTCTTTCTGTCCGGGACGCAGTTTATCACGGAATACTTCCCATTTCATGGTCAATGTCTTGTCCGGCAGACGCTTTTTCAGCCTTGCCTGTTCCTGATAGACTTGTCCGTCTCTTACCATACAGAAACTTACCAGTACTCCGTCACCATAGCTTTCCTGATATGGATATTTAAAATGTACAATTGTGTCGGACAGATTCATAGTCTTGCTTTCCAGCAACTTATTACCGGAGAATACATTCATCATCACATAAGCATCTTTTTTCGAAGTTCCGAAGCAGAACACGGCCGGATGCGTTGCATCAAATTCCGTATTTGCCTCATAGAACCAAACGGTCGTTTCTACCGGCGGACGGTTATCTTCGCGGGAGAAAAGAATGGTGTTGGCCTCAGCCGTCACTTCTTTGCCCTGTCCATCTTTTACGACTGCTTTCAACACATACGGTCCGGAAGGAAGGTTTCCCCACTCAATCGTCATTTCTTCGTTGGAAGTAAATGTACCTGTTGCAGCCGGATTCTCGTCCAGTTGCTTGAAGTCCGCATCTTTCGCCTGATAGAGGGAGAATGTACCTTTTACTTCAACAGGCTGCCCATTCAGATTCTGTACCTTAAATACAGTGTTAAACGGTTGATTCTTACAGGTCTTCTCTTTTAATTCTGTTTGTAGAATCAGTGAACGGTTACCTGCTGCTATCACATCTGCAGACGACTGTGTTTCACCTGCTACATTGGTTGCAGTAGCCTCTATCGAGTAGCGGTAATAGATTCTGGTATTATTCTTATAGGCGTTATTTTCTTCCAAAAAAACCGGAATCGTAAATTCCCCGTCCTCATTGGCAATTACCTCACCGGAAGCAATCTGCGTACTTTCCGCCAGTCTCCAAAGATCGACAACAGAACGCTTCACTGTATATTTTACCGGAAGGTCTTGCAGCAACACACCGCTATAAGACTGTATCTTACCTTTCACCTCTACCTTATCGCCCAATTGATAACTGCCCTGCTGCTTGTCGAAAGTAATATCAAACGTCGGACGTTTATAGTCCTCCACGCGAATATTCGTTCTTCCCTCGCCAGCTTTCAACGAAAACATCCCATTCAGACAAGCGGATGGCAATGCAAAATCGACAGTAAACGAGCCGAATTCATTGGTACGAACCGCTTTCTGTCCAACTTCCTGATTATTTGCATCCATCAAAACAACAGTATAGTCCTTGTTCGGAAGTACATTTGCCGTATCAGATTTCTGTACATAGGCAATTCCTTTCACATATACGGTCTGACCGGGACGGTACAAAGAACGGTCCGTCAACAAAGTCATTCCTTCGGAGACCTTGTTTTCATCTCCGTAATATCCATAACTTCCACCGTAAATGCTTTGAAACGGCATACCGGTATCGATACCTTTAGCAGCTTTCAAATATCTGTATTCGGATTTCCAGGGGAAGACAACTTTGCCATCTGCCCCGGTTGTATATTCCTGCAATACTTTTTCGTCATTCGTATAAAGAGTTATTTTCGCATTCGGTATAGGGTGTCCCGTTTGTCCATCCAGCGTCACTACCTCATATTGATTTCCCGGTAAACGGCAGGTCAATACTTTGAAACGTGTCACATTGAATTTGCTTTCACTGTCTCTCTTGGCACGAATATCCGGAACGATACGCATTACATATTGTCCGACTTCCGGCGCTTTAAAGGTAAATACCGTATCCTGCGTCCGGTAGTCTTCGGGACGAAGAACTGCAAAGTGCTGTTCCTTTATCAACTTCTTTGCCTGATAAAGACGAAGTGTAAATCCATCCAGATTCTTGTGCGAAGCTCTTATTTCGATTTCCTCACCAGGGAAAGCTGTTGCAGCCGCAGTTACATTCAGAAACGGTGACAGGATATCTTCGCGCAAATTCTTCAGAGCGTTAATTCTACGATAACCGGGGTATAAACGGATGGCCTCATCACAAAGCTGCAAAGCTGACGTTTGCTGTTCTTTTTCAATCGCATAGCGAGCCTGGGCCAAATAAACTTCAGCACAAATACTCTCTGATTTAAATCTGCTTTTCAGTTCATTCAGTGCAGTAACGTAGGTATCTTCTGTTAATCCCGACAATCCTTTCTTCAGTCCGAAAGGCCGGATGTTTCTATCTGAATCACGTCTCCACTCTAAATAGCTGAGCGCTGTCAACACATAGCCTTCTTTCAAACCGGATGCTTTATAAGCAGCAATCATATTTCCATAAATTGCTATAATATCCTGTTTCACCGAAGATTCTTTTTCAGCAGACGAATCTTCCGAAATATCTTCCACCGGAGTGGCACGATCCAATCCCGCTACCTGCTGTAAAGCTACAATACCGCGGGTAGCCAGCAGATGATACATATCATGATGATAGTATTCACTTGTTTCGCCCAACTCAACAAAAGGAATATAAGTACGTGAAGATGTGTTAAGCAATAGTACGGAATCCGCCATTGCTTCCCTTACGTTTGTTCTCACTTTCTCTACAAACATGTTTGCTGTCCACTCCCTCATATCTGCCGAAGGAGCTTCACCTACAATCTCTGTCCGTTGCCGGAGTTGCCATTGATTGTTAAAAGCATACATTGAATAAATCTCGGCTATCAGCGAATGTAATACAGCTCGGTCCATGGGTTGGTCAGTTTGCTTTGCCCACAGTTCCAAACCATTCAGGTTCGTATACAGGCTATCTGGGGTCAGCATATCCCGGTATCTCATCCGCCACATATACGCTTTCAGCATTTGTGGAGAGTTCTTTTCTTTCTCCCCTTTCTGATAAATCTCGCCAGTCAGTTTTATCACAGTCTCAGGCAGGCTCTTCTTTTCTGCCTGCTCCACTTGTTTCCATAATTTGTCGTAAGTTTGTGCCTGCACTGCCGGAATCACTCCCAGACATAACAGCACCAGCATACAAATCTGCCTTATTTTCATAATCTTTCCAGTTTAAGTTTGATATATATCTGTATAAATAACAAAGTAAGGAATAAAAGTTTAAAGATTTATTCTTTTTCAATTAATTTTCAATAATTGTCTTATTTCATCTGATACCAAATTTGAAAAAGAGACAGCAATGTTCGATTTTTAAGATTATATTAGAAATTTAGTTAATCAAAAAATAGTGAACCAGCAAATAATTCGCATAAATAAGTGTAATAATATGCAGAAACATAGACTAATATTACATAAAAGTACGTGAAATATGCATCTTTTCTTACCAACAAAACCTTCATTGGTTTAAAACCAACGGGATGTTCCTTTTAAACCAACGACTCTTTCCTCACCGAGGAACTTATTTATCACTGGCAAAAAAGTAATAAAAGAGGCATAGGGAGGCTATTTTTCTCTAGTTTATCGACAATAACAAACATGATAACAATAGCATAATGAATCATCAAATTTCAATAAAGTTACCAAATAACCAGTTTAAGATCAAGACAGCTTCAATTTAATCACAAAACCATCCAATTCATAAAAAGAGTAAATATCATAGTTACAAATGCCGAAGCTTTTTCATTCTATATTTATATGATGTTGGCATTAGCGCCTTCCTGACTGTTTAAATATTCCCTTTTTAAGAAGGTCATTTTTTCACCATGAGACCGATATATACACAAATAGAAATAAAACAGGTGAGGAGCTAAAAGAATGTATCGTAATATGGGAAGAAAACAAGAGTATATTATGTGAAAAGAAATACGAAAATAAAAATGGAAGAAAACAACAATATACTTTTTGATCTTTGATTTTCCCCTATTTAGTTCTATCTTTGTCTATGTTTCATATAAAAATGTAATTTAGATGGACGAGAGATTCAGACGATACCCGATAGGAATACAGAATTTCGAAGATTTGCGAAA